>ERZ773044.857-NODE-857-length-11603-cov-9.6583_pt1 | contig 11603 bp, 10 predicted proteins | sample MGYA00511897_ERZ773044 | MGnify/ENA primary metagenome ERZ773044 (study PRJEB29015, sample SAMEA2738116) | human oral metagenome | biome: human oral; feature: human-associated habitat; material: saliva | place: China | collected 2170 ...
ACCCCCGGCACCACCCTGCGCGAACCCGATGACCGCGAAGTCGAAAACTACGTGGCAGCCCTCGAAAATGAGGACATTCCCGCACAGTTCAAGCAGATGGCAGCTCTGCGCGAACGTGTCTCCGACTTCGCACAAGAGCTCGACGAAGCAAAGGCCGCTAACACCGCTGTCCCCCAGGCATTCGAGCTCAAGGAAGACGGTTCGTACTTCTCCAACGAAGAGGACTTCCAGCGTTGGATGGAAGAGTACTCCCCCGCCCTGGCACGCGTCATCGCCCTAGAGCCGTCCTGGGCTGAACCGAACTTCATCCCGATGCTCTCGCGTGCACTGGTGCCGGTGTACAAGGCAACTCGTGTGGAGCCGTTCATGCGTGAGGATATTCTCTCGCGTGCTCTGGCGTCGGTGTTGGCGTCGGTTGAGGATGCGGGTGTGCGTGAGTCGGTTCGTCGTGAACTGGCAAAGCGCACCTACTAACACCGGGTTCCGGCACGGAAAGAACAGCGACTAAACGCGCGGATGTCCGCCACCTCGCGGGGTGGCGGACATCCGTTTTTAATGACCTAACCGGGTATCTCACCGGCGGGCTATAGCGCCCTGGCTAGGCGTCACGCGGAACAGTGATGATGCCAAACAGCTGATGCAGCTCCTCCGGATGCACCTCAAAATACCCACGATCCGGGCCGCTAAACATGGAACTCTGATTCCAGCCACAGCTCTACACCGCCAGGGATACCGAGAACTACAAGGTCCTCACCGTGTAGGCTGTGAACATTTACCACGCACGGTTGCCCAGCAGGCTTGAATGTCTCAGCTTCAAATCGATACGCCTGGACCCGAAAGCTTTCGTTCTCAAACCAGCATGCGTACATCACACCGTCGGGGCTCAATACAATCTCATCCGCCTCGGGTAAGCCTCGGGTAAGTCCAGCGGTGTCGCCTCGCGGTCAGGTGTGCACAGTGTGGCGCCGTACTCGTTCAGAAGTGCCACCGACGAATCGGTCCACGCTATAGGTTTGGCCCTATAGATTCGCATTTCGTCCTCGATAGTTCATGGAGAAAAACGTAGTACTTGGGTCAGCTCACGCATCTAAATTCACCACTTCTTTGAAACAATCAAGGTTAGAGCGCGAGTGAAGGACAATCACAACCTGCTTGTCACTGCCCTCGATAGCGCACGCCATCGATTCGAGCTCAGCGCGCTCCTCTGACGGAGTGAGACCCTTCAAGGTCTCATCGAGCAACACAAGCCGGGCATCGCCTTCACGTAACACGGAACGCGCAAGCATGAGCCCGCTCGAATTCGATGCTTCAGATGCGAACGGATCGATATCTGGTACGATTACCACTTCGCCTTGGGGATACCGGCGGTATAGAGCATCAAGCATGACGGACTTCCCCGCGCCAGTTGGTCCAATCAAGGCAACCGTAGAACACCCAGAGTCAAGAACACTCTCAAGCAGAGCCAGGTCAGCAGACCGCACGGGCGGATAAGAACGGTCGGCCCGGTACTCTTCAAGCATCCGAACACGCTCCGCAGTCAAGCTGACTACACCAACCTGTTGCAGCGTCTCCACCGTAGATTGGATACCAGATGACAGAGTTACTGCAAAATATATTACGACCGCGGGAGCAACCACTGAGTTCGATCCTTCGACCATCAGTGCCAATACCACTGCAGAAACATTCAGTGACGACACTAGCAACTGAATCAGTCCCGTACGCAGTGCGTAGGCGTTCGCCAACTGAATCGAGCTGCTGACGTATGCAGCCTCCGAATGAGCGTAGGCTTCTTCTCCAGCCCGACGCAGCCCTGCACTGACGGGCACAGCGTGTAAGCCAGCCTGGGCACCAGCCACCCCGATGAAGTCACCTCGGCGATTGGCAGCCGTCGTCGAGGCAGGGAGAATCCACTTTGAGCCCTGACGCATAGCGAGCATCGCTAGGGGTGCTACCGCCAACACAGCGATTATGAACAGCGGGGCGCCAGCCACTGCGCCTCCGATGAGCATAAAGGTCTGTAGAATGACCATAAATACCGAACCCAGGGCGCTAGGCACCGACATCTGAAGGTCGGAGAAGTCTTCACCCATCCGCCCCATGACCGCACCGCTTGTTCTAGGACTAGCGAATCGATCGAGCCTCCGTATAACCCGGTCGTGCAAATCGCTCAGCCTAGCGATGGGAGCCCAGTAGAGCGGGCCAAAGAACATGACGGACCCAACAATTGCTGCCAGTGCGCAAGCAGCTGACACTCCAGCAACCTGAGCAGACAGCCCATCACTGTGAGCAATCGTCAATGCAAATGCAACTTCGGATCCGCTCAAGAGTAGGGCGCCACACGTAATCCACACCAAATGCGGTCCAAACAACAACAGGGCCGATCGTCGGAATGTGGCACGCTTCGGCTCAGGGTCAGGAAGGTCCTGTCCCTCGCTCACATCCGTCGAACCAGCATCTACCCCCTTAGCTGCCCCGGGGCTATGAGCCTGCAACTCAAGAGGGTCTACCCTCGCATCATTGCCGGGGGTGAAGGCACTCGGTACGTACTCCTCCGAGCTTGCCAGAAGTGTGCACGTTGGCACGCACTCTAAGATCCTCTCGGCAACCACTTCTCGTGTTACAGGATCAAGCGCTGCGAACGTATCGTCCAAAATTAGCCAGTCCGGTTTGTCTGCCAAAACGATAGCGACAGCAGCACGGTGTCTCTCTCCTGACGACAAGGTTGTTGCGTCTTGCCAGAACCGCCCAATCACATCCTCAGTGAGCCCCATATCTAAAGCGAGGCTAGTGAACCGGGATACCTGATGTGGCGAAGCAGAAGCTCGCCACGCTGACAACACCGAATGGGACACTTCCGGGTTGCGTGGTACGAAAGCAGAATCGGGGGTGGTCACGGATGTGCGCAATGCTTCAGCGCGCTCAGACGTAGCTGCAAGCACCTCTCTAGAATTTGAAGGCTGCCCCACCAAGTCCTGCTGTTTAACCGTGCAATCTGGAGACGACTCGAGCTTGTCGAGCTCACGCATCATTGGCACAGCGAGCCGAATAACCCGATAGTTTACGATGTTGTTCTGCACCGCTGCGTACAGGTAGCGGGCTGCCAAAATAATTCCAACACCGAAACGAGCGGATGGCCAGAGCCATGCGCCGAGAACCGCAACCACAGCGAGCACCGCAGTTAGTGCTCCCCGTTCAAGGAATCCATTCAGGATCTGCAACGGGACTCGTCTGTGCAGAAGCTGCTCTTCGGTGTTTCGGATGCTAGCGACCTTGTCCAGGGCGGTACCCCAGCTGGGGATGCTTTGCCCTCGAGGCAGTGCGTTTGCTATACGCTGGATCCACTGCCTACGCTCTCCCTCTAGAGCGACGTACTGTTCCCATAGTCGGCCCACCAAGTTGATGAGACGGACGCTGACGAATACCAATCCAGTGATGAGCAACGCAGCGATTGCGCCGCTTGCACCATATAGCGCGAGCGAAGCCGCGAGAAAGGCAATAATCTGAACGGTTGAAACGGCGAAATCAACAACGAAGGCAAACTGGCTGATCTGTGCTGGGTATGTGAGAACATGCCCGTGAGCTTCCGGCGGATGGGATGACCTACCAAAGATGTCCCGGAAACGGCGGTATGTAAGCTGTCGAACCGCGATCGTGAGAATAAGCTCTTGGCGTTCCTTCACCCAGTACCCTAGGCTTTCAGCCAGGAAAGCGAAGATGAGTAACCAAATAGCACTGCCTGGGGTCCTCTCACCTGACGTTACCCGGCCGATACCTGCCGTAATCATCAGAGCCCCTGCAATATTCAGTAGGCCAGCGGTGAAGACGGTGAAACTCGTGCTCGTTGGCGCGAATACCAAAGCAAGCCAGCGGATCCGTCTCGGCAGGTTCCGCGCTATCCTTTGATAGCGCACATACAAGTGCTCGATGGGCATGTCTCTCAGATGCAGGCTAGGAGCGCTCTGTGCTTCGCCCCGTCGCTTGTGATTGATTACTATTACGTTTCTCCAGTCATTCGGTATTCGAGTTCAGGTGTACGGCCTCGTTAATAAGTTCGTCGTTCGGAAAACGGGCTTGGAGGTCGTTGAGAGCTACCTGGACATCTATGCTCGGATCGAGAGCAGTCTGAGCCTGCATGAGCAAAAGCTTTACCTCAGCCTTCGACTTCGCATCGAGTTGCGCCTGCGCGGCGCGGAATCTGGCTTGCACAGTCCATTCGGGCGTTTCTGCCTCATATGATGCGCGTAGCATGTCCAGGACAGCCTCATCATCCCCAAGATTTGCTGCTTTCGCATACTCATCTCTTGCGCGACGAGGGGCCCCTAATTGCATAAGGATGAACCCGAGAAGTCGGTGCGCTTCAGGCATGCTTGGGTCGAGCTCAACCGTCTATAATGATCAGCCAACGTCGGCTGAGATGCTGCCTTCTCGGGCACGCACTGAAGTTGGGTACGAGGCAAATATACAACAATTTGACCAAAATCCAACATATAAGCGTGTCTGTCGGGCTCATCCCCGCGCATACGGGGAAAACCCGCCACCTTACCGATAAGGTGGCGGACATCCGCGCATTAATGCCCTCATCGGGTATCTACCCGAGGTGTTTTAGCGCCCTGACTAGGCATCACGCGGAACAGTGATGATGCTGAACAGCTGATGCAGCTCCTCCGGATGCACCTCAAAATACCCGCGATCCGGGCCGCTAAACATCGAACTCTGGTGCCAGCCGCGAAGGCCAGCACGCGCATAATCAAACCGGAAATTACTACGCGCAGCCACATGATCCATGAAAATGCGGGTCGCACGACCATTACCCTCGCGGAAGGGGTGCGCATGGTTCAGGTGCGCAAAAATCGCGGCGGCAACCTCCACAAATTCCTGATGGTTCAGGCTCGCCCAGTCAGTCGCGCGGCTAGTAGCGAAAACGTAGTCGAGATACCGGTCAATACTCAAGGGCCCGCGCTGAACGCTCGCGAAAGCACTCACGCCCTTAGACATGTCTACGGTGCGGTACTCCCCCGCCCAGTCGTACACGTCCTGGAAGAGGTAGCGGTGAATGGCCTTGAGGTGCTCCGCGTCGAAGGTGTGGGCGATGAGCTCGGGGTTTTTGGTGAGCTCGTAGCCTCGTCGGGTGATGACGCGGTGCTCGTAGAGCGAAAGCGCCGCGGGGTCCTTGATGCCGGGGATGTTCCGCATGACGTGCTGGCAGGGTTCGGGGTAGAAGTACGCCGCCCAGTTCTGCTGCTGACTCACGGTTTATTCGCCCTCCCCTGCACTCTGCTGACCCGCGTTTTGGCTTGTCAGAGTCTGGTAGGCGAGCGCCTTCGCCAGTGCCTGCCGGTCGTATTCTTCTGCGGTGATTCGCCCGAGCTCGTAGTCGATGAGTAGCGTGACGTCTTCGCGGGTGGGGTTGTCGCCCTCAAGCCAGGATGAGGCGAGGGGCTGCATGACGTTGCGGCGCTGCTCTTCGGTGAGCGGCTCGAATAGTTCGGGGTAGCGCAGGTGCAGGTCAAAATGATCTGACACTGTATGTTCCTTTCTTGACCTTCACAGGTCGGCCCCACGGCTTAACTGTGAGGGTGGGAGGTATTGGTGCGGCGGAGAGCGCTCTTCAACAATTTAGATGACGAATTTCTCATCAGCGATGATGACGCGTTGCTTCTGCTGCAGAGAATAGTCCTGCAGAGAGTAGTAGAAATAACGCTTTTCTTGGTCTTCTTCTGCGCGAATTAGCGGGGTGAACACTTCAGAACTGTTATTCGTGATGTACTCATAAAGCGCATCAAAGTCGGGGGTGTTGTCTTCCACGGTTATCCCCTTTCCGGAAGGTAGTCGACGGGCTGGTATCGCTCGGTTACATTGGCGGTTGCGCCGGGTTCGGTGGAAGAGTTCACTTCTTGTGCCCTCTGCTTCCCGAGGGCGCCGGCGGCGGCCCCACTCACCAATTTTCTTGTGGGGCACCTCGTATATTCCAGCCTAACCCAGGTGCCGAAAACAGGCACTGTCCACGGTCATTCTGGGGAGGGTGCCGCCCGGCATAACAAACCTCTGGATACCGGTTTCCGACGGATGGTAGTCTGATGGTGCATCAAAAACCTGAAGGCGGCACTAGTGACCCCGAGTTGCTAGGTTGGATGAATGGGCCCTCCTGGGTTGCAGGTGGTGAAATATATAGAAGCCACCACGCTGTCAGACAGGGATTTTGCCTCAGAAAGGCGCGCCCACGGGGTGCGCCTTTTGCCGTATTCTACGCTCTCTTCATGAGAGAACGACCGTTCACTCAGCGCCCTGACGGCAGGCGTGATAGGGTAAATCTGACACCTGTACCGGGGCACCGACAGTCCATCCGGAATCATCAATTCCTACCGTGGATTGGCACGCGGAGCCTCACGCCGTCTTCACTCACTCCACACTCTACGAAAGCAGCCCCGGCACCAAGGGGCCGGGCCACGCCACGTTCCCACCGCTGGGAGCGCAAAGATTGGAGACACGTTGCAGCAAACACCCCATTCGAGCATCCCACGCGGAGTTTACGTCTTCCTCTACATCCTCGGCCTCATCGTCCTCGCCATCTTGCTCTTCATGGTGCCGCGAGGCGGGGCCTCCCCGGTCGAGCATCTGGGCTCCCCCAATCAGGCTGCGGCCGAACCCGGAACCTGCGGGGCCGGCGCATCCGCAGACAAGACCGTTCTGAAGACCGCACCGACGGACACCCAGTGGGTGACCACCGAATCGGGATGGATAGGCCCCGTCTCGCAGACCGCGGGCCCCGTCGTGGAATCCCCGATTCGTAGCTGTTTTGAGCACTCGGCGCAGGGTGCCCTGTACGCATCCGCGTGGGCACTCATCCACGTCAATGACAGCCCGGAGGCGTACCTGCCGACCGTCATCGGCCCCGGCGCGGAGCAAATCACCAAGGACCGCCTGCAGGACACGACGACCCGCACCGTCGTACGCATCATGGGGTACCGCTACATGTCGTACACCCCGGAACGCGCCGTCATCCGTATTCTTTTCCAAACCCCGTCAGGCACCTACCGTTACTTTGAGACGACCATGGAGTGGCACAACGGCGACTGGGCCCTGTGGGTACCCGCCGAGCAGCCGCAGGTGACCGACGAATTCGCCAAGGACAAGTACGTCACCTGGACGGCCGCGTAGGTTCCTCACGTTCGCCGCACCGCACGAGTAGCACGCAGATACACACTTTTACACTACGAAAAGGGCACCCCGATGTCGCAGACCCCCATGTCGGCCAGTAGTCCGGCTCCCATCCCAGCCCCCTCCACCAACTCGCCGATTCCGCAGGAGCAGATGCATCAGCGTCAGGACCTGCTGGAGCACCTCCGCCAGATTATGCAGCTGGTAGATCGCGCCGCGCCCTGGGCCGATTCGATGAAGAGCGCGCAGAAGGCGTACGTTGCCGCCGTACCTGAGCCCCCTCGGATTAAGCTCAAGCGGCTCTTCGTGGCCTGTTTTAAGCTGATTCCGTGGACGTACCTTGCCAGCTCCATCATCATGCTGATCGCCTATCTACGCTACCTGTACGCCAACCCGCAGATTCACTCGAGCGATATTCCGTGGCACACCATTCACGTGCCGGCGATTGTCTCGGCGATTGTGATTGCGGCTCTCTGGTGGTCGCTGATGTACTTTGTCGCATACCCGCTGGCGGCGGCGAAGGTCGAGCGGGAGAACAACAAGCGTCGCGCGCATAACGACTCGGTGTGGAGCGACTATGAGGAGCCGGCCATCGCCGAGCTTTCGAAGGTACACAACGAGTACATGGAGCGTTTCTCCCACTGGTTCCCGGAAGACTACCTGTACCCGAACGCGGCAGACACCCTGTACAAGTACGTTCGCCAGGGCCGCACCTACACCCTGCAGGAGGCGCTGAACCTGTACGAGCAGGAGAGGCACCAGCTGTGGGTGCGCCTGAGCATGGAGGAGCAGGCCCGCGAGACGCGAATTCACAACGCTATCGTGGAGGACATGATGGACAAGCAGCTGTACGAGCAGCGCAGGGCCAACGTTCTGCTATCCGGCATTTTGGTGGCGACTACGGCTACGGCGGTGGCCGCCTCGGCCCCCCGCCATCACTACCACTACCACTACTAGGCGCTACGGAAAGTAGCAAGCTCTACACGGGGAGGGGACGCACTCCGGTGCGGCCCCTCCCCTGTTTCTTCTGCCCGTGGGCTATTCTTCGTCGTCTTCAACGGCGGGCAGGCCCAGCAGGGTGGTTCCCGCCTCGGTGAGCGACCAGCGCATCGTGCGGCCAGCCTTCATGCCCTCAACAAATCCAAGCCCCTGCAGCAGTTTGAGCCTATCGCGCAGAGTCGGCGCCGTAACGCCCAGTGCATCCTGCAACTCGGTCGAAGTGGGGGCGACCGGCGCACGGAAAATATTGGCTTGCCCCAACAGATGCAGAAGGTCAAGCAGGGAATCCACCTTCTTCTGATTTTTTGCTGTTTTGTCCCTCAACCACTCATGCTTCTGATTCAACTCAGCAGTACGCTTATTCAGCGATACTAGCGCTTCATAGCGGGTCGCCAACTCCTTTTCTAGATATTCCTGTGCCTTCTCAATCAGTTCAAGGAAGGCATGCAAAAAAGTAGTTACTTCACCGTAGTTGAGTCGCTCCTCAGCATCAGAAAACGCCTTGTAATACCGCTCTTTATGGAGGTTAAGTGTGCTCGGCAGAGTAAGCGCCGTCAGGCGGCTGAGTACCCGCACCGTATGGGAAGCGAGAAGGTACCTGCCAAATCGTCCGTTGCCGTCGTAGAAAGGGTGCGTGTACTCCACCATGAAATGCGCGATAATTGCTGAAAAAAGCGCTGGCACACATGGGTCGAGGGCATGGTCGAGCGCCGCCTGAACGTTAGCGGTGATAGCTTCCTCACCCATCGGGGGCTTATGCACAACCTTAGTACCACTAGTGATATGGACAGGACCGGCACGAAAAAGTGCTCCGTCTAGACGATTTTCATCGTCCAGATGCCCCTCAAGTAGGGTGTCATAAAGATTGCGCACTTCCTCGACCGTATCAGGCGGCCGACGTTCTCCTAGGGTGTTCAATAGATTCATAAATTCCACAGCACGTTTAGCGCGGGGATTTTCACTGTCACCAGATGTAAGTGCCTCAGAAATCAGCCGGCGAGTTGTATGCACACCTTCAATGCTGTCAGTGGCCACGATACTGCGTACTGCCAGGTCAGATAGGTAGCTCCTCATCGCGACACCAGGTAAGCGAGAACTCAGCTGTTCGATATTCCGCTCCCGCACCATAATACGGTCGTACTGGGCAAGCACGGTACGATCTACCAGGTAGAACAGAGGGTGCTCACCGACTTTGAATTCATCGAGAAGATAAGTGCAGTAACCATGGCGGCGTGACTGCAGTTCCACTTGTACAGTAGCTTCGCCGCGTTCATGGAAAATACTTTTAAGAGTTCGATATCTGTGATTGACAGCACTCATCCAGTCCTCCTATATAGTGAAAAAAACCGCGATTTTTTTCATTATTCCTAAAATTTTCAGGAAATAGTGAAAAAAAACGCGATTTTTTTCATAATCCAGGTCACATGGTGATAGTTTGCGGGCGAGCACCTGCGGGATATTTGCATGCATGGTAGGGTTACTTCTAACACCGATAACCACGTGCCGCCGTGTTTTTGCATCTTGCAGTCCTCGACGTTGCGCTCTGGCTCAGAGGCGTTCTGCGGTACCGTATACTCTCATCACTCATTCAATCTCCCCCCCCCGCCCGGGGGCGGGGCTATCTGACGCACCCCGGATGCGGGGTCTACGTATTTTGGAGATTGTTATGGAGAACAAGGGCGGAGTCACTATCCCCCGCTGGGCGCTTGCTGTCGCTGTCGCTGTAGTTGCCCTACTGGTCTTACTGGTCATAGTTCTTATCCCAGGCGGTAAAGACTCAAACCCCGTAGCAGCAGGCTCTTCCAACAATACGGAGCAGTCACAGCCCGCCTCCTCTAGCACTGCAGAGCCCTCCATCTCAGCACTAGCGGCAAGCAGCTCAGCGAGCACCAACCACCGTGCAGTATGCGATGTGAAGGTTCCGACGGGTAAAGAATTTTCTGCGGATATTCCTTCTGACTACACTTGGGAACAAATGACGGATGGTGTCCACTACCCGGTATCTAAAATTTATGGTCCGACCGTGCGTCAGGGTCGCCTGGGTCAGTGTTTCGCGCACAATCCGACAGGTGCAGCTATGTCCGCCATTAATGCAATGGTTGTCCTTGGTAATAGCGAAATACCAGCTGAGGCTCGTCGTGCTATATTCTCTAGCCGCTACAATGGCAAGCCCGATCCTTGGGAAGATGGAGAGTCCAGCAATTCGGATGATGATATGTCTGACTATGTATCGGTTATTTATGCCTACAGTATCCAGGGATACTCTACGGAGCGTGCCACGGTGAAGGTCTACATGATGGCACAGAAGCAGGGCGGATCAATCAGCATCGGTTGGGTTCCCATCCGCATGGTCTGGGAGGACGGCGATTGGCGTTTTGACTCAGAAAAGTCAGAGACTAAAACGAACATACTGATGGATGAATCTGATGATCCTTCACAGCGATTCACTATCGGCAAGGAGAAATTCGCTGAGTGGGGATTCAAGCGCTAACCAGCAAACGCGCAGTAGCCTACTCACCAACAAATCTTGTGTCTCTCCGAGGAGAGAAACTACTCGACACTCCCCTTTCTATCACTCACTCAGACTCTGCTCTAACCAGAGCAGAACCTAAAAATGTGCCCTTAGCTAGGGCAAAAGATTGGAGATTGTTATGGAGAACAAGGGCGGAGTAACTATCCCCCGCTGGGCGTTCGGACTAGCAGCAGCTGTCGTAGCCCTCCTCGTTGTACTGGTCATCGTGCTCATTCCGCGCGGCGGCGATAATTCCACTTCCTCCGCCGCAGGCGGCTCTAACGGTGCAGCTCAGTCGAGCTCCGCCGCAGGTAACTCCACTAGCGCGGCTCAGTCGAAGTCTACCTCTACCGTGGAGGCTGGAACCTGTGGCGCTGGTGCCTCAGACGACCAGGCGGTACTAGACGCCGCGCCCAAGAACACCACATGGGTAAGCACCAATGGGGGTTGGATGGGGCCGGTCTCAAAGACCGCTGGTCCGATGGCAAAATCGTCGATTGAAAATTGCTTTGAGCACTCGGCTGAGGGTGGATTGTACGCCGCAACCTGGGCTTATATTCAGATGGTAGAGTCCCCGAAGGACTATATGCCAACTATTGTTGGCCCTGGCGCCGACGCACTCCGCGAACTCCGTATGAAGGACACCAAAACTGCTCCGGTTCTCCATATTTCCGGTTACCGTTACATCTCCTATACCCCGGAGCGTGCAACGGTGCGACTGCTGATTAAGACCCCGTCGGCTACGTACTGGTCTGCCGATATTGTGATGGAGTGGCACGATGGTGACTGGCACTATTGGGCTCCTACGACTCCTACTGAAGCTAATAAGGCTGACCCCGACGAGTTCATCACCTGGGGCTCCTAAAACCTAAAAGCCGGTACAACCGATAAAAACGCGGTGGGGCACGACCTTTCAACAGGTCGCGCCCCACCG
>ERZ773044.863-NODE-863-length-11543-cov-47.8108_pt1 | contig 11543 bp, 3 predicted proteins | sample MGYA00511897_ERZ773044 | MGnify/ENA primary metagenome ERZ773044 (study PRJEB29015, sample SAMEA2738116) | human oral metagenome | biome: human oral; feature: human-associated habitat; material: saliva | place: China | collected 2170 ...
GCTTCTTCATCAATTGCTTTACGAGCATTTGGTTTATCTTCAACTAATGGTAAAGATTTTTCGATTTCAGCTTTTGCTTCGTCTTCTAAAGCTTTAACATCTGCATCTGATTTAGCTGCATCGATTTCTTTTTTAGCCTGTTCTGCGATTGCTCTTGCTGCATCCGCTGCTACTTTCTTCTCTTCGTCTGTAGCATCAGGTGTATTTTCAATAGCTTTTAATTGCTCTGCTAATTTGTCATCGATTGCTTTTTTAGCTGCTGGTTTTGCTTTCGCTTCTGGATTAATTGCTTTAACTGCTGATGTTCCCGCAGTTTCCGCTTCTTTTACAGCTGCATCTGTTGTGGCTTTATCTACATTTTCTTTTGCTTCATCAGCTACCGCTTTTGCTTCTTCTTTTGCTGCAGTTTTTTCTTCATCTGTTAAGTCAGTACGGGCATCGATTTCTGCTTCCTTAGATTTGAGAGCTTCATCAATCGCTTTTTTAGCCGCTGGCTTAGCTTTCGCTTCTGGGTTAATTGCTTTAACTGCTGATACTCCCGCATTTTCTGCTTCTTTTACAACTGCATCTGTTGTGGCTTTATCTACATTTTCTTTTGCTTTATCAGCTGCTGCTTTTGCTTCTTCTTTTGCTGCAGTTTTTTCTTCATCTGTTAAATCAGTACGGGCATCGATTTCTGCTTCTTTTGCTTTTAATGCTTCATCAATTGCTTTTTTAGCCGCTGGCTTAGCTTTTGCTTCTGGGTTCACCGCTTTAACGTCTGCTACACCTTTATCTTTAGCTGTATCTACCGCTTGTTGAGCTGCTGTTGCTTCTTCTGGTGTATCTACAGTATCAGGTTGAGCATTGATTGCATCAGTTGCTGCTTTAGCTTTATCTTGCGCTTCTTTCTTAGCTGCGTCTTTTTCTTCTTGTGTTAAGTCATCACGAGCGTCGATTTCTTCTTCTTTCTTAGCTAGCTCATCCGCTACAGCTTGTTTTGCTGCTTCTTTTGCTACTGGATTTACAGTTGCGATATTATCTGTACCTGTAGTTTGCGCTGCATCAACTTCTGCATCTGTTGTTGCGTTGTCGATTGCTTTTTTCGCTGCATCTGCAATATTTTTCGCCGCTAATTTTGCAGCTGCTTTTTCTTTATCTGATAAATCTGTACGAGCATCGATTGCGTCTTCTTTCGCTTTTAATGCTTCATCGATTGCTTTTTTCGCTGCTGGTTTTTTAGCTGCTTCTGGATTTACTGCTTTAACGTCTGATACTCCAGTGTTTTTCGCTGTATCTACCGCTTGTTGAGCTGCTGTCGCTTTATCTGCTGAATCTGTAATAGCTGGTTGAGCATTGATTGCATCAGTTGCTGCTTTTGCTTTATCTTGTGCTTCTTTCTTAGCTGCGTCTTTCTCTTCTTGTGTTAAGTCATCACGAGCATCGATTTCTGCTTCTTTTTTAGTTAGCTCATCTGCTACAGCTTGTTTCGCTTGTTCTTTAGCGATTGGGTGTACTGATGTTACATCTGCTACACCTTTGTCTTCTGCATCATTAACAATTTTTTGTGCTGCTGCCGCTGCATCTGCTGTTTCTGCATTATCAGGTTGAGCTTCAACTTTTGCAAGTTCTGCATCTGCTAATTTCTTAGCTTCTGCTTTAGCTGCATCTTTTTCTGCTTGTGTTAAATCTGTACGAGCATCGATTTCTTGATTTTTAGCTGTTAAAGCATTGGCAATAGCTTCTTTTGCATTTTCTTTCGCAATTGGGTTAACTTTACCGAATTCTGTAGTTCCGGCATTTTTTGCTGTGTCTACAGCTGCATCTGTCGTTGCTGCATCGATTGCTTTTGTTGCATCTTCAGCTGCTTTGTTAATTTTAGCGATAGCCGCATCTTTTTCTGCTTGACTTAGGTTTTTATCTGCAGTAATTGCATCGGCTTTGGCTTTACGCTCTGCTTCAACATCCGCTTTAGCTGCATCTTTTTTCGCTACTACTGGGTTATCAGCTGCGATTGCAGTTGTACCTGCTTCTTTCGCTTTTTCTAATTCTGCTTTTGTCGCTACATTTGCATCGTTAATTGCGGCTACAGCTTTTTCTTTATCTGCATTTACTTTTGCGATTGCTGCTGCTTTTTCTTCATCAGTTGCATTTGGAGTGTTGTTGATTTCTGCGATCTTATCTTCCGCTGCTTTGTTAACTGCATCAATTGCTGGTTGTTTGTTAAGGTTAACGAACTCAGAAAGTGGTTTTTTATCTACAGATCCATCTTTATAAGTTACTACTAAATCAGTCCCAACTTTTGTGATTGTATCAATTCTTTCATCTTTTTCAGCTACTTCTTGGCCGCGTTTAGCTTCTAAATTCTTATCTGGGTTTGTTTTTGAGTATTCTAATTTAAGTTTTTCTTTGATTTTATTAAACTCATCATCTGTTACAGCTGATGGGTCTGTTACAACTACTTTATCAGCATCTGCAAGTGATTGAATGTCATATTTTTGAGTTTGAGGTTTAAGCATTACCCTGAATGCACCGATATCAGCTGCACTAGTTCCAGTACCTGCTATTTCTCCTCCATCAGCATCAGTAGCCCTTACATAACGCCATCCTAAAGCTACACCCTCTGGATTTTCTCCTTTAGTCGCTGCTTTTAGTTTGTCTAATGTGAAAGTTCCTTCTGGTGCTGGAGTTCCTGAATATGTAATTACCGCCGGTGAATCTTCACTTGCTGTTGTTTCTGCACTGAAAGTATTCGCAGTATATCCATATTGAGTATTAATTTTATTCGTTTCACCAGCTACTGGTTTAAACTCTTGATTACTACCACCTCTTACTGTAGCACTCACAATTTTCCCGCTATCATCTTTGATTTTAATATCAAATGAGTTTTCTTCCGCACCGTATACAAATACTTCTTTTTTATTTGGTGCTGGATCTGAGAATGGGATTTCAGCTGTTGGCGCTTGGTTTTCTCTTACGATTACTTTTCTAGTAATAGTATTCCCAGAATCTTTACCTTGACTGTCTACCGCTTTAAGAACTAATGTGTATTCACCTGGCGTTGCAGTGTTAAATGTTGTTGCACTTGCTCCATTAACTGATACTAATTTAGCTTTTACTGGATCACCGACAGTAAGTTTTGCATCATCTTCTTTGTCTGCTACAGTTGCTAGAGTTGCAATATCAAATGCTTCGCCTTTTTTCACAACTACGTCGCTTCCATTATTTGTTGCTGCGATTGTAGGTGCTTCGTTCGTTGCAGTTAATGTTAGACGTTTAGCTTCTGCTACTTCTGTTGTTCCAGGTTGAGCTCCTCCTGCTGCACTGTAACCAGATTGCGCTTGCAAGTTAATTCCGTTAGAACCTTCTTTAATTACATTTTGAAGGAATGTTAATTTTACTGTATGGAAAATAGGATCATCTTGAGTATCTGCCATAGCTGCAGTTAGTGTTGATGTATCTTGAGATTGAGGATTCCCTCCGTTCATAATTACTTGACGGTCCCAAGAACCTTCGAATCCTACCCATAAGTTATTCGCGTCTTTTGGAACTTTTACCAATACTTCTTTTTGTCCTGCAACTACTGTTTCATTAACAAATTTTGGACGTCCAAGATAAACTCGTGTCTCGTCGTTTAATTTATTATTTTCGCCTTTGTATTGAACAGTAATCTTAGTTTCTTCTGCAACTTTATTGTGTGGATCACTACCAGATTTTAATGGTGCCTCTAAATTCACAGTCCATTTTCCATTAGTTACTACTGTTTCATAAGTTTTTGTAACTCCTCCTGGAGTTGCGACTGTCACTACTACAGTCTTACCATTCGTTCCAGGTCCTGATAAAGTGGTATCCGCAGATGTTACACCACGACGGTGATTATATGCTGCATCTCTATAATCTACAGTGTTTGTAACTTGAGGAGAACCTGAATCATTTCTTCTAAATCCTGCACCTTCTTCAGCATCTACAGGAATGGCATGCGAATTAGCCGCACTTGGTTCTGTATTTTCTGCTTTTTTACCTACAGTTTCTTTTCCATTAGTAGTATCTACCTTTGGAGCTTCCGTTTTCTCTACCGGTTTGTTTTTCAATTTTGAGCTTACTACAGTGACAAGCTTGTTGTAGGCTGCTTTTAATTCATCTTGACTGGTTGCAGAAGCAAGCACAGACTTAGCAGAGGATAATTCGGAATTTAAAAGAGCGAGACTCTCCTCTGTCTTATTAGCGTATTTACCTGCTGAAATTTTCCCTTCAATTTCAGTGATATAGTTTTCCAATTGTGACTTATCCAAAGTTGGAGTTGGTTTTGCTGATTCTTCTGGTTTAGAAGCTGACTCTGATTGTGCAACAATATTTTCTTCGGGTTTAGAAGTCAATTCTGTTGCTAAAGCATCAGGTTGGACAGTCTTTTCTCCATCTTGTGATGCTTTGCCTTCAATAGTTTTTTCAATAGCTGTTACATCTTGTTTCCCAAGTTCATTAGCTGATACAGCTCCATTTCCTAGGAACATGAAAAGAGCAGCCACTGCTACACTCGCTGCACCAAAACTATATTTACGGATTGAATAACGCGTCACTCTTTCACGACGCAAATTCTCTGAACGATTGACAGATGATTTATTTTGCATGAATAAAATCTCCTATAAAAAATAATGTTTTTAATTTTTCCATCTTTTTTGATGATTACTGTAGTTGGTAGAGACTATAAAAAATTAACATATTTTTAAATAATTCCCTATCTTTAATTTTAAATTATTTTATACAAAAATGCAAACTATTTGCCCTGTAAATTATCCCCCCCCCCCCCCCCCCCCCGAAAAATCAAGCCTCTCTGTCCAATTTTAAACACTTTACTCTTTTATTTTTTTACATTTTTAAACATAGTATTTTTTCTGTATTAACTATTTTATTTTTAAGTCAATATGTTTATATCTGTTATGGATTAAAAAAACATGCTATCTCATACGATAACATGTCGTTTTTTACTATTTACAACAGTGACTCAAACTCTGCGACAGTCATGCCTAATTGCTGGCTGGCAACCTCGGAAGTCAGAAGACCTTGGCGAACGAGATTTAGCAACATAGACTGACTTCCTTCAACTTTCCCACGCTCCAGTCCCTCTTCAATGCCTTCTGCGCGACCACGTTCTAATCCCTTTTCTTCAGCTTGTTCCAAAGCATAGTCCTGTGCTAACAAGGCTTGTTCTTCTCGCATACGTAGTTAACTAAACATTTTCCTGTCCTCCTCGGACCAGCTCTTGTAGTCCAGCAGTTGGTCTGCCTGGCTGATGGCTCGGATGTCTTAAAGTCATCCATTTCTTCCTCTTATTATACCACAGTTTTAAATCTAATTTTACTAGATTCGATGGTTCTATCTATTTATTCGGAAAGGAAATGAATTGTGAAGATATTTTATCTCGTTTCAATTAAAATATGAGTTTGATCAATCAGTTGTCCATCAACAGTCAGATTCAGGTAGAAATCCAAGGTCTTATCAGCAGCAAAATACAGGGTTGGTAGGCACAAATCTTTTTTGCTTTCCCCTACTTGGAATTGAAGGACTTGAATCTCGTCCTGATAGGCGACACCATGGACACCTGTCCCCGGTTGAATCGAAATCTTAGCTTCCAAAGGAGTATCACTTTCGCTACGTTCAATCCTAAAATGAAGAGTCTCTCCCTTTGCTACAGCTAGACTTTTTTCGGCAAATGCTAGCCCCTGAACAGCTACTGTTTGTGATAACTTCGGAGTTTTATAGAGTGAAATCTTGGTCAATACAGGCATAGATTGCGCCTCGGTAATCATCACGCGCACCTTCTGTGCCTCTACTAGCGGACCTCGCAGGAGACGCTTATGACCGACTGTAAAGCCTGTACCAAATTCTTGCCAGACGCCGTCCACCTCTACTTGCACATGAAAAGCAGCGATTCGTTGCCCTAGCTTCAAATCTTCTCTTAACTCAATTACATCAAAAGTTTTAGGTGACCCTAAGTCGAGTTCTAGCTGGATGGGCAAGCCCGCATCGCTTGCCCAAGAGCTGGTCTTAAGGCCATCTGTCAGATGGTGACAAGCAAAGTCTGCGGAAAGAGCAGGACCAGATACCCCAGCTCCCAGAGCCAAATCTTCTTTATAGAGCTCATTGCGATAGGCTGCAAATTCATAGAGGCGTTCAATATCCTTTGCATCAAATAGCCCATCTTGATTCGGCGGAATATTAAGTAGGAGCGGGGTTCCTCTCCCCACTGAGTGAAAGTAGATTTCGACCAACTCCTCAAGTGACTTAGGATCCTGCTCTTCATGGTAAAACCAACCCGGCCGAATAGAGACATCTGCCTCACCGATTGAAAAAATAGTGCCCGAGGGATCTCCGTGCTGAAGATAGTCCAGCTCTGCTTCTGTTCCTAGTTTGTCAGGATTCACCTTTTGCCACAGGGGATCACCTGCATACCCTCGTTCGTTGCCAATCCAGCGGATACTTGTGCCTTCTGTTGAAAAAATCAAGCAATCGCCCTGCAGGTCCCTAATGGTTTCAAACCATTTCTCAAATTCATAATTGACCTTTTGAGCGCCCTCTCCTCTGGCACCATCCATCCAGACCTCAGCAAATTTTCCTGCATTGCCATAGGCAGGATTTGATAAGATTTCCTTCAACTGTGCCAGATAATAGGCATTATAGTCCTCTTCTCTATCCACATGATAGAGAGGACTGTGGGCATCCCAAGGCGATAGGTAGACCCCCATATCCATATCAAACTCTGTGGCGGCTTGGGACACTTCAAGGAGCAAGTCCCCCTCTCCATTCCTCCAAGGACTGGCCTTGACCGAATAATCTGTATGAGCCGTCGGATAGAGGACAAAGCCGTCGTGGTGCTTAACCACCAAAATCAACTTTTTAAAGCCCGTTTCCTTGAGCACGCGAACCCACTCACGCGCATCTAACCTTGTCGGATTAAAGCGTTCAGGATCTTCCTGACCTGTCCCCCATTCCTGATCATAAAAGGTATTTGGGCCAAAATGGATAAAGGCTGCTAGTTCATCCTCTAAATAAGCTAGCTGGGTCTGACTAGGCAAGGGCCCATGCGGTTTTATTTCTCTTACCATATTACTTCCTATCTACATTTTTCTTTACTTTTTTGGCATGTACTTGCAATTCTGTTAAGGCTAGGGGACTAGTCAAGCCTTCAAATCGAAGCCGAAGGGCATAGGTTTCCACCTTGTCAAATTCAAAACGAAGCTCCTCATCCTTGTCGCTTGACACTTTTCGGATAGCTGATACAGGGCGCCAATTCTGCTCTTGCTTGAGCAGGGAATCCTTATCCAAATGGTTGGGAGTCCGAAGCAGGCTAGGCTCATTCCCTATGTAATAATCAATAAAGCTTGGCTCCACCGCCACATAGTCTTGATTTTCAACATAATACACGGTCAGGTTATCCACAAATCGCGGTTTTAAAATCCCTGCATCTCCAAACAGAATACCGACGCTAGCCTGCTCTGACTTGGTAATCCAAGTATTGGCTGTCGATTTCTTCCTAGCAATAACCTTGTCATTGAGGTAAGAGGCTGGATGATTCGGTTCTGAGTGGGAAGCAAAGACCAGAGGCAGGTTAGATCCTGTCCACTGATTGGAAATAACTTCCCCATCTACACTGGCATCTGTCACATGAATGGTGACTGTTGCTGGCAACTCACAGCCCGCTACTTGCCCTGTGAGCACATATTTTCCTACCTGAGCATAGACTTGAGGATTGAGTTCATCCCAAGTCACCTTGGTCGTATCTCGTCTGCCATCTGATAAGACTAGCTTGACTCGGTCTGGTAAATGTGGGGCTTCCTTAACAAGCGTCCAAACCCTTTCAGGCTCAATAGCGCAAATCCCTTGGACACAAACCTGAGCAGAAGCCTTTAAATCCAGCCCTTCCAGCTGACCAGATACCGTAAATTCATGAAATTTTTCCAAATCTTCTTTAGGAATTTCCTCCCAGACAACCTTGACTCGTTTTGCACCGCCAAACTCATAGTCCACCAAAACTGAAGATGGAAGCTGTGGATAAGTTCCCTTATTTGTATACAAGCGAAGTGGTCGTACAGAAACTGCTTGCCTTAGTGAGGTATTTTCTGCCACCTGCAAATGAGTTTGATAGGCCTTCCCTTGATAAAAGGCGCGAATAGCCAAGTCCCCTGCAGACAAGCAATGAAGCACTCCCTGCTTGATAATGGCGTGGGCACTGCCACTCATCTCCCAAATCACTTCACTATTCCCCACCTTGTTCACAGGGTTATCCACAGTTTGTGGATAAAGTCCAATAGATGGGGAAGACCCTTCTTGTAATCCTGCCTGCTTGTCCACTCGAATCTCAAACAAGCGCTGATTTTTTACTGGCTTGCAATCAAAAGCCTCTCCCACTAAGATATCAAAACTTGCTGGCTCTAGCCCTCTGGCACTGGCCTTTACTCTGACTAGACCCACCTGCTCCAAGCTCTGAACTAAGAGGACACCTCTGCCATGAAAGGCTTTCCGCTTAAACTGACCATTTTTCTGGGCTTGATAACGTTCACGACTGGCCTGCCTGCCATTATCCACTCCTACAATACGAGCAGGGCCTTCAATTTCAAAATGAAGCTGATTGGAAGCACTCAGCACCCAATTTCCAGCTTGGTCCAATACATCAAAATAGAGATAAAGGAGGTCTTGCCCATCTGGCTCCAGTTGTGATTTATCGGCATGTAACCCGATTTTGGCTGGCTTACCTGCAGTCACCACCCTATCTTCTGCCACAAGCTGACCTTGACTGTCATAGGCCACAGCACGCAATTCTCCCGGTTGATAGGGCAAACGCCATTCAAGATAGAGCTGGGCATAACCTTGTCCCTCTTGGTATTTTCTACCATCTGAAGTCCATTTTTCCTGAAAATTCTTTCTGCCTTGGGATTTTCCATTGAGAAATAGCTCTACTGAACCAGCATTTGAATACACTCGAACAGGGATATCCCCATACTTATCCACAACTTGTTGATAACTCTTGTGGATTTCCCAATTCCAATGGGGCAGAATATGAACCATGGGATGCTGATTACCATCCAACCACTGACTTTGGTAGAGATAATAGTCATTTTTAGGAATCCCTGCTGTGTCCACAATACCAAAATAAGAACTCTTGACAGGTGTGTCATTTTGATTGTGCCAAGGAGTCGGCTCACCGATATAGTCCACTCCTGTCCAGATAAACTGACCTGCGTAGTCTAGCCGATTTCTATCTGCTATCCAAGAAGCCGTCGCTGTCTTCCCCCAAGGAACCCGATCATTGCCATAGTCTGACTGTTCAAAATTCCGCACGCGGCGATTATCCCCAACCCATTCCTTATCTGGTCGAAAATAGCTGTCACGCGTCCTTGTAGCCGATGAGGTTTCAGATCCGTAAAGTCGCCACTTGGGATGTCTTTTGCGAATCCCATCAATATTATCTTCCGAGTAATTTAAGCCCACCACATCCAGCAAATCAGCAATCTTTTCATGACCTCCAGAACCATCGCCAAAGCGGAATTGATCCATTCCCATGGTCACAAAACGGCTATCATCAACTTCCTTAACCCTTTCTAGCAAGTGTTTGATAGTCTTCAATGAATGAGCATCGCCATTTGCTTCGCTGACTTCATTTCCCAAGGACCACATAATGATCGCTGGGTTGTTCTTGCCACGCTCAATCATGATTCGCAAATCATAGTCTGACCAGAAATCGCCAGCTTTCGCTTCTGGATGAGTCGCTTCTTCCTCAAAAAAGCGACCATAGTCATATTCTTTCTTGCCTCCATACCAGGTGTCAAAGGCTTCCTCTTGAATAAGTAGCCCCATTTTAGCAGCCACATCCAGCAAGATGCTACTGGCTGGATTATGGGTGATTCGAATAGCATTGACCCCCATTTCCTTCATCTGGCGCAAGCGTCTCTCGGCAGCTGACCTGTTTTCCACAGTTCCCAGTGCTCCATAGTCATGGTGGAGACAAACCCCATGAATCTTCAACCAGCGACCATTGAGAAAGAAGCCCTTATCCGCTTGCCAATCCATATAACGGTAACCAAAAGTCTCCTCTTCTTCATCAACCAAAATGCCATTTTTGTAGAGGCGAGTCTTCAATTGGTAAAGGTGTGGATGATCAATATCCCAAAGCACAGGTTGGAAAATTGATATCGCTTGTTTGAAATGATGTTTTTCCCCAGACTCAATCACTAGAGAGTTTGTCGCCTGCCAGTCTGACAGCTGTTGTCCATCATACCAGATACTCTGCTCCAAATACACCGACACGGACTGAGGTCCATCATTTGAAACCTTACTTGTAAGCTGAGTTTCCACCCATCCATCTCTTTGTTCCTTTAGCTTGGGACTTTCTATCTTAATCCCATATAAATCCAGATGCACCGAATCTGTAATCAACAATCTCACTTCTCGGTAAATACCGCTACCAGAATACCAACGACTGCTAGGTTGCTGATTTTCCACAAAAACCGCAAGCTGGTTGGCCGTCCCATCATTTCTTAGATAAGGCGTGATATCATAAGAAAAAGGTGTGTAGCCATTTGGATAATAACCCAGCACTTGCCCGTTGATATAGACTTGGGCATTCATGTAAACCCCGTCAAAGAGCAAACGTACCGATACAAGACTGGCATCTTCTTCCAAGTAAAACTGCGTCCGGTACCAAGCCTGACCCCCGTTTAACTGACCACCCTCATTTTGCGCTGGCGAATACTGGTCAAAATCATTGTAAATACTCCAGTCGTGTGGCACTTGAATAGCCTGCCAATTTTCCCTCTGAAAATCTGGTGCCAAGGCATCTTCTTTCCCCACTTCCTGGCTAAAAAACCAGTGATTTCGTAAAACTTCTTCTCTTCTCATACAAGCATTCCTCTTTAAACGACTCGTTTTACTTGACTATAACACAAAACAAAAGCGCTTTCAAGACTTCCTCCATCACTCCCTAAATCCTCAGAAAAGATTCTATAATTTGTGGAGGAGGATTTAGTCCTCAAAGCTACAAGAGCTACGCAAAAAGAGCCTGACTCCAGGCTCTTTAGTCGATTATTTCTTCTCAGCACGGAGGGCTGACAAGATTTGTGTACGGATATCATCCACACCATTTGGCGTATTTGGTAAAAAGATCGTTTGATTGCCTTTAGAGGCAAAGGTATTCAAGGTATCCAAATACTGGTTGGTCAAAAGAATGGACATGATTTGCTCTTCTGTCATACCAACATTGGCTTCCTTGAGTTCTGTGATAGACTCTGCTAATCCATCCACAATCGCTTTACGTTGTTGGGCAATCCCCACACCATGAAGGCGGTCTTTTTCTGCTTCGGCTTCAGCTGCAGTGACAATTTTAATCTTGTCTGCTTCCGCCAATTCTTGCGCTGCGACCCGCTTACGTTGCGCCGCATTGATTTCATTCATGGATTGCTTAACTTCTGCATCTGGTTCGACCTTGGTAATCAAGGTCTTCACGATAATGTAGCCATAAGTGGTCATTTCTTCTGCTACTTGGTGTTGAACTTCAAGGGCAATCTCATCTT
>ERZ773044.865-NODE-865-length-11514-cov-3.21032_pt1 | contig 11514 bp, 13 predicted proteins | sample MGYA00511897_ERZ773044 | MGnify/ENA primary metagenome ERZ773044 (study PRJEB29015, sample SAMEA2738116) | human oral metagenome | biome: human oral; feature: human-associated habitat; material: saliva | place: China | collected 2170 ...
TTCAGGTTTCAACACACAGCCGCCTAAAGGCGGACCACCGGCAGGTCACGGTTGGCAATGCTCTGGAACAGCAATCGCCCCAGCCCCGGCAGCGAAAACACATTCTCGATCACCACCGCCCCCCCCAGCAGCTCTGCAAACTGCATCCCCGCCACCGTCAGCACCGGAATGGAGGCATTGCGAAACACGTGCCCCCACAGCACCTGACGCATCGACAGCCCCTTGGCACGCGCCGTCCGCACAAAGGGCTCACCCTGCACCTCCAGCATCGACGTGCGCACGAAGCGCGCCAGAATGGCCCCCTGCACACAGGCCAGCGCCAGTGCCGGCAGCCACAGGAAGCGCAGCCCCTGCCACAGCCCGGCTTCCCAGCCCTCGAAGCCTCCCGACGGCAGCCAGCCCAGCTGCACCGAGAACACCACGATCAGCAGCATCCCCAGCCAGAAGCCGGGTGTGGCCATGCCCAGCTGCGCCAGCGCCATCAGCCCCACATCGCCCCAGCGACGATGATGCAGCGCCGCATACACCCCGGCCAGCAGCGCCATGCCGCCGGCCAGCGCCATCGCCAGCAGCGTCAGCGGCACCGTCAGCACCAGCCGCTCGGCGAGCAGCCCCGCCACCGGCACCCCGTAGGCCTGACTCATGCCCAGCTCGCCCTGCAACAGTCCCAAGAGCCACTGCCCATAGCGCACCCAGGCCGGCCGGTCCAGCCCCAGCTGCGCTGCCAGCGCCTGCACCGCCTGCGGGTCCGCATCCGGCCCCAGCATCACCTGCGCCACATCGCCCGGCAGCACATCCAGCACCAGGAACACCACAGCACTGGCCGCCAGCAGCGTCAGCACCAGCCCCAGGCACCGGCCCAGCAGGAAACGCGTCATGAGACGACAGCCTTCATCTCAGCTTACCCAGCGCATCGACCGCAGATCGTTCACCAGCATCGGCATGTCATCCCACAGTCCCGCCAGCGACTTGCGGGCCACCGACACCCAGTGCGGCTGATACAGCCAGGCCAGCACACAGTCCTCGGCCAGCAGCTTCTGCACCTGCGCCAGCAGATCCAGCCGCTCCTTCTCGTTCACCGCCGTCACCAGTTGCCGGTACAGCGCATCGAAGCGTGGCGACCGATAGCCCCAGTAATAGTCCGGCTTCGTGAAATTGCCCAGATCCAGCGGCTCCACATGAGAAATGATGCTCAGATCATAGTCGTGATTGCGGTACGTGCCTTCCAGCCACTGCGCCCACTCCACCTGCTGCACACGGCACTGGATGCCCACCTTCGCCAGCTGCGCCATCACCACCTGCGCGGCCTGCCGCGCATAGGGCGGCGGCGGCACCGTCAGCGACAACGACAGCGGCAGCTTCACCCCGGCCTCCTTCAGCAGCGCCCGGGCCCGCTCCGGATCATGCGCATTCACCGCCGTCATATCCACGTAACCCGGCGCATCCGGTGTGTAATGGCTGCCGATCGGCGTGCCATGCCCCAGCTGCCCCGCCTTCAGCACCGCCTGCCGATCGATCGCCGCCGCGATCGCCCGCCGCACCCGCACATCCGCCAGTACCTTGCGCCGATGGTTGATGGCCACCAGCGTCTTCGCCCGCGAACCCGACACCACCACCTGCCAGGCCGGATTCGCCTTCAGCCGCGCCACGGCCCGCTCCGTCACCCGCGGAAACACATCCACCTCATTGGCCATCAGCGCCGCCATCTGCGCCGCCGGCTCACTGATGAAACGGAACGTCACCTGCGGGAATGACACCGAAGCCGCATCCCGGAACTCCGGCCACGCCTGCAGCGTCAGCGACGTGCCCCGCCGCCAGCTTCCCAGACGATACGGCCCCGTTCCCACCGGCTGCGCCCCGTTGCCCGCCGCACTCGAAGGCTCCACGATCACCGCCGTCGCCTGCCCCAGCATGAACAGGAAATCCGCATCCGGACGCGCCAGCCGGATCACCACCGTCTGCGCATCCTTCACGTCCACCGACGACATCGCCGCAAAGAACGCCCGGTCCTTGTTCACACTGTCCGCACGGCCGGCCCGCTCGAAACTGAACTTCACCGCCGCCGCATCACAGGGCTTTCCGTTCTGGAACTTCACCCCCGGCCGCAGATGGAACGTCCACGTCAGCCCATCCTCCGACCCCGACCAGCGCTCGGCCAGCAGCGGCGACAGCGCCCCCTTCGGCCCCACATGCACCAGCGTCTCGAACACGTTGTACAGCACCACCTCGGCAATGGCGGCAGCGGCACCCGCCGTCGGATCCAGCGCCGGCGGCTCCAGCACCATGCCCAGCACCAGCGGCTTGCGCACCAAAGCGCCGCCCGCCAACTGGCCAGCCGTCTGCTGGCCGGCCCCTAGAGACGCCGCGGCCTGCACACCAGACTCCTGCGCAACCGCTTCTGTCATCCAACCCGACACACCGGTCCGACCAGACACCACCATCCCGCCGGCCAGCCCCAGCGCAGCCCCCGTAAACGCACGGCGCTTCATGAAAGAACCTCCCCGTCAGCACATCGAAACCGCAAATCCTACCCTACCACGCCCCCCGGCAGCGCACCATGCGGGGGAATACCCGGGCACCACCCTCAGGGTCAGTGCCCTCTCGTCTGCCCCTCTCTTCGGCGGATCCTCCCTGATCCCTTCCACGACGTCCCGGTCCCATCACCCCGGCCCCATCGTGCCCAAAGCCCATTGACAACTCTCAACAAGAATAAGTATCAATAGAACTAGCATTCATTACGTCTGACCAGAGAGACACATGGCCCGAGAAAGGCAGCATGGCTGCCACCATCGGCATCAACCAGGAACACCTTCCCAAGGAGAACACCATGAACACCATCCGCCCCCTCGTCACCCTGCTGGCCACTGCCGCCCTGGCCACCCTGCCTCTGGCGGCCAGCGCCCACGAAGACAACGCCAAGCACGACCACGGCACCGACGCACATGCCCAGGTGCCCCAGGGCGTCGACAAGGTCCTCACCCCCGACCAGATCGACCTTTCCTCCGGCAAGGCCATCCTGGACGCCAACGACCACTACAACGTCCGCATCCTGCGCATCCAGATCCCCGCCAACAAGGAACTGCAACCTCACGGCCCCAAGGAAGGCTACTTCTTCGTCAACGTCATCAGCGGCACCCTGCAACTGGGCTTCGGCAACACCTACGACGCCAGCAAACTGCAGACCCTGCCCCCCGGCAGCATCTTCACCCACCCCGCGGGCCAGCAGCACTTTGCCAGGACCGGCAACGAACCCGTCGTCCTGCAGATCACCGCCATCAACCCCCACGGTGGCAAGAAGCATGACCACCACCATCACGGCAAGAAACACGACCATGCCAAGGGGCATCAGCACGACAAGTCGGGCAAATAAAGGCCGTCCCCTCGCGTAGTCCCGGCCGGCGCATCAACGCACCGGCCTCCTTCATCAGACCTCCACCGGGCCACCGACAGTCGGCAGGCATCAGCCGCCCCGGCTCAGCTGCGCGCGCCGCTGGTACCATGCCAAGATGCACTCCACGGCCCGCGATCCCATCGTCCAGCACCTGCGCAGCCACCTGCCCGGCCTGCTGGCCATCTACGCCTTTGGCAGTCGCATCACTGGAAACGCCTCCCCGGACAGCGATCTCGACCTGGCCGTGCTGGTCGAGGGCCACGCCGACATCATCACCCTGTTCAATCTCTCCAGCGACCTGGCAGATCTGGCAGGCTGCGACGTGGATCTGGTGGACCTCCGTGCCGCCTCCACCGTCATGCAGCACCAGATCATCCGGACCGGCGTGCGCTGGTGGGCCAAGGACCACCAGGCCGACCTGTTCGAGATCTACGTCTGCAAGGAAAAATGGGATCTCGACAAATACCGAGCCGGCCTGCTTCAGGATATCCAGCAACAAGGGTAACCGGCATCCATGACACCCCATCAAGCCGAAGCGACAGATGGGAAAACCACCCGGACCGCAGCACGGACATCCTCCTGGCGCTTGCACTGGGGGCGTGGATAGGAAGCGCATAGGGCGATGACGATACCGAATGAGCGCCCATTCAATACATCCGTACAACGTTCCAACACCAGCAATCCAACTTACGCCCGACACATATCCGTAACACGTCAGACCCATGAATAGTGATGGACGGCCTGTCAGGTCGCAGTGCTACGCTGCCGTGGATTCACTCACCCGGAGAACACGCACGTGCACTTGACCAAGAACATCCCGCTGAAAGCCGCCCTGCTCACCCTGGCCATGGCAGCCAGCCACGCCGCCAACGCCGCCACCTTCCAGGACGAAGCCATCGCCTTCGCCACCAACAACCCCATGTCGCTCACCGTGAAGGGTGACGACGTGACCGTCAATCTCACAACCAACGTATCGCTGCTGCCAGGCGTACACGTCGAACAGAACGACGAGGCGCCGTGCCCCATCGGCCTCACCACCACCAACGAAAACGGTAACGACACCCTCACCATCAAGCGTGTCGACAGTACCCAGCCTTGCAAAGCCGTCGTCGTCGTCAACCTTCCCGAAAAGAGCACGGTAGGATTCACCCAGCGGACGCCGTCGATCAATGCCAAGGGCAACTTCGGCAAGATCACGACTCACGCCGAACACATGAGCATGACCTTCGACGGGCGTGCCGACAGCCTGGAGCTGAGAGCCGCCGGCGTTGCCACAGCCAGAATCCGCGTCCAGCAACTGCCCATCTCGCTCATCAGCGTCAGCGCCCGACACGTGGCCACCAACATCAGCCTGCCCGCCGGCGCAACGGCCGACTACAAGATCGACCCGGCCTCCAGCACCTTTGACAAGGCCGTGCCCAGCGGCAACCCCAGCGACACCACGATCCGCCTGAACGGCAGCACCGTGGTCGGCGCGGCGCGCAATCAGTAAGCCGCTTCCGTTCTCATGACAGGGCTGCCTGGATAACCGGGTGGCCCGGACAGCAGCCGCCACCCAAGGAAAGGGGTAGCCCCCACGAAGCCATCAGGGGCTCGTGATGGGATGCCCCTTCTTGCTTCTCTCGATTTCCCTTGACTTTTCAATAACCTGTATCTAAAGTCAGTCAGGACATTCTATCGCGCGCCCGTCCATAACGCCCCAGCGACGGCAGCTGTTCATGAGAGATGAACTATTCCTTTGACCCCGCCAAGCAAGCCATCAACGTTGCCAAGCATGGAATTTTCTTCTCTGAGGCCATAGCATTCGACTGGGAGAAGGCTCTACTGCATCCAGACAACCGCCGCGCCTATGGAGAATCGCGTTCCGTTGCCATCGCCCCCATAGGCAGCCGTCTACACGTCATGGTTTTCACTCTCCGTGAAACCTCTGTACGGATCATCAGCTTGAGAAAAGCAAACCGTCGGGAGGCCAAGCACTATGCAGATCACCACTAAATCAGGACTGACCCTTCAGCTACCCAGCCTTGAAGAAGACGCCCAGATAAGCGCTGCCCTTGATGAAGAGAGTCCGGAACTGGACGAATCGTTCTTCCAGAAAGCTGTTCCTGCCAAGGACATCCTTGGAAGCGACATGGTCTCATGGCTGAATGGCAAAGCTCCCACCCCAGAGAACACAACCCCGACAGGAACGCATGGGCCATTCATGGAGTCCGTCCAGCTGTCATCGGATGTCATTGACGGATTCCGAGCCGCCGGCCCCGACTGGCGGAACCGCATTGAGCACATACTGCGCGAGTGGCTGGCCACACATTGACACCACGCCTCAGCCCACGCTGGTAACGCTGGAACACCTTGAGCCGATGAGTTCAGGAAGGCAGCTTCTGCGACCATGACAGGGCAGCCTGGATAACCGGGTGGCCCGGACAGCAGCCGCCACCCAAGGGACATCCCTAACGAAGCCATCAGGGGTTCGCGTGGGATGTCCCTTTTCCGTTACTGCGTCCGAAACACCTCATCCATGCTCCGGGCCGACAGAAGGTTGCGGCCCCAGCGCTTCAGCGTTTCCTCATCGGCTTGCTCCAGGCGCGCCTGCACGGCCTCATCCAGAGCACCGAAGCGCTCGGCCAGCAGATCGGCCAGAAGCCCGAGCTGTCCTTGCCGAAGCCCCTGCTGCAACCCCTTCTGCACGCCCCGCTGCTCACCCTGATCCAGCAGTCGCTCGCTCCACTGCATCATCTGCACATCCTCCGTCACGTAAATTTCTCTATACCGCCGCATCTCATCCTCGTCAAGCGCGCCATAAGCTTCCACGAAGTCGATGTACTTCTGCTGCCTTTCCCAGCTGGACTCCAGCGTCATGAGCCCGCGCACGGCATGGCCATAGGCGTGTATTCGCTGGCCCTTCCTCAGGCGCATGTTCACCAGGTTAAGGCGTGCCACAATGTTCTGGCTGTTCAGATGATCCTCCACCGGGATCTCCGGCAGCACACAGGCAATGTAGTGAAAATCCAGATAGCACTGCTGATCACTGCCCATGCGCAGCTGACGAGCAATCGAAGCCCCACTACGCAGAAAGATGACCACCGGCACCACCCGGTCGGTGTCATAGAACTCGCCAATCGCCAGACAGTAGGACGCCAGCTTGCGGATGGAAAAGCGTGCCGGATCCGTCTGCTCTTCCACCACGAACAGCAGCGCCTCTCGCCTGCCATCTGGCCACTCGGCCAGCAGTGGCACGTCCAGCTCGAAGAAGCGGTCTCCCAGTCTGTCCTTGGGCAACTCTTCCCGCACGGAGCGGATGACAACATCAGGCGGCAAGGCCTTTGCCTCTTCTGGCGCAGAAAAGGCCAACGCCTGCAAGGGATAGTCAAGAATCAGGTTCTTGAAATTCTGGTCATGGCTCATGGGCATGATGAAAACCCCGAGAGATTGTCTCCGTACCGCCAGCCCACGCCCCTTCAGAGAAGGCATGCGCAAGCGCTACGGCCACGCCATAATACTGTCATTACATACAGCACTCAACCATCAAGCCAAACTTTCCAAGAACCTGTCAAGAACACCGGCGGCCCCATGCCTCGTTCAACGCCACACGGAGCCGGGCAATCACCCCAGCCTTCAACAGCCTCTCAAAAAAGCCAGGGAATCGATTCAGGCTCCACCCCTCGCCACTTGTTCGGTCGCTGATCTTCAGCCGTCACGCCCCGAAGCCGAATGACTGCTTGCGGCTCACCATACGCCAGAGCAATGTCCACAACCCGCATGAGCCGGCCACGAAAGGACATGAAGTGTAGGTTATTGCTGTACACCCCATGCTCCATCTGCTGAAGCAGCTGCTCATTCATGTACCGGCGCCGTGAGTTTCCGGGACGGTCCATGAACTCCAGCACGACGCCAACACTTCCCGGACCAGGATCCCTATCCGTGAACAGAAGGAAATCGGGTACATGCAAGACGCCCTCCCGCCTGTCATGCGCCTTCTGTTCCTCAATCGATCGAAGCCTTTCCTCTTCCTTCTCGATCAGCTTGAACATGTACTCTTTCGTGCAGTTCTGACAGTACATGGTCTCGCCCGGCTCCGTGCCCTTCAGCCACACAATCCCTTTCTGATCAGAGTACTCAATCCAGTCACACGGCGTGGATGACCCTCCCAACGACGGGATGCAACAGTCCTTCCAGACCTTCTTCCCTCGGCGTTTCACTATGGGCCTGACCCCAAGCCTCTCCCACCGTGACAGGATGAGCATAATGTCCAGATCATTCATCGCCCCATCCCGAAACAGATGTTCGTCAAACCAGATGGGGCCACTGCCCACGGCGCCCCGGTGATCCAGCAGGCACTGCCCCAACCCGCCCGGATACTTCTTTCGGATCACGCTGAACGGAACAATGAAATTGATGCATTCGAGTGCAACAGCCATGAGATCGCTCCTCCATGTCAGGCCAGCCGCTATGGCGAAGCATTCTGAAACAATGGGTCCAGGTTGTGCATGACTGCCGACGGAAGGAACATGGCCCCGGACCTGCGACAAGATCAGCGCCCTACCCGGCGTGTGTAGACCAGCCAGCGATCGGCAGACCCTGCCCGCCCGCCCGCATGCCTTCACACCCAAAACTAGCGGCATGACAGCATCGCCCCCACGGCCCGCTCCGTCCGGCATCGAAGTCTCTTCCAAAGCCACTTCCCAAGGGGCTCACTCACCGCCCCGGCAATCACGCTGCCATGAACCTGCCCGTAGCTTCCATCCTGGTACTGTTCTACACCCTGGTGGCATGGGTCTGCGTGTGGAACATCATCGTCAACCGAAGAGCAGACGCCGACGAACCCGCCCTTCACACCCACCTCATCGGCATCATCCTGGGCGTTGTCGCCGCTTTGGGCATTTTCCTCATTGGCGCCACCACCGTTCTGCCCGCCAAGGACCATAAACTGAACTCGTCCATGAACATCCTGGGCCGATTCATCCTGCTCATCTATATCTGCACCCTGGGCGGATCTCATAACCAGAACCTCGCCACGGCGCTGAAAGCCAGGCTGAACTTCGTGCTGGTACGCTTCCTTCCCTCCAAGGCACAGATCCGCCCGACCCCGCAGCGAAGCCACAGCCATCAGCCCCTCCAGTCCACGATTGAAAAACGGCTTGGCATGAGTCCGGAACGATTCCTTGATGAACGGATCGGGAATCACACCCTGCTATTGATCATCTTTCTGGCCCTGGGTGTGTGGGGATATACGCTCCATGCAATAAGCCATATCCGCGATATAGGCACGACAGAAATGATCCTGACCGCCGGCCTTTCCCTGATTGGCATTGGGGGCATGTTCTTCATCGCGCTATGCATTCAGCCGCTGCTTTACCTGATCGCCATCATCATGACGCCCTTCGCGGCGCTCAGCGCCTTGGTCGAGACAGGGCTTCGGATCTTTCTCAACAGGCCTTACGGCTGATATCCGTGATTGACCGTGATTCCACGATGAGAGAGTTCCATAAGCGGCATACAGGATGAGTTTGGGACCGTGGATCTGTGTGATAAGTAGCCAAATGATCTACTCGTACTGCTGGCCGAACGCCCAGCGGCCGAGCCAAGCGAGAGGCCATAAGCCTCCCCGTAAGCCACTGGGTGTGATGGATGCGTGAATGCGTGACAAGACAGCCCAAGGCCGCCGATGGCAGGCACCACGGCATCAAGGAAAGCCAGCGCTAGGTCGAAGCATACGAGCAGGTGGCCGAACGCGCCCGTGGAGCTGCCTGAGGCCCGGCAGGTCTACATGGCTGACCGTGAAGCTGACATCATGGATTGTCTGGTTCATGCCAAGGATATCGACCATGCTGCCGATTACATGATCCGCTGCCAGCATAACAGGACTCTGTCAGATGGCGCGAAGTTATCGGCACAGTTGCATCAGAACGTCGGAGCTGCGTCATGGCAAGAAGAACACGCTGCCTGCGATCTGTGTGCCGGCTGAGGAAATCGATGCAACGGAAGGGAAGCGAGCCAATTGTCTGTTGGCTGCTCAACAATCTTCCGCTCCAGAGCTGGACGATGTGCTTGAGCTGATCGAGTAGTACCGGGCACGCTGGGAAATCGAGTCGTTCTTCCTGATCCTGAAAGAAGGCCGCCGGATTGAGGCCTTGCAGCGGGAAGATGTTGAACGCATCGAAACGGTGCCGGCGCTGTACATGGTGCGGGCCTGGCGCATCAATCGGCTGATGCGTCTGGGGCGATCTCTACCGGAGTTCGGCGGATCTGCCGTTCGAGAAGCAGGAGTGGACGGCAGCCTATGCGCTCAACCGCAAGGTGCCGCCCAAAGGGGTTCCAAAGCTGGGAGAGGTGATCCAGTTGATTGCGCTGCTTGGCGGTTTTCTGGGCAGAAAGCATGACGGGGAACCGGGATCGAAGACCCTGTGGCTGGGGCTACGTGATGTCGCTGTCTCGGTCGCCGTCATGCAGGCCATGCGGGGTGGGTAGTTGTGCGTAATGGAATGCCCTTTACCCCCCTTGGCTTCAAAGACTCGACCCCATGCATCCTAACCCATACAGAGCGGAGCGCACAAAAAACAAACACCCGCTAACTCACGCCAGCGGGTGTTCGTTCTTTCAGACTATCCGAGTCATACCGCATCCCGGATCTGAGTCAGACTTTCGTCTGATTAGCGGCAATCAGCCGGGGCAAAACGGCCCTCCAGCGTACCAGCAGCACCGAACGTCGTCTTGGTGTTACCGGCAGCACGGCAGTACCAGCTGACGGAACCAAGAATCGGGGAGAATGCCGAGTTTGCGGCGGGAAGCTCAGTCTCAGCACCATCCTTGTCCGTCGTGGTGGGAACAAGGGTCAGCGTATTCTTATTAGCCGGAGCCACACGGGTCTGATACGTGATGGTAATCACACCCTTGTTGTTGATGTTGATTGAAGAGACGTTCGTGGTCGACTTAGGAGCGGTCCAACCAGTTTTGTAGCCCTTTCCCGCCGTCGCCGAATCGCCCAAACCTTCATTCGAGCCTGCACTGGCGAGCTCGGCAATATTCAGCTTGGCCGAAGAGGCCAGCGCCAGACCTTCCGACACACGAGCACGAACCGTGTAGTCCTGGTAAGCCGGAATGGCCACGGCGGCCAGAATACCGATGATCGCCACGACGATCATCAGCTCGATCAGGGTGAAACCTTTTTGAACCTGTTTCAGCATCATGTTTGGACTCCTTGTCCAATGAGGTGAGGATGTGTTCGGGTTTCGCCTGGTGGCTGGCCCGGTCGCTTTTCACTTCGACACCCACCCTGTAGCGAGTGCCGTGCCAGCGCATGGCAACGGCATCTCCGGCCCGACCAGTGGCGGGCTGCATCCTGGTACGTGACGGAGTTCACGGTCAGCGGATGCTGCTTGCCGTCCGGCCTGTCGCGGTCGGGCGTTGTTGGGCAGCCACAGGTGCCCCTGGGTGACGCATTGCGTCAGGGGGTGACGCAGAGGGGCAGGTTCGAGGTGGGCAGATCTGGACGTCCAAAACATGCTGCGGCCATGGACATGCCACCGGATACCGACTTTGCGCTCTTGATGCCTGTATGGAGCAGGCAGTAACCTGTCATTGTGCTGATGAGGCAACCATGGAGCGGAGGACGCCCAGATGATGCAATGGACAGAGCGGGTAAGAAACGAGGGACGGCAAGAGATGCTGGCTGACCTGCTGGCCACGCGCTTCGGTCCAGTGGACGAACCCACGAAAGCCCTCATCATGAATACCGCCGACGACGAAACCCTGAAGCGCTGGACACGGAACGTGCTCACCGCCCAGACGCTGGAAGAAGTCTTCCGCATTCAGTAACAGAGCATCGGCCAGCAATCTGGCCGTGTCAGGGCAGGTCCTCAAGCCCCTGCCCTGCCGCAAGCCAAGCCAAGCCAAGCCAAGCCAAGCCAAAAATAAAAATATCAACCGTAAACAGGAATCACCCTGCAACCGCTGGCGCTATACCAAAAATAAATAACGAATCGCGCCTTTAAATCCGTCTGCAGACGGATCTTTTTGATTATACAACGCCCTTCTTGATTTCGTTGACTCTTGTCAAGAGTCACGCGTTTTGCAGATGATTCGCGGCTTTACGACCTCCTGCCGGTCCTGCTCTTTTGTTATGG
>ERZ773044.881-NODE-881-length-11357-cov-9.70704_pt1 | contig 11357 bp, 9 predicted proteins | sample MGYA00511897_ERZ773044 | MGnify/ENA primary metagenome ERZ773044 (study PRJEB29015, sample SAMEA2738116) | human oral metagenome | biome: human oral; feature: human-associated habitat; material: saliva | place: China | collected 2170 ...
CTTGCTCTCATCAAGTCCAAGAAGGACAGAGGCTTTCATGACTTCCAGATTGCGACCCATCAGTCTCAAAACTTCATCTCTTTCACGACCAGTCAATTCATACTCAGTAGCAATCATTAGTTCTGCAACATTTCCTTGGTAATCCAAGTCAGCTTGCTCTACTAATTCTTTGATGGAATAAAACATATTTTCTCCTACTTAAAGAAATTTACATTATGTAGATGAGGAATATTTCGAATTTCTTCGACAGCTTCTTCACAGCTACGGCTGTCAACCTCAATAATCATTATGGCTTTCTCGCCAGCTTTTTCACGTGTGACATTCATTTGAGCAATGTTGATATTGTAACGTGAGAGGGCATCTGTAACGTGAGCAATCATACCAGGGACATCTTGATGAACAATGATGATAGTAGGTGTATTCATACTGAGTGAAACTGAAAAACCATTCAGCTCCGTTACTTGAATATTGCCCCCACCAATAGATACTCCAGTAACACTGATTGTTTTATGATCGTTTTTTATTGTAATTTTTGTTGTATTGGGATGTGGAGCATTACTATCTTTTTGAATAGACCAGACAACTTTGATACCTCGTTTATGGGCTATTTCTAGACTATTGGGAATCTCTGGATCATCCGTATCCATTCCTAAGATTCCTGCTACAAGAGCTAAATCAGTTCCGTGTCCTCGATATGTTTTAGCAAAAGAATTAAAAAGCTGAAATTCCACTTCAGTAGGTTCATCGTTAAATATAGAATAGACTATTTTTCCAATACGAACGGCTCCTGCTGTATGGCTACTAGATGGTCCAATCATTACAGGGCCAATAATATCAAAAACAGATTGAAATCTTAATGATGTCATGATTTCTCCTCGTGTAAAGTTCTATCTTCATTATAACAAAGTTAGGGGGTATCTGCTTCATTTTTAAATAAAAAATTATAAAATAACAAATCCTATAAATTAGGAAAATCATTTGAAAAACAAAATAAAATTTCTTATTTTAAGCCTTTTATAAGCTTTCTTTTTCTAATTTAAATAAATTTGTAACATTTATCATATACTTTAAAAATAGAGGTAACATAGAATCTGTATGATAGGAGTATAGCAAAATGATAGATATGATACAAAAAATCATGAACTTTTTGTATCTCGTTTTGCTAGTTACAAGAAAAGGAGAATAAAATGCAAGTACAGACATTTTTTAAAAATAAAAGAAACACAGTAAAGACAGGTTTAGTAAGCTTAGCAGCTTTAGCTTTATTCCTACCGGTAATAGCAAACGCTGATAGTTATACCGTGAAGTCAGGAGATACACTTTCTGCTATTGCGTCAGCTAATAATACAAGTGTTGAAAAGCTAGCTGAACTGAATAAAATTTCTGATGTAAATCTTATCCATGTTGGACAAGTCCTAGAAGTAGGAGAACAGAAGGAAAATAAGACAGAAACTACAACAACGCCTGAGACTAATAATACGAGTAAAAACACAGCAAATGCTTCTTCGGGTTTAAGTGCAGAAGATGCAGAAGCTAAAGAATTTATCGCTCAAAAGGAATCAAGTGGTAGTTACACTGCTCAAAATGGTCAATATTATGGTCGATATCAATTAACCATTACATACTTGAATGGAGATCTCTCGCCTGAAAATCAAGAGAAAGTGGCAAATGAATATGTAACAAGTCGATATGGTTCATGGTCTGCTGCTAAAAACTTTTGGCTAGCAAATGGCTGGTATTAAAAGAAAACTCTCAATTTTGAGAGTTTTTTCTTTACACTATTGTAAACATTCTTGACAAAAAGTTAACTGGACTAGTAAAAGGGAGCATTTTCTATTTGTTTGTTCTTATAAAAATTTCGTGCTATAATAGAGCTTGCTCAAGCGACCTTCAATCGTTGAAAGCACAGCACGACCTTCAATCGTGAAATAACGAAAAGATGGGAGAACACAATGAGTGATAACTCTAAGATTCGTGTCGTTGTTGGTATGAGCGGAGGTGTTGATTCATCAGTAACTGCCTTGCTCTTGAAAGAGCAAGGTTACGATGTAATTGGCATCTTCATGAAAAACTGGGACGACACAGATGAATTTGGTGTCTGCACAGCCACAGAAGACTACAAGGATGTAGCAGCTGTTGCAGACCAGATTGGCATTCCTTACTACTCTGTCAACTTTGAGAAAGAGTACTGGGAACGTGTTTTTGAATACTTCTTGGCAGAATACCGAGCTGGTAGGACTCCAAATCCAGATGTCATGTGTAACAAGGAAATCAAGTTTAAAGCTTTCCTTGACTATGCCTTGACACTAGGTGCAGATTATGTTGCAACGGGTCACTATGCTCAGGTGAAGAGAGACCAAGATGGTTTAGTACATATGTTACGTGGCAAGGATAACAATAAGGATCAGACTTACTTCCTAAGTCAACTGTCACAGGAACAACTGCAAAAGACCATGTTTCCTCTGGGCCATTTAGAAAAGCCAGAAGTTCGAGCAATTGCTGAAAGAGCTGGTTTAGCTACGGCCAAGAAAAAAGATTCGACAGGTATTTGCTTCATTGGTGAGAAGAATTTTAAAGAATTTCTGAGTCAATATTTACCCGCTCAGCCAGGTCGTATGATGACCTTGGAAGGCCGAGATATGGGCCAGCATGCTGGGTTGATGTATTATACTATTGGCCAGCGAGGTGGTCTTGGAATTGGTGGTCAGCACGGTGGTGATAATGAACCTTGGTTTGTAGTCGGAAAAGATCTCAGCCAAAATATTCTTTATGTTGGTCAGGGATTTTACCATGACAATTTAATGTCAACCAGCCTTGACGCTAGTCAGGTTCATTTCACAAAAGAAATGCCAGAAGAATTTACAATGGAATGTAAAGCTAAGTTTCGCTACCGTCAGCCAGATTCTAAGGTGACAGTTACTGTAAAGGGTGACAAGGCGGTTGTCAATTTTGATCAGCCTCAAAGGGCAGTTACACCAGGTCAAGCAGTCGTCTTCTATGATGGGGATGAGTGCTTAGGTGGAGGCTTAATTGACAGAGCTTATAAGAATGGTCAAGTCTTGCAGTACATTTAGATTGACAATTTAGCTTAATTTGCTACAATAAGATAAGCAATACCTATGATGGTCAAAGCTCATGGATGTTGCAGGCTTTTTTGTCCTGCACTTCTGGAGACTTGGCCTTTTTTGGTGAAAAAAAACGAAGGAAAAAGAAATGTCACACAATTTTACTGAAAGTTATGATATTATCGTGATTGGAGCGGGGCACGCTGGAGTTGAGGCTTCTTTAGCTGCTAGTCGAATGGGTTGTAAGGTTCTTTTGGCAACCATCAATATTGAGATGCTGGCTTTCATGCCCTGTAATCCCTCTATTGGAGGGTCTGCTAAAGGGATTGTTGTCCGTGAAGTAGATGCATTGGGTGGAGAAATGGCCAAGAATATTGACAAGAGCTATATCCAGATGAAAATGCTCAATACTGGTAAAGGACCCGCTGTTCGGGCTCTTCGGGCGCAGGCAGATAAAGAGCTTTATTCCAAAGAAATGCGGAAGACTGTTGAAAATCAAGAAAATCTGACCTTGCGGCAAACCATGATTAATGAAATCTTGGTAGAAGATGGTAAGGTCATTGGGGTTAAAACGGCGACCCATCAGGAGTATGCGGCTAAAGCTGTTATTGTAACAACTGGAACAGCCTTGCGGGGAGAAATTATCATTGGTGATCTCAAGTATTCATCTGGCCCAAACCATAGCTTAGCAGCAATTCCTTTAGCCGATAATCTGCGTGATCTAGGTTTTGAAATTGGTCGTTTTAAAACTGGAACGCCACCGCGTGTTAAGGCGTCATCTATCAATTATGACGTGACCGAGATTCAGCCAGGAGACGAAAAAGCCAATCATTTCTCTTACACGTCTCGTGATGAGGACTATGTGAAAGATCAAGTGCCTTGCTGGTTGACTTACACTAATGCGGAAAGTCATGAAATTATCCAAAACAACCTGCATCGGGCTCCTATGTTTTCTGGTATCGTTAAGGGTGTGGGCCCTCGCTATTGCCCGTCAATCGAGGATAAGATTGTCCGTTTTGCGGATAAGGAACGCCACCAGCTTTTCTTAGAACCTGAGGGTCGTGATACGGAAGAAGTTTATGTGCAGGGGTTGTCAACTAGTTTGCCAGAAGATGTACAGAAGGACTTGGTTCACTCTATCAAAGGTCTAGAAAATGCTGAGATGATGCGGACAGGCTATGCCATTGAGTACGATATGATTATGCCTCATCAGTTGCGGGCAACCTTAGAAACCAAGAAAATTTCAGGGCTCTTTACAGCAGGGCAGACCAATGGAACTTCTGGTTATGAAGAAGCTGCAGGTCAAGGGATTATCGCTGGGATTAATGCGGCCTTGAAAATCCAAGGTAAGCCAGAGTTGATCTTGAAGCGCAGTGATGGTTACATTGGAGTCATGATTGATGATTTGGTGACCAAGGGGACCGTAGAACCCTATCGACTTTTAACCAGCCGAGCTGAATACCGTTTGATTCTCCGTCATGACAATGCTGATATGCGTTTGACAGAGATGGGACGGGAAATTGGTCTGGTAGATGATGAGCGCTGGGCTCGTTTCGAGATTAAAAAGAATCAATTTGATAATGAGATGAAGCGATTGGAATCTATCAAGCTAAAACCTGTTAAGGAAACAAACGCTAAGGTAGAAGCGCTAGGCTTTAAGCCTCTGACAGATGCAGTAACTGCCAAAGAATTTATGCGACGGCCAGAAGTATCTTACCAAGATGTGGTTCAGTTCATTGGTCCGGCGGCAGAGGAACTTGATGAAAAGATTATCGAGCTAATTGAAACAGAGATTAAGTATGAAGGCTATATTTCTAAGGCACTTGATCAGGTTGAGAAAATGAAGCGCATGGAAGAGAAGCGCATTCCAGCTAATATTGACTGGGATGATATTGACTCGATTGCGACAGAAGCAAGACAGAAGTTTAAGAAAATCAATCCAGAAACAATTGGTCAGGCGAGTCGTATTTCTGGTGTCAATCCAGCAGATATTTCTATTTTGATGGTTTATTTGGAAGGAAAAGCACGTAGTATTTCGAAAAATAAAGAAAAACAAAACCACGTTTGATAAAAAACGTGGTTTTTACACTATATTTACAATATTGTAAATATAGTGTAAAAATAACTTGTCTGGCATAGGTTTGTTTTGGAAATTATTTTATTTATTAAAATACATTAAGACAACTATTTTCTTGAGCAAACTCACCAATATATTTACTTTGTTGTAAACAAACTATACAACTGTGACAACAAACAATCAACTATAGGATGATGCAATCCATCGAGAAATAATTACTAAGTTTATAAAAAAATTAACCATCACAAATAAGCTTAGAACCAGTAGAAACTCGCTTTTTTCTTGAATTTATGGTAAAATGGCGGATAAGAGGTTTGTGATGAAAAAATTTCATTTTGCCCCAATTCACTTTGTAATGCTGGGCGTTATTTCTTTTGGAATCTTAGCAGTTTTACTGCGAGCGTTTGGTGAAGGAACGCTTGTTTTGCTTGCTGCCTTCTTGGTGGTGGCCTTTTTGGTTTCCCTTCTAATTTATCAACAAAAATTTTTTGAAACAGCTGAATTTGAACAAATTCAGTATGTCAATCACCATGCAGAAAATAGTTTGGCGTCTTTACTAGACAAAATGCCAGTTGGAGTTATTAAAATTAAAGAAGAAACTGGTGAAGTTGAGTGGTTTAATCCCTATGCTGAGTTGCTTTGTACAACAGAAGATGGGGATTTTGATACACAAATGCTGCAGCAGATGATGGAGACAGGTTTAGAAGGTTCTGGTCGCTACATGACAATTGGTGACAAGAAATATTCGATTTATCTGGATCGTTCCTCTAATGTTTTCTACTTTTTTGATGCTTCTAATGAGTATGATGCAACTGCAGAATTAGCAACTACACGACCTGTTATTGGTATCATATCTGTTGATAACTATGATGATTTAGAAGATGTTGTATCAGATTCTGATATCAGCCAGATTAATAGTTTTGTTGCCAATTACATTGCAGAATTCTCTGATCGCCATCGGATGTTTTATCGTCGTGTAGGTATGGACCGTTTTTATCTGTTTACAGATTTTACAGTACTAGATCAATTAATGCAGGATAAATTTTCAGTTATTGATCAATTTAGGATTGAAGCTAAGAATCGTGAAATTCCTCTGACTCTCAGTATGGGCTTTGCTTATGGGGATGGAGACCACGATCAAATCGGTAAAACGGCTTTGTTAAATCTAAACCTAGCTGAGGTTCGTGGAGGAGATCAGGCTGTTGTAAAAGAAAATGCTGATGGCAAGAATCCTATCTTCTTTGGAGGTGGCTCTGCTGCAGCTGTGAAACGTACACGTACACGTACTCGAGCCATGATGACAGCTATTTCGGATAAAATCCGTAGTGTTGATCAAGTTTTTGTTGTGGGTCATAAGAATTTGGATATGGATGCCTTGGGTTCGGCAGTTGGAATGCAACTTTTTGCAAGCAATTTAATTGATAAGACGTATGTTGTCTATGATCAGTATCAAATGGCTGCAGATATTGAGAGAGCTGTTACTAAACTCCAAGACGAAGGTCAGACTAATTTGGTAACTGTTGCAGAAGCTATGACGATGGTGACGGGAAACTCCTTACTCATTATGGTTGACCATTCTAAGCTCAGCTTGACCCTATCTAAGGATTTTTATAAACAGTTTTATCAGACTATTGTAATTGATCATCATCGACGGGATGATGACTTCCCAGAAAATGCTGTCATTACTTATATTGAAAGTGGGGCCAGCAGTGCTAGTGAGCTTGTGACGGAATTGCTTCAGTTCCAAAATTCTAAGAAAAATAGATTAAGTAAGATGCAGGCCAGTGTTTTGATGGCTGGAATGATGTTGGATACTAAGAATTTCACATCTCGCGTTACTAGTCGGACATTTGATGTGGCTAGTTATTTACGGACACGGGGCAGTGATAGTGTGACCATTCAAGATATTTCTGCAACTGATTTTGATGAATATCGGGCGGTCAACGAGCTGATCCTACGAGGTAATAAGATATTACCAAACGTCATTGTAGCTAGTGGACCAGAAGATAAGAGTTATCAGACGGTCGCAATCAGTAAGGCGGCGGACACTATGCTTGCTATGTCAGGTATTGAGGCAACCTTTGTTGTAAGTAAAAATACGCAAGGTTATGTTTCGATTTCAGCTCGAAGTCGCAGTAAGATTAATGTCCAACGTATTATGGAAAATATGGGTGGTGGTGGCCACTTTAATCTAGCAGCTGCTCAGATTAAAGACCTTACGGTTGCAGAGGTTACCCGGAAATTAAACCAAGAAATTATTGATGAAGTGATCAAAAAAGAAGAGGAGATAGTAGAATGAAAGTAATCTTTTTAGCAGATGTGAAAGGTAAGGGGAAAAAAGGGGAAGTAAAAGAAGTTCCTACAGGATATGCTCAAAACTTTTTGATTAAGAAAAAACTAGCAAAAGAAGCAACTGCTCAAGCAATTGGTGAGTTGCGGGGTAAACAGAAATCTGAAGAAAAAGCTCATGCTGAATTAGTGGCAGAAGCTCAAGCAATTCAGGCCAAATTAGCAGAAGAAGCGACTTTGGTTGAATTTACTGAAAAAGTTGGTCCTGACGGTCGGACATTTGGTTCTATTACCAGCAAAAAAATTGCAGAAGAGTTAGAAAAACAATTTGGTATTAAGTTGGACAAACGCAATATCAAAGTGGATTCACCGATTCGTTCAGTAGGTCTGATTGATGTTCCAGTGAAGATTTACCAAGATATCACAGGTGTCATCAATCTGCGTGTCAAGGAAGGATAAGTAAGGGAGAGAGGAGTTCTTTATGGCAGAGATTGATGAATTACGAGCACAGCCTCAAGATATTTTAGCTGAGCAGTCTGTTCTGGGAGCTATTTTTCTTGATGAGAGCAAGCTCGTTTTCGTTCGTGAATATATCGAGCCAGCTGACTTCTTTAAGTATGCCAATCGTTTGATTTTCAAAGCCATGATTGATCTGGCTGATCGTGGTGATGCGATTGATGCGACGACTGTTCGCAATATTCTGGATAGCCAGGATGATTTACAGAACATTGGTGGACTCAGCTATTTGGTTGAAGTGGTTAACTCAGTGCCAACCTCTGCCAATGCGGAATATTATGCTAAAATCGTAGCTGAAAAAGCTATTTTGCGTCGCTTAATTGCTCGGTTGACAGACTCTATCAATCAAGCTTACGATGGAGCAAGCCCAGCAGATGAAATTATTGCTGGGGCGGAGAAGGCGCTCATTGATGTCAGTGAGAATGCCAACCGTAGTGGTTTTAAAAATATTAAGGATATCTTGAATATCAACTTTGAAAATTTGGAAGTTCGTTCCCAGCAAACTTCTCATATTACGGGGATTGCGACCGGCTATCCTGAGTTGGATAAGATGACTACAGGTTTACATGAGGAAGAATTGATTATCTTGGCAGCACGTCCTGCGGTCGGAAAAACTGCTTTTGCCCTTAACATTGCTCAGAATATTGGGACCAAACTAGATAAGACTGTCGCTATTTTCTCTCTGGAAATGGGTGCAGAGAGCTTGGTGGACCGGATGTTAGCTTCTGAAGGAGTTATTAATTCGCATTCTATCCGTACAGGACAACTAAGCGATGAAGAATGGCAGAAAGTAACCATCGCTCAAGCAAATCTGGCACAAGCCAGCATTTATATTGATGATACACCAGGGATTCGGATTACAGAAATTCGCTCGCGGGCGAGAAAGTTGGCTCAAGAAACAGGCAATTTAGGACTGATTTTGATTGACTACCTGCAGTTGATCACAGGAACCGGACGAGAAAATCGTCAGCAAGAGGTATCAGAAATCTCTCGTCAGCTGAAGATTTTGGCCAAAGAATTAAAAGTACCGGTGATCGCCCTGAGTCAGCTTTCTCGTGGAGTAGAGCAACGGCAAGATAAACGGCCAGTGCTGTCTGATATCCGGGAATCTGGATCTATCGAGCAGGATGCGGATATCGTAGCCTTTCTCTATCGGGATGATTATTATGATCGTGCTGGCGAGGAAGAAGAAGGTATTCCAAATAACAAGGTGGAAGTTATTATTGAGAAAAACCGGAGTGGCGCCCGTGGTACGGTAGAATTGATTTTCCAAAAAGAATACAACAAGTTCTCAAGTATTTCTAAAAGGGAGGAAGTATAAAATGAGTGATGCATTTACAGATGTAGCAAAAATGAAAAAAATTAAAGAAGACATCAAGGCACATGAGGGGCAGATTGTCGAGATGACTCTGGAAAATGGGCGGAAGCGTCAAAAGGATAAAAAGGGACGTTTGATTGAGGTTTATCCTTCTTTATTTATAGTAGAATATACAAATGACAATGTTCCAGCTGGAGACTCTGCAAGTACTTATGTAGAATCTTATACTTACTCAGATATTTTGACAGAAAAGAACTTGATTCGCTATTTCGATGATGAAAGCGAAGAACAATAAAGAAAGGATACAAGATTGGGCTTGAGCTGCAATCTTTTTCCTTTTGTATGATTACAGTCAGTTTTTGCGACGGTCTTTTATTTGTAGTATAATATTTGAAAAGATAAAGATATGGAGGCAATGTATGGATTTAACGAAACGTTTTAATAAGAATTTAGATAAAATTGAAGTATCGATGATTCGTCAGTTTGATCAGTCCATATCAAGTATTCCCGGGGTTTTACGCCTGACCTTGGGCGAGCCAGATTTTACAACTCCGAACCATGTAAAAGAAGCGGCTAAGGCTGCTATTGATGCCGATCAGAGTCATTATACCGGTATGAGTGGTTTGCTTGAGCTAAGACAGGCAGCGAGCGAGTTTGTCAAAGAAAAATATAATTTAGAATATAAACCAGAAAGTGAAGTGTTGGTGACTATTGGTGCAACAGAAGCTCTGTCTGCAACCTTGACAGCTATCTTAGAAGAAGATGATGTTGTTTTACTTCCTGCACCTGCTTATCCAGGATATGAGCCGATTGTTAACCTTGTAGGAGCGAAAATTGTCGAAATTGATACAACAGAAAATGATTTCGTCCTGACTCCTGAAATGCTAGAAAAGGCTATTTTGGAGCAGGGTGAAAAAGTAAAGGCTGTTATCCTGAACTATCCAGCCAATCCAACTGGTGTGACCTATTCTAGGGAGCAAATCCAGGACTTGGCAGCAGTGTTAAGTAAATATCCTGTCTTTGTTGTCTGTGATGAAGTTTATTCGGAGCTGACATACAGAGAAGAGGCTCATGTTTCTATCGGTCAGTATCTACCTAAGCAAGCCATTGTTATCAATGGTCTCTCCAAATCTCATGCTATGACTGGTTGGCGATTAGGATTTATCTTTGCGCCAGCTGAGTTTACCGCTCAGATCATCAAGAGTCATCAATATTTGGTAACTGCTGCAAATACTATGGCCCAATTTGCAGGGGTAGAAGCCTTATCAGCTGGAAAAGACGACGCTCTTCCTATGAAGAAGGAATACATCATAAGGCGAGATTATATCTTAGAAAAGATGAGGGACTTAGGCTTTAAAATTATAAAACCAGACGGTGCTTTTTATATCTTTGCTAAGATTCCGGATGGGTTTACGCAGGATTCGTTCGCTTTTCTAAAAGATTTTGCTGAGAAAAAAGCAGTTGCTTTTATTCCAGGTGCAGCTTTTGGCCAGTATGGGGAAGGCTATATTCGGCTTTCTTATGCAGCTAGTATGGAGGTCATTCAAGAGGCTATGAAGCGACTCAAGGAGTACATGGAAGAATATGATGCAGTCCATCACGAGTAAGGCGCTGGTCCTCTATAATCGAAACTTTCGTGAAGACGACAAATTAGTAAAAATCTTTACAGAACAGGCTGGCAAGCGTATGTTTTTCGTGAAACATGCCACCAACTCTAAGCTGAGTCCTGTTATTCAGCCCCTTACCTTGGCAAATCTGCTTATGAAGGTGAATGATGATGGTCTGAGTTATATTCAGGATTATCAGGATGTCCAGCCTTTTACTCGAATTAATAGCGATTTGTTCATCATGGCCTATGCGACCTATGTAGCCGCTTTGGCAGACGCTAGTATTCAGGACAATCAAGCAGATGCAGCTCTTTTTGCTTTTCTGACAAAAACCTTGGAGCTAATGGAAGACGGTCTAGACCATGAGATTTTGACAAATATTTTTGAAGTTCAGATTTTGTCCCGTTTTGGTGTTTCTCTGAATTTCCACGAATGTGTCTTTTGTCATCGAACTGGACTACCTTTTGATTTTTCCTTTAAATTCA
>ERZ773044.884-NODE-884-length-11340-cov-38.3404_pt1 | contig 11340 bp, 10 predicted proteins | sample MGYA00511897_ERZ773044 | MGnify/ENA primary metagenome ERZ773044 (study PRJEB29015, sample SAMEA2738116) | human oral metagenome | biome: human oral; feature: human-associated habitat; material: saliva | place: China | collected 2170 ...
GGGGGGGGGGGGGGGGGGGGGGGGGGGGGGTGGCTCTATGGAGCAAACTAATTTGATTTTACCCAAAGCCATAGAACCACCCCCATCCTAACCTTCCCCCGCCGGACGGGGGAAGGGACAGGTTGCCGTTGCAGCAATCCGTAGCCCACGAAATCTGCCATTTAACCATCTAAATTGGGCGGTATCCGTACATTCATATCGCGGACAAAGCCCACGCTACGGGTTCGGTTTGCTCCGAGCATGTATCGATTCAATTCAATAAAAGGTCGTCTGAAAACCCAAACTTCAAGTTTTCAGACGACCTTTCGCACTATGACGAGATAGTCGGCTTATGCTGCTGAATTTTGATGAATCAGGCAGCCCATGTACAGATTGCCGTCTTTCTGCCAGCCGAACAATTGGTTTTGCTGGTCGCTGTTTTCAGCCATCAAGCCCAGAGTCAGCCAGTGGCTTTCTTGCGGAAGTTGACCTGTATACGGTTCGGGCGTGTGTATCAGGGGCAGGTCGAAATTATCGTTCCAGCTGACGCCTGCTTGGCGAAGTTTGCCGACGTATTGTTGCGTATCTTTAGGTGGTGCGGTAAACCAGGCGGCATGGACGGTGCGGTTTTTCAAAGCGTAATCGGCGTAGTGTCTGAAAGATTTGTTTTGCGCTGTTTCGTCGGACAAGGAGATGGCAATCGGACGCTGCAAAACCGCTTTGACGGGCAATTTGTTCTGTTTGGCGGCATAAGGCGAGGCAAACACCAGCCAAGTCGCGTTTTCTGTAAACTCGGCATCTGAGGCGTCTTCGTTCAGCCATGCCGAAAAAATCACATGGATGCCTTCAAACTGGCGGTTTTCCACCCAATCGCCCATCAAACTTTCTCCATCGGACAACGGTTTGATAGTCGCGCGGACACCCGCCATTTCGGCGATTTCTTCAAATCTTTGCTGCCAGTTCAAATACGCTTCTTCGTCCGGCGCATCGATGTGTAGGGTCACAGGCTGCCGATACTCCGCCAATTCGCTCAATTTTTGGTAAAAATGTTCGGCAACGTAAGGATAGCCGCTGCGCCACAGGTCTTCGTCTTCATCACGCGGAAACAGAAAAAGATCGGCATTTCGTCCGCCTGAGGCTTGGGTAATGACGTCCGGCAGCGACAAGGGGTCGGGCAGGATGGTATGCGAATCGACCAATACGATGCTTCTTTGCGCCCAATCCGTCCATTTTTTGCGGATATTCGATTTTTCGGTTTCCCAAGCATCTGCCGCCGCGCTGCGGTTCATCGACAAGATAAAGCGGTACAGTAAAGCCGCGCCCCAAACGCCAACCGGTATCAACAGATAAAACGGGCTGATTTTCAGCCACAACACAACAATCAACGCCGCAATGAAAAGCAAAGCCAATACCGTCAGCCATACCCAAGGGGTATTCCACTTGCTGTTTTTGCGGGCGACGATGGTATCGGGGATATCGGGAATAGACCAGTACATAATCTTCAGATATTGATTTGAAATAAATGGAATGAGTATAACAGCAAAAAAGCCAAATGTTTTTCCAAACTTGATTTCAGGTATCTTTTTCCCGCCAAACGGATTGACCGAAAACCCCTGCCCGATGTTTTTCAGACGACCTTTTGAGCCGGATAGAAAAAAACACCGACATCGCGTAAAATATGCGCAAATTTTGTGATTCAATCAGGTCGTCTGAAACAGATTGCGCCTGATTTATTTTTCCGGAAAACACCATGAGCGAACAAAACAATCCGCAAACCGAGCCGCAGTTGGACGAAAACCAAATCATCGCCCTGCGCCGTGAAAAACTGCACAACATCCGCCAACAGCGCATTGCCTATCCCAACGACTTCAAGCGCGACAGCTTTGCCGCCGATTTGCACGCCCGATACGGCGAAATCGGCAAAGAAGAACTCGACCCGCAAGCCGTTCCCGTCAAAATTGCCGGCCGCATGATGCTCAAACGCCAAATGGGCAAGGCGAGCTTCGCCACCATCCAAGACGTAACCGGTCAAATCCAGCTTTATCTGAACAACAAAGGCGTGAGTCAGGAAGTTTTGGACGATTTCAACCATTGGGACTTGGGCGACATCGTCGGCGCGGAAGGCACTTTGTTCAAAACCAACCACGGCGAATTGACCGTGCGCGTGTCCGACATCCGCCTGCTGTCCAAATCCCTGCGCCCGCTGCCCGACAAACACAAAGGCTTGAGCGATCAGGAAACCAAATACCGCCAACGCTACGTTGATTTGATTGCCAACGAAGAATCGCGCAATACGTTTATCAAACGCAGCCAAATCATCCAATCCGTGCGCAATTTCATGGTGAACGAGCATTATCTCGAAGTCGAAACCCCGATGATGCACCCGATTCCCGGCGGCGCGACGGCGAAACCGTTCGTGACCCACCACAATGCCTTGGACATCCCGCTCTACCTGCGCATCGCCCCCGAGCTGTATCTGAAACGCCTGGTGGTCGGCGGTTTGGAGCGCGTGTTCGAGATCAACCGCAGCTTCCGCAACGAAGGCATGTCCGTGCGCCACAACCCCGAATTCACCATGATTGAATTCTACGAAGCCTTCTCCGACTACGAACGCATGATGCAGATGGCGGAAGACATCATCCGCAACGCATCGCGCACGGTCAACGGCACGGCGAAAATCAGCTACAACGGCAAAGAAGTCGATTTGGAAAGCCCGTTTGAACGCCTGACCATTCTCGAAGCCATCAAAAAATACAATCCGCACTACACCGACGAGCAGTTGAACGATGCGGAGTGGCTGAAAAAAGAAATCGTCAAACACGGCGAAAGCCTGCCGCCGTCCCCCGGCATCGGCAGCCTGCAACTCGCCCTGTTTGAAGGTTGCGCCGAGGGCAAACTGTGGAACCCGACCTTCATCGTCGATTATCCGGTCGAAGTTTCCCCGTTGGCACGCGCTTCGGATACGAAACAAGGACTGACCGAGCGTTTCGAATTGTTCGTTGTCGGCCGCGAGCTGGCAAACGGCTATTCCGAGTTGAACGACCCCGAAGATCAAGCCGAACGCTTTAAAGCGCAAGTGGCGCAAAAAGACGCGGGCGACGACGAAGCCATGCACTACGATGCCGACTACATCCGCGCGATGGAATTCGGTCTGCCGCCGACAGGCGGTTGCGGCATCGGCATCGACCGCTTGGTGATGCTGTTGACCGATTCTCAAACCATCCGCGACGTGATTCTGTTCCCGCAGATGCGTCCCGAATAAGGTAGGCAGATAATAAAGAAAAGGTCGTCTGAAAACCGGAAGATTGGTTTTCAGACGACCTTTTTGTTGAAGTTAAACCTAATTCAGATTCAGCCCCTATTTTTCAAGCATCCATGTACTTCCTATACGTTGTATACGCCTAGGGAGTTGTGGCTTTTTAGGTTGCCCCGTTGGCAGCTTTACTGCCTGGTTCTCAGGGTAGGTTTATTCTGGTTTTTCAGACGATGTATCAGCTGGATTATCTGTACTGTTGGTGGGCTGTGTTACGTCGTTAGTCTGATTTCCGAGTTGTTTTTTGTTGCCCTGTACTACCTGAACAGCCTGAGTGGAAATATTTTTCACGGCTTTTGCGCTGTTTCCGATAATTTCTTGCAGTACAGCGCTATCGTCGCGCGCAAAACTTTGTACTTGTGCATCAAATTTTTCATCATCGCTGTCAAAGTACTCCACCGTGTCAAACGACAGTTTTTGTGCTACTAACACCGCAGGAAATGAATTACGGTAGCTGTTGAACCGCTTCACACGGTTATTATAATTTTCTCGGCGCGCCAAAATGTCATTTTCCAATGCTTCCAGCTGTCCCATCAGTTTTTGATAGGTGGCATCTGCTTTCAGCTGGGGGAAATTTTGTGCTATTGCAGCCAGTTGTTGGGTGTTTTGCGACTGAGCCACACGCAGTTGAGTGACCTGTTCGTGTTCTAAATAACCTGAAGCGATTTCAATAATTTGCCCGCTTAGTTGTTGACGTTTTTTTAATCCCGCCTGCAGATTGGAAAATCCTTCACGGATATTCTGCATACTGCTTTGTAGCTTGTTATACACTTTCACCAGCCACAAAACGATAACTATCAAAATCACTAATAACCAAAACATTCCATTTTCCTTTTGCTGCGTATTGTCAAATTTCAGGCTGCCTGAAACTGTTTTCTCTAGTTTTCAGGCAGCCTGTATTTCCATTACTTCAACACCTTCAACCGTCCATGCAACTCCTGCACGCTGTACACACCCAAGTGGTCGCGGCTTTTTGCGCCTTCGCTCATGGCTTCGCCGCCGGCGATGGTGGTGTATTGCGGCACGCGTTGGGTGAGGGAGGTGCGGCGGATGCTGTGGCTGTCGGCGATGGACTGCGCCGAGCTGCTGACGGTGTTCACCACCAGCGCGATTTCGCCGTTTTTAATCGCGTCCACGATGTGCGGGCGGCCTTCCTGCACTTTGTTTACCGCTTGCACGATGATGCCGTGCTCTTTCAGGTATTCGGCGGTGCCGCGTGTGGCGCAGACGCCGTAGCCGAGGGCTTGGAAGTTTTGCGCGGTTTTGACGATGAGCGGTTTGTCCTCGTCGCGCACGGCGAGGAAGATTTTGCCGGTCGGGTTCAGGCGTTCGCCTGCGCCGAGTTGGGCTTTGTAGTAGGCTTCGCCGAAGCTTGCGCCCACGCCCATCACTTCGCCGGTGGAGCGCATTTCAGGGCCGAGGATGGTGTCCACGCCGGGGAATTTGATGAAGGGGAACACGGCTTCTTTAACGGCATAGAAATCGGGAACGACTTCTTTTTCCACGCCCTGTTCTTGCAGGGAAATGCCTGCCATGCAGCGCGCGCCGACTTTGGCGAGCGGCACGCCGGTGGCTTTGGAGACGAAGGGGACGGTACGGCTGGCGCGCGGGTTCACCTCCAATACGAACACCACGCCGTCCTGCACGGCAAACTGTACGTTCATCAGACCGACCACGCCCAGCGCGTATGCCATGGCTTTGGTTTGGCGGCGGATTTCGTCTTGGATTTCTTCGCTGAGCGAGTAGGGGGGCAGCGAGCAGCCGGAGTCGCCGGAGTGGATGCCTGCCTGTTCGACGTGCTGCATGATGCCGCCGATAACGACGTCTTTGCCGTCTGAAACGCAGTCCACATCAACTTCAATCGCGTTGTTCAGGAAGAAGTCGAGCAACACGGGGCTGTCTTCGGATACTTGCACAGCTTCGCGCATGTATTTTTGCAACTCTTCGGCGGAATGGACGACCTGCATGGCGCGACCGCCGAGGACGTAAGACGGGCGCACGACCAGCGGATAGCCGATTTCTTCGGCTTTGACGAGCGCTTCTTCTTCGTTGTGGGCGATGCGGTTGGGCGGTTGGCGCAGACCTAAGTCGTTCAACACTTTTTGGAAGCGTTCGCGGTCTTCGGCAGCGTCGATGCTGTCGGCGGACGTACCGATGATGTTCACGCCGTTTTCAACCAGTGCGTTGGCGAGTTTGAGCGGGGTTTGGCCGCCGTAATGCACAATCACGCCCCACGGGTTTTCGGTGCGGACGATTTCCAACACGTCTTCCAGCGTCAGCGGCTCGAAATACAGGCGGTCGCTGGTGTCGAAGTCGGTGGACACGGTTTCGGGGTTGCAGTTCACCATGATGGTTTCAAAGCCCGATTCGCGCAGGGCGAGCGCAGCGTGAACGCAGCAGTAATCAAACTCGATGCCTTGACCGATACGGTTCGGGCCGCCGCCGAGAATCATCACTTTTTTACGGTCGGAAGGACGCGCTTCGCATTCTTCTTCGTAAGTGGAATAGAGGTAGGCGGTTTCGGTGGCGAACTCGGCGGCGCAGGTATCGACGCGTTTATAGACGGGATGCAGGTTCAGCGCGTAGCGGTGTTCGCGCACTTCTTTTTCTTTTACGCCCAAAAGCTGCGCGATGCGTTTGTCGGAGAAGCCTTTGCGTTTCAGACGACGTAAGGCGGCGAAATCCAAATCTTGCAGGCAGCCTGCACTTACCTGCTGTTCTTCTTTCACCAAGTCTTCGATTTGTGCCAAGAACCAAGGGTCGATGGCGCAGATTTCGTGAATTTCTTCCAGCGTGAAGCCCATGCGGAACGCGTCTGCCACAAACAGCATACGCTCGGGGCCTGGGTTAGCCAATTCGCGGCGGATTTCCGCTTTGTCTTCGCTGCGCGGATTGAAGCCGCACAAGCCCGTTTCCAAGCCGCGCAGGGCTTTTTGGAAACTTTCCTGAATGGTGCGGCCCATCGCCATCACTTCGCCCACGGATTTCATCTGCGTGGTCAGGCGGTCGTCTGCGGCGGGGAATTTTTCAAACGCAAAACGCGGAATTTTGGTCACGACATAGTCGATGGAAGGCTCAAACGATGCAGGCGTGCGGCCGCCGGTAATATCGTTGCGCAACTCGTCCAGCGTAAAGCCGACAGCCAGTTTCGCCGCCACCTTCGCAATCGGGAAGCCCGTCGCTTTGGAAGCCAGAGCCGACGAACGGCTCACGCGCGGGTTCATCTCAATCACAATCATCTCGCCGTTTTCAGGGTTTACCGCAAACTGCACGTTCGAGCCGCCCGTGTCCACGCCGATTTCGCGCAATACCGCTAAACTTGCGTTGCGCATGATTTGGTATTCTTTGTCCGTCAGCGTTTGCGCCGGCGCAACCGTAATCGAGTCGCCCGTATGCACGCCCATCGGGTCGAAGTTTTCAATCGAGCAGATGATGATGCAGTTGTCGTTCTTATCGCGCACCACTTCCATCTCGTACTCTTTCCAGCCGAGCACAGACTGCTCAATCAGCAACTCATGCGTGGGCGACGCATCGAAACCGCGTTCGCAAATCGCCAAAAACTCATCTTTATTGTAGGCAATGCCGCCGCCCGAACCGCCCATCGTGAAAGACGGGCGAATCAGCGTCGGAAAGCCGACCTGTTCCTGCGCCGCCAAGGCTTCGTTCATCGTGTGGCAGACAAAAGATTTCGGGCAGGAGAGGCCGATTTTCTCCATCGCCTCCTTAAAGCGGCCGCGGTCTTCCGCCTTGTCGATGGCGTCTTCGGTCGCGCCGATTAATTCGACATTGTATTTCGCCAGCACGCCGTTGCGCGCCAAATCCAGCGCACAGTTCAGCGCGGTCTGGCCGCCCATCGTGGGCAGAATCGCATCGGGCCGCTCTTTGGCGATAATCTTCTCCACCGTCTGCCACATAATCGGCTCGATGTAGGTAACATCCGCCATTTCAGGGTCGGTCATGATGGTGGCGGGGTTGGAATTCACCAGAATGACTTTATAGCCTTCTTCACGCAAAGCCTTGCAGGCCTGTGCGCCCGAATAGTCAAATTCGCAGGCCTGACCGATAACGATAGGGCCGGCGCCGATGATAAGGATGGATTTTAGGTCGGTACGTTTGGGCATGGGTGGGTCTTTCTTTATTAAACAAATCGGTTAGTTTACTTATTGCTATTTAATTGTTGCATAACTGATTTTGCAATAGCATCACTACTTGGTGTAGCTGTAATGGTATATAACAATCCAATTACTGATAATATGAAACCACATATTGTTATCCAAAAAGCAATTTTATTTTGCCACTTTATTTTTGAATATTCTTGGCTCATTTTATTAAATTCTTTCAGATCCTTTACCAATGGAAGAAGCAACTCACTGTTATCTGGTTTATGTTTTTTTATAATCTCTCTAATTTCAATAAGAGATGGTTTTAATTCATTTGGGCAGCCCTCAAAAGGCTCTTCTTTTTCGATAGCATCTTGTAATAAACGAATTTTTTCCAATGTAATTTGTTGATTTTTATTTATTTCATCATTGTTTATATCAAAATATAATGCTTTTATTATTTGGCGACTCTGATATTCATTTATATCTAGAGCTTCTCTCATGCTAATAATGTCGCGTAAATTAAGATTTTCATCCTTATCTAAGAATTGATTAATTGCTGTTTTAAATTGTTTTTCTCGTTTTTTTCTATTCCAAAAAACATAAGGAAATCCTATTAAAAACATCATAATCATTATTGCATATGCAATAACCATCAACCAGCTAAGTATAATATTTACATTCATGATCTAATTAGAATTCCTTTTAATTACTGCTTATTGAATTACGTCAGTGCATTCTGAGCAAGACGTATTCCGCACGCAAGGCATGTAAGCAAGCCGTAGCCCGCATGATAGGGTGTGTGCGGCATGCACGCACGCGTTCTCCATTTTCCCTGCAAACCCAACCCACCGCGTGCGTGCCTTGCGGCACACACCCTACCGACGGGTTCAAAGGTCGTCTGAAAAAACGCTCGCGGCGTTTGTTCCATCTGCCTTGCGATAAAGGTTACCTGAAAAATTCCTGCCGTTGATATTTCGGGTATTCTTTTTCAGACGACCTGCAACGTCTGAATCCGCTCCAACCTGCTCCCTCCCCCATGGGGGAGGGCTGGGGAGAGGGCATTCCTCGAATTGAGGCAATCTTTCCCAGCACCCTAACCGCCCCAATACAAGCTTTGCGGCTTGTTGCCCTCTCTCTAGCTCTCTCCCACGGGAGAGAGGACGGGGTGGCTGTTGGGATTAAGGGTTCTGCAATCCCAACCCACCGCGTGCGTGCCTTGCGGCACACATTCTGCCGCTTGGGTTCAAAGGTCGTCTGAAAAAACGCTTGCGGCGTTTGTTCACCTGCCTTGCGATAAAGGCTGCCTGAAAAAATTCCCGCTGTTGATGTTTCGGGCATTCTTTTTTCAGACGACCTGCAACGCCTGAATCTGCTGCAATCTGCTCCCTCCCCCGTGGGGGAGGGCTGGGGAGAGGGCATTCTCCAAGTTGCGGCAACCTTTCTCAACACCTAAATCTCCCAAATACAAGCCTTGCGGCTTGTTGCCCTCTCTCTAACTCTCTCCCACGGGGAGAGAGGACGGGGTGGCTGTTGGGGTTAAAGGTTCTGCAAGGAAAACAGGTTGTGCGGGCTGCTTTTTGTTTTTCAGACGACCTGAAATCAACGGCTGTAAACCCAAGCTGCTTCTCAAACTGCCTGCAACCGCAAAACCTGCTGCAATCCGCCCTCTCCCCTGTGGGGGAGGGCTGGGGAGAGGGCATCTCCCGAATTGCAGCAATCTTTCCCAACAACCTAACCGCCCCAATACAAGCCTTGCGGCTTGTTGCCCTCTCTCTAGCTCTCTCCCACGGGAGAGAGGACGGGCGGCTGTTGGGGTTAAGGGTTTTGCAAGGAAAACAGGTTGTGCGGGCTGCTTTTTGTTTTTCAGACGACCTGCATCAACGGTTGTAAATCCAAGTTGCTTTTCAAACCGCCTGCAACCGCAAAACTTGCTATAATCCGCCCCCTCCCCCGTGGGGGAGGGCTGGGGAGAGGGCATTCCCCGAATTGCAGCAACCTTTCCCAACACACTACCGCCCCAATACAAGCCTTGCGGCTTGTTGTCCTCTCTCTAACTCTCTCCCACGGGAGAGAGGACGAGTGGCTGTTGGGATTAAGGGTTCTGCAAGGAAAACAGGTTGTGTAGGTTGCTTTTTTGCTTTTCAGACGACCTTTATAAATGCTCAATTCAGGCAGCCTGCACCTTATAATTTTCAAAAACCCAATCAAAATCAGCCGTCTGCTACCGTGCAGGCTGCTTTTCCAATTCCTGTAACACACGCAGGATTTCTGCCAGTACATCGTTTGTTTGCTGCAAAATTTCGTGATTCCAAAAACGCAGCACGGTAAAGCCCAAGCTGTTGAGATATGCCGTCCGCGCGTGGTCGTATGCGGCTTGTTCCGTGTGCTGCCCGCCGTCCGCTTCGATAATCAGCTTGGGCGTTACGCACATAAAATCAACAATATAATTTCCCATCGGCTGCTGGCGGCGGAATTTATAGCCGTTCAGACGGCCTGCCCGCAGGTGCTGCCACAATTTTGCTTCCGCCTCGCTCATTTCTTTGCGCATGGCTTTGGTGCGTTGATGCAGGGTGGGGTTGTCGGCGGTCAATAGTTTTTCGGGCGGGTTCATTTTTTTATTATTGGGTATGGAAAATGCCTTGATGACCATCTTTTTTCAGTAAGTGTAGATTAGCTTAAAAAACAACATAGCACGCGTAATCGTACAAAAACGTTGGGCTTGCCAATCCATCCTATTCTTGAGGTCGTCTGAAAATTTTTTCCGTTTGGCAAACACCAAAGATTTTTGCCGCAATCATTGATATGTAGATCTTGGTGAGTTTCTTTCCGGTAATGTTGAGAACGTTAGTTTGTTATGGTGTATTGAGTGGTGGGTGCTGAGTTGCAGAATATGGTTTTATTCTATGTCTATGATGGTTTGTACGCCTTCTAATATTTTATTGGATAGGTTTTCTAGGTTTCTTGCTCCTTCATCGACCCTCGGCCCTTTTTGCTTGAGTACCTGATCCATGTAGATGCTGCCGGCCATGGCGGGTTCTTTCAGGCAGTGGTCTACGGAAAATTGCTCCAATTCTGCGGCGGTTGTCGGGATGGCGCATTCTGAGTTGGCTATGGTTTTGCTGCTTTCAGAGATGGTTTTGTATACGCCCTGGGTGGCGGAATCGAAGATGTCCGCGCCGAGTTGGCTGATTTTTTTCAGGTCGATGGTTTTGTCACCTGCGAAGGCGGGGGCGCTCATAAGCAGGCAGAGGAGTAAAGCCGTTTTTTTCATGAAATGCCTTTATGGATGGGTTTTCTTCAGGCGGTTTGACGGGTAAACCGCCTTGTGGTTTGGTGTAATGTGTTAGCGATTGTTTTGTTTTTGGTAGTCGTCATTCCATGCTTGTACGGCTGTATTGGCGTCGCGTGCGACGGAGTGGATGGTGTTGCACGCGGATAATGCGCCGATTAATGCGATAAACAGGGCTGCTTTTTTCATAGGGTTAATCCTTATGTTGATGGTGGTGAGTAAGGCCGGTCAGCGTTTGACCGGCATGAAATCGGTATGGTTTTTAAAAGCTGGTGATAAAGGTAATCAAGCCCAAAATGATACCGGGGGCGTTTGCCAGCATGACGGGGTAGTCGCGTTTTTCTTTCAAAAAGCCGTAGGCAACCCATAATGTGCAGTTGATGGCGGCGACGAGGGGTTGCAGCGGCGAGCCGGGGTTGCCCGCGAGGTTGTTTTGGATTTGCGGGATGTAGGAAACGTACATGCCTACGGCGGTCAGGGTAGCGACGACGGAGAGTACGCGCATTTGTTTTTCAGTCATGTGGTTTCCTTTCTGACTTGAGGGGGGATTTTTCAGACGACCTTATTGAGTTGAGAGGTCGTCTGAAAAGGCGGTTTATTGTTTTGCCGCTTTCATATTGTCAATGAATTTGTCAAACAGATAGCCGACATCCTGC
>ERZ773044.885-NODE-885-length-11336-cov-3.45714_pt1 | contig 11336 bp, 7 predicted proteins | sample MGYA00511897_ERZ773044 | MGnify/ENA primary metagenome ERZ773044 (study PRJEB29015, sample SAMEA2738116) | human oral metagenome | biome: human oral; feature: human-associated habitat; material: saliva | place: China | collected 2170 ...
TCAGGGTCCGCCCCGGCGCGTTTCATTTGGGCGCCCTGATCACGGTTCGGTCCGCCTCCACCCGGCGGACCGACTTTTATCTGCCAGCAGGACCTGTCGTCACCCAGCGTGCGCAGACCCACCGGCCCCCTGCCTGCAGGCGGCGCCCCAGGCTGGCATACTGGGGACATTCTCCACCAGCCTCCAGGACACCGCCATGACCATCAAGTCCCGTGCCGCCGTCGCCTTTGCCGCCGGCCAGCCCCTGCAGATCGTCGAGATCGATGTCGAGCCGCCCCGCAAGGGCGAAGTGCTGGTGCGCATCACCCATACCGGGGTCTGTCATACCGATGCCTTCACCCTGTCCGGTGACGATCCGGAAGGCCTCTTTCCCGTCGTGCTGGGCCATGAGGGCGCCGGCATCGTGGAAGCCGTGGGCGAAGGCGTCACCTCCGTGAAGCCCGGCGATCACGTCATTCCGCTCTACACCGCCGAATGCGGCGAGTGCCTGTTCTGCAAGAGCAACAAGACCAACCTCTGCACCTCGGTGCGCGCCACCCAGGGCAAGGGCGTGATGCCCGACGGCACCACGCGCTTCTCGTACAACGGCCAGCCGCTCTACCACTACATGGGCTGCTCCACCTTCAGCGAATACACCGTGGTGGCTGAGGTCTCGCTGGCCAAGATCAACCCGCAGGCCGACCCCGAACACGTCTGCCTGCTGGGCTGCGGCGTCACCACCGGCATCGGCGCCGTGCACAACACCGCCAAGGTGCAGGCCGGCGACTCGGTGGCCGTCTTCGGGTTGGGTGGCATCGGCCTGGCCGTCATCCAGGGGGCAGGGCGCATCATCGCCATCGACACCAATCCCGACAAATTCCCGCTGGCCCGGCAGTTCGGCGCCACCGACTGCGTGAACCCGAAGGACCACGACAAGCCCATCCAGCAGGTGCTCATTGAGATGACCGGCTGGGGCGTGGACCACACCTTCGAGTGCATCGGCAACGTCAACGTCATGCGTGCCGCGCTGGAAGCGGCCCACCGCGGCTGGGGTCAATCGGTGATCATCGGCGTGGCCGCGGCGGCCGCCCGCCTGGCACCGGAGCTGGAGGCGGTCGACTTCCAGCTGCCTGGCATGGTGGAAGACGCCATGCACGGCAAGATCGACCTGGCCCCCTTCGTGACCCACACCATGCCGCTGGACGACATCAACGACGCCTTCACGCTGATGCACGAAGGCAAGTCGATCCGCAGCGTGGTGCATTACTGAGCACCCTTCCTGTCACGGACCGGCCGACACAACCGGCCGGCATGACGGCTCAGCCCCGGGGCCATGCCTTCGGCCAGTGCCCGGGCCATGCCATCGGCCGGCCCCACGGACACGACACGATGAAACAACTCGAACAGCACGCCTGCTTCGGCGGCCGCCAGGAAGTCTGGCAGCACCCCTCCTCCTCCACCGGCACACTCATGAACGTGGGCGTCTACCTGCCGCCGCAGGCGCTGGCCGGCGAGAAATGCCCCGTGCTCTATTGGCTTTCGGGCCTGACCTGCACCGAGCAGAACTTCATCACCAAGGCCGGTGCCCAGCAACACGCCGCCCGCCATGGCCTCATCCTGGTGGCCCCCGACACCAGCCCGCGCGGCAAGGACGTAGCCGATGACGAAGGCTACGATCTGGGCCAGGGCGCCGGCTTCTACGTGAACGCCACCCAGGCGCCCTGGGCCGACCACTACCGGATGTACGACTACGTGGTGGAAGAGCTGCCGGCCCTCGTGAAAGCCCACTTCCCGGCCAGCGACGTGCGCAGCATCTCTGGTCATTCGATGGGCGGGCATGGCGCGCTGGTCGTGGCCTTGCGTAATCCCGAGCGCTACCGCCGTGTCTCGGCCTTCGCCCCCATTGTGGCCCCCTCGCAGGTGCCCTGGGGCCAGAAGGTTCTGGGCGCCTACCTGGGCAACGATCCGCAGGCATGGAAGGCCTGGGACAGCGTGGAACTGGTCAAGGCGCTGGCTGCCGATCAAGGCAGTGCCAGCATCCGCCCGCCCATCCTCATCGATCAGGGCGGTGAGGACGCCTTCCTGAACGAGCAGCTGCGCCCCGAACTGCTGGAGGCCGCCTGCGCCGCTGCCCGGCACCCGCTGGAGCTGCGCCTGCAACCCGGCTACGACCACAGCTACTACTTCATCGCCAGTTTCATCGGCGAGCACATTGCGTGGCACGCACAGGCGCTGCAGGAAGCGCAGTAAGCCGCAACGCGCACATGCTGGCGGCGTCATGCCGCCAGCGTCAGTACCCAGACCGGGCGGCAGGCAGGCCCCCAGGTGCCTGCCCGCACCAGCGGCCAGACGGCCTGCTTCAGCTCACCGGCTCATCCAGCCCGATGTCCAGCGAGCGACTGCTGTGGGTCAGATACCCCAGCGCAATGAAGTCCACACCCGTTGCCGCCACGCGGTGAATGCGCTCGACCGTGATGCCGCCGGATGCCTCGGTGCGCGCCCTGCCCCGGCACATCGCCACGGCCTGCACCAGCATCTCGTCATCCATGTTGTCGAGCAGCACCAGGTCGGCGCCCGCGTCCAGCGCCTCTTCCAGCTGACCCAGCGTGTCCACCTCCACCTCCAGCGGAATGAGGTGTCCGGCCGCCTGCCGGGCACGCCGCAGGGTCTGCGCCAGGCTGCCGGAATGCACCAGGTGGTTGTCCTTGATCAGGATGGCGTCATCCAGCCCCATGCGGTGATTGCAGCCCCCGCCGGCGCGCACCGCGTATTTCTGCAGGACCCGCAGCCCGGGCAGAGTCTTGCGCGTGCAGGTGATGCGCGCGGCCGTGCCCTCGGTCTGTGCCACGGCAGCAGCCGTCAGGGTGGCGATGCCGCTCAGATGCGTCATGAAATTCAGCGCCGTGCGCTCAGCCGACAGCAGCGAACGCACCGGCCCCTGCACGCGTGCCAGTACCTGCCCGGGCCGTACCCGCTGCCCGTCCTGCGCCCGGGCCTGGAACGTTACAGCCGGATCGAACAGGTGAAAGGCCAGGCGGGCCAGGGCCAGCCCGGCCACCACGCCCGGCTCACGGTTGGTCACGTCGAAACAGGCCGTGGCCGAAGGCGGAATGACGGCGGCCGACGTGATGTCGCCACGCCGCCCCAGGTCCTCGGCCAGCGCCTGCCGCACGAACGGCTCCAGCACGACATCGGGCAACGGAAATGGCACGCCACCAAGGTCAGCCGGAGCGGACGGTGACACATCCGTACCCTGCGCGCTGCCCCCGGAAATTCCGGTACTCGAGCCCGGCATGGGCCGCGTGTTCGATGCAGATTCCGACGACATCCTGTGATCTCCTTGTGGGTTAATTCTGTGTGATGCCACGACGCCCGCTCAGCCCTTGAGGAACGACAATCGCCCCCCCGAGATGAGGCTTTCGGACAGCACGCTCTCGTGAAAGCAATAAAGGCGGGCCGGACGGCCGCGTGAGGTCGCCGTGCTCTGGTCAACGGGCTTCAGCAGCCCCTGATGCAGGACCTGACGACGAAAATTCTGCTTGTGCAGCTCGCAGCCCACCAGCGCCTCCACACTCTTCTGCAGCTGCAGCAGGCTGAAGCGCTCAGGCATCAGGTCAAAGATGACCGGCCGGTACTTGATCTTGGCGCGCAGCCGCGACACGGCCGTGGCCAGCACGCGGCGATGATCGTGCTGCATGGCGCGGCCTGTCAACGCCATGTCGAAGTCCGCCTGCGGGTGCAGCGATTCGGGCACCAGACCCGCTTCATAGAGCAGCTCGTAGCGCTGCAGCGTGCGCTCCTCCGACCACTCGCAGGGCGGCAGCCCCCACAGCAGGTCAACCCGGTTGCGGCGCTCCCCGCGCATGGCTGCGGTATCGGCCTGCGCCACCCAGGCATCCAGCCGGGGCAGGATCACGCGGGCAATCCAGTCCCGCCGGCCATCACGCAGGTCTTCCCACGGGAAATAGTCGTACCAGTCGAACCAGCGCGCATCCGGACTCAGCTCCGTCTCGTTGGCCTCGCTCACCAGTCCCAGGTAGCTCACGTACAGCACCGGCAGCCCCTGGTCGTTCTGACGCCGGGTGTCCACGAAGGTGTAGAGCTGCTCCACGTAACCCATGGGCTGCGCGGTCTGCTGCGCCACCCACAGCCGCACGCCCGACTGCAGCGAGCGATGCACGGGCGACAGCGGCCCCTGCGGCAGCATGGTGCCGTTGCCCACGGTCAGTACACGGGCCTTGAAGTCCGTCACCGCAACCAGCACCGTGACCAGCTCGACGATGCCTTGCGCCGCACCGGTCTGTTCGAGAGAGGCATCCATCCAGCAGAAATCCGAGAGGGTTACGAAAATTCTACCTGCCCGGAAGGGTGATCGTTTGACAGGAACAATGACACGCCCCTATTATGCTCAACCTGAGCATAAGCGTGACGACGCGGATCCAAAGGTTCCGGAGTCCATGCCTTCCTGCACGCCGTCTCCGATGCAAGGAGTCTGGTGTGCGGAGCACGGCATGAAGCCCCCGGAACGGAAGGTCCGGCACGCATCGCATCATCACTTTCCCCGTTGTGACCTGTCCGGACACGGCATGGATTCCGGTCGATTCCTGAGCTCCGACCAATTATGCTCAAACTGAGCATAACAGTGACATCCGGCAGACATTCCCGCCCCCCCCACCAACCCTCACCCGCCCTGCTGTCCCGCACAGCCCGTAACCCCGCCCCCCACCGAGGAGGATCCCGACGATGATGGAAGTCCTGCACAGGGTTTTCGACTATGACCTGCCCGACGCGAAGGCCCCCACCACGGCCTGCAGCATTCGGCAGGCCTGGGCCAAGGTGCCCGATGCCCTGGGCCCCGATGAGGCCAGGGCGTTGAAAGAACGCATTGCAGCCCTGCTGCACGAACGCAATGCCGTGCTGGTGGCCCACTACTACGTGGATCCCGACATCCAGGATCTGGCCCTGGAAACCGGCGGCTGCGTGGGCGACTCGCTGGAGATGGCCCGCTTCGGTGCCTCCCATCCGGCGCGGATGCTGGTGGTGGCCGGCGTGCGCTTCATGGGCGAGAGCGCCAAGATCCTCTGCCCGGACAAGACGGTGCTGATGCCGGACCTGGAAGCGGAATGCTCGCTGGATCTGGGCTGCCCCGAGGACGAGTTCTCGGCTTTCTGCGACCAGCATCCGGACCGGACGGTGGTGGTCTATGCCAACACCAGTGCCGCCGTGAAGGCGCGGGCCGATTGGGTCGTCACCTCATCGGTGGCACTGGAGATCGTCACCCACCTCAAGGCGCAGGGAGAAAAGCTCATCTGGGGGCCGGATCGGCACTTGGGCGACTACATCCGCCGCCAGACCGGCGCCGACATGCTGCTGTGGCAGGGTTCGTGCATCGTGCACGACGAGTTCAAGGCCGAGGAGCTGCTGGCGCTGAAGGCCGGGCATCCGGATGCCGTCGTGCTGGTGCATCCGGAGTCACCAGCCAGCGTGGTGGAGATGGCCGATGTGGTGGGTTCCACCAGCAAGCTGCTCAAGGCTGCGGTGGAGCGCCCCGAACAGACCTTCATCGTGGCCACCGACCAGGGCATCCTGCACGAGATGCGCAAGCAGGCGCCTCACAAGACCTTCCTGGCGGCCCCCACGGCCGGTAACGGCGGTACCTGCAAGAGCTGCGCCTTCTGCCCCTGGATGGCCATGAACGGCCTGGTGGGCATCCACGAGGCGCTGCGCCACGGCCACAACGAGATCCTGCTGGACAGCGAACTGGGCCAGGCCGCCCGCAAGCCGCTGGAACGCATGCTGAACTTTGCCGAACAGCTCAAGCGCCAGCAGGCCGCCAATGTCTTCAACGGGATGGGACCAGCATGAAACCACGGAATGCCGACCACGACGTGATCATCGTGGGCAACGGGCTGGCAGCGCTGACACTGGCGCTCTCGCTGCCGGAGAGCCTGCGCATCGCGCTGCTGTGCAAGTACCGGCTCGATGACAACGCCAGCAGTCGCGCCCAGGGCGGCATCGCCGCCGTGCTGGACCGCCTGGACCGACTGGATGACCACGTGGCCGACACGCTGGTGGCCGGTGCCGGGCTGTGCGACGAGGCCGCAGTACGCGCCATCCTCTCGCAGGGGCGGGCCGCCATCGAATGGCTGATCGGCACGGGCGTGCCCTTCAGCCGCGCGGATAACGGCAGCCTGCACCTGACACGCGAAGGCGGGCACGGTGCCAGCCGCATCGCCCACGTGGCCGACCACACCGGGCTCTCGATCATGCAGGCGCTCTACCGGGCCGTGGCCAGCCGCCCCAACATCCGGCAGCTGGAACAGACCATGGCCGTGGACCTGCTGCAGGACGACGAGGATCGCTGCGTGGGCGTGCGCGTGCTGAACCAGGGGCAGCTGCAACCGATGCTGGCCACGTCTGTCGTGCTGGCCAGCGGCGGTTGCGGCCAGGTCTATGCACGCACCACAACCCCGACTGCCTGCACCGGCGACGGCATTGCCATGGCCTTCCGGGCCGGCTGCGCGGCTGCCAACATGGCCTTCATGCAGTTTCACCCCACCGGTTTCGCCGGGCATGCCGGACCATCCCGCTTCCTGACGGACATCGGTGCCGGCCTGTCCGATACCGACAGGCAGGAACCGATCTTCCTGATCTCCGAAGCCGTGCGTGGCGAAGGGGGCATACTGCGCAATGAAGCCGGCGAGCGCTTCATGCCCCGCTACGACGAGCGCGCCGAACTGGCTCCCCGCGACATCGTGGCCCGCGCCATTGCCGCCGAGATCGGCAGGCAGTCACTGCCCCACGTCTGGCTGGACATCAGCCATCGGCCACGCAGCTTCATCCTGGAGCACTTCCCCACCATCCATGCACATTGCCTGGCACATGGCATCGACATCACGCGCAGCCCGATCCCGGTTGGCCCGGTGCAGCACTACACCTGCGGTGGCATCGTCTGCGACACGGCCGGGCATACCCAGGTGGAGAACCTGTTCTGTCTGGGCGAAGCTGCCTGCACCGGCCTGCATGGCGCCAACCGGCTGGCCAGCAACTCGCTGCTGGAATGCGTGGTGATGGGCCGAAACGCCGCCCGGGCCATTGCGGACGGCGCCCGCTGGCACCATCCGATGATCCGGGCCATGACGATGGTCTCGAAGCACGACATGGTGCACGATGCTCCCTCCGCGCCCCGCGAAACAACCGTGGCAGCAGCCGACAGGGACGCATCCGCCCCCTTCGCGCAGAGCTTGCCCGCCAGCAGGCTCGCCGACGAATCTGGGACCGCCCTGCCGCCTTTCGATCGTCGCAGCCTGCAGGCGCTGGTCAGTCAGCACCTGGGCATCCTGCGCAGCACGCCGGGCCTGGCCCATGCCCATGCCGTGCTGACCGCCTGGCAGGCTCGCGTTCGGCCCCCGGCCAGCGTGTCCGGGCATGAGGATCTCAACCTGCTCACCTGCGCGCGGATCATCGAGGCCAGCGCCCGGCAGTGCCCGACCAGCATCGGCGCACACTGCAACGTGGACCTGACCGCCGCTCCGCCGCCGACAGCCCCTACGGCATATCGGCGGCAGCCGTCAGCACAGCCCGGCGCGTGAACAGCGCCTTCACCTCCGGCTGGTGGCTGATGCCCACACACAGCGCCCCGGGCAGCGCCTGCTGAAGCAGCCTCACCATGGCGGCTGCGGACTGCGGGTCCAGCTGGCCGGTGGCCTCGTCCAGAAAGAGCACCTGCGGCCGCACCAGCAGCACCCGCGCCAGACTGATGCGCTGCTGCTCGCCACCCGACAGCACCCGCCCCCAGTTCTGCACCTGGTCCAGGCTGTCCTGCAGGCGGGCCAGCCCCACCTGGGCCAGCGCCGCCTTCAATCGGTCATCATCTCCATGTCCCCACTGCGGATAGCAGAGCACGGCCCGCAGTGAATCCTGAGGCAGGTAGGGCCGCTGCGGCACGAAGAGCACCCGGGCCGTGCCCAGGCGGAAGTTCCCTTCGTACCAGGGCCACAACCCGGCCACGGTACGCAGCAGCGTGGACTTGCCGATGCCGCTCTCTCCGTCGAGCAGCACCCACTCCCCTGCACTTGCCTCCAGCTGCACGTCCTGCAGCAGCGGGCGACCATCCGGCGTGCACAACGAAAGCCCTTCGATGCGCAGCAGGGGCACGGCTCCGGCAGGTGCAACACCCTGATGAGCCCCGGCGCCCATGTCCGTGCCCACGCCGGCTTCGGTGCCATGACGGGTGACTGCGCCATTCATGGCTGAAGCAGCAGCAACACCAACAGCGGCGTTGGCGTTGGCGTTGGCGTTGGCGTTGGCGTTGGCAGTCGATTCGACCCTGTTCTCGGCCTGTGGTGCATCCAGTGCAGCCATCGCCCGCTCGAAGCCGTCCAGACGCTCCACCACAGCGGCCCACTCGATCAGCTCCCGGTAGGAATCGGTGAACCAGCCAAAGCCGTCCTGCACGCGCGTGAAGGCGGCGCGCGCCTTCATCATCTCGCCAAAGGTGATCTGCCGGCTCAGATACAGCGGCAGCGCAGCAAAGATGGGAATGAACAGGCTGATGCGCACGTAGGCGGCCGAGAAGGTGCTGAGCTTGAACTCGCGGTTGATCAGCGCGCGCCAGTTGTCCCGGATGGCGGCATAGCGCACCTTGAGCCGACCGTATTCCGTGCGCTCGCCCCGGTAGAAGGCGATCTGTTCGGCATGGTCACGGATGCGCAGCAGCGTGGCACGATAGTCCGCCTCGCGGTGCTGGCGTTCCACATTCAGCCCCTGCAGGCGGTGGCCGATCCAGTGCGCCAGCCCCGTGCTCAGCACCGAATAGACCAGTGCCACCCACACCAGATAGCCATGCACCATCACCGTGATGCCACCCACGCTGACCGGGTGCACGCCCGAAGACACCCACAGGATGGCCACGAAAGCGCTCAGCTTGGCCACGTTGTTGATGAACGAGAAGAACAGCGTGAGGCTCTTGTCGGCCAGCAACCAGACGTCCTCGGCAATGCGCTGGTCGGGGTTATCCGGCTCGTTGCGCAGCTGCAGCCGGTACTGACGGTGCCGGCCCAGCCATCGGCGCTGCAGGCCGGACGTGAGATGCGTGCGCCAGCGGAACATCAGCACCTTCTGCAGCCACTCCCGGCTGGCAATGCAGAGGGTGATCAGCGCCATGTAGATGGCGTATTCAACGATCAGTGACGGCATGTGGCTGCCGTCGAAGGTAGCCACGGCATCGTAGAAGCGCTGATCCCAGTCCAGGATCCAGACACTGACGCGGACCGTGAAGAGCGTCAGGCCAACGATGAACAGGAGCAGCAACCACTCGGGCCAGCGGCGCCGGCTCAGCCAAAAAGGCCTCGCCAGGCGCCCGAAACCCGCCAGGGTCTTCAGAACTTCCACGATGTGCTGAGGATCACGGTACGCGGCTCTCCGTAGAAGTTGCTGTAGCCATGAGAACGGATGCCGTTGTTCTCGTAGTAGTACCGATCGGTGAGGTTGCGAACGATCAGGTTCACCGACAGGTCGGGGCTGAAATCATACTGCACGTTGGCATCCCAGACCGTTGCCCCCTTGGCACGCACGTCCCAGCCACTGCTGGTGCTGCTCTGCATGCGCACGCCGGCACCCAGTGTCCAGGCGTGGGCTTCACCCGGCAGCCGGTAGTTGCCGTAGGCACGCAGCATGTGGCGAGGCGTCTGCTTGTTGAACTCTTCGCCCCGGACAATGTTGCCGGCGCTGCCGGTGTACTTGCGCTTGTTGTAGGTGTAGCCCGCGAACAGTTTCAGGCTGGGTGTGATGTCGCCGGAGATCTCGGCGTCCAGCCCCTGGCTGCGCATCGTGAGCGGCACCCAGTAGAAGCGTCGGGTGCCATCGTTGAGTCGCTGACGGGAGTTGACGGCCGTGTTGTCCTGGTCCACCCGGAACAGCGCCACCGCCGTGTTCAGCCGGCCGTCATGCCAGACGGACTTCCAGCCGAGCTCGTAGTTGTTGCCCACCGTGGCCGGCAGCGGCTTGCCGTCAGCGCCCACGTTCACGTTGTACTTGAAGACGCTGGAGTAGTTCAGGTAGAAGCTGTTGTTCGCGTTCAGGTCATACGTGATGCCCACGTAAGGCACGAAGCGCCCCTTGCTCACGTCCACCAGCGTGGGCGTGCGCGCGTCAGCCTGCCCATTGCGGGTGTTGTACAGGTAGGCATAGTCACGGTGCCAGTGGCTGTAGCGCGTGCCCACCAGCACGTGCCAGTCATCGGCAGGGTTCAGGCGCACGCCGGCTGCCAGCCCGTGAGTCGTGAAATTGTTGTGGACGAAGGACTGGAAGTCGTAGACCGACCAGTTCGGCAGCGGCACCTCGTATCCGGTGAAGGTGTAGATGTTGAAGCTGCGGTCGTCGGTATCTTCCGAACGGTCGCGGATGTCGAGCCTTTCACGGGTGTAGCTGTAGGTGGCAAAGGCCTCGTGCTGGCGCCCCAGGGCCTGGAAGGCGCCGTTGATGTTGGCCTGGAAGGTGAGCTGGTTGCCGGCATGGTCGTAGCGCTGAATGCCATCCAGCGGCAGCAGGCCGTCTGCGCTGACACCGCCCCCCAGACTGCCCGAACCAGCCAGCGACGCATACTCCTGCACCGAGAACGTGCGCCGGTAGTCCATCTTCACGTTCAGGTTCCAGTTGTCGTCCAGGTAGTGGTCCACCTCCACGAAGGCGTTCTGCTTGCGATAGCGCCCTTCGTTCCAGCGCATGCCCAGGAAGGTGTCACGCGGCAGGCGCAGGTCGCCGCCGGTGGACGACAGCGGCAGGCCGTAGGGATCGGGCGTGTCCTGCTGGTTCTGCAGCAGACCGCCCAGCGTCACGCGGGTGCCATCCCCGAAGGTCTGGTCCAGCACCCCATAGAGCAGGCCGTTGTGGCCGTCCACGTCATCCTTGAAGGAACGGTCGCGCTCGGCCACCGCCACCACCCGACCACGGATGGCCTTCTCCTGGCTGAGTGTGCCCGAGACATCCCCCACCCCCCGTACCGTGCCCCAGCGGTCCACCTGCACGTCCAGGCTGCGCTGCGTCTGGCGGGTGGGCTTCTTGCGCACGGCATTCAGCGCGCCGCCCGGCTCACCGGGGCCCTGCGTGAGGCCGGCACTGCCGCGCACCACCTCGATGCGCTCATAGAGGGCCGGATCCAGCTGCTGCTTCGGATCCATGAACGGGTTGCCCGAAATGCCCGGCGCCCCGATGGTGGTGCCGATGCCGTCTTCCTGAAGCTGCTCCAGGTAGAAACCGCGCGACTGATAGACCGCCCGTGCACCGTGGCGGGTGACGTTGACGCCGGTGGTGCGGTTGAGTGCATCCTCGATGGTGTGCACGCCCTGTGCCTTCAT
>ERZ773044.894-NODE-894-length-11256-cov-47.8027_pt1 | contig 11256 bp, 1 predicted proteins | sample MGYA00511897_ERZ773044 | MGnify/ENA primary metagenome ERZ773044 (study PRJEB29015, sample SAMEA2738116) | human oral metagenome | biome: human oral; feature: human-associated habitat; material: saliva | place: China | collected 2170 ...
GTTCTTGAAATAGTTTCTCTAAAGAACTTGCAGATAAAAGCACATCTTGTCGTGAGCGCAAGGGAACTTCTCTGAGGGGGAGATTTTCTTTAATCGCTGTTAAAACTTGCAGAACTTCTCTATCCCTGCTTTCAAAAGCATTGACTCGATAAAGGGGTAAAATAGGATGATGAAATTCGCTGGCCAGTGTTTCTGGATAAACTCCAACATAGTAATCACAGCCTAGATTTAGCGACTCAATCTCTTCAAAATAAGGCACAATGACCGCGATATCCTCCAAGTACTGGGACAGGACTGACCAAGTTTTCTCCCCCTGCATCTTGGCTGTTGAAAGTTTCATCAACTGCTGATAACCCACACTAGATAGGGCTAAAAAACGCAGATTCAAATCCTTATCATCTATAAGTACATTCATTTCAAGCCCTAATAAAGGATGAATGCCATATTTTTTTGTAATCTCTAGAAAGTCGAAAGCACCATAAAGATTGTCAATATCCATCATAGCCAGATGAGTGTAGCCATATTCTTTAGCTGCTCTCACATACTTGTCAATCGAAATGACACTCTCCATAAAACTATAGACTGTTTTTGTATCTAGTTGTGCGATCAATTTACACTTCTCCTCTATTGTTCTCACTATATTATACCATTTTCAAAAAGAGAAAGAAAAGAACCTGAGATGTTAAATCTCAAGTTCTTTCTTTGTCTGATTGCAAGTTAGCATCTAATGAGAATCAAAATGATTATTCTTCATCTTCTCTTTTCTTACGAGCAATCAATCCAAATCCACTTAAGGCTCCTAGAAGTCCAAGTGCTGCAAGGCCAGCATGATCTTCTGTACCTGTATTTGGAAGTTCACGTTGACCTTCCATGTATTGAGGTGTAGAAGGCACTGCTGGTTGTTCTGGTGTCACTGGCGCTACTGGTTGTTCAGGAGTCTCAGGTGTCACTGGAACAGGATTTGGTGCAGGACTAGGTTCTGGTTGTGGAGTTGGAGTTGGTGTATTACCACCTCCGCCTCCATTGTTGCCACCACCATTATTTGGTGTAGGAACAGGGATGTACTTGATTGGCGTATCTTTCGTTGGATCTGCCGGTACGTCTGGTACTTCATATCCTTTAGTTGGATCGTTCGGATCAACTGGTTTCAATGGATTTCCATTTGGATCTACAGGGATAAATCCTGGTACATAAGGTACTTTAGGTTTATCTGTTCCTGGTTTTGTTGGATCTGTAGGATCGTTTGGATATGTGATTGGATTTGTTGGTGTTCCTGGAATATTTGGAATCCATGAACCTAACTTATCGTAAATCACTGTTTCATTGATATCTTTGATTGTATCAGGAGTTACTTGTACATCTTTAGTTGATGATTCTAGATCACCAGCTTTAGCAATGTATCCTTTCACAACTGGTACTGGGTATCCGTTGAAGATATCATCGTTACGATCTGTTGTCCATCCTCCATAAGTGATCTCACCAGTTACCAAGTTCACTTTCGCTTCACGAGTAAACTTGATAGTTTCTGTACGAGTTTCAGAAACTTCGTTTCCATTGCGATCCACATACTTGATAGTACGTGTAGCTGATTTCTCAGTTACAAGATCTTTCACAGTATTTGGCCATACTGGGCTATTTGGATCGTTAGGGAATACTGGTTTACCTGGCTCTGGTGTAGATGGTGTTACTGGAGTTCCATCTGGGTTCTTCGGTAAGTTTGGATCAGTTGGATCTACTGGTTTTCCTGGTGTAACTGGGATAATTCTCTCAGCTACTGTTACCTTGAAGATTTGATCTACAGATTTATCTTTATCAAATACTCTATCTGCATCTTTAGATGGGAATTCGTTCTTAACGACTCTGTATCCAGCTTTTTCAAGTTTTTCAATCGTCTTAGTTACTTCATCAACTTTAGACTTAGTGAAGTTAGCTCCTGAATCACCTTCATCTACTACTGGAGTTGATACAACTTTACCTTTTTCATCTACGAAGTTAGTAATAGCTTTTTGCTTATCAGTCACGTAAGTGATTGGTGTATCTGTTCTTGGATCTGTTGGTACTGGAGGTACTTCATATCCTTTAGTTGGATCGTTTGGATCTACTGGTGTTAATGGAACTAGTGGGTTATCCGGACTAATTGGTTTAGTTGGATCTTTTGGTACCACTGGTGTAGTTCCTGAGATATAAGGAACGATTGGTTTATCGCTACCTGGTTTAGTTGGATCTTTAGGATCGTTTGGATACGTAACTGGAGGAACTGGTGTAGAACCTTCTGGTACTTTTGGAATCCATGAGCCAAGTTTAGTGTAAACTACTTCGATGTTTTCATCTTTAGAGTCTGCAGTTAATCCTGTTGTAGCTGCTACTTCTTTTTGTTTGGCATCTTTCAGGATGTAGCCTTTAACGACTGGTGATTCAACTTTATCGAATGTTGTATCTCCATCTTTAGCTGTCCAGTTACCGTATGTGATCTCATCTGTTACAGAGTTAATCTTAGCTTCACGAGTGAATGTAACTTTATCTGTTACTTTCTTAGCCACTTCCTCACCTTTTTCGTTAACGTATGTGATTGTACGGTTCACGTGGCGAGTTGTATCAATCTTCTTGATTAGATCTTCAGTCCATTTTGGTCCATCAGGGTTCTTAGGATCGATTGGATCACCCGGTTTTGGTTTATTTGGATCATTTGGATTTTCTGGATCTACTGGTTTGATTGGCTCAACGTGTGGTTTAACTGTAACTACGAAGCTTTGATCTACTTTCGTATCTTTATCGTAGTTCTTATCTGTAGCAGTTGTGAATCCGTCACTTACTAAGTCATATCCTAGAGCTTTCAATTCAGCAAGTTTAGCTACTGTACTGTAGTCGATTGGTTCTCCAGATTTACCTTCTAGGTTATCTGTGTGAAGTACTGTTCCAGTTCCTTCTACCACATAAGTTACTTTTGCTTTCTGAGTATCTTTCTCATAAGTGATTTCAGTATCTTCTGTTGGGGTTTCAGGTGTTGGTGGAACATATCCTTTACTTGGATCGTTTGGATCTACTGGTTTCAGTGGGTTTCCATTTGGATCTTTTGGTGTAGTTCCTGGTACGTAAGGAACGATTGGTCTATCGTTTCCTGGTTTAGTTGGATCGTTCGGATCATTTGGATATGGAAGTGGATCAATTGGTGTTTCACCTTCTGGTACTTTCGGTACCCATGAACCAAGTTTAGTGTAAACTACTTTGATGTTTTCATCTTTAGAGTCTGCAGTTAATCCTGTTGTAGCTGCTACTTCTTTTTGTTTGGCATCTTTCAGGATGTAGCCTTTAACGACTGGTGATTCAACTTTATCGAATGTTGTATCTCCATCTTTAGCTGTCCAGTTACCGTATGTGATCTCATCTGTTACAGAGTTAATCTTAGCTTCACGAGTGAATGTAACTTTATCTGTTACTTTCTTAGCCACTTCCTCACCTTTTTCGTTAACGTATGTGATTGTACGGTTCACGTGGCGAGTTGTATCAATCTTCTTGATTAGATCTTCAGTCCATTTTGGTCCATCAGGGTTCTTAGGATCGATTGGATCACCCGGTTTTGGTTTATTTGGATCATTTGGATTTTCTGGATCTACTGGTTTGATTGGCTCAACGTGTGGTTTAACTGTTACTACAAAGCTTTGATCAACTTTTGTATCTTTATCGTAGTTCTTATCTGTAGCTGTTGTGAATCCGTCACTTACTAGGTCATATCCTAGAGCTTTCAATTCAGCAAGTTTAGCTACTGTACTGTACTCGATTGGTTCTCCAGATTTACCTTCTAGGTTATCTGTGTGAAGTACTGTTCCTGTTCCTTCTACCACATAAGTTACTTTCGCTTTTTGAGTATCTTTCTCATAAGTGATTTGCGTATCTTCTGTTGGATTTTCAGGTGTTGGTGGAACATATCCTTTACTTGGATCGTTTGGATCTACTGGTTTCAGTGGATTTCCATTTGGATCTTTTGGAGTTGTTCCTGGAACGTGAGGAATCACTGTTGTTGGTGTTCCTGGTTTAGTTGGATCTGTTGGATCGTTTGGATATTGAGGTTTCTCAACTTTTGGAACTTCGAATCCTTCTGGTACTTTTGGTACATATTTACCTAGTGGTGTGTAAACAACATTTACTACAGAATCAGCTGCATCGTGAGCTACGTTCTCTACTTTTTCAGCTGCTTTAATATCCGCAACGTATCCGTCGATAACTGGTGATGTTACTTCAGCTAATGTTTGAGGTTCAGTCCAATCAGAAGTATAAGTGATTTCACCTGTTACTTTGTTTAAATCACCTTTACGAGAGTAACGAAGTTTTTGTTCTACAGTAGCTGCAGCTTCTTGACCACGTTTAGCTTCTTCTACTTTATCAGTATTAGCGTATCTGTAGTTGATTGTACGATTTACTTCATCTAGTAATCCTAGTTGTTCAAATGTACGTTGTTTTGGATCTCCAGGTACTTTGTCTCCTGGTTTTGGAGTTACGTCCGGTGTATTTGGATCTAGCGGTTTATCTGGATCGATTGGAGTGATTCCTTCTTTAACGATTACGTAGTAAACTTGGCTAATTCCATCATTACCTTTATCATCTTTATCATCAAATGTACGGTTTGCATCAGCGTAGAATGCTACACGATCTGTAGTGTAGGCTGGATCAGTTGGAGCGATTACTTCGTAACCTTTAGCCTCTAATTCAGCTTTAACACTGTCAACATTTGTTGTCTTGATAGCTTTACCTGTGTCTCCTGCTTCTGCAACTGAAACGTGAACCGCAGTTCCATCAGCTTTAATGAAGTGAACTAGAGCAACTTGAGAACCATCTTTCACATACGTGATTGTAGTGTTTTGAGTTGGGTCTTCTGGTACTTTCGGTACTTCATAACCTTTAGTTGGATCGTTAGGATCTTTCGGAGTTAATGGTTTACCGTCTGGTCCTACTGGTGTTGTACCAGGGATGTATGGTACTACTGGAGTTTCAGTAGGTGTTCCTGGTTTTGTTGGATCTTCATTAGTTGGAGTTTCATATGGTTTTGGTGTTAAATCAGTTCCTGCTGGAGGTGTTACTCCTTCTGGAATTACCGGTACATATGAACCAAGTTTACGGTAGATAATTGTTTCTTCACTATCTTTATCAGTAGCTTTAACATTTTCACGAGCTGTTGATTTAGCCGCTGAAGCTACATATCCAGGTTTGTTTGGTGTTGTTACAGCATCAATTGTTGTATTGCCATCTTTAGGAGTCCATGTACCGTAGTTAGAGATTGCTCCTGTTACTGGATCTAGGTCAGCTGTACGAGTGAATGTTAATGTTTGTACATTGTCAGGAATACCTGCATCTGATCCGTCAGCTAGTTTGTAGTGAACTGTGTGCGTTACTTCTTCGATTAATCCTAATTCTTTGTAGGTACGTCCTTTTGGATCATTTGGTACTTTATCCTCAGGTTTTGGAGTAACATCTGGTGTGTTTGGATCAACTGGTTTGCTTGGATCAACATTCGTTGATTTTGTAGTATAGATTACTGTTTCATTGATGTCTTCAGCAGTTGCTGTTACTTCTGATGCTGGTACAGTCTCTTTATCTGGAGTGAAGTTTGTAACTTTTGGTGAAGTTACAGCTTCAAATGTTTGAGCTGGTGACCAATCTCCGAATGTAATCTTACCACTTACTGGGTTGATTGTTGCTGAACGTTTGAACTCTTTAGTTTCTTGAACTGAATCAGCAGCTTTTGATCCATCTGCGTAAACATACTTGATTGTACGTTTAACTTCCTCTTTACGTCCATCTTCTAACTCTTTGATTAACTCTGGAGTCCATTTTGGTCCTGTTGGATTATTTGGATCAATTGGTTGATCTTTAGTTGGAGTTGGATCGTTTGGATTTACAGTTACAGGTTTAACTGCTACAAGAACTTTATATTCTTGATTTGTTGTTGCATCCGCATCGAATTTACCGTCTGTTGGATAGTTATTTTCTACTACTGTATACCCTTTAGCTTTCAGAGCTTCAATAGTTTTTTCTACTTCTGCACCTTTCGTGAAGGCTTTTCCTGTATCTCCAGTATCAACGATTGATTGAGCCACTCCACCTTTTTCAGTCTTATCCGTTTCACTGTTTACTTCAATGAAGTGAACAACCGCTACTTGAGAACCATCTTTCGTATAAACGATTGTAGTATCCTCAGTTGGATTTGTTGGTGTTGGTGGGTTATATCCTTTTGTCTTATCGTTAGGATCTTTCGGAGTTAACGGTTGTCCATTTGGTCCTACTGGTGTTGTACCTGGTACATAAGGAATCGTTGTTGTTGGTGCTCCTGGTTTTGTAGGATCATCTGGATTATTTGGATATTGTGGGTTTTCAATTGTTGGAGGAGTGAATCCTTCTGGTACTTTTGGTACAAATTTACCTAAATCTTTGTAGATAACTTTCTCAACAATATCTTTATCCGTTGCGTTCACACCTGTTACGTCTTTCTTAGACGACTCAACATCTCCTGTTGCCACATATCCAGTTTTAACTGGGACAGTCGCTTTTCCTTCAAGAGTTGTATCGTTATCCTTAGGAGTCCATTCACTATAAGTAATCTCTTTCGTTACAGCGTTAACTGTTGCTGTACGTGTAAAGCTTACTGTTGTTTCATGTTTAGGTTCTGCTTCAGTTCCACGTTTAGCAGTATCTGCTACATCATCTGCATAAGTGTACGTAATTGTACGTTTTACTTCTTCAGCTAGTTTTAGATCTTTATATTTTGGTCCATTAGGATTATTAGGATCTACTGGTTCTTCAGGATCAAAGTTTGGATCATTTGGATCAATTGTAATTTGTTTTGTTTTGTAAACAACTACTTCTTCGAAGTCCGCTGCATCAGCTGTTACTGTCTTAGCTGGAACATCACTTGTTGTTGGATTACTTACTAACGTAGAAGTATATCCATCAATTGTTGGTGTTGGCACTGCTTCAAAATCAGCTGTTGTCTTAGGTGTCCAAGTTCCATATTCAACTTCTCCTGTCACAAGATTTACTTTAGCTGTTCTTGTGAATTCAAGAGTTTGAACTTTTTTACCAGCTACATCTGTACCAAGTTTATTTTCTGGAACTGGAGTTCCATCATCATAAATATACTTGATTGTACGTGTTACAGATTCAGTTGTCTTCAAGTCTTTAACAGATTCTGGCCATTTTGGTCCATCTGGTTTTGTTGGATCTACTGGTTGACCTGGTTCTGGTTTTACATATCCAGGTGTAGTTGGATCTGTTGGAATATCTTTAACAATCGGTTTAAATGTTACTGTATATTCTTGATTTGTTTTCGCATCAGCATCAAATACTTTTTCAGCATCTGTTGATGGATAGTCTTTTTCATTTGCATTTACATTAGCTACTTTTTCATATCCACGAGCTAAAATCTTGTTGATTGCTGCAGTGACATCCGCATCTTTCGTAAATGGTTTACCTGTATCACCAGTATCTACTACTGATGGTTCTAATCCTTTACCAGTTGTATCTACGAATTTCGTTACCGCTACTTGAGAACCATCTTTCGTATAAACGATTGTTGTGTCTCCAGTTGGTGTAGTTGGAACTGGTGGTTCATATCCTTGTTTTGGATCACCTGGTACTTTTGGTGTCAACGGTTGCCCATCTGGTCCTACTGGTGTAGTTCCTGGTACGTATGGAATCGTTGTTGTTGGTGTTCCTGGTTTTGTAGGATCTGTTGGATTATTTGGATATTGTGGATCTTGAATTGTTGGAGGAGTGAATCCTTCTGGTACAACTGGTACATATTTTCCTAGTGCTTTGTACACTACTTTTTCTGTAATATCCTTATCTTCCGCTTTAACATTTTCTACAGGTTTAACAGATGTTTCTACATCCCCTGTTGCAACATATCCTGCTACTGCTGGAAGTGTGTTTCCCTCTAATGTAGTATCGTTATCTTTAGCTTCCCACTCACCATAAGTAATTTCTCCTGTTACTGGGTTCACTTTAGCTACACGAGTGTAGTTAACTTCCGTAGTGAATGGTGCTGCTACATTAGTTCCACCTTTATTTCCATCTTTTTCAGCTTGATTTAATTCACTTGCTTCCGTTGAGTAAGTGTATGAAATTGTACGTGTTACTTTTTCAGTATTCTTCAATTTCGCAAGTAATTCGTCAGTCCATTTTGGTCCATTTGGATCATTTGGATTAATTGGCTCATCTTTCTTAGGTTCTTTATAACCTGGAGCTTTTGGATCAACTGTGATTAGTTTTGTTTTGTAAACTACTACTTCTTCAAAGTCTTTATCTGTAGCCGCTACAGTTTTCGCTGGCACATCTGCAACTGTTGGTGTTACACCTGCAACTGCAGCAGTGTATTTCTCAAGTGTTGGAGAAGTTACTGCTTCGAATGTTTGATCAGCTGACCAATCTCCGTATGTGATTTCTCCTGTCGCTACATTAATCTTACCAGAACGAGTGAATTTATGTGTTTTAACTTTCTTATCAGCTACACTTGTCAAATCAGACTCTGCCACTGGAGTACCATCTTCGTATACATACTTAATTGTACGTGTTACTTCTTCTTGTACTTTTACAGCGTTGATTAATGCTTCAGTCCATTTTGGTCCGTCTGGATTATTTGGATCGATTGGTGTTACACCTGGTGTTGGTTTTGGATTGTCGTCACTTGATGGTTTAGTTGGATCAAATGATGGAATATCAACTACTTTGGCTTTGAATTTCACCACATATTCTTGATCAACTGCAGCATCTTTATCAAACTTATCTGTTGATTTGAATCCATTATCAACAAGTTCGTAACCTTTCTTAACTAGCTCAGCAATCTTATCAGTTACTGACGTTGCTGTTGTAGCTGGATAAGCTGCTTCAGATTTACCTGTTACTGCGATTGGATCTGCAAGACCTGGAGTAATGACTTTATTAGTATTAGTAGGGTCTACTTCTACGAATTTAACTACAGCTTTTTGGTCTACTGGAGAGTATTTAACAGTAACTAGCAGTTTATCTGGACTTGATTCTGGATCAATGTCCGCTGTTGCTTCTACTAAGGCATTGTCAGGTAAATATCCTGGAACAGTAGGAGATGTTACATTATTAAATCTTCTATCACTATCTTCTTGAGATACTTCTGTTTCTGCTCCTGTTGTTGGAGAAATCTTCGATATTTTTCCTGCTGTAGCTTCCCATTTACCATAACTAACCGCTGTTTTCGCTTCTTCTGTTGCGTTGGCTTCTTTTGCTTTACTTTCTACAAACTTAAATAATGTAGCTTTTGCATCTTCAGCTGCTTTAGAGTTTTCTCCACTTGCTTTTACAACGTCATTATATTTTTTAAATTCTTCTGGATATAATCTTGATGTTGTTGCAAGATCAAGACTACGAGTACGCGTGAATGTTAGAGTTTCTTTTACTCTGTCCGCTTTATCACTGTCATTAACTTTAACATATGCTTCTTTTCTATCAGCTGGAATTTCATCAGTTAGATCTTTGCTTGCTACATCAGCCACTGGCTTATCTGCATAAACATAGTCAATATAACGTGTTACTGTTCTTGTTTCATTATCTGAAGTTGAAAGTACAGTTTTCTTATGACGTAGATATACGTTAAATGGTTGGTCTACATCTTTATCGTTATCAAATGTACGACCATCTGCAATATTATTACCTTGAGCATCGTTTGAGTAATCATCCGTCACTAATTCATAACCAAGGTCTTCATATTTCTTGATAGTGTCAGCTGTTAGGTAAGGAATCTTCGTATGTGATTTGCCTTGAAGTTTCTCAACATTATAAGTTGTTTTCGCATCTGCACCTGTTGCTGGAGCTGCATTTGCTGTTTGTATTTCAAGAATACGAGCAGCGCCTGTTGCATCTAAGTCGATGTATGTTACATTCGCTTTTTGTTTATCAGCTTTGTAAACAACATACATATCGAAGTCATCTTTATCGTCTGAACGAACTTCTGATACTAATGGTTCGTATGCTCCAACGTCTTTCGTATTATCAGCTACTGGAGTATATAATCCTACGGGTTGTTTACCATTGTGGATGTGTCCCATCTTACCATCAGTACCAGGACTTGTGAAGTCAGCTGTTACTACTTCAGCAGTATATCCTTTTACTGTTGGTGAGATAATTTCTTTAAATTTAGAATTTTCATCACTTGAAGCTGTCCATTTACCAATGATAATTGAACCTTGGTTGAACTTAGTACCTGCTGGAATTGTATCTCCAATTTTATAAACATGTCCTGTTGCGTCTGTAACTTGGTTCGCAGTTACCATTTCTTTTTCTGTTGAACCTGCTTCAGAGAAAATCTTGTAATCACGAGTATAATCAATCGTTTGTGTACGAGTAACTGGCGTATTATCGATTGCTACGATTGGGTCATTATCTTTATATGAATCTTGACTTGTTGGATTATCGTTATCATTTTCATATACATAGTGAATTGTACGAGTGATAGATGCTTTTGATTGTGGTTTAACGATTGGTGTATACGTTGCTTTACCGTAGTCTGTACCATACTGACTTGTCACAGGGTCTCCTGATACTTTATCGTTATAGTCAACATCTGGTTGTTGTTTTACTACACCTGTACCTGTACCTACGAACTTAGGATCTGGTGTGAATGTAATTTCACCAGTATCTTGGTTTAATGTGTAGGTACCTTCATTTTCAATAACGATTTCTGTTTCAGTTACTTTAGTGTAACGACGTGGAACACTTGTTACTTCTCCTGTTTGTGGATCGATGTGAACTGCATTTGGAAGAGTAACATTCATTAGGTCCTCGTAAGTAGTCATTGTACGAGTTCCTTTTGGAATCACATCATTATTCGAATAAGTAGTTCCATCTAGTGTAATAGATTTTCCTTTTTCTACTAATTGATTTGCAGAAGTTTCATTCGCTAATGTTGAAACCTTACCTCCTGTTTCACGCGGAATTGTTTGTCCAGTATTATAAGTTACATTGTCGAATGTATTATTAGCTGAATTAGTAAATGGCGTATTGATAGTAGCTCCTGCTGGAATTGTTCCTCCTGCTGGAATTGTTTGCTCTGTTCCATTCGCTAATGTTACTTTTACTTCCACTGGTGCTGGATGATTGCTTTGAGGTTTAGCTCCTGCTGGAATCAATGTACCTCTCACTAAACGAATATTATTTACAGATACATTCCCTGTTCCTGTACACTCGCAGCACCAAAATGGTACTTACGAATAGAGAAACGTTGGCTTAAGCCAT
>ERZ773044.906-NODE-906-length-11176-cov-118.925_pt1 | contig 11176 bp, 10 predicted proteins | sample MGYA00511897_ERZ773044 | MGnify/ENA primary metagenome ERZ773044 (study PRJEB29015, sample SAMEA2738116) | human oral metagenome | biome: human oral; feature: human-associated habitat; material: saliva | place: China | collected 2170 ...
CCCTCCCAGGTGCCCTCGTCGGTGGTGACCCGGTAACCGTAAGGCGCCAGCGTCGCGAGCTCGGCGGTGAAGGCGCGCACGTAACGTCCTTCGCCGGCCGGCCAGGAGAGGGTGTTGGCGCGGGCGTTGACGGCGGCGTCCACCCCGGCGCTGACCACGGCCAGGGACCAGCGACGCTGCGGGGCGAGCAGAGTGCCGTCGGGGCGGGAGGCGTAGATCGCGTCCACCGCCGTGATGGCGCCCTTCCCGGACAGCGCCTGGTTGATGAGGCGGGCGGAGGCCGCTACATCCCTGCTGGGCAGACCGAAGTGCCGGGCGATGTCGTTACCGGTGCCGGTGGCCACGATGCCCAGGGGCACGCCCGTCGTGGCGACGATATCCACCCCCAGGTGGGCCATGCCGTCCCCGCCGACGACCACCAGTGCCTCAACATTCCGACGCGGCTCGTCCCCCAGGAGGGCCCGTCCTGCGTCACGCGCCTGCTCGTAGGAGCTGCCACGCACGTGGAGGACCTCGTGACCGGCCTCGGTGAGGATCCGGCGGGCGACGTCGTCGGCGGCCGCATGACGTCCTCGTCCCGAAGAGGGGTTGGACAGCAGAGCGATACGCATCGAAGGAAAAGGTGGGACAAGTCAGACAGGGACGGGGTGAAGCACCCGGCTACTCGGCCAGGGCGGCCTCGAGCTCGGCATCGAGCTCAGCACGCTTCTTCTCCACCCGTTTGTCATGCCTGATGGAGATGAAGCAGGCCAGGAAGTACAGGCCGGCAATGGGAACGGACATGAACACCATCGACCATGGATCCGGCAGCGGGTTGGCGATGGCCATAAAGGTGACGATGCCCATGATGGCCCAGCGCCAGCCCTTGAGCATGGTCTTTCCCTGCATGAGCCCGAGCATATTGAGGGCGACGAGGAGCTCGGGCAGGAGGAAGGCGATCCCGAAGACGAGGACCAGCCTCATGACGAAGGAAAGGTAGAGATTCGCCCCGATCACTCCGGCAGTGGGGCCGTCAGGGATGAAGCTGGTGAGGATGGAGACCGCGTGCGGCATCACCCAGATCCCCAGGCCTGCGCCGGCGAGGAAGAGGAACAGGCCGGCCACGCCGTAGGCCCAGGTGTATGCCTTCTCCTTGCGGGTCATCCCCGGTCCCACGAAGGCCCAGAACTCGTACATCCACAGCGGGGAGGAGAACAGGATGCCCAGCCAGATCGACACCTCGAGCTTCATGTCGAAGGAGGCCAGGATCGTGTCGAAGTTCAGGGTGAGGTGCGCGCCCTTGGCATTGGCCTGCTCGATGGGGCGGGTGATGAGGGCGAAGGCCCGCTCGTAGACCAGGTAACCGACGACCGTCATCACCATGACGCCCGCGGCGGAGACGAAGAGACGCTGGCGCAGCTCGCGCAGGTGGTCCCCGATGGACATGCGCGCCTCGGGGTTGTCCTTGCGCCTCGATCGCTTGATCCGAGGGAGCTTGGGCACCGCGGCCTCCTTCATCTGCAGGTCACCGGCTCTGGCCGGATGACATCACTTCTGGGATGAGCCCTCGGCGCTCTGAGCGGTCTGGCCGGACTGGGTGGGCTCGGTGTAGTAGGTGCCCTCCTGCGGCTGCTGAATCTGAGCCTGGGAGTCCTTGGAGTCGTCGTCGCGCAGCTCCTTGACCTCCTTCTTGAAGACCTTCATGGACTGGCCCACGCTGCGGGCGATGTCAGGCAACTTCCTGTAGCCGAACAGCAGGATGACGACGATGAGCAGGAAGATGATGTGCGACGGCTTAAAGAGGTTCACGGCGCTGCTCCTTGTGGTAGGCGCTATCGATACGGGCTGAGTGTAGCCTCCCGGGAGGGCGCCTCAGAACGAGGGTCCTGATGGTTCTCCCCAAGGCGGACGGGTCAGGACTTAGCAGTTGTATGAGGTCAGAGCCTGTTTGGCTGCTGCTGCCGCCTCTTGGGCGAGGTCCTGGGGCTCCACCGCCACGAGATGGCGCCCCGCTGAGAGGATCAGGCCGATGAGCCAGGCGCGGTCGCGTCCCTCGACGACCACCTGAAGGTTGCCGTCTGCGGTCTCCTCCTGGGAGAGGCACGGGATCTGCTCGGCGAGCCAGCGGCCCGTCGGTTGGAGAACCAGCGTGGCACGAGGTCTGTTCCCCGCACAGTGATCGGCCTTGGGCTGGTTCCTTCTGCGTGAGGCGCGGTGCCGCACGGACGGGGTGTCGAGCGCCTCTGCCGCGGTGATCCGGTCCAGGCGGAAGCTGCGCTCGGCCTGGGCACTGAGGCACCAGCCCACCAGCGTCATATGTGATCCATCACTTTCCAGCGTGATGGGATCGACGTCTCGCTCCGAAGGGGTGTCGGTGGCGGAGACATAGACCAGGTGGAGGCGGCGTCCGTCGCGCAGGGCGGAGCGCACAACGGCCAGGATCCGGGACGTACGGCTGGAACGTCCTGCGTGTGCGGGCCCTGGGCCGGTGGTGGTGACGGTTCCCGGATCGGCGCGCGCGTCGGAGTCCTCGGTGGAGGCGCCAGAGCTGAGCAGGGCGGTCACCGCCTGCTGGGTGGAGGCGATGACAGGGGCGGAGACATCGTCGTCGGCCAGGAGGTCGGCGAGCACCCTGAGCGCCATGAGCAGAGAGATCGCCTCCTGCCGCGTGAGGCGAACCGGGCGGTCCAGCCCCAGCGGTTCGGACAGGCGCAGGCGCCCGGCCTCGAAGTCCGCGGCGTCGAAGTCCACGAGGTCCCCGTGCATGCCTCCGGGCAAGCCGGAGACCCACAGCGTGTTGATGTCGCGCTCAATGACGGCCGGGGTGACGCCGAAGTGGTTGGCGGCCTCCGTGACGGTCACGCCGGGGTGTTCCGCAACCCAGGCGGGCAGCGCCAGCAGTCGCGCGAGCTGGTCGGAGGCGGATACGCGCGCCATCGTCACTCCCCCTCCGGTGCCGTGAGCCCTGCGGCGCCTTGCAGGTGGGACAGGACCGCCTGGCGCAAGGACTTGGGGGCGAGGACGACGACCGCGTCGCCAAGCGCTGCTACGGTTCCGGCGAAGGAGAAGGGATCCTCGTAGTCGACGGCGATGAGATCACGGTCCTCCAGGTGCGCCGGCAGGTCGGCCGGAGGGTCCTGAACCGGATCGAGGTGGGCCCCGGCCAGACGCAGTCCCAGAGCCCGCCCCGGCAGGGCGGCGAGCAGTGCACGCCAGCGGCTGGGCGCCTTGGCGGGAAGCCGGGAGAAGGCTCCGGGGCTCCCATGGACGGTGACTGAGCCAGTGATGCGGGCCAGCCGGAAGGTCAGCAGCCCGACGGCGGTTCCTTCCGCTTCCTCCGGTTGTCTGCTGGCGTCTGGGCTGTGGGCACCTGCCGGCTCGACGGCGTCGAGGTACCAGGCGCCCTCGGCCAGGCGCAGGTGGTGCGGCTCGACAGTGCGGGCCCGGGTGCTGCCCGAGCGGGCCGAGACGTAGTCGAAGGTGACCAGGCGGCGCTCGTCGACCGCGGTGATGAGCTCCTCGGGGATCTCCTCACCGGACAGGTCCGCAGTGAGGACCGGCAGGCCGGCGGAGCCGCCCCCGGTGGGTCCCTCACTGACGGCGCGCAGCTTGGTCAGGGCCCTCCGGGCCGTGGCGGGAAGATCGCCGTCGCGCCAGGCGGATGCGGCCAGGCTCAGGCAGGCGGCCTGCTCGGCGCTCAGGTGCAGCGCGGGCAGGGTGTAGTCCTCCTCGATGACCCGGTACCGGGGCTCCTCGGGGCGCCCGGTGGTGGTCACCTCGATACCGAGCTCACGCAGCGTGTCCTTGTCCCGCTCGAACTTGCGGCGCGCCGAGAGCGGATTCGTGGAGGGGTCCGCCAAGCCGTATCCCGGCACACTGGCCACGAGCTCCTCGGCACTGAGACCGGTGGTGGTGTTGCGCAAGGTGAGCAGAAGGCTCACCAGGCGTTCCTCGGTGCTACGGGTCGGCTGGCTCACGGTGCCCCAGCCTAGGAGAATCCGGTGGCCTGCGGCTGGTGGCGCGCGCGCCCGGATAGTCTGCCGCCATGATGTGGCGCGACGGCGTAGTGACCGGGACCAGGACGGCATGGGGACCCGTGGGGCGATCCTGCGCCGAGCTGGACGTGGAGATCGTCGGAGCCCCGAATGGTGCGGATGGCCTGCTGCCAGGCCAGCGGGTCCGTGCGGTCGCCTACGAGGCCCTCACCGGGCTGCCCGACACCGGGGAGCGGGTGAGGCTGGAGGTCTCAGCCCTCGACCGCGCCCTGGGCACGGGCGGGCACGCCATGGTCAGTTCTCGCCTGGACGTCCTTCCGCCTGACCCGCCGCGCGAGGGGCATCTGGTCAAGGCCCGCTACATGCCGGACCAGGTCATGGTCACCGGCGTTGACGAGCAGGGCACAGCCCACCACGGTCTGCTGTCCCAGCCGATCGGCAGCCTCCATCTGGAGGGGATGCCGGTGGTGGTGGCCGACCTGCACTCGAGCCTGCCGGCGGTGCTCGCTGGGCTGCGCTCCCCCGACGGCCAGGAACAGCCGCGCGTCGTCTACATCATGACCGACGGTGGGGCCCTGCCCCTGGCCTACTCACGTGTCGTTGCCGCCCTGAGCCAGGCCGGGTGGCTGGCCGGGACCATCACGGCCGGCCAGGCCTGGGGCGGTGACATTGAGGCAGTCAGCGTCCACAACGCGCTCCTGGCGGCCCGGCACGTCCTGCACGCCGACGCCTCCGTCGTCATCCAGGGGCCCGGGAACCTGGGCACCGAGACGCCCTGGGGCTTCTCCGGAGTGGCCTGCGGGGACGCGATCAACGCCATCGCCACGCTGGGCGGACACCCGGTGGCCTGCCTGCGTGTCTCCGACGCCGATCCCCGTGCCCGCCACCGGGGCGTGTCCCACCACTCGATGACGGCTTACGGACGAGTCGCACTGGCGGGGGCCGACGTCGTCGTCCCCGGCCTGGAGGGGCCGCTGGGGGCGCAGGTGTGTCAGGAGGCCGAGGCTCTGTGCGCGCCCCGGCCGGGCGCCGGGCGGCACCGACTCGTTGAGGTCCCTGCCGATGGGCTCCTGGAGCTGCTGCGGGTGGCGGAGGCGCAGACCGGGGTCAGGCTGTCCACCATGCGACGAGGTTTGGATGAGGACGCAGCCGCCTTCATCGCCGCAGCGGCGGCGGGTCGCCACGCGCGCCATATCCTTGACGAAGGAACGGCACATGGCTGATCGAGACGGCCAACCGGGCGCGACGGCCCGCAGCGCGGTGCTGCCGACGACAGCGAGTCTGTCAGCGGCCTACGACTGGCAGGCCCGTCACCGCATGGTGCCGGGACGAGGAGGTCGCTGGGCACACTACTCGATCCCGGTCGTGGATCTTGCCCTGGGGATCGTCTTCCTCGCCTTCGCACTGGAGTCGGTCACCTTCATCCTGCGCTTCGGCGGCTATGCCATCTATGTTGCGGACTTCGCCCTGTGTCTGGCGTTGGCGCTGACGCAGTTCGGACGGTTGCGTCTCCTGCGTGTCTCCTTCATCGCGACCTACGCCCTGCTGGCGGCCTACGCGATCCTCGTGGTCCTCTCCCCCGTCAACCTCGGCCTCAACCCGATCATCGCCACGGCCATCACCAGTCTCTACACCGTCACCCGCTGGGAGCCCGACCGGCGCTGGGGCACGGCGGCACTCCTGCTGGCTCTGGCCGGCGCCCTGGTCAACCCCGTTACCCTCGCCTCCTACACCCCGCCCTACGAATCAGACGCTGACCCGACGACAGGCTTCGGCTGGGACGGAACCATCCTCCTGGTCAGAGCACTCTCCAGCCTGGTCTTCGTCGGTGCCGTGGTGCTCACCTACCTGCTGGCCTCCTCCCGGCGCCGGATCGCCGAGAACCAGGCCCTCGACGTCGGCATCGCCGCGGCCCAGGCGGTTGCGGCCGAGCGCCTGAGCCTGGCCCGAGAGCTCCACGACCTGGTGGGCCACAGCCTCACCACGATCAAGGTGCAGGCCGCCACCGGCTTGGCCCTGGGAGGTGAGGAACGGCTGCGCAGCACGCTGACCACGGTGCGTGACACGGCCGATACCTCCCTGGTCTCCGTGCGCCAGCTCGTCTCCGTACTGCGCTCTGACGCCGGCGAGATCACTCCCTTGGCGGACCTGCGGACCATCCCGGCCCTCATCGAGACCACCCGCAGCTCAGGGAGCCGGATCAGCGCAGTGCTTCCCGAACCGGAGGTCCTGGAGCGGTGCAACTCGGCGTGGTCTGCGATACAACGCCTCACCCTCGTCCGCCTCGTGGGAGAGACCCTCACCAACGCCGTCAGGCACGGAACCGGCCAGATCGAGCTGATCCTGACACTGTCGCAGGACTCCTGCCACCTTCACGTCGCCAACCCGGTGCCCGACGTCGCAGAGCACTCCCCCTTCGGTGGCAGCGGACTCGTCGGCCTCGAGGAGCGGCTCAGGCTCGTGGGCGGAACCATGACCCACGGCATCCACAACAACGGGGACCACAGCTTCTTCACCATTGACGTCGACTTCCCGGTGGCGCCGCTCGAGCTGCCCGCGAGCGCCATGACGGCCGGCGAGACAGGATCAGGAGACAGCAGATGACGACTAAGACGACCGGTGTTATCAAGGTGGCTGTTGTCGACGATCAACCGCTGCTGGTCAGTGCCTTCAGTGCTCTCGTGGCCGCACAGCCCGATATGGAGGTGGTTCTGGAAGCCGTCAATGGGCGTCAGGCCATCGAGGGGCTGACCGCTCGAGCCACCGGTTCCCACGGAGGAGCCGACCTGGTGCTCATGGATCTGCGGATGCCGGTTCTGGACGGGGTCAGTGCCATTCGCGAGCTGCGTGCGACACCTGCCACCGCTGCCTTGCGGGTCCTGGTCCTGACCACCTTCGATGATGAGGACCTCGTGCTGGCGGCGCTGGGGGCCGGGGCCCACGGGTTCCTCCTCAAGGACGCCGAGCCGGTGACGCTGTTGGAGGCGATCCGCGTCGTCGCCGGCGGAGGGTCCTGGCTGGATCCGGCCGTCACCGGAACCGTTCTGGCGCACCTTGATGCAGGTACCGGGCCTGATGCCCCGTCGTCGTCGGCCTCCCCGTCGGCACCGACCGATGGGGCCGTGCCCATTGTTGGGGCGCCGTCGGGACCCTACGAGGCTCTCACCAGCCGAGAGGACGCCGTACTCGCATTGGTGTGCCAGGGGCTGAGTAACGCCAGTATTGGTGAACGGCTCCATGTGGCTGAGTCGACGGTGAAGTCCCATGTCAAGACGATCCTGGGCAAGACCGGCTGTCACAACCGGGTAGAGCTCGTCATCTATGCTCTGACCACGGGACTCGTCCAGCCTCGGTAGCTCTCCTCCCCAGGGAGGAGACAGGAGTGTGGGAGTGGATGCAGACTGTATCCCTGGTGGGGATCCGTTGAGGTACTGGTGCGCAGGAGCATGGGGCCATGACAGCCACCGCAACATCATCACCTCCCCCCTCCCCCACCCACGCCGTCGGCCTGACGCCTGGGCTCAGGCTCGCCGGGATTTCCAAGTCTTTCGGCCGCCAGAAGGTCCTCACTGATCTGGACCTGTCGGCCTATCCCGGCCGTGTCTACGGGCTGCTCGGTCTCAACGGGGCAGGCAAGTCGACCGCGTTTAACATCGCCCTGGGGCTGCTCACACCCGATGCCGGCCGTGTGGAGATTCAGGGAGCTCCGTTCTCCCGTCGCAGCCTAGCCCAGGTGGGTGCCTCCATTAACGGGCCTGCCCTTTTCCCCCAGCTGTCCGCGCGACGCAACCTGCTCGTCCACTGCCGTCTGACCGGTACCTCGCCGCAGGCCATCGCCCCGCTCCTGGAGCGTGTCGGGCTGGCTGGAGTCGGCAGAAAGCGTGCCGGCTCCTTCTCCACGGGCATGAAGGTGCGTCTGTCGCTGGCCATGGCGCTTCTGACCGACCCGGAGGTCCTCATCCTCGATGAGCCCCAGAACGGACTGGATCCTCAGGGCATTATCGAGCTGCGCGATCTCGTGCGGAACCTGGCTGACGAGGGGCGCACTGTCGTCGTCTCCAGCCACCAGCTCGGGGAGATCGCCCGCATGAGTGACGACATCGGGGTCCTGGCGACCGGGCGCCTCGTCTACGAGGGGCCGCTGGCCGACTTCGCCGACGCCGATGACGAACGGGCCATGGAGGCGGCATTCCTGGCCGCAGTCACCGGAAGCGGACGCCCCGCCGGGACGGAGATGCGCGCATGAGCACCGTTGTGCGGCCACAGACCCGGGTGAAGGCGCTGGGGAAGGCAAAGGTGAGAGTAGGCCTGTGGGACCTGGTGCGCGCCGAGGTCACCCGCAGTCGGCGCACCTTCACCTGGGGCGTGATCGGGGCGACTCTCATCTTCACCGTTCACACCATCATCCTGGCGAACGCCTCAATCTCCTCAGGAGTGGTCACGGAGCTCCAGTGGAACGGCAATGCTCTGGCGTGGATGCATATGTATGCCGGGGGCTTCGCCGTGCCTCTGGGGCTGCTGACCGGGGCGATGGCCCAGTGGCGTGAGCAGCGGTGGCGTCAGGGTGGGACGGCGTGGCGCGCCGTCGCGCCGCGCCGGGTGGCGGCTGCCCGCCTCGTGGTCCTGAGCCTGTCTGCGCTGGCCTGCCAGGTGGCGCTGGTCGTCCCGGTGGTGGGGCACGCCCTCATCGTCGGCAACGGCTGGGGTCCTTGGGACCGGTATCTGCTGTTCGCCACCTACATGTGGATCGTCGTCACCGGGGCCTGCGCCTGGGGCATGGCAGCCTTCCACGTGCTGCGAGTTGTTTCCGTCGGGGTCGCCCCTGTCCTCGGCTTCGTCTGGTCCGTGGCGGGCGTGGTCCAGGCCGAGCGGAGCGACTGGTGGATGCTCCCGTGGGCCTGGACGGCGAGGGTCCCGTTGCCCCTGCTGGGCGTTCACGGCAGCAGCGTGCTGCTCGAGGCGGACTCGCCGGTGTGGGGCTACCCGCTCCTGCCCGGGTTCCTGCTGACGGCTGCTCTGACCCTGGCCGGTGTCGGACTGGCCGTACTCGGCGGGGTTTCTGGCGGTGCCGGGGTCTCGGCGTCGTCGGTTTCCCGGCTCAGCCGGCTGCTTCCCGGCGGGAGGGATGCTGCTGACGATCAGTCGGAGACCGTCTCGGAACAGGCCCCGGTGGAGGTTACGACGTCGCTGCCCCGAGGCATCCCGATTCGCCGAGCCACGCCCACCACCCGTATGGCCCGTGTTCCTGGGCCGCGCAGTGCCGTCCTGGCGATGGTCGGCGTTCTGCCCTGGATCGTGTGGGCGGTCCTGACGGTCCTGCTGCTTGCCTTCCTGGGTGTCCTCCACGTCGTGTATCCACCCGGGTACGGGCAGAGCTTCCTCGAGCTCATGGGAGTGCCGGTTGCCACGGCCCTCGTCGGCATCACGGTGTGGGGACGTCTCCAACCTGCCTGGCGTGCGCTCATCACCCGCCGAGGTGCCGGGGCCATCCTGACCTCAGCTGCGGTCCCGAGTGGGTTGTTCCTCATCCCGGTGCTGGGTGCCTCCTGGGGCATGACGGTCCTGGGCGACACTCTGACCCGCACCGACCCGACCCTGCCGGCGGTGACCGGCCCGGTCTACGGGTTCATGGTGATGCCGGCCGTTGCCTTCATGATCGCGGCCGTCAGCCTGGCGGTGGCTCTGAGCACCCGGATCGTCGTGGCGATCGTCCTCAACATCATCCTTGTCATCATGGGACTGCTCATCGGCGGTAACGAGGTCTTGGCGGCCACCTGGCTGTGGCGGCTGGCCCCCTGGGGCTGGATGAGTATCGCTCACCAGTTCCCCGAGCGTTGGCTGATGATCGTCGTCCTCAGCCTGCTCATCGGATCGGCGGCGATGGGGACAGCGACCCTAGGAGCCCGACGTGCCGCCATCCGGGACTGAGTGGGGTCGTGGTGGTCTGGAGTGTGGGCGTGTGCTGGGGTGTGGGGGTTAGTGGCCTTGGGCCTCTTCGGCGTCGTCGGTGAGGTAGGTGACGATGCGGACCAGGTCGTAGGGGGTGGAGGTCTCGGTGGTGGTGATGGTGCCTTCGATGGGTCGCCACTGGCTCTCGCCGGCGGGGCGGAACCTCGTGGTCCAGGCCGTGGTCAGAGTCGTGGTGACCCCGGTGGCGGTGTGCTGGTAGTGGTGGGTCACCGTCTGGTGGGGGTAGGGGGCGCCGGGGTCGGTGGTGGTTGTGGTGGTGCCGTCTCCCCAGCCCCAGGTGTAGGAGACCGGGGTGAACTCCACCTCGATGGAGGTGCCCAGGATCGTGGTGGTCTGATAGCGCACAGTGGGGTTGGTGTAGACGATGAAGGCCTTGGAGATGATGACCTTGGGTCCCGGGGGCTGACGCGTGATGCCCGAGCCGGAGGCGATCAGCGTGGCGGCCTGGCGGGTGGTGATCGTGACCGTGCGAGGGCTACCACCGGTGGTGGGTTGGTCGGGCTGGCCGGGGCGGTTGAGGGTTGCCAGGTTGCACCTGTACTTGTCCAGCCCGTAGGCGTCCTTCTCCGGCGAGCACTCCCGATGAGACTGCTCCTCCCACAACGACGGATCCGAAGCCGTCACAACCGGACGCCCCTGAGACGAAGGCTCACCAGAATCCGGCACACCCTCCTGAGGGATCGTTTCAGTCACCTCCCCATAGGTTTCCACTCCTGCATCTGTATTCCCAGCAGTTACATTAGATTCAACAGTGGTGGAATCTGGGGTTGTGTTTCCGAGGGCTAGTGTCGGGAATATGAGTGGCGCGGCGAGGCTGGCGACGATAAAAGGGTGTGGCGCCGTCATTTGACTACCTCGACCCCGCCGACAGACCAGCGTCCATTAACGTATCGTACGCCGAAGTTAAGGTTTCTTCCTTCGTCCGGAGCGGATGTCTTGGCTGCCCCTCCATCTCCAGGATGGGAATTCATGGGGCCGTAATCTACGACTACCGTGACGCGATTGTAGTCGCGACCCTCTAGTTTTTCGTAGTATGTCACGTTGGTGACATCCTGTTCCCATTTGTCAATCCAGCCTCCGGCAGCATGCAGGCTGGTTGCTCTGCTGATGGCTGATTGGCAGAACTTGCAACCGTCTTCGCTCATTTTTGCTAGTTCGGTGGTGTTGCCGGTCATGAAGGCGTAGCGGTAGAGGTTGAGGAAGTAGCCGACGCTGGCTGCTGCGCCCTCGGC
>ERZ773044.908-NODE-908-length-11165-cov-2.5324_pt1 | contig 11165 bp, 10 predicted proteins | sample MGYA00511897_ERZ773044 | MGnify/ENA primary metagenome ERZ773044 (study PRJEB29015, sample SAMEA2738116) | human oral metagenome | biome: human oral; feature: human-associated habitat; material: saliva | place: China | collected 2170 ...
CTTGTCAGTGGCCGAGGCGCTCATGGCAGGCGGGGGGCTCCCCGACGCAGGGTGCTGTCGGGATGCGATGCCCTTGTCGGCTGCGCTGGGCAAGGCCGGCGCCGGCTGCGCTGCAGGGTGTTCCGGTTTTTCAGGGGCGCTGGTGCCGTGCGCACCTGCTGCCTGCGCTGGCCTGGCCGTGGCACGTTCTGCTGCCTGCAGCCTGGCTTCCAGCCGGGTGGTCCACCGGGGGCGCGTCGGCAAAGATTGGCGACAGGCGGGCGGCATCGTCGGCATCACGCTGGGCATGACGCTCAAGCTGCTGCAGCGCGGCCCGGCGCTGGGCCGTGCTGCGCAGGCCCACGCCACCCACCTCGTCGGCCAGGCTGACGCCGGTGTCCGGTGAGGGCAGTGCTGCCTTGGTGGCGCCCGTCACGACGGCGCCACCGGGTGCCGTGTGCAGGCCGCTGCCGATGCCATGCGCCATGTTGCTGCGCACTGGCTGACGTTCCCGTGGTGGCTGGGTGAGCAGGTCGCGGAAACTGATGGTCGACAGCACGGCCGACATCTGGTCCTGGGCGTAGGAGAAGGTCTGGATGATCCGGTCGGCGTCCGGTTCGGGCGGATGGATGTCGCCGGCATGGCGCACGGCCTCCAGCACCTGCCAGGGCGTGATGTTGCTCAGGTCGCGGCCGGGCATCCAGGCCGCCGGCTCGCTCTTGTCCACCCGCACGACGATGCCGTGGGCCACCAGGGCTTCCAGGATCCCGTCAATGGCATAGCCGGGCGTGTGGAAGCGTTTGGCCAGTTCCTCGGTGCGCAGGGCCGCGTTGCCCTGCAGATAGCGCTCGCCCAGCGCCTGCATGATGGCCAGGGCCAGCTGGTCCTGGCTCTGCGCCGACAGGTGCGGCTCTTCGCCCGGGGGGGCCATCAGGCATTCGGTGTGCTGCATGTAGAAGCCCACGCTGGCGCCCACCAGCACGACGATCCAGCTCACGTACAGCCAGATCATGAAGATGATGAGGATGGCCAGGCTGGAATAGATGGCGGCGTACTGGGTGGAGCCGGCCACGAAGCGGGCAAAGGCCCAGCCGGCGCTCTGCCAGCAGATGCCGGCCACCAGCGCACTGGTGAGTGCCGGCAGCAGGCGCACCCGCGTGTTGGGCATGAACAGGTACAGGAACAGGAACAGCCCGATGACCAGCACGTAGGGCAGCAGCCGGCCGGCCAGCACCGCCAGGTGCCCGAAGGGCTCGACGCTGATGATCATCTGCACCAGATGGGACGAGGCCAGCGTGGCGTTGAGACCCAGCGCCGACACCACCAGGATGGGACCCAGCAGCATGACACACAGGTAGTAGCTGATGCGCTGCGAGAGCGGGCGCATCGTCTTCACGTGCCAGATGGTGTTGATGGAGCTTTCGATCTTGAGGATGGTGGACACGGCCGTGAACAGCAGCATCCCCAGACCCACCGACCCCAGCACGCCCACGTGCATGTTGTCGATGAAGCTCATGATGTTGGTGGTGATCTCGGCGCCCTTGGGGCCCAGCGGCTCCATGAAGCGCTGCAGCGCCGGCTCGATCTGGCCGTGCACGCCAAAGGCCTTGGACACCGAGAAGGTGAGCGCCAGTACGGGCACGATGGACAGCAGCGTGGTGTAGACCAGGCTGGTGGCACGCAGCATCAGCTGGCCGAAGGCCAGGTCGCGCACGACGGCCAGAAAGACGGCCAGGGCCTTGAGAAAGGCACCCGATATGCCGTGTCTCTCGGGGGCCTGCTGATAGAGGCGGTTCTGCAGGGCGGCAAGCAGACTGGCAGGATTGTCCATCGCAAGAAATAAGGGCGGAACGGGCCGTGCGACCGTGGGGGTGCACGACGCGGAGGGGATGTTCCGCCGGGTTGTCCAGACCTTCTGAAGTCTACCGAAAGTGCTCGTGGATTGCCGTTGCGCCCATGACGGCCGGTATGGATGGCTGGCCCTGTCGGTGTGTAAATCCTGTTTCCATCTTGTGACGGATGCAGGATGCAACTCCGGACTTTGGGGAGGGGTTGATACAGACACGGTCCGTCCGGGATGGTAGGGTATCCGTTTCCGGCGTCAGCCGCTGGGGCCGAGGGGAGGCCCTGAATGCGGGACAGGCTCGGCAGGGCGTCGGAAGCACAGGAATCGGAGGCGTCCATGCAGGAATCAGGCAAGCACATGCAGACAACGATGACCGAACGGGACAGGGGGCCGGCGCGCCGCCGGGTTCTGCAGGGTATGGCAGCCCTGGGAGGCGGGGTGCTGCTGGCGGCCTGTGGTCACGATAGTGATGATGATGGCTGGCGCCGTGAGCGGATCATCCGGACCGACCAGCAGGCCGGCACCGAGACTCGGCTGGTGGTGGGACAGGCGCTGGAGCTGAGGCTGGCCGTGGACGAGAGCCTGCTCATCTATCGGCGGGGTCGCAGTTCGCCCGAAATGCGCCGTGTCAGCGGCCCGGAGCGGCGGACCATCGACGGCCGCGTCTATCAGGTCTGGGTGTTTGCTGCCGTCATTGGCGGGCATGCCACCATCCGTATGGAGTACGCCCAGAACGAGCAGGCGGTGCCGGCGCGCGTCGTCGAGTTTCCGGTGGACGTGCACTTCAACTGAGTGCGTGCCGAGGGCATCGGCCGCGCCGGCCTGATGCCGACCCTGCCGCGAACGCGGGTTGTTGCGGGCATGCGACGGGCGGGCCTCCGTCGATCGAAAACAGGGGTGACAGCCGGTCACTTCCCGTCTTTTAGCTGACGTTAGCCGACGGATCGATCGGAATTCCCGCATAATTGACGGGCCACATCCTTTCTGCTCGGCCCGGATACCCCCCATGCCTCTCGTCCTGCTGGTCATCCTGCCGTGGCTTGGCAGCCTTGTCGCTGTCATGCTGCCGTCCAACGCCCGCAACGCGGAATCCACGGCGGCCGGGGTGATATCGCTGGCAGCGCTGGTGCAGGCGGCGCTCTACTTTCCGGCCATTGCCCGGGGCGAGGTCATCGAGCAGCGCATCACCTGGCTGCCCACGCTGGGGCTGGATCTGGTGCTGCGCATGGACGGGCTGGCGTGGCTCTTCACCATGCTGGTGCTGGGCATCGGCGCGCTGGTGGTGCTCTATGCGCGCTACTACATGTCGCCGGCCGATCCGGTGCCGCGCTTCTTCGCCTTCCTCATGTCGTTCATGGGGGCGATGACGGGCGTGGTGCTTTCGGGCAACCTGGTGCAGCTGGTGCTGTTCTGGGAACTCACCAGCATCTATTCCTTCCTGCTGATCGGCTACTGGCACCATCGTGACGACGCCCGGCGCGGCGCGCGGATGGCGCTGCTGGTCACGGGGGCGGGCGGCCTGTGCCTGTTCGCGGGCGTGCTGATGATCGGCCACGTGGTGGGCAGCTACGAGCTGGAACGCATCCTGTCCAGCGGCAACATCATCCGCGAGCACGCGCTCTATCGCCCCATCCTGGTGCTGGTCGCGCTGGGGGCGCTCACCAAGAGCGCCCAGTTCCCGTTCCTTTTCTGGCTGCCGCGCGCCATGGCCGCGCCCACGCCGGTCTCGGCCTATCTGCACTCGGCCACCATGGTGAAGCTGGGCGTCTTCCTGCTGGCCCGGCTGTGGGTGGTGCTCTCGGGCACTGAGGACTGGTTCCTGCTGGTGTGCGGGGCGGGCGCTGCCTCGCTGCTCTTCGGGGCGTTCCTGGCCATGTTTCAGACCGACCTGAAGGGGCTGCTGGCCTATTCGTCCATCAGCCACCTGGGGCTGATCACGCTGCTGCTGGGCATGAACAGTCCCACGGCGGCGGTGGCTGCGGTCTTTCACATCATCAACCACGCCACCTTCAAGGCCTCGCTCTTCATGGCGGCCGGCATCGTCGACCACGAGAGCGGCACGCGCGACATCCGCCGGCTCTCGGGGCTGATCCGCTACATGCCGGTCACCGGGGCGCTGGCCTTCGTGGCCAGTGCGGCCATGGCCGGGGTGCCGCTGCTCAACGGCTTCCTGTCCAAGGAAATGTTCTTTGCCGCCACCATCGACCTGGACACCTCGCATCCGGTGGGCCTGGTGCTGCCGGTGGTGGCCACGGTGGCGGCCATGTTCAGCGTCACCTATGCGCTGCGCTTCTCGATCGACGTGTTTCTGGGGCCCAAGGCCACCGATCTGCCGCGCGAGCCGCATGAGCCGGTGCACTGGATGCGGGTGCCGATCGAGCTGCTGGTGGTGCTCTGCCTGCTGGTGGGCACGCTGCCGGCCACGCTGATCGGTCCGATCCTGGACACGGCGGCCCGGCCAGTGGTGGGCGGCGAGCTGCCGGCCTACAGCCTGGCACTGTGGCACGGCTGGAACCTGCCGCTGGCCATGAGCCTGGCGGCGATGGTGGGTGGGGTGCTGCTGTGGGTGCTGCTGCGCCGTCGCACCCGCACCCGTGACTACGTGCCGCTGCGCTGGCTCAAACCCTTCGACGGTCAGGCGCTGTTTTCAGGTGTGCTGGTGCTGCTGCGCCTGGTGGGCAGCTGGGGCACGCGGCTGGCCGGCACGCGCCGGCTGCAGCAGCAGCTCTTTCTCATCATGGCGGTCTGCGTGCTGCTGGTCAGCGCCAGCCTGCAGCTGAAGCTGCCTCTGGGTGGCACGCGCCCGCCGCTGGCCGTCTCGCCGTACTTCGTGGGCATGTGGATCATTGGCGGACTGTGTGCGCTGGGCGCGGCCTGGCAGGCCAAGTACCACCGCCTCGCGGCGCTGATGATGATGAGCGGCGCTGGCGTCGTCACCTGTCTGACCTTCCTCTGGTTCTCGGCCCCCGATCTGGGGCTGACCCAGCTGACGGTGGAAGTGGTGACGACGGTGCTCTTCCTGCTGGGTCTGCGCTGGCTGCCCCGGCGGATCGAGGACATGCCCGGCCAGCACAGCACGCCGCCGCTGCTGGTGCGGATGCGCCGTGGCCGCGACCTGGTGCTGTCCATCGGGGTGGGCTGCGGCATGGCGCTGCTGTCGTGGGCCATGATGACGCGCCCCTTCTCGCAGAGCATCTCGCCGTTCTTCCTGGCCCGGGCGCTGTCCGAGGGCGGGGGCAGCAACGTCGTCAACGTGATGCTGGTGGATTTCCGCGGCTACGACACGATGGGCGAGATCACCGTGCTGTCGGCAGTGGCACTGGCCGTCTACGCGCTGCTGCGCCGCTTCCGTCCCCCGCGTGAAAGCACCCGGCTGCCATCGCAGCAGCGGTTGCCGCCCGACATCGTCACCGATCTGGTCAACCCCAAGGCGGCGGCCGCTGGGCTACATGATGGTGCCCGCGGTGCTGGTGCGCCTGCTGCAACCGCTGGCGCTGGTGGTGGCCATCTACCTGCTCATGCGCGGCCACAACCAGCCGGGCGGCGGCTTCATTGCCGGCCTGGTGGTCTCCATCGGCTTCATCCTGCAGTACATGGTGGCCGGCACGCAGTGGGTGGAATCGCACATGAAGCTGCGGCCGCCGCGCTGGATCGCCTACGGCCTGCTGACCGCCATCGGCTGCGGTCTCTGCGCCTGGCTGTTCGGCTACCCGTTCCTCACCACCCACACGGGCCACCTCAATCTGCCCATCTTCGGCGAGACCCATCTGCCCAGTGCAGCGGTCTTCGACCTGGGCGTGTTCGCGGTGGTGGTGGGCGGCACCATGCTGATCCTCACCGCCCTGTCGCACCAGTCCATCCGGCGCACCCGTCGTCCCATCGCCGGCGAGGAAGGCGAGGCCGGTCTGCCCGAAGGGGATGCCGGCCACCGCGGCACGGGCGACGACACCCTCACTTCCTCCTGAAGGAGCACGGTAGACATGGAAATCATTCTGGCCATTGCCATTGGCGTGCTGGGCGGCTCGGGCGTCTGGCTGCTGCTGCGCCCCCGGACCTTCCAGGTGATCATGGGGCTGTCGCTCATCTCGTATGCGGTCAACCTCTTCATCTTCAGCATGGGCCGGCTGAAGGTCGACAGTGCGCCGGTGCTGCTGCCGGACGTGGCGCCCAGCCTCGACAACTACGCCGACCCGATGCCCCAGTCGCTGGTGCTGACGGCCATCGTCATCGGCTTTGCCATGACGGCCATGTACCTGGTGGTGATGCTGGCCTCGCGCGGGCTGTCCGACACCGACCACGTGGACGGCAACCCGGACATGGAATGGTGAGCACGATGACGCAGACGAAACGCACGAGTCCGGTCGCGCGGTCGCTGACCACAGGGAGACACGCATGATCGGCGTGATGTCGCCCCATCTGATCATCGCCCCGGTGCTGCTGCCAGTGCTGACGGCCGCGCTGATGCTGGCGCTGGGCGAGCAGCGGCGCGAGACCCTGGCCGGGCTGAACGTGGGTTCATGCCTGGTGGGGCTGGCGCTGTCCATCCTGCTGGCCTGGTCGGTGCACCACGGCGCCGCACCGGCCTCGCCGGGTCAGACGCCGGGGTCCATCGGCACGCTGGGCATCTATCTGCCGGCCAACTGGCCCACGCCGTTCGGCATCGTGCTGGTGCTGGACAGGCTGTCGTCGGCCATGCTGCTGCTCACCTCGGTCATGGCCACGGCGGCCCTCATCTTTGCGGTGGCCCGCTGGGACCGGATCGGCGTGCATTTCCATCCGCTTTTCCAGATCCAGCTGATGGGCCTGAACGGTGCGTTCCTCACGGGCGACCTCTTCAACCTGTTCGTGTTCTTCGAGGTGCTGCTGGCGGCTTCCTACGGCCTGCTGCTGCACGGGCCCGGGCGCCAGCGGGTGGGGGCGGGGCTGCACTACATCGCCATCAACCTGGTGGCCTCGTCCTTCTTCCTGGTGGGCGCGGCCATGCTGTATGGCGTCACGGGCACGCTGAACATGGCCGACCTGGCCGTGCGCATTCCCGAGGTGGCGGCGCAGGACCAGGCCATGCTGCATGCCGGCGTGGCCATCCTGGGCATGGCCTTTCTCACCAAGGCGGCCGTCTGGCCGATGGGCTTCTGGCTGGTGCCGGCCTATTCGGCGGCGGGTGCGCCGGTGGCGGCGCTCTTTTCCATCATGACCAAGGTGGGCATCTACGCCATCCTGCGGCTGTGGTCGCTGGGCTTCTCGGGCGAGGAGGGCACGATGCGCTGGGGGGCTGACTGGCTGGTGGCCGGCGGCCTGGCCACGGTGGCCTTCGGCCTGCTGGGGCTGCTGCAGGCACGCCAGCTGGGGCGCGTCACCGGCTTTGGCGTGATGGTCACCTCCGGTACGCTGCTGGCTGCCATCGGCTTCAATCAGCCCACCGTCACGGGCGGCGCGCTGTACTACCTGCTCAGCTCCACCATGGCTGCTGGGGCGATGTTCCTGCTCATCGAGCTGATCGACCGCAGCCGGCTGCTGGAGAGCGAGTTTCCCAATCCCGACGATGCCGACCCGGTGCCGTTCTTCCTGGACGAGATCGAGCCGCCGCGCGACACCAACCTGGATGAACAGCAGGAGGCGCTCACCGGGCGCGTCATTCCGGCCTCCACCGCCTTCCTGGGCTTCTCGTTCCTGGCCTGCACGCTGCTGCTGACCGGCACGCCGCCGCTGTCGGGCTTCATCGGCAAGTTCATGATGCTTTCGGGGCTGCTGTCCACCGAGGAAGCGGGCAGCGCCCTGCAGGAGCCGGTCAGCACGGCCGCGTGGGTCATGCTGGCGCTGGTGATCATGTCCGGCTTCGCCGCACTGGTGGCGCTCTCGCGCACGGGCATCCGCATGTTCTGGACGCCACGCGACCGGCCGGCCGCGCAGCTCAAGGTGCTGGAGTGCCTGCCCATCGGCCTGTTGCTGACGCTGTGCCTTCTGATCAGCTTCCGTGCCGAGCCGCTGGCGCGCTACCTGCAGGCTGCCGCCAGCGAGCTGAAGGACCCGCATGGCTACGTGCAGGCGGTGCAGGGCGTGCGGCCGCTGCCGCCGCCGTCAGTCACGCGGCGCATCCTGCGCCAGGGCATTCCGCTTCTGAAGGATGATGGGGAGGACACGCCATGAAGCTGCTTCCGGCTCCGCTCCTGTCGCTGTCACTGCTGGCGCTGTGGGTGATGCTGCAGGGGTCGGTCGACCCGGGTACCGTGATGCTGGGGGCGCTGGTGGCCATCATGGTGCCGCTGATGACCCAGACGCTGCGGCCCACGCGGGTGCGCATGCGCCGACCCGGCAAGGTGCTCCTGCTCATCGGCCGGGTGTTCGTGGACGTGATCCGCTCCAATTTCGAGGTGGCCTGGCATGTGTGGTTCTTCCGCAGCCATCCGCCGCGCACGCAGTGGGTGGTGATCCCGCTGCAGCTGCGGACGCCCGCCGCGCTGGCGGCACTGTCGGCCATTGCCGCCATCGTGCCCGGCACGGTCTGGAGCGAGCTGTCGATGGACCGCAGCCGGCTGCTGTTCCATGTCTTTCACGTTCCGGAGGGCCAGGACTTTGCGGCCTGGTACAAGGAACGCTATGAGGTGCTCCTGATGGAGATCTTCGAATGAGCCTGTGGCTGTCGGGTACCGTGCATTTTGCGCTGGGCTGCTTTCTGGCGGCCATGGCCATCGCCATGTTCCGGCTGTTTGCCGGCCCCACGGCGCAGGACCGGGTCATGGCGCTGGACTACATGTATGTGAACGGCATGCTGATGGTGCTGGCCGGCGGCATCATCTACGCGTCGGATGCCTACTTCGAGTCGGCGCTGCTGATGTCGATGTTCGGCTTCGTGTCGTCATCGGCCATTGCCAAGTTCCTGCTGCGCGGCGAGGTGATCGAATGAGCACCCATATCCCGATGTTCGGCGGTGCGCTGCCGGTGTGGGCCGACGTGCTGATCGGGGTGCTGCTGATCATCAGCGGCCTGCTGTCGTTCACCGGGGCGCTGGGGCTGGTGCGCATCCGCGAGTTCTTCACCCGGCTGCACCCGCTGGCGCTGGGCTCCACGCTGGCGCTGTGGTGCGTGGCCGCGGCGCTGGTGCTGTGCTTTTCGTTCACCTACCAGACGCTGGTGCTGCGGGCCTGGCTGGTGGTGGTGTTCATGGCCATCACCGTGCCGGTGACGGTGGTGCTGCTGGCGCGCGCGGCGCTGTTCCGGCGGCGCGCCGCTGGCGAGGACGGCCTGCCGCCCACCTTTGCCGGGCCGGTGCGGCGGGTGTCATCGGCCCCGCCGGTGGAGGATGAGGGGCAGGGGGACTGAGGCAAGTTATAGTTGTACAACGGGATGAAGCCGGAAACGGAAGGAGGTGGCATGTCGTCTCTCGATGAAAGGAGAGGTCACGCTCGAGCGGGAGCTACTTCAGCATCTGGGGGTCAGGCCCGGTGAGCGGATCGAGTTCGACAAGATGCCGGGGGGCGAGATCCGGATCAGGGCGGCGCGGCCGACCGGGTCAATCAATGACTTCATCGGCCGGCATGCCGGCAAGGTCAGCAAGCCGATCAGCATCGAGGAGATGAATGAGGTTGCAGCTGCAGGCTGGGCGGGTGAGAAAGCGTGAAGGTCGCGGTCGACACGAACGTTCTGGTCCGCGCAGTTTTTCAGGATGATGAGCACCAGGGACGGCTGGCCAGCCAGCTGCTGAGGCAGGCTTCAGTCATTGCCGTGTCATTGCCCTGTCTGTGCGAGCTGGTCTGGGTGCTTCGTCGCGCAGCAAAGCTCTCGAAGGATGAGGTGGCCACCACGTTGCGGGATTTGCTGGCCGCCGAGAATGTCGTCATGAACCGCTCCGCCGTGGAGGCCGGTCTGGCCATCCTTGAGGCAGGTGGCGACTTCGCGGACGGCATCATGGCATACGAAGGATTCTGGCTTGGGGGTGAAACCTTCGTGTCGTTCGATAGAAAGGCTGTGAAGCTGATTTCCGAGCAAGGACAGATTGCCCGGTTATTGGGAGACTGATTCCGGCAGCACCCCGTCCTTCAGCAACTGCACGAAGCCGGCCTGGCTCAGGCGGTGGCGTTCACGCCGGCTGATGCGGCCCTGGTCGTAGTGGTACAGCTCGATGTCGACCCAGCCGGAGGCGGTGCTAGAGGCCGTATCGGCGCCATCGTCCGGGGTTGACGGGGGCTCGTCATCCAGGGCTTCCTCCGTCTGGCTGGCTTCTTCCAGCGCCTCGGGCAGGGCGCCGGCGTCGGGCTGGGCGTCCAGCACCATGACCGAGCGGCGCAGCTGGGGCAGGGCTTCCTGCCACGGCAGGGTGTGGACGATGGCGGGTTCGTGCATCAGCTGCCCGCGCGAGAAGGCGTAGGCGGGCGGATTGCCCTGCGTGTAGACGGTGCGGGTGATGCGTTCGGCGGCCGTGGGCTTGCGGCCCAGGCGCTCGGCCAGTTCCTGGTTGGCGGCGCGGTCCATGCGGGTGTCCAGACTGATGTCCAGTGGCGCGCGGAAGGCCTCGTGCACGCCGAAGCACCAGCCCTGGGCATAGCCATCGACAAATTCGGCGTTGAGGGTTTCGGTGCGGCGGGCTCGGCTCATGGTGGACAGGGGGCGTTGGGACGGACTGCCGGGGATGTTAACGTGAACGATGGGGATGGCGGGGAACGGAACATCGGCCGCCGCCGGTTCACTCTAGAATGCGCTTTCCCCCTTGTCTGGTGCCGTCCGATGTCCGTTGCCCCTTTCTCCCTTGTCCTTCCCGCCGGTTTCCGCGTCTCGGTGGCGCCGATGATGGACTGGACCGACCGCCATTGCCGCAGCTTTCACCGGCTGCTGTCGCGGCGGGCCTGGCTGTATACCGAGATGGTGACGGCACAGGCCATTGTGCATGGCGATCTGGACCATCTGCTGGGGCGGGGCGAGGAGGGCGACCGCGTGGTGCTGCAGCTGGGCGGCAATGATCCGCAGCTGCTGGCGCGGGCTGCGCGCGAGGGGCAGGCCTATGGCTATGACGAGATCAACCTGAATTGCGGTTGCCCCAGTGACCGGGTGCGCGAGGGGGCCTTTGGCGCCTGCCTGATGGCCGAGCCCGAGCGGGTGGCCGATTGCGTGGCGGCGATGCAGGCGGTGGTGCAGGTGCCGGTGACGGTCAAGCATCGCATCGGCATCGACCGGCGTGAGGACTACGAGTTCGTGCATCGCTTCGTGGACGTGGTGGCCGCGGCCGGCTGCCGCCGCTTTGTGGTGCACGCGCGCAATGCCTGGCTGGACGGGCTGGATCCGAAGCAGAACCGCGAGATTCCGCCGCTGCGCTATGAGGTGGTGCACCGGCTGGCGCAGGATTTTC
>ERZ773044.911-NODE-911-length-11150-cov-64.6644_pt1 | contig 11150 bp, 10 predicted proteins | sample MGYA00511897_ERZ773044 | MGnify/ENA primary metagenome ERZ773044 (study PRJEB29015, sample SAMEA2738116) | human oral metagenome | biome: human oral; feature: human-associated habitat; material: saliva | place: China | collected 2170 ...
GGTGGCGTAAACAAATGCCCTATTTTCTTGGACACCTGTATCTATAAAAGGAGTTGCCTATGAATTACCTTGTTATTTCTCCCTACTATCCGCAAAACTTTCAACAGTTTACCATCGAGTTAGCTAATAAAGGCATCACAGTCTTGGGAATTGGTCAGGAGCCTTACGAACAACTAGATGAGCCTTTGCGTAATAGTCTAACCGAGTATTTCCGGGTGGACAATCTTGAGAACATAGACGAAGTCAAACGTGCAGTTGCCTTTCTATTTTATAAGCATGGCCCAATCGACCGTATCGAGTCCCACAATGAATACTGGCTTGAACTAGACGCAACACTCAGAGAACAATTCAATGTCTTTGGTGCCAAACCCGAAGACCTTAAAAAAACCAAGTTTAAGTCTGAGATGAAGAAACTCTTCCAAAAGGCAGGCGTACCTGTTGTACCTGGGGCTGTTATCCAGACAGAAGCAGATGTAGACCAAGCAGTCGAGACGATTGGCTTACCAATGATTGCCAAACCGGATAATGGAGTGGGAGCAGCAGCTACCTTTAAGTTGGAAAGTCAGGAAGATGTGGACCGGTTCAAGCAAGAATGGGACCATTCTACCGTTTATTTCTTTGAGAAATTTGTCACTTCTAGTGAAATCTGTACCTTTGACGGGCTTGTGGACAAGGATGGCAATATCGTCTTTTCAACGACTTTCGATTATGCCCATACACCACTTGATCTCATGATTTATAAGATGGACAATTCTTACTATGTGCTTAAGGATATGGATCCTAAGCTGCGCAAGTATGGTGAGGCCATAGTCAAAGAATTTGGAATGAGAGAACGCTTTTTCCATATCGAGTTCTTCCGTGACGGGGACGATTACATTGCCATTGAGTACAATAACCGTCCTGCAGGTGGCTTTACCATTGATGTTTATAACTTTGCTCATTCCTTGGACCTCTATCGTGGCTATGCAGCTATTGTCGCAGGAGAAGAATTCCCAGAGTCAGAATTTGAACCTCAATACTGTCTAGCTACATCACGTCGTGCCAATGCAAACTATGTCTATTCAGAAGAAGACTTGCTTGCTAAGTACAGCCAGCAATTCAAGGTCAAAAAAATCATGCCAGCAGCCTTTGCAGAGCTACAAGGGGACTACCTTTATATGCTGACCACTCCGAGTCGCCAAGAGATGGAGCAGATGATTGTAGACTTTGGTAAGCGTCAAGAATAACGATTAGGACAAAAGGATTTTGACTCCTTTTGTCCTTTTCTTAAAGATAAGTTAAATAAAGCGTTTTCCATAGATTCTTTTAGAAAAGATATTGCTAAAAGGCCTAAAAATTGATAGAATAAGGATTGTCTAAAAAAATTTAAGGAGAATCTATCAAATGGATTTTACATGGGCTATTAAATATGCCACAGAATTCTTGGGAACTGCTATTTTGATCATTCTTGGTAATGGTGCAGTTGCTAACGTTGAACTTAAAGGTACGAAAGGTCACCAAAGTGGCTGGCTCGTTATCGCGGTTGGTTATGGTATGGGGGTTATGATCCCAGCCTTGATGTTTGGTAATGTATCTGGTAACCACATCAACCCAGCTTTCACTCTTGGACTTGCTGTTAGTGGACTTTTCTCTTGGGAGCAAGTACCATATTACATCCTAGCACAAGTTTTGGGAGCAATCTTTGGTCAAGCTTTGGTTGTAGCGACTCACCGTCCTTACTACTTGAAGACAGAAAATCCAAACAATATCTTGGGTACCTTCTCAACAATTTCAAGCATCGACCACGGTACAAAAGAATCACGTTTTGCAGCTACTGTTAACGGCTTCCTCAATGAGTTTGTAGGTTCATTTGTTCTTTTCTTTGCAGCCCTAGGAATGACTAAAAACTTCTTTGGTGCTGAGGTTCTTCAATACATGAAACAAATGGCTACTCAAGCTGGACAAACTGTTGATTTAAGTGAATTGGCAGTGAAAGCTCAAGTGGCTCCACATACAGCTGCTGGGATCTCAGTTGCGCACTTGGCACTTGGTTTCCTAGTAATGGCCTTGGTAGCTTCACTTGGTGGACCTACTGGACCTGGTTTGAACCCAGCTCGTGACTTCGGACCACGTCTTCTTCACGAACTCCTTCCAAAATCAGTTCTTGGTCAACATAAGGGTGATTCAAAATGGTGGTATGCATGGGTTCCAGTTGTAGCTCCAATTTTAGCGGGTATTGCAGCAGTAGCACTATTCAAACTACTTTACCTATAAGAAATGAAACTGGGGAATCCCAGTTTTTTTGTTATAGAATTTCTAAATAAAATAGATATGGCTTGTAAAATATTCGAAAATCCTTTAAAATAAAAGAGTTGGAGGAATTTATGAATGTGAATGAGATTGTTCGGATCGTTCCGACTTTGAAAGTTAATAATCGAAAATTAAATGAAAGATTTTACATTGAAATCTTGGGGATGAAACCTTTGCTGGAAGAGTCTGCCTTTATTTCCCTAGGCGATCAGACAGCTACGGAGAGATTGATTTTAGAAGAGGCTCCAAGTATGCGAACACGCAAAGTTGAAGGTCTTAAGAAGCTAGCTAGACTCTTGATAAAGGTTGAAAATCCTTCTGAAATCGAGGCCCTTCTTTCTCAAATGAAGTCTCTTCCTCGCTTATTTAAAGGAAACCGAGGGTATGCTTTTGAGATTGTTTCTCCTGAAGAGGATGTGATCCTTGTTCATGCAGAAAATGATGTAAGAGATTTGGTTCCACTGGAAACTGTTCCTGAATTTTATTCAAATACAAGTATAAAATATGTGAGTCAATTTGAGGTTTCTATGGAGTTGCGTTTGCCTGAAAGAACAGAGAGTTTACTTGATTCTGAAGGAGTAGCGCAAGCAATCACCTTTACTAAAGGGCAAGGAGCAGATTTGGCTGTTGAAAACAATGTTACCTGGGACTTGTCTATGCTGAAATTTTTGGTAAAGGATCTAGAGTTGACTAGTCTTCGTCAGAAATTTGAAGGCACAGACTATTTTATTCCAAAGTCTGAAAAATTCTTCCTTGGTAAAGATACCAATAACATTGAATTGTGGTTTGAAGAAGCATGAAGTGGGAAAAAATTCTAAGAAAAATAGAAAATCAAATCGAGGCAGGGATTTATCCCGGGGCCTCTTTTGCGTATTATAAGGATGGTGAATGGAAAGAGTCTTATCTAGGATTGAGTGATCCAGAACGAGACTTGAAGACAGAAACCGGTTTGCTTTATGATTTGGCCAGTGTGAGTAAGGTCGTGGGAGTGGGGACGGTTTTTACCTTCTTGTGGCAGTATGGCAAATTAGATATTGAGCGACCGGTGACGGATTTTTTACCGGAGTGTGATTATTCTGATATCACTATACGGCAACTTCTGACCCATGCCACAGACTTGGACCCCTTTATTCCCAATCGAGACAAGTTAAGTGCAAAGGAATTGAGAGAAGCCATGTTTCACCTCAACAGACGAAATCAGCCAGCCTTCCTATACTCGGACGTTCACTTTTTACTCTTGGGCTTTCTTTTGGAAAAAATCTTTAATCAAGACTTGGATCAGATTATAAAAAAACAAGTTTTGGAACCATGGGGGATGAAAGAGACTAAGTTCGGCCCCGTTGAGCAAGCTGTACCAACAGTGAGAGGAGTAGAGGCCGGAATCATTCACGATCCTAAAGCCCGTCTATTAGGGAAACACGCTGGAAGTGCTGGTTTGTTTTCGACTGTTAAGGATTTGCAGATCTTTCTGGAACATTACTTGAAAGATGATTTTGCTGCAGATTTGAGCCACAATTTTTCTCCCTTAGATGATAAGGAGCGTTCTCTATCCTGGAATCTGGAAGGAGCTTGGCTCGACCATACGGGTTATACAGGTACCTTCATTATGTGGAATCGGGAGAAGCAGGAGGCGGCTATCTTTTTATCCAATCGAACGTATGAGAAGGATGAGCGTGCCCAGTGGATAGTCGATCGAAATCAAGTGATGGAAAAGATTCGTCAAGAGGAGTAGGGAGAAGCATGTCAAAAACCGTAAAAGGAACTCTGTATACAGTAGTGGCAGGGATTGCTTGGGGCTTGTCTGGAACCAGTGGTCAATACCTGATGGCACACGGGATCTCTGCTCTAATCTTGACCAATCTGCGACTTATCATTGCAGGCTTAGCGCTGGTAGTCTTATCCTATATGACTGCAAGGGATAAACTCTATGCTTTTTTAAAAGACAGAAAAAGCCTTTTATCTCTGCTGTTGTTTGCCTTGTTTGGACTTTTCTTAAACCAGTTTGCTTATCTTTCTGCCATTCAGGAAACCAATGCTGGAACGGCGACAGTTCTCCAGTATGTATGCCCCGTTGGGATCTTGATTTATACTTGTATCAAGGACAAGGTGGCGCCTACTCTGGCTGAGATTATTTCGATTGGTTTAGCAATTGGAGGAACGTTTCTTATCACGACGCATGGGGAACTTGACCAGTTGTCTGTCACACCTGCTGGTCTTTTCTGGGGCCTCTTTTCTGCCCTAACCTATGCCCTCTATATTATCCTTCCCATCGCTTTGATTAAGAAGTGGGGCAGTATTTTGGTGATTGGTGTCGGGATGGTTATTTCTGGTGTATTGGCTATTCCTTTCACAGGAGTCTTACAGGCCAGCATACCGACTAGCTTAGATTTTCTCTTTGCATTTTCTGGGATTATCATCATCGGAACTGTCTTTGCTTATACAGCTTTCCTAAAGGGAGCTAGTCTGATAGGCCCTGTTAAGTCTAGTTTATTAGCTTCCATAGAGCCAATTTCTGCCGTTTTCTTTGCCTTTCTGATTATGAAGGAACAGTTTTATGCGATTGATTTTGTTGGTATGGCCATGATTTTACTAGCCGTGACCATTATTTCTTTGAAAGATTTACTGCTGGAAATAAAGAGTCAGTAATAAAAAATCCACTCAATTGAGTGGATTTTGTGTGTATAGATGATTAGTCTTTGTTTTCGTGTGGCAAGATCAAGTTCAAGATGATTCCTGTCATGGCTGATAGAGCAGTACCTGAAAGTGTAACTGGGCCAAGTTTGAGGATAGCTCCACCAAGTCCAAGTACCAACATGGCACTTGCGATGATGAGGTTACGCATTTGACTGAAGTCAACACGTTCCTTAATCAAAACTTTCAAACCATTGCTGGCGATAACTCCGTAGAGAAGGATGGACATGCCACCAAGCACAGCATTTGGAATGGTTGAAATCAAGGCAGTGAATTTACCTAGGAAGCTAAGAGCAATGGCGATGAAGGCTGCGTTACGGATAACAGAGACAGAAGCGATACGAGTCATCCCGATAACCCCTGTATTTTCGCCATAAGTCGTATTAGCTGGTCCACCGAGGAAGGCAGATACAGATGTCGCGATACCGTCACCGAGAAGCGTACGGTGAAGTCCTGGTTCTTTCAGGAATTGACGGCCACAGATTTGGCTCAAAACTGTGTGGTCTCCGATGTGTTCTGAAATGGTTACGATAGCGATAGGCAAGATTGCGATTGTTTCAGGACCGAAGTATAAGTTGTACTCTTTAAAAGCTCCACCAGTACTAAATGGCAAGTAAAAACCAGGAATTTCAAACCAGTTGGCTTGAAGGACTGGGGTAAAGTCAACCAAACCAAGAAGCATTGCGAAAATGTACCCACCGATGATGGCAAAGAGGAAAGGAATGATACGGAGGAACCCTTTTCCTTTTGTATTGATGAAGGCAGCAATGAGGAAGGTTACGACAGCAACAAGGGCATTTTTCCAGTTTCCATCAGCTACAAGACCAGCATTGGTCACGGCTGAGCCTGCAAGACCAAGACCGATAACGATAATCATAGGTCCGATAACGATAGGAGGCAAGAGTTTGTCAATCCATTTCGTACCAGCAAAGCGAACACTTGTTGCGACAATGACATAAATCAAACCAGTTAGGATAACCCCTGTTTGAGCAGCAGAGACGTCGCCACCCATTTCTTTCATAGCAAGGGACATGGCTGTGATAAAGGCGAAGGATGATCCGAGATAGACTGGAACCTTAAAGCCAGTAGAAATCATGTAGATAAGTGTTCCAATACCGGAAGCAAAGAGAGCAACCGACACGGGCATTCCCAAAATTAAGGGAACGAGAATGGTTGCACCAAACATGGCAAACACGTGCTGGAAGCTTAGAAGAATGCCTTTACCAGCAGAAGGACGTTGATCAACGTCTAGTAACAAATCAACAGTTGATTCCTGTTTCATAAAAACCTCACTTTTGGGCACCAAAAAAGAGCCCATTATTTTGCAGCAATAGGCCCTCAGAGTAAGACATTTTAAAAAATAGCTATCTTTTAAAAATTTATATAAATCTGTGCCTTCGTCACCTCACAGGATGACATTAAAAACCTTTGCTTGTGATAGTATAGCAGAAAAAAATGATTTTGTAAATCATTTTTTCCCGAGCCCAAAAATGCGAGAGCGAGGTCTGTTTTGTAAACGAATTTTTCCCGAGCCCAGAAATACGAGAGCGAGGTCTGTTTTGTAAACGAATTTTTCCCGAGCCCAAAAATGCGAGAGCGAGGAATGATTTTGTAAATGGTTTTCTGAATTTTAAACAAGGGTGTACCATTGTTTAAAGTGGGCGTTTATTGGGCATGCCAGCCTTTCTTGGGTACTTGTTAGGCGTCTCCTTTTTCTTTTCTACCACAGTGATGTAGCGCGGATCTCCATTTGGAAGGGCATAGCTGAGGTTGTCCTCTACCTTGCTAAAAAGGAGGTTTAGAGCGTTCTTGGATTCCAGCAATTCCTCAGGGGCATTGCTGGCCTTGAGTGCCAAGAGTTTTCCGCCGACTTTAAGATAGGGAATGGTCAGCTCAGACAAAACCTGCATACGGGCAACCGCACGAGCCGTCACCATATCAAACTGGGCACGGAAGTTCTTGTCTTGGGCAAAGTCTTCTGCACGTCCATGGTAGAAGTGAACACCATCTAAATCCAGCTCTTGAGCCAATAGTTGAAGGAAGTTGATGCGCTTATTGAGCGAATCAATGATGGTCACATCCAGCTGTGGATAGAGAATTTTCATAGGCAGACTAGGAAATCCTGCCCCAGCTCCGATATCAAGAAGTTTGATATTCTCATTTTGGATCAAGCCTTGTAGGATGGGTGCAATCGAATCATAAAAATGTTTGAGATAAACTTCTTCTTTGTCTGTAATAGCGGTTAGGTTAATCTTTTCATTCCATTCTACCAAGAGTTCAAAATACCGTTCAAACTGGTTCTTTTGCTGGTCAGAAAGTGGAATATTTTGCTCAGCTAGTAGGCTGTAAAATGTTTCTGGTTTCATAGTAGTTTCCTTCTCTAGTATCATCTTATTTTACCATATTCATTAAAAATTTGATATACTGGTAGTAATCTAAAAGAAGAAAGGAATAAGATTATGACTTGGATTATTCTTGGAGTTTTGGCTCTAATTGTTATTTTTGTGATTGTTAGCTATAACGGTTTGGTGAAAAATCGTATGCAGACCAAGGAGGCTTGGAGCCAGATCGATGTTCAGTTGAAGCGTCGTAATGATCTCCTCCCAAACTTGATTGAAACAGTCAAAGGCTATGCGAAATATGAAGGTTCTACCTTGGAAAAGGTGACAGAACTTCGTAGGCAAGTAGCCGCAGCAACGTCTCCAGCTGAAGCTATGAAGGCCAGTGATGCCCTTACCCGCCAGATTTCTGGTATCTTTGCAGTAGCAGAGAATTACCCAGACTTGAAAGCTAGTGCTAATTTTATCAAATTGCAAGAAGAGTTGACCAATACAGAAAATAAAATTTCATATTCACGCCAACTCTACAACAGTGTTGTCAGCAACTACAATGTAAAACTTGAAAGCTTCCCAAGTAACATCATCGCAGGGCTATTTGGCTTTAAAGCTGCAGACTTCCTTCAAACACCTGAAGAGGAAAAGGCAGTTCCTAAAGTTGACTTTAGCGGTTTAGGTGACTAAGATGTTGTTTGATCAAATTGCGAGTAATAAACGAAAAACTTGGATTTTATTGCTGGTTTTCTTCCTACTCTTGACCTTGGTTGGTTATGCGGTTGGTTATCTCTTCATGCGCTCAGGTCTTGGGGGGATGATAATTGCCTTGATTATTGGTCTTATCTACGCTCTGACCATGATCTTTCAATCAACAGAGATTGTCATGTCTATGAATGGGGCGCGTGAGGTTGATGAGCAAACAGCACCAGACCTCTACCATGTAGTGGAAGATATGGCCATGGTCGCTCAGATTCCCATGCCACGTGTTTTCATCATTGAGGATTCTTCTTTAAATGCCTTTGCAACAGGTTCGAATCCGCAGAATGCAGCAGTCGCAGCAACGTCGGGTCTTCTGGCTATCATGAATCGTGAGGAGCTAGAAGCGGTCATGGGTCATGAAGTCAGTCATATCCGAAACTACGATATCCGTATTTCGACCATTGCTGTTGCCCTTGCCAGTGCCATTACCCTTCTGTCTAGTATGGCTGGTCGGATGATGTGGTGGGGTGGCGCAGGCCGCAGACGGAGTGATAATGATCGTGATGGAAATGGTCTAGAGATTATCATGCTTGTTATCTCTCTCTTAGCCATTGTTCTAGCACCTCTCGCAGCAACCTTGGTGCAACTAGCTATCTCTCGTCAGCGAGAATTCCTGGCGGATGCATCCAGTGTGGAGCTGACCCGCAATCCTCAAGGTATGATCAATGCCTTGCGCAAGTTGGACAATAGCGAGCCAATGCATCACCATGTCGATGATGCTAGCAGCGCTCTTTATATCAATGATCCCAAGAAAGCTGGCGGACTACAAAAACTATTTTACACCCACCCACCTATCTCAGAACGAATTGAGCGTTTGAAACACATGTAAACAAAATCCAGAGCAGGTCTCTGGATTTTTTGCTTTGTTCAACATTTATAAATCTTGTAAATCAACTGCTTCTAATCCATTTTCTGTCAAAAGATAGAGGCTGGTACAGACCTCTTTTAAGAAACGTCTGTCATGCGAAACAGTTACCAGACCGCTGGGATAGGAGGCAAATAGTTTTCTGATTTCGGGTTGGGAAGTTGGTGAGAAATTTCGGGTAGGCTCATCTAGAAGGAGAAAGTTTGGTTTACGCAACACTAAATCCAAAAGTAGAAGTTTACCCTGTTGACCACCAGATAAGGAGCAGATTTGGTGGTGCATCTCTGGATAGCTGAAATTGAGACTGGCTAGGTGAGATTGGATTTTCTGTAGTTCCTCTTTTCGTCCAGTTTGACTGAGGTAGGCTATTGGAGATAAATCCAATTGCAGTTTTTTATGGTAATCTTGTGGCATAAAACCAAGCGAAATCTCTCTTTTGGCGCTGAGCAGTTGTTGCAACTTGGTTAACAGAGTTGATTTCCCAACACCATTTGGCCCAATGATACCGATTTTATCTTGGCCACGGACAGTTAGTTGTAACCCCTGAGCTAAAACGCGCTCTCCAATGGACAAATTTTCTTTTTCCAGTTGGACTAAGACTTTAGAAGCCGGTAATGGTTGGACGTCTGAAAAGAAAAGTTGGATTTGTTCCTCGTCAAGTGGCTTTTGGGTCATGGACTGGGCTTCCTTTTCAAAGCGTTTTTCTTGAGAGAGTACATTTTTCATCTTTTTAGCCAATAGGCGCCCGGCAACATCATTTTTAGTATTTCGCAAAGCATTTTCTACATTCTGCTTAACGCGACGATGTTTTTCCATGGTTTTATCATGGGCTCGTTGGTCGTTAGCAGCTTGCTGGCTTTGTCTGGCAAAACTAGCCTTCCTCTGGTCACTATAGCTATCGTAGTCTAAATGCTCCACTAGGGTTTCGGCTTCTTTCCGGTGTTTAACAAGGCGTAAATGGATAATAGTATCCGCAGTTTGAGAAAGAAAGTCTTCATCATGGGAAATGAAAATAACAGTTTGTCTAATCTTGCGAATCTGATTTTTTAGCCAATCAACCGTCTCAAGATCTAGGTCATTTGAAGGTTCATCTAAAAATAGAATCTCAAAAGGTTTTGCCAACTCATGGATGAGCTGAATTTTCAAAGCTTCGCCACCTGATAGACTGCCAATTTCTTGGTCGCTAGCAAAACGGTCGCTATCAAAGTGTAACTCCTCAGCCAAACGATAAAGAATACTGTAGTCTAATTCAGCAGAATCCAAAAAGAAGTAGTCATGTAGAGTTTTCTTTTTCAAGTCCTCAGGTAACTTTTGAGGAATGTAGGCCAGTGACTGAAGGTCAGACTGGATGTCGCCCTTGATAGTGAAATCAGGCAATGCTTCCCCCATTAAAGCTCGCAGCAAAGTTGATTTACCATTTCCTTCTTCACCAATAATAGCAACCTTTTCCCCGTCTTGGATAGTCATGCTTAAGTCAGATACAAGGTCTCGCAGATCTTTGTTTTGCGTGATAGTTAGATGATTGATTTTTATCATATTGTCGCCCTTTCTAGAATGTCCATAGTGCATAACAAAAAGCTCTACTTTATCTAGTAGAGCCCAAAGTCACTGTAAAAAAATGCCATTATCCATGTCAAAAATCCCATCAATCTAGGTCAGTCTAACCCTATCCAAGTCAAGAGGAGCAGATGGTTAGCTTTCTAGTTTTTTGGATTTTCAAAGAGGATAAAGTACTAGAAAATCTAGTACAAAAAGAGCATGCAAAAAGAGACAAAAACAAGATCTACTAAATAAAGTTCTTTATTTGATAGACTTAGTTGTTCATGTCTTCCTTACCTCCGAGTATTAGTACCTCTATCCTATACCTTTAAGAAAATTTTGTCAATAGAAAATCCAAAATTCTAAACTCTAAAATCCAAAAACAGGTCCATAAAGAGTCAGTACGTGTTTGACGTGCTCGTAATGGAACTTGTCATAGTTGCGCCAAGCGGTGCGTGCTGGGTCGTTTAGTTTTAGGCTACCTAGTCCAATAAGTAGACTGGTACGTTGGTAAAATTTCTCAAGGTCGATTAAGATACTATTGTCAAGCTTTTCCGCTTTTTTAAGTTCCTTAAGAGTGCTGTTCAGCAGTTCTTGTAGACGGAAATCATCGGCTGTACCTTGTTTGCAGCTTTGGTAGCTTTTATTTAACTCGGAAAGGAGTTGGTAAGCTT
>ERZ773044.921-NODE-921-length-11066-cov-110.289_pt1 | contig 11066 bp, 8 predicted proteins | sample MGYA00511897_ERZ773044 | MGnify/ENA primary metagenome ERZ773044 (study PRJEB29015, sample SAMEA2738116) | human oral metagenome | biome: human oral; feature: human-associated habitat; material: saliva | place: China | collected 2170 ...
CGAACAGGTCCACCCAGTCCATGCCGCGCAGGGGGTCGGCCATGGTGAAGGCGGCGGCCGGGCCGGTCGACTGGGCGCACAGCCGCTCGTGGAGGGCCTTGGCACGTCGGCGCACGCCGAGTCCGCCGGGCAGGATGCCCTCGGCGTTCATGCCGGCCTCGATGCAGGCGCGCATCGTGGCGCGCAGCTGGTCCAGGTAGGCCATGACCTCCTCGCGACTGCGGGCGGAGAGCTCGTTGGCCAGGACGACGTCGGAGACGCTCAGGCCCTCGCGCTCGCAGATCTCCAGCATCGCGGCCGAGGTGGTGAAGGGGAAGGGTGCGGGGGTGGCGTGGGCCTGGGAGGCGGAGGCGGTCGCCAGGGCCTGGATCGACGGCGCCCCGGGCGCGCCGACGTCCTCCATGACGAAGCCGCCGCCCACGGAGTAGTAGGTGCGGCGCAGGATCTCGGCGCCGCTGGCGCAGTAGGCGGTCAGGGTCATGCCGTTGACGTGGTAGGGCAGGATCCGCCCGGGCAGGAAGTGGATGTCGGCACTCGGGCTGAAGGGGATGGGGCCGACGCCGTCGACCACCAGCTCTCCGGCGGCCTCGACCTCTTCCATGAGGGACTCGCACACAACGGCGGGGACCGTCTCGGGCTCGTAGCCGGCCAGGCCCATGACGGCGGCGCGGCCGGTGGCGTGCCCGCGGCCGGTGGCGCCGAGCGAGCCGTAGAGCTCGACGGTGATGCGGGTGGGCTGCGGCAGGTCGGCGCCGGGGACTAGTAAGGCGCACTCGCCGTCGGATACCCCCGCGCCACCCGGGCGGACCGCCTCGGCCAGCTCCCGGCTGAAGGCGCGGCCGGCCCGCATGGGGCCCACGGTGTGGGAGGAGGAGGGGCCGATGCCGATGCGCATGAGGTCGAAGACGCTCAGCGGGCGCGGCGCCTGCTCGACGTCGATGGCCCCGGCCAGGAGGGCCGCGGGTGTGGCCGAGTCCAGTGCCGCGGAGACGAGCGTGGTCTCCCGGGCGACGTCGGATGGCTCAGTGACCGCCATGACCGCAGAAGCGGCTGCGGAATCGGGGGCGTTTGACGAGGTGGAGAGGCTACGGCGGGTCACGCCCTTAATGATGCACGCCCGCCGCCCGGGGCCCAACTCCGTGCCGGGACCTTGGTCCGTCTCAGTCCGTGGGGCGTACCAGCCACCAGGCGGCGTAGGGCGGAACGGGCACGCGCCCGTCCCCCGCCCCGTCCAGCGTGGTGGAGCCGAAGGGGACCGTGTCGGTCAGGACGTCGGTTGCCCCCATGACCCCGAGCCGGGCGAGCTGGTCGGCGGCCACCGAGCGCCACTGCGGCGTCACGTTGTACACGCCCACGAAGCTGCCGCGCGGGTGGTCGCGGTAGGTCACCAGCACCCCGGGGTCGTCGACGTCCTGGACCTGGGTGCGCACGGCGGCGTCGAGCTGGGGCAGGCCGGAGCGCACCTGCGCCATGTGCGCCAGGTCGGTGAAGACGCGCCCCTCGACGGTGGAACGGTCGCGGCGGTTGGCCAGCCGGGCCTCATCGAGGCGGGGGCGGCCGGCCCAGCGCGAGTCGGCCTCGTGGCCCGGCTCGGTGTCCCAGTTGGGGTCGTTGGGCTGGGCGAGCTCGTCCCCGCTCCACAGGACGGGGATGCCGCCCCAGCCGTAGACGATGGCGTGGGCCATGCGCAGGGCGTGGATCCGCTCCTCGCGCCAGGTCCACAGCGCCTCGGCCTTGTGCTCGGGGGTCTCGTCGGTGACGCCCTCCCAGGCCTCGGTGGCGGCCTCGATCCCGATGAGTGAGGCGGCCGTCCCGGCGATGCGCCGGTCCCCGGTGGCCGGGTTGTGCTGGAAGACCAGGCCCGCGGCGTCGGAAGTGGGGTACTCGCCGCTGTACCAGTCGGACAGGAAGGACCGGTGGTCGTAGCCGCTCAGGCCCACGGCGGCCGCGTCGTCGTCGTCGATGGCCCAGCCGATGTCGTCGTGGCAGCGCAGGTAGGTGATCCAGGTGGCGGTGGAGGGCTCGACCGGCAGGTTCTGGAGGGCCTCGACGGCCAGCGTCGTGTCGCGCGCGGCAAGCATGGACCAGATCTGGACCATGAGGGAGTTGTGGTAGGCCAGGTCGGAGACCTTGCCGGTGTACTTGCCCTGGCCGAGGTACTGGAGGAGCTCGGTGGGGGCGACGATCGCCTCGGCCTTGAGGTCGACGGCGGGGCAGGCGATGCGGGTCAGGGCGCGCAGGACCTCGGTGATGGCGTGGACCTCGGGCTGGCCCTGGCAGTCGGTGCCCTTGCGCTTGATGGTGAAGGCGATGGCGTCCAGGCGCAGCACCTCGACGCCGCGGTTGGCCAGGTCCAGGACGATGCCGGCGAACTCGGCCATGACGTGGGGGTTGCGCCAGTTGAGGTCCCACTGGAAGGAGTTGAAGGTGGTCCACACCCAGCCGCCCACGCCGTCGTCCCAGGTGAAGTTGCCGGGGGCGAAGTCGGGGAAGACCTCCGGCAGGGTGCGCTCGTAGGCGTCGGGCTCGGTGCGGTCGGGGAAGATGAGGAAGTAGTCGCGGTAGCGCTGCTCGCCGGCGCGGGCCCGCACCGCCCACTCGTGCTCGGCGGCCACGTGGTTGAGGACGAGGTCCACCACCAGGGAGATGCCCTCGGCGCGCAGCTCGCCGGCCAGGTGCTCGAGGTCCTCCATGGTGCCCAGGTCCGGGCGCACGGTGCGGTAGTCGGCGACCGCGTAGCCGCCGTCGGAGTCGCCGGGGCGCGGGGTGAGCAGGGGCATGAGGTGGAGGTAGGTGACGCCCAGTTCGCGCAGGTAGTCGATGCGGTCCTCCACGCCGCGCAGGGTGCCGGCGAAGCGGTCGGTATAGGCGGCGTAGCCGACGCGGCCGGGGTGCTGGACCCAGGCGGGGTCGAGGGTGCGGGCCAGGTCCAGGCGGCGCAGCTCGTAGTCGCGCTCCGCGTAGGCCCGGGCGGCCAGGGCCAGCAGGTTGAGCGCCTCCTCCTCAGCGGCGTCGCCGTAGAGGGTGGTGAGCCCGTCGAGGAGGTCGGGGTACCAGGCCTCGGCGCGCGTGAGAAAGATGTCCCGCTCGACCGCCTCAAGCGGGTCCAGGACGTGGAAGACGATGTCGTTAAGGGATGGCGGGAGGGAAGTGGCGGCACTCATAGATCTATGGTCCCCGATTCGACGTCGCCGCGGTACTGATTTCCTCATCGTCACTCCGACCGGGGCGACCATCGGCGAGGCTACGGCGCGGTCGGCCGTACAGTCGGTCATACAGTCGGCCCCCGACGGGCACCAGCAGGCGCCGCCGGGCGCGGCCCCATCTCCTGAACCCACAGCGCCGGCCACCTGAACCCGCGGGCCCACCACCGACGGGGACATGGCGCGCGGCCGGGGGCGTGTCATTCCAGGCGGGGGCATTCGACGCCGTCGGGGACGGACATCCTGTCCCCGGACGCGCGACACGTCCCCGGCTGACCGGGAAGGCCCCGACCGCGCAGAATGTCCCCGGCCGCAGGGACGATCGCGTTCACGTCCCGAGCACGCCGGAGTGTCAGGATTCGACGGCGTCGTAGGACTCGCGGTGGGCCAGGATCTGGGCGGAGTGGGTGTGGATCCAGGTGCGCAGCGCGTCGATGGGGGCCTGGAGGCTGCGGCCCAGGTCGGTCAGCTCGTAGTCGACCCGAGGCGGCACGCCCGGCAGCTGAGTGCGCGTCACCAGGCCGTCGCGCTCCATGGATCGCAGCGTCTGGGTGAGGACCTTGGGCGTCACCCCGCCGACCCGAGCGCGCAGCTCGCCGAAGCGGCTCGGCCCGTCGGCCAGGACCGTCACCACCAGCGGGGTCCAGCGGTCGACGACGTGGCGCAGCACCGTGCGCGACGGGCAGGCAGGCGAGAGGATGTCGAAGTCGAAGACCGGCGCCTGAGTTCCCTCCCTAACAGGAGCCGCACAGCATGAAGCACTCTCCCGAGGAACAGCGTCTCCTAACTCGCCCGAGGATGGTTCGATCGCGCTTTCCACACCCGAGATGTCGATGCCGCGAGCGGCGACGACACTCCTCGGACTGCTGATACCCCCTGGTGCCACCTTCCGCCGCACAGACATCAACCCCTCTAATCATGACACAACACACTCCCTTAGTTACTTTGAGGTACTTAGTACCTAAATCATATCATCGAGTCATCGCGAGGTCGCCGGCACCCGGCGCACTCATCTCGGACCAGCACCCCATCTACCTGGAGGAAGTCATGAAGATCGCCGTCATCGGAGGAACCGGCATGGTCGGCTCGGCCACCGTCACCGAGGCCGCCGGCCGCGGCCACGAGGTCGTCTCCGCCTCGCGCTCGGGCCGTCACGCCGAGGGCGCCGCGCAGGACGTCACCCTCACCCTGGCCGACACGCAGGCCGTCGTCGACCTCATCAACGGCTCCGACGCCACCGTCATCACCGTCTCCGCCGGCCGCGGAGAATCCGCCCAGCCCGTCATCGACGCCCACCGCGCACTCATCGCGGCCGCCCCCAGCGGCCGGCTCATCGTCGTCGGCGGCGCCGGCTCCCTGCTCACGCCCGACGGCACCCGCCTGGTGGACACCCCTGGGTTCCCCGAGGAGTACAAGCCCGAGGCCCTGGCCTTCACCGAGATCCTCGACCTCTATCGCGAGGCCGGCAGCGCCCTGACCTGGACCTTCCTCTCCCCCGCTCCGGAGTTCACTGACAAGCCGCGCACCGGTACCTACACCGAGGGCGGCGACCAGCCCGCGGGCAGCGAGATCTCCGTGGCCGACTTCGCCGTCGCCCTGGTGGATGAGGCCGAGAAGGACGCCCACCGCGGCCACCGCTGGACCATCGCCAACGCCTGAGCCCACGGCCGCTGACGGAGCGCCCGCCGAGCCGGGCCGGTTCGATGCGACCGGCCCGGCTTGGCTCGGGCACCCCGACCGGTGCAGGCTAGAGACATGACTGCCATCGCCCTGACCATCGCCGGCTCCGAGGCCTCGGGCGGCGCCGGCGCCCAGACCGACCTCAAGACCTTCCACACCCTCGGCGTCTACGGTTGCACAGCCCTGACCTGCATCGTGTCCATGGACCCCAAGGACGGGTGGAACCACCGCTTCGTCCCGGTGGACCCCGGTGTCATCGCCGACCAGATCGAGACCTGCGCTGCCGTCCACTCGCGCATCGACGCCGTCAAGATCGGCATGCTGGGGACGGCGCCCACCATCGATGTCGTTGAGCAGGCCCTGGAGACCTACGACTTCCCCGCCGTGGTGCTCGACCCGGTTCTCATCTGCAAGGGCCAGGAGTTCGGGGGCGCCCTCGAGGTGGACAACGCCCTGCGCACCAAGATCCTGCCGCGCGCCACGATGACCACCCCGAACCTCTTCGAGTCCGCCACGCTGGCGGGCATGGAGGAGATCACCACCGTCGAGCAGCTCAAGGACGCCGCCAAGCGCATCCACGACCAGGGCGTCCCCAATGTCCTGGCCAAGGCCGGCCCGTCGCTGGGCACCGGTACCGCGCTGGACGTCTTCTACGACGGCACCACCCTGGAGGTCCTCGAGGTTGAGGCCGTGGGCACCGAGCGCGTCCACGGCGCCGGCTGCACTCTGGCCGCCGCGGTGACTGCCGAGCTCGCCAAGGGCGCCTCCCCGCTTGAGGCCGCCGTCACCGCCAAGGAGGTCGTCTCCTCCTCCATCCGGCACGGCCTGCGCGGCAACATGCCCTTCCTCTACGTCTACCAGGGCGAGTACCGACAGGCCTGAGCGGCGACGCTGAGCCGCACCTCAGTTCCTCACCGATCTTCCCGCTTCACCATCCGCCGCCGACGGTTTTCAGCCCGTCGGCGGCGGACGTGCGTCATCCACGCCCACTTCTGTCACTCCTGGCGACTTTTCAGGCGGACGGCTGCGGCCGCCACCCCATCCACACCGACCTGACCTGCATAGACACCCCAGGCCCGCCGGCGCGACGCAACACCGACGCACCTAAAAGTCGCCATCCGTGACACATCGACCCCTGAGAATCGGCACGCCGACCCAGTAGATAGATAACCTAGTAACTAGGTAGTCTATAAACCATGGACTCATCAGCAGCTCGCCTCCTGCGCGGATTCCTGGAACCCTGTCTGCTCTCACTGCTGGCCGAGCATTCCGACTACGGGCTGTCCCTGGCGCAGCGGCTCGCCGCGGCCGGCCTGGATGAGGTACCCGGCGGCACGCTCTACCCGGCTCTTATGCGCCTGGAGAAGCGCGGCCTTGTCGCGGTCTCCTGGCGCCCCTCCACCTCCGGGCCCGCCCGCAAGTACTACGAGCTGACGGACGCCGGACACACCGAGCTCGCCGCACGACGGGCCGAGTGGCGAACCTTCTCGACAGCGGTCGGTGCTCTCATCGAGGGCCGCAGGGTACGCACGGAGGCCCCCTCATGAGCCGGCCCGAGGAGGCCGGGGACCCGGCACAGGACACAACGACCGACTGGTACCGAAGCTTCGAGGTAGAGCTCGCCTCCCACGGTCTGCCGTCCTCCGAGGTCGAGCGCACGGCTGCCTCGACCCGGGCGGAGGCCGAGGCGGCCGGGGTGCCACCCGGCAACCTGTACGGTCCGGCAGTCCTCTACGCACGCGAGGTCGCTTCCGCACTGCGGGACTACCAGACGGCAACGCCTGTCCCAGCCCCGCACAGCGCGTCACCCCACGCCACTGCCAGCCTCGGCACCACCGGCCCCACCACCGCATCTGCCAAGACTTCGCCCGCATCCCCCGTGGTCCTGCGCCTGAGGGACGTCTCCGCGCACCGCGGCAGGCGCACGGTCCTGTCCAACATCAACCTCACCATCCACCGGGGCGAGGTCGTCGCCGTCGTCGGGGCCAACGGCGCCGGCAAGTCGACCCTGCTTCAGCTCTGCGCGGGCCTGCTGCGCGCAACCGGCGGGAGCATCGAGCGGACGCCGAACTTCGGCTACGCGCCTCAGCTCGACTCCTTGTCGCCTCTGCTGACGGTGGACGAGCACCTCCGGCTCTTCGGGGCGGCCCGCGGGATCCGGCAAGGCCGCTCCGTCTCGACCGGCCACCGCCTCCTCACCCGCCTGGGCTGGACCGCTCGCGGAGACCAGACCGCCGGGACCCTCTCGGGTGGGACCCAGCAGAAGCTCAACGTCGCTCTCGCCCAGCTCGACGCCCCCGATCTACTCCTGCTGGATGAGCCCTACCAGGGCTTGGACGCCCTGGCCTACGAGGATCTGTGGGCTCTCATCTCGGCCTGGCGCACCTCGGGCGCGGGCGTCCTGCTAGTCACCCACCTGCTGCGCGATGTCGACCTGGTCGACCGCGTCATCGAACTCCCGGCCCCGCAGGAGGACGCAAGCAGGGCTGTCCTCCGAATGCCCCGGCGGGTACAGCGAAAGGAGTCCGCATGAGCACCTTGCCTGACCAGTCCACGCCGGAGACCAAGTGGGGCCGCTCCGAGGGCGCCCGGTTCCGGGCGAAGGCCGCAACCACGGGCCTGGTCGCACTCGTCACCCTGCGGGAGCTCGCCCGACGGCGTGGCGCACTCGCACTGGCGACCCTCCTGCCCCTGACCTTCTACCTGGTGCGCCTGGAGACGCACTGGACCGCGATCCGGCTCCTGTCGATCGGCCTGGGCTGGGCGACGGCGACGCTGGCGCTGTTCACGCAGGTCTCGTCCCGCTCAGTGGACCGCCGCCTCGTGGTGAGCGGGGCTCGGCCCGCAAGCCTGCTGCTGGGCCGGTACCTCGCGGTGCTCGGGCTCGGGTGGATCCTCGGCCTGCTCTACAGCGGCCTCGTCCTGGCCACGATCGGCGACGAGCTCACCCACCCCGGCGCAGTGCCGGTCATGCTGCTGCTGACCGCCACCGTCGCCACTCCCCTGGGTTCCCTGGCCGCCGCCCTGGTTCCACGGGACCTCGAGGGGGCTCTTCTGCTGCTGTCAGTCATGGCGGTGCAAGTGCTGGTGGATCCCTCCGAGGGCTGGACCCGCGTCCTGCCGCTGTGGTCGACCCGGGAGCTCGCGAGCGTCGTCGTGGAGAACCTGGGGTCCGAGACGGCGGACTACTTACGCCGGGGCCTAGAGCACGGCGCCGCCATGGCCGTCCTGCTGACGGCGGCGAGCTGGGCCGTGGGCGTGCTGCGGCTGCGCACGGTCCGCCTCCCGGCCCCGTCCCCTGCCGGGACGGCCTACTCGTAGGCGGGCTCGGGGGTGACGTCGCGCGCCATGTTGGCGAAGCGTGAGACGTGCCCCTGGAAGGCCACGGGGATGGTGCGGGTCTGGCCGTTGCGGTGCTTGGCCACGATGATGTCGGCCTCGCCGGGACGCTCCTCGTTGTTGTAGTACTCCGGGCGGTGCAGCAGCACGATGATGTCCGCGTCCTGCTCCAGCGACCCGGACTCGCGCAGGTCGCTCATCTGGGGCTTGTTGCCGGTGCGCTGCTCAGGACCGCGGTTGAGCTGGGCGACGGCGATCACCGGGATCTCCAGCTCCTTGGCCAGCAGCTTGAGGGAGCGGGAGAACTCGGAGACCTCCTGCTGGCGCGACTCGACGCGCTTGCCCGAGCTCATGAGCTGGAGGTAGTCGATGACCATGAGTCCCAGGTTGTGCTGCTGCTTCATGCGCAGCGCCTTGGAGCGGATCTCCGGCATCGTGAGGTTGGGTGAGTCATCGATGAACAGCGGCGCGTTGGAGACGGGGTTGTAGGCCACGGCGACGTCGGTCCAGTCGCGGTCCTCCATCTGGCGCGAGCCGCGCAGCTTGTTCATGTCCACGCTGGACTCGGCGGCCAGGATGCGCATCATGAGCTCCATGCGCCCCATCTCCAGGGAGAAGTAACAACTGGTGATCCCGTGGTGGATCGACGCCGATCGGCAGAAGTCGACGGCGAGCGTGGACTTCCCCATGGCGGGTCGCGCAGCCACGATAATCATCTGGCCGGGGTGGAGCCCGCCGGTGAGCTCATCGAGCTCGATGAAGCCGGTCGGGACCCCGGTCAGCGCCCCGTTGTCGCGGTTCTGGGCGGCTTCGATCTCCAGGTTGGCCTCGCCCAGGAGCTCGGAGACGGCGACGTAGTCCTCCTTCTCCCCTTCGTGGTGAGCCACCGAGTAGACCTCCGCCTCGGCCAGCGTGACGAGCTCGGCGATGTCGCCGGCGTCGGTGGAGTACCCCAGCTGGGTGATGCGGGTGCCGGCCTGGACCAGGCCACGCATGAGCGCCTTGTCCTTGACGATGCGGGCGTAGTAGCCGGCATTGGCGGCGGTGGGGACGGTGGCCATGAGGGTGGCCAGGTAAGGGGCGCCGCCGATCCGTTCGAGCTCGCCTCGCTTGGAGAGCTCGTCGGCGACGATGAGCGGGTCGGCGGGCTCGGAGCGGTTGTAGACCTCGACGATCGCGTCGAAGATCGACTCGTGGGCGGAGCGGTAGAACTCCGGGCCGCGCAGGACGTCGATGACGTCGGTGATGGCCTCCTTGCTCAGGAGCATGCCGCCGAGCGTGGCCATCTCGGCCTCGAGATCCTGGGGTGGGAGGCGGTCGAAGGCGGAGCTGTCGGTGCGGACGCTTCCGCCGTCGGCGCCGCCCGATCCGGCCTGAGCGCCCATGCCGTTGTCCATCCGGCCACCTCCCGCACTGTCACGCCGGTTGGTCCCGGCTCGTCCTACTGCTCCCGACGACGGCCCGCCGCGTCAGGAAGACGCTCGCCCGCGTGGAGCGCGCGCGTGACCATAACGCCATCGGGCAGGCCCCGCAAACTCTCAAGTTCACCCGGCTTGGGGATATCCGCACCCCCGCTGTGGGAAGACCCCCAGAGCCTGGGGACAGAGGTGGGCAGGCTGTGGACACGGATGTGCGCACTGGAAGCGACTCCCCCACAGTAAGGCAACTTTTCCTTGGAATACCAGGAATCTGAGAGTTCAGGCTTCCTATAGGTTCTTCCCACGACATCACAATGTGATCTGTGGACAAGTGGGTAAACCTGTGGACAAACATCATCTTCGACTTGAGGTCCGCACCGTTTGTGACTCCTCTACAGGGTGGTCCGCTCCAGTTATCCCCAGACCCCGCCATCTCGGCCGAACATCGGCTTCATCAGGCATATCCTCAGCAAGTATTCAGCCTTCTAGTACTTTCCTGGGGCTCGAATAGTTGTGCGATCCCCCAGGACAATACCGGCGATCCGTAGCCTCGATCACGCCCAGGCTCCAGCGCAGCGACCTCACCTCAACCTCATCCTCAACCTGTCCGTGAGGACCTCCCCGGACAGTCTCCCTCCGAGCTCTAAGCCGGCACCCGGCTCCCACCCTCGAGCGCTCCGCGGTGGCGGCCACGCGCTCCTCCCTGAGCGGTACCGCCTGGGACCGCCGAGGCGCTGGTGCTCCGGCGCGGACCCCTGGTCCACAATGGGGGCCGTGCCCAACACCAGTCGCCCCTCCTCCTCCGGCCTCAACCGTCAGGTCCTGTCCCTGGCCGTCCCCGCACTGGGGGCACTGATCGCCGAGCCGCTCTTCGTCCTGGCGGACTCGGCCATGGTCGGCCACCTCGGCGCAGTGAGCCTGGCGGGCCTGTCCCTGGCCTCGACGATCCTGACGACGACGGTGGGCCTGTTCGTGTTCCTGGCCTACGCCACCACAGCGACGACGGCGCGGCTGTTCGGGGCCGGCCGGCGCACCGAGGGCCTGCGGGCCGGCGTCGACGGCATGTGGCTGGCGCTCCTGCTGGGGCTGGGGGCGGGCGCCTTCCTGGGGCTGACCGCCCCCTGGCTGACCGCGGCGATGGGCGCCGACGGCGCGGTGGCTCAGGCGGCCGTGGCCTACCTGCGCGCCTCCTGCCCGGGCCTTCCCGGGATGTTCGTCGTCCTGGCCGCCACCGGCGTGCTGCGCGGCCTGCTGGACACGCGCACGCCCTTCGTCGTGGCCACAGCCGGGGCGGTCTTCAACGTCGTCGTCAACGCGATCCTGCTCTACGGCGTCGGGATGGGGATCGCAGGCTCGGGCGCCGGCACCGCGATTGCGCAGACAGCCATGGCGCTGGCGCTGGCCGGTCCGATCGCCCGGGCGGCTC
>ERZ773044.925-NODE-925-length-11042-cov-70.0379_pt1 | contig 11042 bp, 10 predicted proteins | sample MGYA00511897_ERZ773044 | MGnify/ENA primary metagenome ERZ773044 (study PRJEB29015, sample SAMEA2738116) | human oral metagenome | biome: human oral; feature: human-associated habitat; material: saliva | place: China | collected 2170 ...
CCCTACTAGCACGTACTATTCCAGATGCTGAGGAAGTGGACCTCATCCTCGTTGGCGCCACTGGTCTCAACGCCTTTGAACGCCTCTTGGTTGGCTCTTCATCTGAATACATTCTCCGCCATGCTAAGGTCGATTTGCTGGTTGTGAGAGAACAAGAAAAAACCTTATAATCACAAAGAAAAGGAGCTCAGCGCTCCTTTTTGTTTACTATTTATACTCTTCGAAAATCTCTTCAAACCACGTCAACGTCGCCTTGCCGTACTCAAGTACAGCCTGCGGCTAGTTTCCTAGTTTGCTCTTTGATTTTCATTGAGTATTATTTCTCTCTTTATGACGTTCATAAGCCTTGAGTTGGCGCTGCAGTTCCTTTTTAATAGCAGGTTCTGGAGCATATTTTTCTTCCCAATCATCTGGCTTTAAGATTTTGTGGGTCACTGGATCAAAATGAGCCTTGCCATCTGGAAAAATTTTCCCCATATTGGCCTGATGAACGATATCAAAAATACGTTCTGGGTCCACCCCCATCAAAACAAAACTACCATAGGTAAAGTAAAGCGTATCAATCAAGGCATCTACCTGACCTATCAAATCTTGCTGAGCAGGCGTCTTCTTAGCCACTTTATCTGCTGCCTTATCCAGAGCTTGATGAAGTTGCGATAGAGCTTGACCAAAGTCCTCTTCAGAAGGACTGGCAGCTCTAACAAATTCCACCAGTTCTTCTATTTTAAAACCAGCCCTGTGGGTTGCACCTTCTAAATCCCAAGCTCGTGGTTCTTCTTGGGTTCGTTCATCCATCATGTGGTGGAAGGTCTTGACCTTATTGAAATGATAGTCACGGCTAACAAAGACTTTTTCTGAAGCTAGAACACCAAAATGTTCCAGGGCCTTGTGGATTCCGTCTTGCTGATTGCTAGTGGTAATGTGCTTAGCAACTTCCTTGACACTGCTACTACCATTTCCCATAGCGACCGACATACCAACACCTGCAAGCATTTCAAGGTCGTTATCTGAGTCACCAAAGGCCATGACTTGGTTGAGATCAAAACCATATTCTTTCCCAACTCGGCGTATGCCTTCCAATTTAGAGTTTCCTTGATTGATGACATCCGCTGCAAAAGGATTGCTACGTGTCAATTTCAAGTCTTCAAAATCAGCTGCCGCCTTCTCAGATTCTTCTGGCGTCATCAGCATCAAGACTTGGTAGATAGGCTGATTCATTAGATCAAGCAGGTCTTCTTCCTTTTGGGGAACAACCTTGCTGACCATACGATTAAAGGAATGACTCACCGTCCGAGTTAAAACAGAGGGAACGAAGCGACTGATTCGTTGAGAAAAAGAACCCAGACCAAAGGACATGATTTTAGAACCCAGCATAGCATCCTTGGTCCCTAGGGCAATCTCCTTGCCCTCTTTTTTAGCATACGTAATGAGCTGGCGCAAATGTAACTTGGAAATTGGGCTCGTGAACAAGACTCTGTCTTTAGTAAAGATATACTGGCCATTGTAGGTTACCGCAAAGTCCAAATCCAAATCGTCCATCAATTCCTTAACAAAAAAAGGTCCTCGTCCTGTCGCTACACCGACAAGTACCCCTTGCTCTTTGACGATTTTAATCGCGTCCTTAGTGGATTTCAAAACACTCTTGCGATCGTTGACCAAGGTTCCATCGATATCAAAAAAAACAGCTTTGACTTCCATCCTATCCCAATCTCCCCTTTTGTGATACAATGATTATACCACATTTCAGAAAGAGTGAGTAAATCATGCCTAAGAAAATCCTTGTTTTACATACAGGTGGGACTATTTCCATGCAGGCCGATGCTTCTGGCGCTGTTGTGACGAGTTCAGATAATCCCATGAACCATGTGTCTAATCCCCTCGAAGGAATCCAAGTCCACGCCCTAGACTTTTTTAACCTGCCAAGCCCCCATATCAAACCCAAGCATATGCTGGCCCTCTACCAAAAAATCAAAGAGGAAGCGAATAACTACGATGGAGTGGTGATCACACACGGGACCGATACTTTAGAGGAAACAGCCTATTTCCTTGATACCATGGAAGTTCCCCATATGCCTATCGTTCTAACAGGTGCCATGCGTAGCTCCAACGAACTCGGCAGCGACGGTGTTTATAACTATCTGAGTGCTTTACGGGTGGCTAGCGATGGCAGGGCTGCGGACAAAGGGGTTTTGGTTGTTATGAACGATGAAATCCATGCTGCCAAGTATGTTACCAAAACGCATACGACCAACGTCGGCACCTTCCAGACCCCAACACATGGGCCACTTGGTCTGATTACGAAGCGGGAAATCCTCTACTTCAAAACAGCTGAACCTCGTGTTCGCTTTGACCTTGATCACATACAAGGATTGGTCCCTATCATCTCGGCTTATGCTGGTATGACAGATGAGCTAATTGATATGCTGGATTTGGAACAATTGGACGGTTTGATTATCCAAGCCTTCGGAGCTGGTAATGTTCCCAAAGAAACGGCTCAAAAATTAGAAAGCCTTCTGCAAAAAGGAATCCCAGTCGCCCTGGTTTCACGATGCTTTAACGGTATTGCAGAACCTGTTTATGCCTACCAAGGTGGGGGCGTGCAGTTGCAAAAATCTGGTGTCTTCTTTGTTAAAGAACTCAACGCCCAAAAAGCCCGTTTGAAACTCCTCATTGCCCTCAATGCCGGACTAACAGGACAGGCTTTGAAAGACTATATGGAAGGCTAAGTCTCTTCTCCAGAAAGCAAAATCAGGAAATCTTCACGATTCCCTGATTTTTCTATTTACGTTTTCGTGTTGAACGACGTTCTGTCAAACCATGAGGTAAGAGAACTTCACGTTCTTCCAACTCTTCCTTGTGCATAATTTTAGTCAACATACGCATACTAATGGCACCAAGGTCATAAAGAGGTTGAGCAATCGTTGTCAAGTTTGGACGGGTAAAGCGTGAGATTTGTGAATCATCACTAGTAATGATTTCAAACTCTTCTGGCACAGACACACCGTGGTCAGCCAAACCATTCAAGACACCTGCTGCCAATTCATCACCTGTTACAACTGCTGCAGTTGCGTTTGATGAAATCAAGCGTTCTGCCAAGGCATAACCGTCTTCATAAGTGTATTTAGATTCAAATACCAATCCTTCGCTATAAGAAATACCTGCTTTTTTCAAGGCTTCCTTGTAGCCAACCAAACGAACCTTACCATTGATGTCATCTACTAATGGACCACTAACGAAAGCAATGCGCTCATTTTCTTTAGCAAGGTAAGTTACTGCATCAATCGTTGCTTGTTTGTAGTCAATATTGACACTTGGAAGCTGATGTTCTACATCCACAGTTCCTGCAAGAACAACTGGTGTCCGAGAGCGAGAAAACTCTGAACGAATTTTTTCAGTCAAGTGGTAGCCCATAAAGATGATACCATCCACTTGCTTAGAAAATAGTGTATTGACAACTGAAACTTCCTTGTCATCGTCCTCATCACTATTAGCAAGGACAATATTGTACTTGTACATTTCAGCGATATCATCAATCCCTTTAGCAAGCGTTGAGAAATAGCCATTGGTAATATTCGGGATTACGACACCGACAGTGGTTGTCTTTTTACTTGCAAGACCACGCGCCACGGCATTTGGACGGTAATCCAAACGATCAATCACCTCAAGCACTTTTTTACGGGTGTTCTCTTTTACATTCTTATTGCCATTGACTACACGGCTAACCGTCGCCATTGAAACTCCTGCTTCACGGGCGACATCATAAATCGTTACTGTATCGTCTGTATTCATTCCATTTCCTTTCTATATCATACCTCACAAGACTCCAAAAAAAGAGACGGTATGAAAATTTCGTTTTCATGCTTCTACTTATTCCATTTTATCACTATTTGTAAACACTTTCAAGTATTTTTTGAAGATTATTTGAAAAAATTTCATAGGAAGCTATGTTTATGAAGAAAAAATCGCCTTTTCTTGATTTTTAATCCTATTTGCTGTATGATAAGGGAAAAGAAAGGGGGCAGAGATATGGCTTTTACCAATACCCACATGCGGTCTGCTAGTTTTGGAATTGTTACCAGCTTGCCTGATGACGTTATTGACTCTTTTTGGTATATCATCGACCACTTCTTAAAAAATGTCTTTGAATTGGAAGAAGAACTTGAGTTTCAATTGCTCAATAACCAAGGAAAAATTACCTTCCACTTCTCAAGTCAACACCTCCCTACAGCCATTGATTTTGATTTTAACCATCCCTTTGACCCTCTTTATCCCCCCAGAGTCTTGGTTTTAGACATGGATGGTAGAGAGACTATCCTCCTCCCAGAAGAAAATGACCTATTTTAAAAACTCTAGCCTTCAGTTACAAGCGACTGAAAACTAGAGTTTTTTCTATTTTTTCAAAGCATTATACAAGTCACGGATAGGTTGCTTTAAAGTAGGATGGATAAAATGAGGCGCAAGTTCCTGTAATGACTCAAGGACAAAAAGGCGTTCTGCTATGTAAGGATGAGGCAAGATAAGGTCATCTGTATAAAGGACCTGGTCCTCCACAAAGAGCAAGTCCAAATCAATCAAACGAGGTCCCCAATGCACTTCTCTCACCCGTCCCATCTCTGACTCAATGTCTAACAAGGTCTCTAATAAAACTGGGGCAGGCAACCATGTTTCTACTTCAACCACTTGATTGACAAAGCTATCTTGCTCCACACCACCCCAAGGCTCCGTCGTCAAGACACTGGACTCTTTGAGAATATGGATGCCACGAGATTGCAATTTCTCAATGGCTTGTTTCAAGTTTGCTTGCTTATCTCCCATGTTGCTTCCTAGGGCGATAAAGGCCCGTTGCTTACGGCGATGGATGGTTACTGAGCAAGTATCTAGCGGCAAATGCACTGGCGCCCAAGGTTTTTTTAGTTCCAACTTCATTTCTTGGACAAGAGGATAAGCCTCAAAAGTACGTTCTACCAGTTTGTAGGCTACCGTTTCAATCAAATCCTCAGTGCTCTCCTGAAACCAAGTCGTCCACTGCTGACACAGTTCTCCATAATGGACAGAGGCCGTTAAATCCAAGTCTGTAGCCGCTCTGGTCATATCATAGGATAGGATTGCTGAAACGACAAACTTCTGCCCCAATTCTTTCTCACTGGGAAAAAGACCATGATAGGCAAAAATTTCCAAATCCCTAATCTGCAGTTGATCCATAATGATTCCTTTCTAGAAAAATCCGCCCAAAGCGGATTCTTTTTATACTCAATGAAAATCAAAGTGCAAACTAGGAAGCTAGCCACAGGTTGCTCAAAACACTATTTTGAGATTGCAGATGGAAGCTAACCTGGTTTGAAGAGATTTTCGAAGAGTATTATAGTCCCATTAAACGATAAGCCTGATCTCGAAGGTCCTTATCTGTTTCAAATAGACCACGAGCTACTGTCGTCAAGGTTGCAGTGCCTGGTTTTCTGACACCACGCATACTCATACACATATGTTCCGCCTCAATGACAACAAAGGCTCCTTTAGCACCTAGATAGTCCATCAAGGCGTCGGCCACTTCGATATTCAAACGTTCTTGAATTTGTGGTTTTTTAGAATAAACTTCAACCGTACGGGCTAGCTTAGACAAACCTGCCACACGACCATCTGGAATGTAGGCAATATGTGCTCTCCCATAAAATGGTAGAAAGTGGTGTTCACACATAGTATGGAAAAAGATGTCCTTTTCTACCACCATGTTATCGTCGATAATCTCAAAGGATTTTGACAAATGTTCCTCCGCTGTTTGGCCAAGACCTGAAAAAATCTCTTGGTACATACGGGCTACACGAGCAGGTGTTTCCTGCAAACCCTCGCGGTTAGCGTCCTCTCCTACAGCCTCGATAATCATTTTTACAGCTGCTTCAATTTTTTGTGTATCCATTCTCGTTCTTCCTCTCCATCAGATAGGCTCTCACTTGGCTCAAGAAATACAAGGAACCTGTGACAATCCTAACTGTTTGTCTCTTTTCTTTTTTATCTGTCAATTTCTGCTCTAGAAAATCCTGCCAACCTTTGTAGCTGAGATTTCTAGACTTAGCTGCCTCTTTCAGCACACTTTCATCAGTCGCCCGACTATCGTCAAAATGTGTCAGGGTAAGCTCGGTATCTGGTATTGCCCCCAGCAAATCCAACATATCTTCCAAGGCCTTGGTTTTGATGCAAGTAAAGAGGATTTCCTTATGATAATCCGCAAAACGTTCTTGCAAGGTTGCTATTAAAGCCTTGATAGCATGGGGATTATGGGCCCCATCCAAGATCATCAAGGGGGCCCTGGACACGACCTCCAGACGCCCTGGCCAACTTGTTTCTTCCAAGGCTTGAGCAATCAAGTCATTGCTTGCTAGTTCTCGCCCATCTTCTTGACAAAAAGTATCAAGCAAAGCAATGGCCATCCCAGCATTCTCTATCTGGTGCAAACCAAGTAAACCTGTCTGGAAACGACCTTGTCTGACAGAACTGGTATAATCAAAGATTTCACCCGTTACCACACTCTCTTGGTGACTGACCTGATAATCTAGCTCATATCTGAGTCTCGGCGCATTTTTAACTTCTGCAATAGAGTTAATCACAGCTAGCGCTTCTGGAGCAATGCGGCCTATTACCAAGGGAATTCCTTGTTTGACAATACCAGCTTTCTGCTCTGCTATAGCTTCCAAGGTATCACCAAGTAGGGCCACATGATCCAATCCAATGGTTGTAATTCCTGTCAAAATGGGCTGGCAGATATTGGTACTATCCAAGAGTCCCCCCATACCAACTTCCATGATGGCCACATCTACTTGTTCAGAAGCAAAATAATCATAGGCTATGGCGGTGATAATTTCAAACTCGGTTGTTCCCTGCAAATTGGCAGCCGCTTCCCCCTCAAGCAAAGATCGATAGTCTGACATGAGAGCTTCTAGTCTCGCTTCTGGAATGGATTCCCCATTGATGCTAATCTGATCCGTATAATGAATGAGATAGGGCGAGCTAAACACGCCAACTCTCAGCCCTAGCTTTTCTAGCATATTTTTCAAAAAAGCAATGGTCGAACCCTTGCCATTGGTTCCTCCGATATGGATGACTTTGAGTTTGAGATGGGGATTTCCGCGCAAAGCTAACAGTTCCACCATTCTTTCCAAGCCAAAATGCGGTTGATCCGTCCGGTAGTTAGCAATCCACTGATTGTTTTCAATTTCTTTCATCTTATTTGTATTGTTTTAAATCTAAATTTTCCGCTTCATCAGCCAGACGAATAGCGGAGGCAATTTCAACTGCCATCCTGTGACTAGCTACGTCATGCACGCGCACCACTTCTACACCCTGTCTCGCAGCGATACTAGTTACATGAGCCGAAGCCGTATCTCGATTGCGGAAACCAAGTTCTGTCTCAGGATTGACTTCAAAACCACTTTCTTCAAGGATATTGATGACAAATCGCTTACGCGACACTCCGAGAAAGATTGGATACCCCTTCAGATGTAGTTTATCCAAGTCCCGTAAAAGAAGCAGATTTTCTTTCTTGGTCAGACCAAAGCCAATCCCTGGATCCAACAGGATGTTTTCTTGTGCAATCCCAGCTTGATTTGCTCTCGCTAGAGCTCGTTCAAAGAAAGCCGCCATCAACTCTTCGATTGGCATTTTTTCAAAGTCAGCTAACTCTTCCTCTGTAAAAGCTTGTCCAAAACCAAAATGAGGGAAGATGAGCGAGCTAGGGTGCTGAGGTCGTGCCATGACTGGATTAAACATGATGACTACTTTCGCACCAGCCTTAGCAACCACATCCGCCATTTTTTCATCACCCATGAGACCAGTGATATCATTGACTAGATTGGCACCAGCAGCCAAAGCAGCCTCTGCTACCTGACTCTTCCAAGTATCAATGGAGATGAGGACATCACTTTCCTTGCGAATAGCTTTAATCACTGGAACAACACGCTGGATTTCCTCTTCTATCTCAACATAGCTACTTCTTCCCGGCCGAGTTGATTCTCCACCGATATCTAGTATGCTGGCTCCTTCTGCTATCAATTTACGAGCCTGCTGGAGCGCCTGCTCAAGCGCAAAAAATTGACCACCATCCGAAAAGGAGTCTGGGGTTACATTGATAATTCCGCAAATAGCTGTCTTTGCATGATTGGCTTTACTTAACATATCGGTCACTCCCTCAAGACTTTTCACCATATTATTTATCTATTTTACCATAAAAAGAAAAAGATGGACACGATTGCATTCATCTTTTTCCCAGTAGAAACAAGTAAGCAATTGTCAAAAATCTTAAACAGAAATCCCTAATGTCCGACTTATGATCACCACAAGAGCCAACAAACAGAAAGCAACCCCATTCACAATCATGTGAAGTAAGATAGACATTTCCAAACGTTGGGTCTTGTAAGCCGTCCAAGATAGAACGATCGACATACCTCCATAAATCAATAAAGAAGGTAAATTACTTGGTTGATGCAATAAAGCAAACACAATCGTACCGACTACAAATCCCAAGTTCTCTTTTCCTCGGAAAATCTTTTTAGGAACAATTCCCCGACACAAGATTTCCTCACAAATTGGAGCAAGCAAGGCCAACAAGAAGAAACTGGAAATTAAAGAACTATTTTGAACCATATCATTAACCTGAGACTGATTCCCTGTTGTCGTCTCATTTGACAGTTGCAACAAGATAGAACCAAGTATATTTGAACAGATAATGACTAAATAACTTAATCCCAATCGTGCCAAATCCTTAGCTCTAAAAAAAGAAAAATTAAAACTTGCTAATTGCGTTTTACGAGCTCCAAAAATAAATAGTGCCAAAACTACAATCGAAATACCAGCAACTATCAGTCCTGACTGCAACAGTGGTACTTCATTTAAAGTTAAAATAGCAGTAACCCCTATAGGAATCTGATATAAAATTGTCGCCAGAAAAAAGATTAACAGCCAACCTGCACGATTCAATAATTCTTTCCATATATTTTTCTCTTTCATCACCTATCTCCTTTGTATTCAAAAAGGGGGAAAATCCCCCTGGGTTATCCTATTATAAGGCCATGCTGATGTAGTTAAGGATAAACAAGGCATCCAAAATCCAAATCATGACATGAACATCTTTAGCTTGACCTTTAACAAGCTTAGTCAAAGTGTAAGTCAAGAAACCAACTGCAATCCCTTGAGTGATAGAGTAGCTGAATCCCATAAAGATAGATGTGAAGAAAGCAGGAACCGCTTCAGACATATCATCCCAATGGATATTTTTCAAGCTAGCCAACATCATAATCCCAACGATAATCAAGATTGGAGCTGTAGCGGCTGTTGGTACAATCGCGAGAAGTGGACTAAAGAAGCTTGAGATCGCAAAACAGATAGCTACAACCAAGGCTGTCAAACCAGTACGTCCACCTGCACCGATACCAGCAGCAGACTCGACATAAGTCGTTACGTTCGAAGTACCTGCGATGGCACCAATTGAAGTACCAATCAAGTCAGAGTAAAGAGCCTTATCCAACTTAGCTGATTGGTGGTTTTCACCATTTGTCGCTACGATACCAACTTTTTCACCTGTACCAATCAAGGTACCAATCGTGTCAAAAATATCTGTCAATGAAAAGGCAAGAATAGCCATCAGAGTTTCAGGCAAGCGAGCTGTATCTGAAATCAAAGCTCCCAAACCTTCTGAACCAAGAGCTGCACCAAAAACTGTCTTCAAGTCTTCAAAGGCTGCACCAACATGGTTATTAGCAAAATCGATACTAGACAAATCTACCAAACCAACTGCGATAGCAAGAACAGTTGTTGTCAAGATAGAGAGGATAATTCCCCCTTTAATTCCTTTGATAACAAAGAAGATTGTAATGGCCAGTCCTGCAAGTGCCACCAAAACAGCTGGGTTATTAAAGTCAACCAATCCTGGAACTGCTGAAGAGTTTGCTGCAATCGTTGCTTTAGCTTTGTCAGCCCCTTCTCCTACAACAGTATAGTTACCTGGATCAATCGTAAATTTCAAAAATCCAGCATTCTTAATTCCTACGTAGGCAAGGAAGACACCGATACCAGCTGAAATAGCTGAACGAAGAGCATTTGGAATCGATTCAATGATCATTTTACGAACATTTGTCAAGGTAATAATCAATGAGATAATCCCACAGATGAAGACCATAGCTAGGGCTTGTTGCCAAGAATAACCGAGTCCAAATACGACTGTAAATGTAAAGAAGGCGTTAAGACCCATACCTGGCGCTTGGGCATAAGGTAAGTTAGCATAGAAGGCCATCATCAAGGTACCTGCTACTGCACCAATGATCGTCGCTAGGAAGACACCTTGAGCAGGCATTCCTGTTTGCGAAAGAATTTGTGGGTTTACAAAGAGAATATAACTCATTGCAAAGAAGGTTGTTAAACCAGCGAGAACCTCTGTACGAACGTCTGTACCGTTCTCTTTTAGTTTAAATAATTTGTCCATTATTAATCTCCTTTTAATTTTTACGAACAATAATAGAATTATATCATTTATCATTCACTTTTTCAATATCTTTGTTTGATTTATTTAAGAAATTGATCCAATTTCATTTTTTGTTTGGAATCTGCTTTTCTGCCTGCTTTCTGTTATAATAGAAGACATCTTATCTGAAAAGACACTAGAAAGGTCCCTATGACGAAAAAAATTATTGCAGTTGACCTGGATGGAACCCTGCTCAACTCAGACAGTCAAATTTCTGACTTTACCAAAGAAACCATAAAAAAAGTTACTGAAAAAGGCCATCAAGTTATTATTACAACAGGGCGCCCTTACCGCATGTCAAAAGATTTCTACCGTGAACTAGGCTTAGACACTCCTATGATTAATTTCAACGGCTCCCTCACTCATTTACCAGATCAAGTTTGGAACTTTGAAAAGTGTTTAACTGTAGACAAAAAATATCTGCTAGACATGGTTCGACGTTCAGAGGACATTCAAGCCGATTTTATCGCTGGAGAATACCGTAAAAAATTCTACATCACAAATCCTAATGAAGAAATTGCCGATCCTAAACTAT
>ERZ773044.927-NODE-927-length-11026-cov-6.65546_pt1 | contig 11026 bp, 10 predicted proteins | sample MGYA00511897_ERZ773044 | MGnify/ENA primary metagenome ERZ773044 (study PRJEB29015, sample SAMEA2738116) | human oral metagenome | biome: human oral; feature: human-associated habitat; material: saliva | place: China | collected 2170 ...
ATGGAAGGAATTGACGTAGATGCGCTCTTCCTTGTAGAGAGCATAGAGTATTGACGACTTGTTAAGCGTAACACTATGCGTCCTCTCACTGCGTTCTGCGTCTTGAGAATGCTTGATGGTTGCAGCATGGAAGGTTGTGATTGTCTTATCCTTAGCTAATTTCTTCTCAACAGTAGCATCTGTTCTAATGTAATCCTCATAGATATCCTGTTGTACAGAACCACCCAAGGCAGCAGCAAGTGTTTGTATTCCTCGACAGATACCCAGCATAGGTATCTGGCGATTGAAGGCTAATCTGGTAAGCATGAGTTCGGCTTGATCACGCTCAGCGTTGATACCATGGAGATGAGTAGAGGGCTCTTCGCCTATCCAAAGTGGGTTAATATCAGCACCACCAGTCAATAGTAGTCCATCAAGATGGTCTAGTGTGTTGACAAGGACATCCTTATCAGCAACTGGCGGGATGAGTATTGGAATGCCACCAGCCGTTACTACTTGTTTATAATAGACGTCTCTTAATGTGGCATCACGCTCTGTAAAGTTGGTCGTGATACCTATTATCGGCAGACGTTTTGCCTCGGGGTAAGTCGCATACACCTTGTCAAGATGCGACTGAAGGTCGTATTTCATCTTTCCGCTCTATGTTCTATAATTCGTTATATCGTTGTTATCAAGTCTAAAACAGGCTTATAGTTCTTCTGTAATTGGTATTTCACGCTTGATACTCTGCTCTAATGAGATGAGAGTCTCCGTTGAAACAACCCCTGGAATGCCCTGTAATTGGTTGTTAAGGAGATCCATCAATTGCTCATTATCACGTGCGTATAGCTTTAAAAGGATGGTATATGGACCAGTTGTGAAGTGACATTCCACTACCTCGGGGATAGCACTAAGACGCTCAACTACCTTTTTATACATAGAACCACGTTCTAGATTGAGGCCGATGTAAGTACAAGTTGTATAGCCCAAGCTCTTTGGGTTGACATCAAAACCACTCCCCGTGATAGCTCCATTCTCGATGAGGTGTTGTACACGTTGATGTATTGCAGCACGCGAAACACCGCATTGTGCGGCTACATCTTTGAATGGCATACGTGCATTCTGCGATAGAATGCTTAAGATCTTCTTGTCTAATCGATCTACTTTCTCCATCTCTTTCTATTGATATACTTGATTTGTTATGTTGTTGAAAACGCTTATTTGAAGTAGAGCAAAAGTAGATAATAATTATTGAATAGGCAACAAAATGACAAACAAAATGCACCTCTTGGGTGCATTTTGTCTATATAGAAGCTAATAGTAAGGTATTTCTTCGCCCATTAGCTTACGTTTCTTAATATCGAGGAAAGAGCCTCTAGACTTTATTTACCAGCCTTTGAAGATGCTTTCTTTGTGCTATTTGGCTGAGATTTCTTCGCTGTCTTGTTATCCTTCTTAGCTTCGGTTTCCTTAGAGGGAGTCGGCTGTGAAGATTTTACCACATGCACTCCATCAATGTCTTTAAGCTCCAATGTGAAGATAAGAGTTGAATAAGGAGCGATGTCGCGACCTGCTCCACGCTCACCATAAGCCAAGTTGTAAGGGATAAAGATTTCCCACTTAGAACCTACTGGCATAAGTTGTAAAGCCTCAGTCCAGCCCTTGATAAGTCCACCAACGTTGAAGGTGTCGAATTCGGTGCCGTGTTTTGCGGTTGAATCGAATACCTTTCCGTCGATAGTCTTGCCTTCGTAGATCACCTGAACATCGTCAGTAGCCTTTGGAATAGCGCCTGTTCCTTTCTTAATAATGCGATATTGCAAGCCACTGGGGAGTGTTACGACCCCTTCCTTAGCCTTGTTTTCAGCCATGAAAGCCTCGTTCTTTGCCTTATTCTCAGCCTCTCTTTGCTGTCTGATAGCCATTTCTTTTGCTTCAAAGAGCTTTGCTGCGGTTGCAGGAGACATCGTTATCGTGTCCTTGGACATAGCTGCTACGATTCCACTATATAGTATCTCTGTGTCAATTGGGCTCTTTGACTCTTCGAATTGACTAACCATATTTGGGAGTAAACGGCTTTCTATCTGGCGACTAACGGCTATTCCTACTCCATGAGCAGCAAAGTTCGCATCCTTGCGTTTGCTGATTCCTTCCTTTAAGCCCCTGATGAAGTCGGGCATTAACTCCTTTGTTATACCGAATTGTTGCTCAAGATAGGCTTCCAAGCCGTTTGACATGGTCATACCTGTTGCGTAACTCAATGAATCGGCAGCACTCTTCAATACGATAGGTGCCGTCTTGCAAGCCTCTGAACACTCTGTTGTAGCTTTGTTCTTCTTATCTTTTTTCTTACTCTGAGCGCTTGCTGTGTTTAAAGCTGAGCCTGCCGCAATAAGCAAAGCCAGCATGATTACTTTCTTCATAACCTATATTTGTTTAATAAAAGATGTTTCCCTCTCCTATAGACGTTGCTTGATTGGACTCGTGTGTCCAACTGATTATACACGTCTGTATAACTGATTATACTCGTCTGTATAATTGATTATACTCGTCTGTATAATTGATTATACTCGTCTGTATAATTGATTATACTCGTCTGTATAATTCCCTATTCTATAAAAGATGATTGTTTACTTAAAAGGAGATGATTCAAAGAAGGTCAGGCTATGCACCTGACCCTCCTTATTTATTATCTTAAGATGTCTTGGAATTACTTGACTGGCTTACCGCTAACCTGTTCTGGCATACCAGCAGGCATACCTGGCTGACCTTGTGGAGCCTTCTCAATACCCAACAACTCAACCGTGAACACAAGTGTTGAGAATGGTTTGATGTCTGGGCTAGGCTGTTGTGCACCATAAGCTGCACTGTAAGGGATTGTAATCTCCCACTTAGAACCAACTGGCATAGTGGTCAATGCAGCTGTAAAACCAGGTATTACACCACCTACAGGCATAGTTGCATCATTGCGTTGATCAAATACCTTGCCCTCGATAGTCTTACCAACATAGTTGATTTTCACTACATCAGAAGCCTTTGGAACAGCGCCATTTCCCGCCTTAAGTTCTTTAATCTGTACACCCTGCGCAATGGTCTTTACGCCTGGTTTCTTTGCATTAGCAGCCATGTAAGCATCGCTCTTCTTCTTGTTAGGACCGTATGTCTTCTCAGCGTTCTTCATCTGAATTGCCTTTGAAGTAGTCTGCTCTATGTTACGAGCTTGCTCAACAGTCATCTTCTGATTCTTGCCCTTTGCACTTGCAGCAAAGCCTGCCAAGAAGTTCTTCAGAGAGATAGTCTTGGTTGAATCATCACCAAAGATCTGGCGGTTAATCTGCTGTTTAATGACCATATTCATCTGCTGTCCAACACCGATACCAGCGTTATAAGCAGCCTTCTTCTTGTCATCTGCACCCTGAACACCATCGTTCATACCCTTGATGAACTCGTCGATGTAAGCGGTATCAATCTGCATCTGCTGTAGATACTGTTTAACACTTTGACCCTGATCTACGCCGAATGCGTAGCTTAAAGAGTCTACATCAGACTTCAAATCCTCCTTAGGAGCAGAATTGCCACAGGCTGTGAAGCCTACAGCTACCATAGCCATTGCGGCTAAAAGATAAACTTTCTTCATTTATTTTATTGTTTAGTTTTTAGGCATTAATACATGTTCTGTAGGGCTATCATAAGTTATTAAGAGTACTTATAACGCCCTAGCAGATATTAATTTATAATACTTTGAGTAATTCAACATCGAATACAAGTGCTGCAAATGGTGGTATCTGTGCACCTGCGCCACGCTCTCCATAAGCGAGATTGTAAGGTATGAAGAAGCGATACTTAGCCCCTTCCGACATCAACTGTACGCCTTCTGTCCATCCAGCGATGACTTGGTTGAGTCCAAAAGTGGCTGGTTCGTTACGTTGATAGGAGCTATCAAAGATCGTCCCATCGATAAGTGTACCCTCATAGTGGCACTTTACCTGATCAGTTGCGCTTGGTTTCTTACCATTACCCTCCTTTAGTACTTGGTACTGAAGACCTGAAGGCAATACAACCACACCCTCTTTCTTTGCGTTCTCAGCCAAGAATGACTCTCCAGCAGCCTTTGCTACCTTTCCAGCCTCAGCCGCTGCAGCACGTTGCTTTTCCTCTTGTTCCTGGAAGAAAGCCTGTACTAAGGACTGTGCCTCAGCGTTATCAACCTTCAAAGGAGTGCCTGATATTACATCTTTAACAGCCTGTGCGAAGTCGTCGATATTTAATCCCTTCGCTCCCATACCAGCGAGTTGGGAACCGATACCGATGCCCAGTGCATAGCTTAATTTATCCATTTAGTCTTGAAGTTATTTATTATTAGTGTGCAAAGATACTATTTTTTAAGGTATTGAATCACATTAATCGAATTAAAATAACTAAATTTGTAGAATAGAAACAAATGTAAGGTCGTATGAAGAAAGTAGTATTCTTAACGGGTGCAGGTATGTCTGTCGAAAGCGGCTTCAAGACTTTTCGTGGTAACGATGGGCTTTGGGAAGATTATCCCGTTGAGCAAGTAGCCTCACACGAAGGCTGGGAAGCAAACCCAACATTGGTTAACAACTTCTATAATAAGCTCCGAAAGAAACTTTACACAGCATTGCCTAATAAGGGGCATCAGCTGATTAAGGAACTAGAAAAGGCTTACGATGTAGTTGTTATCACGCAGAATGTGGATAATCTACACGAGAAGGCGGGGTCGAAGAAGGTAATTCATCTGCATGGAGTACTATCTAAGGTGTGCTCAAGTAACGACCCTTACGATTCGAGATACATAAGAGAGTTGCCCCCAGAGGATTGTGAGGTAGTCTCTGGAACACTGGCTGGTGATAGTTCTCTGGAGCGTCCTTTCATTGTCTTCTTTGGTGAGGCTGTGCCCATGATAGAGCCTGCTATGGAGGAAGCTGCACAAGCAGATGTGTTTGTAATCATCGGAACTTCACTGAATGTCTACCCTGCGGCAGGACTCGTGAGATATGTTCGTCCAGGCGTCCCCATCTATCTCATCGACCCTGATAACGCCCCTGCTGGTAGTGCGGGGCACGTAATTCACATTCAAAAAGGGGCTAGTGAAGGTATGGAAGAATTAATAAAGTTATTATAAAAGAACACCCACATTCATTGCAGCTATTCGATGATTATCGAAGGAGATGTGGCTTTGATGTGAAATAAAAGAGTATGAAAAGACTATTATCATTAGTTATCATTGCGTTGATGGCATTGCCTATTATGGGGCAGAAAAACGTTTATAAGTTCAGTGTAAAGGATGGCAATGAGAAGACCATCAAGTTGAAAGAGTACAAAGGAAAGGTGTTACTCATTGTAAACACAGCCACAAAGTGCGGCTTCACACCGCAATATGAGGCGTTACAAAAGCTCTATGACACTTATAAAGATCGTGGTTTTGTCATCTTAGACTTCCCTTGTAACCAGTTTGGAGCACAAGCACCTGGATCGCTCAAGGACATCCACTCTTTCTGTACGGGTACTTATGGCATTACGTTCCCACAGTTTGCTAAGATCGTAGTAAATGGTAAGAACGAGTCACCCCTTTATACTTACCTTAAAGCCCAACAGCCTTTTAAGGGCTTCGATACGACCACTCAGATTGGTAAATACCTTGATGAAAAGTTCAAGAACACTAATCCTAACTATGCAAAAGACCCTAGTATCAAGTGGAACTTCACGAAGTTCCTCGTTGATAGAGACGGTCACGTCATAGATCGGTTTGAGCCTACTGCGGATATGAAGGACGTTGAGGCGGGTGTCAAAGCGGCTTTGAAATTGTAGAGAAAGCCCCACCCAACCTCCCCAAAAGGGGAGGAGTGCCTAACGGAAGTCGGTTGGGTTATATAGAGGGAAGGGGTAGTTAGCGTGTAACGAAGTTGTGCCTCGTAAGCAAGAACGATAAGAACGAAAATAAAGAAACGCCCTTCTCCATCCGAGAAGGGCGTTTCTTTGACATGAAGAGAGGCTTTCTTTACATCAAAGAAAGCCTCTCTTCATATTCTATTATAATCTTCTCAATTTGAGATGTATGCCATATTCAATCTAAATCGTCGTTGGTGTCTGTTCCTTATGCGCCTTACGTTTCACCTTAAACTTATCGAATCCCTTACCGAAAACACCCATTACTTGACTCTGTGTAACGAATGCGTCTGGGTCAATCTCATCTATCATACGATAAACGTAAGAGGCTTCTCGCTGGCGTGTAACCACGATTACAACCTTTAAGTCATGCCCCGTATAATAGCCCTTAGCGTCAATAATGGTGCTGGTGCGGTGTGGCTGGTCTTGAGAAATCATATCGCATATCTCCTTATAACGCTCAGAAATAATCAAGAACTGTACTGATCTGCGACTTGAATTGATGACTTGATCAAGTACGAAGGATGTTATAATGAGGTTTACATAGCCATAAATCACTTGCTCCCAACTATGAAGAACGACGTAACTACCTGTTACTATCGTCATATCAACCAATAGGATGACCCTACCTAACGATATATCGCGATACTTGTTGACGATAGCTGCAACGATATCGGAGCCACCTGAACTTCCATTATACGATAGTCCGAAAGCAAGACCAACACCACAAAAGACTGCTCCGATGATTGCTGACATGAAAGGTTGCCCATGCAAGAGCATTGGATGAGGGAAGGCTTGGCTCAAGACATTCACTAAGATGGTAAGAACTACTACACCATAAATGGTGCGAATACAGAACTTTAAGCCGAGAACCTTTAGTGCCACAGCTAGTAAAATAGCGTTCAGACAGAAGTAAGTCCAGCTTACGGGGATTCCATTTCCCCAATAGATGATAGATGCAAAACCTGCTACACCACCATTGCCAATGTGGTTGGGCAATAGAAAGATAGTCCAACCGATTGCGTAGAAGAGCATTCCTGCGGCTATCATGATGTAGTCGAGGATCTCACGATAAAGTAGTTTCTTATTCATTCTGTTGATCATACGTATAAGGATAAAGCGTTAGTTCATGTTGCAAATTTAGATAAATTTTCCGAAACAAAGCATCTGCACGGAAAAAATACACTACCTTTGCAGAAAATAAATAGCACTTGTAAAGAGCATAGGTCATATATCCAATTTGATAAAGAGTATATAACTGGAATCTTACAAACACTCAATAGATATTGAACGAGCCGTTTTTTCCCTACATAAGGATGTTTGACACGTTCGCAAGTACTCTTTTTTTCTAAAACAGAAAGATAACATGTCGGAAGATTTTGATATACATGAAGAGAGGCTCTCATCGGCTGAGAAAGACTTTGAGAACGCTCTCCGCCCATTGAAATTCGATGACTTTAGTGGACAACAGAAGGTTGTTGAGAACCTTCGAGTGTTCGTTGAAGCAGCGAAGTACAGGGGAGAACCACTCGATCATACGCTCTTGCATGGTCCACCGGGACTGGGTAAGACGACGTTGAGTAATATCATTGCAAACGAATTAGGCGTTGGCTTTAAGATAACTTCTGGTCCGGTGCTTGATAAACCAGGTGATTTGGCTGGTATTCTGACGTCATTAGAACCCAACGACGTGCTCTTTATTGATGAAATTCATCGTCTTTCGCCTGTCGTTGAAGAGTATTTATACTCTGCAATGGAGGACTATCGCATCGATATAATGATTGATAAGGGTCCTTCAGCACGTTCCATACAGATTGATCTGAACCCTTTTACACTCGTCGGAGCCACTACTCGCAGTGGACTTCTTACTGCTCCGCTTCGTGCGAGGTTTGGTATTAACCTGCATCTAGAGTATTATGACCCCGAAACAATACAACGTATTATTAAGAGGTCGGCGTATCTTTTGAAGGTTCCAATCGTTGATGAGGCTGCAGTTGAGATTTCTCGACGTTCGCGTGGGACGCCTCGTATTTGTAACTCATTGCTTCGACGTGTGAGAGACTTTGCTCAGGTGAAGGGCAATGGAACGATAACTCCAGAAATAGCAATGATGTCCTTGCAGTCATTGAACATTGATCAATATGGTTTGGATGAGATAGACAATAAGATACTACTTACCATTATTGATAAGTTCCGAGGTGGTCCTGTTGGCGTATCAACCATTGCAACTGCCATTGGAGAGGACGCTGGAACGGTTGAGGAGGTGTACGAACCATTCTTGATTATGGAAGGTTTCATCAAGAGAACACCACGTGGGCGTGTTGCAACTCAGCTTGCTTATGACCATTTAGGACGCAACTCTTTTCATGACAACCCGCTCCAGCCTGGATTATTCGACCAATAAGAAAGTTGTTATCTATTTGGTTTTCTAATGGAAATAAACTATATTTGCGGTAGAAACAAGGAGGTAAACATGAATAGAACAATAAGTATTCCTGCTGCTGATAATGCTCTTTTGGAGATGTTGGCACAGAAGATTAGGTGGGAGATAATAGATGAATAAAGGACTCTTCGTTGGTAGTTTTGATCCATTTACTATTGGGCACGACTCTATAGTACGCCGTGCTTTACCGCTCTTCGACCATATTATCATTGGTGTAGGGGTGAATGAGCGGAAGAAGTATATGTTGAGTGCAGAGGAGCGAGTGAAGCGTATCAAGCGTCTCTATGCTGATGAGCTAAAGATAGAAGTAAAAGCATATAGCGACCTAACCATCGATTTCGCTCGTAGAGAGCAAGCGACATATATTATAAAAGGTGTTCGCAGTGTGAAAGACTTCGAATATGAACGGGAGCAAGCAGATGTGAATAGATTATTGTCAGGCGTTGAAACCATCTTTCTCTATGCTGAACCGCAGCTGTCAAGCATTAGTTCTAGTATGGTGAGAGAGCTTCAACACTTTGGAAGAGATATATCGGAGTTCCTTCCAAAGGGGTATTAACAAGAATAGAAAAACAACTGAAGCAAATGATTACATATAGTGCAGAAGGCGTAAAGATGCCTAAAATCAGGAAACGTGATACTTCTCGTTGGATTAAAGCTGTCGCTGCTACCTACGGAAGGAAGGTCGGGGAAATAGGGTATATGTTTGTTGATGACGAGAAGATACTCGAAGTGAACAATGAGTACTTGGGGCATGATTACTACACAGACATCATTACCTTTGATTATGATGAGGGTGATGTGCTGAATGGCGACCTTGTAATTTCACTCGACACAGTGCGCTCCAATGCTGAACTATTTGGTAAGGTGTATGAGGAAGAGCTGTTTCGTGTTATCATACATGGCATTCTTCATCTCTGTGGAATCAATGACAAGGGACCGGGCGAACGTGAGATAATGGAAGAGAATGAGAACAAGGCACTTGCATTGTTACGTCAGATGGAATCCGAAGAAGGTGTTTCGTTTATAAGATAAGGTTCTGTTTCTGGAGGTTGATACACCTTATTAATATAGCGCATACACGATAAAAGGGGAAAAGGATAATGCTTATTGAGCAAGTCCTTTTCCCCTTTTATAGAATAGGAGAATCTTACTTCACTCCTTATTCTTTATCACTTGCGAGTTTAACAGCCTTATTCACAATGTCACTCTGTTCGTTCCAAATGCGGTAGTATTCGTTCATATCCCATAGGTCACGTGCTACGAGTGCTTTTAATTGAACCTTTATATAAGGCATGGTTGCTGTTAATTCTGCTTTATCCTTTGGTTCTACCTTCTCTTTCTTACCCTCTGTTATGATCGTGTCAAGCAATGATTGTGGTACTACGTAATTCTTATTGAAGGTGTCAAACGACTTATAAAGGTCTTTCAGCGTTGTTCTGTTTGCATCAACATACTTCAGATAAGCATTCATAATGATGTTCTTAGCAGCCAAGAGACGATGATATTTCGTGTATTTAGTTGTATCTAAAGGCACGAAGTAATCGGGCATAATGCCGCCACCGCCATATACTACTCGATGGTTGCGAAGCGTGTAAAACTTCTGAGAAGTATCAAAGTGAATACTATCAGGATTGGTTAGTTCACCATGTTTCAGGCGTTTCTCAAGATCCATCTCATAGTCTTTCAAGTCGCCTTTCTTGTATGGTTTCTGAATACAACGACCGCTTGGTGTATAATAATGGGCGATAGTCAAGCGCATCATACTACCATCAGGGAAGTCGAACGGACGCTGAACAAGCCCCTTGCCAAAGGTTCTGCGCCCAACAACTGTGCCTCGGTCGTTATCTTGAATAGCCCCTGTAACAATCTCTGCAGCCGATGCAGTGAACTCATTCACAAGTACATAAACACGCATCTTTTGTAGTCTTCCATTGCCAATAGCCTTGTAGTTCTGGCGTCGCACATTGCGTCCTTCGGTATAGACAATCATCTCGTTGTCTTTTAGGAACTCATTGGCAATCTGTACGGCAGCCTGAAGATAACCGCCACCATTGTCTTGTAAGTCGAGTATCAGGCTCTTCATACCTTGCTTCTCAAGCTCTTTTACAGCATCCATGAACTCCTCGTGAGTCTTCATACCAAAGCTCTCTAAGCAAATATAACCCACAGTTGGGCGAATCATATAGGCTGCGTTGAGTGTATGAACAGGTATCTTATCACGTGTGACAACGAATGTTAGGATATTACTCACGCCACGGCGTACAACACCCAACTTCACCTTCGTTCCCTTCTTGCCACGAAGCATCTTCATGATGTCGATACGTGGCATCTTTACTCCAGCTATTGTAGAGTCATTCACACTGACGATACGGTCGCCAGCAAGGATTCCCACCTTCTGAGAAGGACCATTCACGATGGGTTGAATCACCACTAACGTGTCCTCAATCATGTTAAATTGGACGCCAATACCCTCGAAGTCGCCCTGTAAAGGCTCATTCATTGCCTTCGTTTCCTTAGCATCTGTATAAGTGGAGTGCGGGTCTAAGCCCTTTAACATTCCTCTTATGGCATCTTCCGAGAGCTTCTGTTCATTCACAGAATCCACATAGAAGTTCGTTATTGCCATCTCTGCCAATTGCAACTTACGCAAGGGTGAGTCGCTCTTAAGCTGCGCTGACAATGGTAAAAAGC
>ERZ773044.928-NODE-928-length-11000-cov-5.37104_pt1 | contig 11000 bp, 10 predicted proteins | sample MGYA00511897_ERZ773044 | MGnify/ENA primary metagenome ERZ773044 (study PRJEB29015, sample SAMEA2738116) | human oral metagenome | biome: human oral; feature: human-associated habitat; material: saliva | place: China | collected 2170 ...
GTCCGACCCCGGCGCTGTTCGGCAAGGTGCAGGTTTCTGTGGCCGAGTCTGCGGCTGAGGAAATCGCGGCGGTGGACTCCGCCGAGGCCGCTGCCGAGATTGAGGCGCGCGCCGCATCCGAGGCGGAGCTGAACGCCGAGCTTGAGGCCGCTGAGCTCAAGGCCGGCGAGCTTGAGGAGTCCGCCCGCATCCACCCGCAGCAGGTGCGCGAGATGCACGAGAACTTTGCCGAGCAGTCGCGCCCTATCGTGCTCATTGGCCCCATGGCGGCGGGTAAGACCTACATTGGCACGCACCTGGCGCGTTTCTACGGCTACGAGTTCCTCGACGCCGACCAGCTGATTGTGGAACGCTACGGCGAGGTCTCCGAAATTTTTGAGATTTTCGGTGAGGTGCACTTCCGCGAGCTGGAACGCAAGACCATCGAAGAGGTGCTGACCTCCCCGGTGTACCGCAACACGGTGTTTTCGCTCGGTGGCGGCGCGCCCATGACCGATTCGGTTGCGGAGCTCCTCAAAGACGAATGCGTGGTGTACATTCTGGTTGATGCCGAGACCGTCACCCCGCGCATTACCGGCAATAAGACCCGCCCGCTGCTGCAGCCGAACCCGGTCGAGCGCTGGACCGACATTTTTGAGCGTCGCCGCACCCGCTACGAGGAGCTGGCGCACTTCACCCTGGACGCTCGCGGCGGCCGCCCCATTACCGAGATGACCGCAGAGATTCAGGCGTACGTCACCGCCAGCCGCAAGGCGCGGGCGAACAACTCCTGATCCCCCCTCCTACCCCCACTCTCCTGTGAAAGGACACACGATGAGCACTCAGCCCACCTTCGGCGCTTCCGGTGAAGCGGATATCACCCGTATTCCGGTGACCGGTAGCTCCCCGCGCGAGAACTACGAGGTGCTGATTGGCCACAACCTGCTCGGCACCCTGCCCGAGATTCTCGGTAACCGCACGAAGAAGGTGCTCGTGATTCACCCGCGTGCCCTGCGTTCCACCGGTGAGCTGGTCATGGAGGACCTGCGTGCCATGGGCTACGAATCGTTCAGCGCGGAAATCCCGGACGCCGAGGAGGCCAAGCACTACCAGGTGGCGGCGTTCTGCTGGCAGGTGCTCGGTCAGAACGACTTTACCCGCACCGACGCGATCGTGTCTGTGGGTGGCGGTGCCATCACCGACGTGGCCGGCTTCGTGGCGGCGACCTGGCTGCGCGGCGTGCGTGTTATTCACATTCCGACCACCCTGCTCGGCATGGTGGACGCCGCCGTGGGTGGTAAGACCGGCATTAACACCGCCGAGGGTAAGAACCTGGTCGGCGCGTTCTGGCCGCCCGCCGCGGTGCTCTGCGAGATTGGCACCCTGCGCACCCTGCCCGAGCACGAGTTGCTGACCGGCATGGGTGAGGTCGTCAAGTGCGGCTTCATCGCAGACCCCGAAATTCTTGACCTGATCGAGGCAAACCCGCAGGCCGTGCGCGATTCGCAGTCCGCCGTGATGCGCGAGCTCATCGAGCGCAGCGTGCGCGTGAAGGCCGAGGTGGTCTCCGAGGACCTGCGCGAGTCCGGCCGTCGCGAGATTCTGAACTACGGCCACACCCTGGCCCACGCGATTGAGCGCAACGAACGCTACCAGTGGCGTCACGGCGCGGCCGTTGCGGTGGGCATGGTCTACGCCGCCGAGCTGTCCCTGGCCACCGGTCACGCTGACGAGGAGCTCGTGGCACGTACCCGCCGCATCCTCGAATCTCTGGGCCTGCCCACCTCTTACAAGGCAGACGCATGGCCCCAGCTGCTCGAAGCAATGCGCCGCGACAAGAAGGCACGCGGCAACCTGCTACGCTTCATCATTCTTGACGGTTTGGCTCGCCCGCGCGTCTACGAGGTGCCGGACGATTCGATTCTGTACATGACCTACCAGGAGATTACCGAGTAGGTGATGAGTCCCGTATAGTCGCCGGACGCGCCCGGCCGCGTGGTTACTTCCATGTGGTTGTCTCCGCGCGGTGGCCGAGCGGGGGAGCCACAGGTTCTGTGGCGCCCCTGCTAGGCAAATTCGTGCGCATCCTGTAGAATGTACGGGACATATTTTTGCTCATTGAAAACTTAGCGCCTCGCCGGTGTATCACTACGGCGTGAGCGTCGATGACACGAAGGAGAGCCCCATGGCATCCACTACCGATATTAAGAACGGCGCCGTCCTGAAGATTGACGGCAACCTCTGGTCCGTCGTTGAGTTCCAGCACGTTAAGCCCGGTAAGGGTGGCGCGTTCGTCCGCACCAAGCTGCGCAACGTTACCTCCGGTAAGGTCGTCGACCGTACCTTCAACGCTGGCGCTAAGATTGAGACCGCAACCGTTGACCGCTCCGACTACCAGTACCTGTACCAGGACGGCGACGACTACGTCTTCATGGACATGAAGACCTACGACCAGATTAACGTTCCCGCAACCGTTGTTGGCGACGCAGCAAATTACATGCTCGAGTCCCAGACCGCAACCATCGCAATGCACGAGGGTAGCCCCCTGTACATCGAGTTGCCCGCATCCGTGGTCCTCGAAATCACCTACACCGAGCCCGGCCTGCAGGGTGACCGCTCCACCGGCGGCACCAAGCCCGCAACCGTTGAGACCGGCTACGAGATTCAGGTTCCCCTGTTCCTGGAGACCGGCACCAAGGTCAAGGTTGACACCCGCACCGGTGAGTACCTCGGTCGCGTGAACGACTAATGAATTCGCGTACTAAAGCCCGATTGCGCGCCCTCGAAGTGCTCTTCGAGGCGGATCAGCGCAACGAAGATTATATTGAGGTACTCCGCCGCCGTCGACTGTACACGGTAGCGCAGATTTCTGCTTACTCTGAGGAAATTATTCGTGGCGTCCGCGACCACGACGAAGAGATCCGTGAGTTTGTGGAGACTTACGCCCGTGACTGGTCCTTCGAGCGTATGCCCGCCGTGGACCGTGCCGTGCTGCGTATTGGCACTTGGGAGCTTCTGTACAATGACGAAGTTCCGGATGCTGTCGCAATTTCTGAGGCTGTCGGTCTGGCGCGTGTGCTGTCCACGAATGAATCTCCGAAGTTCGTGAACGGTCTGCTGGATAAGCTCCGTCAGGTGAAGCCGACCCTGCTCGCGTAACACGTCCCGCCGCGGCCTGCCCGCCAGCCTGTAGCTGGTTGGTTCGCTGTTTGAGGATGCGCCCGCAGGGGAGCGTACGTGAAACCCCCGCCGTGCTGTAGTTCGCTACAGGACGGCGGGGGTTTTCTGTGTTTACGCTTTGTTAGTGAATGCGGATGCGCTCGCAGGGTTTGTTGGTAACAGCGGTCGAGGCTTCACCGGAGCCCGTGGGTAGGAGTAACGTTCGAGGCTTCACCGGACAACGCGGGCGGGGGAGCGCCCCCTCTGCGGCACCCTAGCTTATAAACAACATAGGCGCCTCGAGGATGGAGCCTGCCCCGCGTGCCCGGTATGCGCCTTGTGTATAGGTGCACCTATCTTATGGCATAGGTTTATCCACTTGTTCCGATAGCTCACAGGTCAGTGCAGAGTCGAGCACCCACTCTTGAATAAACAGATTTACCTGCGGTCCAGAAGACTCATAAGCCATAGATAACGATGCCATGTATGATAGTTCTGGAATTGATAATGTTATTAATCATGGAGAGTTGATGAACAACCAGATTTTTAGAATACACGGTGACAACATTATTGAGTGTGAGCGTGTAGTCGATTTTCTCGCTGCTGGAGGCAACATATCACGGGTTGCAACCAGGATGATTTCTGCAGCTGTCACCGAGATTGAAGTTTTGTATATACATGGTGGTGGTCAATCTGTCACATGGGTGTTCCAGCTATTCCCCGGATTTAATAAATCTAATAGGAAACGATGGAACATTGATATTTTTGATTCTCTCCGAGAAGCTGGAGGCTTCCTAGACGAGACCCCCGATGCACTTATCACTAAGTTATCTGATGATGGCAAAAGCGAGGAAGTTCTCTGCGCGCTTGAGTTCTGTAGTGCTCTACAGGCAGGGAACCAGGCATGGCAGAGGAGTGGCCGTGCAATTTCAACTCAGCGAGCTTCTTGTCCTTATCTGTACATTGTTGATTCTGCGAAGTATGAATTATCCAAGGAACGGACTAGAAAGTCACTTCGTATGCCTAATCCGGCTGTTCCTTTTTCATATATTACTGCAAGTAAAAATTCAGAAAACTTATGTGCTCAGGTGCTTGTTAGAGCTGAAGAGTTCGACCCTGATGATCAGTTATTAGCCGGGTTTAAGGATGAATGGTTTGCTGAAGTTGATTTAGCTCATTATCTAATTGCTTTATTGACCGGAACACCTACTGATTCAGTAGAAAAAAATATTTTGGAGAAGAACCTCAAGGTTATTGAATTTTTTGCAAAAGATGCAGTTTCAAAAAATTCATTTAATGCTTTAGACTGGAACGATATATATGCAGGTCGTAAAGATATTCGTGATTTAGCACTAGAACGAGCAATTCCTTGGCGGAAGAGATTTGCGAATAAGAGTGAATCGTTAAATACCAAGGCATTTATTGATTTGTGCTCCGAATACGCAGTTGCAATCGGATCAAAGGATTTGCCTTTCGGTCTGATTCCTGTACATAAATTGCCTTCTTTTAAGCAGTCATTATCTAATATCTTTAAGAATTCGATAAATTCTAATGTTATATCCACAATTGATGAATCAAAAGACTTGATTATTTGCGCAGTGAAAGGTTTTAAGCCTGGAGGAGATGATGCTAGGCCCGATAGAGGTATTCTTCCGTTTATTACGATGCTAATGGGTGATTCCAGCCAAATACTAACCTATATATATGGCCCCATGCATCAGAGCCGTTTTAATGACCTGATTAACAATCCAGAAAATATAATGAATAAAAATGGGTTGTGGAAAGTATTTCTTGCATTAAGTGATACTGTTATTATTGACTCTCCGCAGATTGGTTCAGACGGGGAATATCTTGAGGGGATCATAGCAAGCAGTGATTTGAAAGCCGGATACCTTGAACAGAAAAAGGTAAGAGAATTAAAGATTCATTCCCTATCAGAGAACCCTTTAAGCATGCATGAAGATGATGTTGATACAGTGGTTCATACGTTATTTAACTCTGTATCTAAAGAGTTGCGGCATGAAGGCCTCTGCAATCCGCCTGGAGGAGATTGGTCAGGGATTAGTCTGAAAGTTAAAAACCGTGAGTTGAAATGGCTGTCACTGCCGCGTGTTAGTGACAGCATCGGAGGTAAACGACCCGATCATGTAATCCAGCTTTTCCCCGAGGATTATAACCCCCTAACTATAATTATTGAGTCGAAAGATAAGCCATCTTCTTTGGAAAAAAATGTTGGTCCTAAACTTGTCGAATATCTAAATCACTTGATAGGTTTTCCACCAAGCGCAACAAGATACTCCGGACAAGCTTGGATTAAGAATTCTGAGACTGTGACTCTACCTGCTTCAGAGCTTATTAGCTGTGCAGCTTTTATTCGCAAGACGGAAAACTTAAACCCGGTCTATGACAAATCAAGATGCGATATTATGTTCTCCTTGAAATGGGTTGAAAGTAAGAGAGTCTGGCAGATTGAGATTATAAATTTTGCCCTCGGTAAGACAATTTTTTCAATCATAAAGAATATACTCTGTAATACTGTCGTTACCGAAGGCCTTGAAATTTTAATTAAGGAATCTGACGTGGTTAATAGTTAAGGAAAAGTGATTCATAGACTGCCTCAACCTTTTTATCAATCACACGTTTAAAAGTTGAGCTTCCTGAGGGGAGGAGTAAGCGCCTTTTGTAGAGATCTTCTGGAAGAGTGTGCTGGTATACTTTCTCCCCTCTGAGGCCGTCAAAAGATAACGCCCACTTTACTCCAACCATATTAAGATGTTCTAGGTACTGGTAGAACTCTGAAAAATCAATCGTATTGGTACCGTAGTAGCGCCCTTTCGTATTTGCGTAGGGGGGGTCAAGATATATAAAGTCACCACGTTTTGCGGATTCGGAAGTCTCACGATAATCTGCCGATATAAATTTTATTCCTGAAATATGATTAGACCAGTCAAAGATTATTTTTTCGAGACGATCAGGATTGATTCCAGGACGCGACAAATGAAACGAGTTATTGAAGTGCCCTTGTGAGTTAAAACGAATTAGTCCATTGACACAAGTTCTTGACAGAAAAAGCAAATCGCTTGGTGAGAAGTATTTATTAAAACGCTCACGGACAGCATAAAAGTGGTCTGGCCCAATTTCTTGTAGCTTCTTCCAGTCATAGCGGTATAGATTTGATAAATCCTTCGGTTCATTTTTGATGAGTTCCCATAAATCTATGAGAGGTTTGCATATGTCTCCAGCAATTCCTTTTTCAGGGGAGAGTACATATGATATTGACCCACCGCCAATAAATGGTTCAAAGTATCGATTAAATTCTGGAACTTCAGTTACAATTGCTTGAGCTTGGGATCGTTTGCTCCCACTCCATTTGATTACTGGCTGAAAATAAGACATAAATTAATCCTTACTATGGGTAATGAGTTGGTTCGGAGAAACATTTAATGCACTTGCTAGTTTAATGACAATTTCTTTATACGGTTTTTCATCTTTTATGAGTGCATACAAGGATGGTCGAGATATCCCGGCTTTGCGACAAAGCTCTGAATAATTATGAATATTATTAATTTTCATTAAATTATTCACTGTTTCTTCTGCGATGTAATCCACTAGAATAGTTTCCCTTCATGACTATCCGTATCTGCTTGCTTGGATAAATTTTGAGAGGTGGGTTCGGTGTGAGCATTAGCCAGTCGTTTATTAGCTATCTCAATATATTCCTGTTCCAACTCAAAACCAAGATAATCACGGTTGAGCTCTAGAGCGGCTAGACATTCACTTCCTGCTCCAGCAAATGGGGTAAAGACTAAATCCCCGGGTTCTGATGAGAGCTCAATAATCCGTTTAAGAATGCGTAGGGGCTTTTGGGTTGGGTGTTTCCCGAAGCGTATCTCCCTTCGTTCTTTGTTGTTTGCTATTTCCCAAACTGTCCGCATTTGTTTTCCAGGTTTTTTGATTGAGTCGTAGTTGTAGTCTCCTGATTTGGATTGCTCGTAGTTAAAGTAATATTTTCTGGATTTTTCGTTACCTTTATGTACCCACAATATAGTTTCGTGGCTTGCAGTTAGTCGCCTACCCGCAAGATTTGGAAACGCATTTGGTTTGTACCAGATAACTTCATTGATAATTTCGAGACTGAGTGCCTGACAGGCAACATTCACAATTCCAATATTGTGATAGCTGCCAAATATCCACATCGAACCTGTGGGCTTAAGGATTCTTTGACATTCTTTCAACCAGGAAATAGTGAAATTCAAATAGTCCGACAGGCCAATATTGTCCCAATGTTCCATGGTCTTATCCCACGCTCCTCCCATTCCTGGTAGTTTGCGATTAGGGGATATTGAGATTTCAGAACCTTTCGATAGGTTGTAAGGGGGGTCTGCGATTATCAAGTCCACTGACTCGGAAGGGAGATCTTGCATCAGGCTAAGCGAATCACCCTGGAGAATAACATTTTTAGGATTCTTCATATCTATATTGTAAATTATTTTTTACACTTTAGCAAGTCTGCGATGCTAGTAGTGCGACCTTAACATAGGTGTTTTTTTGGGAGTGAAGGAGGTTGTTACGGGGGAATTGTTTACTGAAATGCTTCTCTCGCCGAACCTGAACGTAGCCTGTGAACTGTGGTACCCTACTAGAAGCACAAAACCTTTAAATCCGTCCCGTGAGGCGGGGAAGGAGACGGCTATGCCTGGGTCAACTGTACCCACATCCGGCGCGAATCAGGGGCGAAATCTAACCGCAGCCCCCCATTCGGCAACCCCTCAAAGCACCTCCGAGGACGCGACCACCGTCGGCCGCACCATCCTCAGCGAGGACGAAATCCGCCGTGCCCTCACCCGCATCGCCTACGAAATTATTGAAACCAATAAAGGCGTAGAAAACCTCGTACTCATCGGCATCCGCTCCCGCGGCGTGCCCCTCGCCGTACGACTCGCAGCCCGCATCCAAGCCATCGAGCCGAACTTCAACGCAGAAACACGAATCGGCGCCCTGGACATCACCGCCTACCGCGACGACCAGCGAACCGGCGGCACCACCTCCCCAGACACCGCAGGGGAAAGCATCATGCCCACCATCGGCATTGAAGGCAAAACCGTAGTCCTCGTTGACGACGTCCTCTACTCCGGCCGCACCGTACGCGCCGCCCTCGACGCACTCAACGCCCACGGACGACCCGCCCTCGTACGCCTGGCAGTCCTCGTAGACCGCGGACACCGGCAACTACCCATCCGCGCCGACCACGTGGGCAAAAACCTGCCCACCAGCGCCAGCGAAACCGTGCGCGTCGTACTGACTGAAACCGACAACGCAACAGACCGAGTTGACATTATCCAGCTGGGAGGGCTCTCATGAAGCATCTGCTCGACACCCGCGAATTAACCCGCGAAGAAGCCATCGAAATCCTTGACGTCGCCGACTACATGGCGCAGGTCAAAGCCGAAAACCGCACCCTCAACGTGCTCAACGGCAAGACCGTCGTCAACCTCTTCTTCGAGGACTCCACCCGAACCCGCCTCTCCTTCGAAGCCGCAGAGAAGCGCCTGGGCGCCGCCGTCACCAACTTCTCCGCATCTGGCTCCTCCCTGTCTAAGGGCGAGTCGCTCAAGGACACCGCGCAGACCCTCAAGGCGATTGCCGCGGATGCGTTCGTGATCCGCCACTCGGCATCCGGCGCACCGCAGCGCCTCGCCGAGGCAGGCTGGACCGACATCCCCGTACTCAACGCAGGCGACGGCACCCACGCACACCCCACCCAGGCACTGCTCGACGCCGTATCCCTGCGCCAGTACAAGGCAGAACGCGACGGCCTAGACAGCCCCCGCGGCACCGACCTGTCCGGCATGCGTGTGCTCATCGTCGGCGACATCCTGCACTCGCGCGTGGCACGCTCCAACCTCTGGCTGCTGCACACCCTCGGCGCACAGGTCGTCTTCGTCGCACCGCCGACCCTGCTGCCGCTGAACACCGCCTCCTGGGTTGAAGAAGCCGGCCTGGAAATCTTCCACGACTTCGACGAAGCCATCGCCACCAACCCCGACGCCGTCATGCTGCTGCGCATCCAGAAGGAACGCATGAACGCCGCGTACTTCCCCTCCGCAGAGGAGTACACCGACCTGTGGGGCCTGACCGCCGAACGCTTCGCAACCCTGCAGGCACAGCCGCAGCCGGTCGCAATCCTGCACCCGGGCCCCATGAACCGCGGCCTGGAAATCTGCACCGAAGCTGCCGACGCCACCAACTCCTGGGTCCTGCGCCAGGTCAGCAACGGCGTGGCGTTGCGCATGGCGGTGCTCTACCTGCTTCTGACCGACGGCTCCAGCGCCAAGCTCTACGCCGGCGACGAATCCTAAACGACCTTCCTAACGAGAGGAACCAACACCATGAGCAAGTACCTGATCAAGGGCGCAAGCCTCTACGGCGAAAAGGTCGCCGACATCCTCATCGAGGACGGCGTGATTAGCCGCATCGCAGAGAACATTGATGCCGCAGACGCACAGGTCGTCGAGGCGGCAGGCCAGGTGGCGCTGCCCGGCCTGGTCGACATCCACACCCACCTGCGTCAGCCCGGCTACGAGGCATCCGAAACCGTCGAGACCGGCACCCGCGCAGCAGCCCTGGGCGGCTACACCGCAGTGTTCGCCATGGCAAACTCCATGCCCGTGGCAGACACCGCTGCAGTGGTTGAGCAGGTTGACCGCCTCGGCAAGGAATCCGCATGGTGCCGCGTGCAGCCCATCGGCGCAGTGACCGTGGGTCTGAAGGGCGAGCGCCTCTCCGACATTGGCGGCATGGCGAACTCCACCGCGAACGTGCGCGTGTTCTCTGACGACGGCATGTGCGTGTACGACCCCGCCGTGATGCGCCGCGCCCTCGAATACGTCAAGACCTTCGACGGCGTTATTGCCCAGCACGCGCAGGAGCCGCGCCTGACCGAAGGCGCCCAGATGAACGAAGGTAAGGTGTCCGCTGACCTCGGCCTGGCCGGCTGGCCCGCCGTCGCTGAAGAGGCAATCATCGCCCGCGACGTGCTGCTGGCTGAGCACCTGGACTCCAAGCTGCACATCTGCCACCTGTCCACCAAGGGCTCCATTGAGGTTGTGCGCTGGGCTAAGTCCCGCGGCGTGAAGGTGACCGCAGAGGCAACCCCGCACCACCTGCTGCTCACCGACGAGACCGCACGCACCTACGACCCGATTTTCAAGGTGAACCCGCCGCTACGCACCGAAGAGGACGTCATGGCGCTGCGTCAGGCTGTTGCTGACGGCATCATCGACGTGATCGGTACCGACCACGCACCGCACCCGGCAGAGACCAAGGAATGCGAGTGGGCGTGCGCCGCGAACGGCATGACCGGCCTGGAGCAGGCACTGTCCATCATCCAGATGACCCTGGTTGACACCGGCATGATTACCTGGCGCGACGTGGCACGTATCCTCTCCGAGCAGCCCGCGAAGATTGGTCGCCTGGAGGCCGAGCAGGGCCGCCCGCTGGCCGAAGGCGAACCGGCAAACATCGTGCTGGTCGACCCGAAGGCAACCCGCGTGATCAAGCCGGAGGAACAGGCCACCAAGGGTAAGAACAACCCCTACCGCGGCATGGAGGTTCCCGGCTCGATTCGCGCAACCTTCTACGCCGGCCACCCGACCGTGCTGAACGGCGAGCTGACCACCCCGCGCAAGTAAGTTCACGCAGCTGACCCGCGAGGCGAACCGCGTAGTGACCGTGCCGGCGGTGGCGGGTTCAGGCCCGCCACCGCCGGGCAGTCACCGTCGGGCACGGACGCGGTTCGCCTCGCAGGTTAGCGGCGCGAACGCACGTGCGCGGGTTACTTGCGCGGGGTTGCCAGCTCGCCG
>ERZ773044.931-NODE-931-length-10966-cov-61.8983_pt1 | contig 10966 bp, 12 predicted proteins | sample MGYA00511897_ERZ773044 | MGnify/ENA primary metagenome ERZ773044 (study PRJEB29015, sample SAMEA2738116) | human oral metagenome | biome: human oral; feature: human-associated habitat; material: saliva | place: China | collected 2170 ...
TACCTCTTTTGTCATTATCTATCATATCGTTTTTTCTACGTTTTAGCAAGATAGACAACCTAGAAAGCTTGCCCAATTACGCATAAAACTCCCAGAATTGACTGGGAGTTAGCTAGTTTCTATTCTATTTATGTATATTTTAACCGTCGTTCCTTTTGAGGGGACAGAATCAATATTCATCTGGTAATCTTCTCCAAAATGAATCTTGAGCCGTTGGTCAACATTTTGAAGACCAACTCCACCACGTTTGAGTTGACTTTGACTACTATCGCCAGCAACTTGGAAGCCAACTCCATCATCCTCAATACGAATGACCAATCCTGAATCCTGTTTCTGGACAGAAAGTTTAATGTGTCCCTGACCTTCCTTTTCTTTAATACCATGGTAAAGAGCATTTTCTACAAGGGGTTGTAGCACCAACTTGGGTAAGACTAGCTTATCAAAGGCAGGAGTTTCATTAATTTCGTATTCTAGCTTATCGCCATAACGTTGTTTCTGGATAAAGAGATACTGGCGGACATGATTGATTTCATCAGACAGGCAAATCAAATCTTTACCCTGATTGAGCGCCAAGCGGAAGTAGGTTGCCAAGGACTTAGTCACTTGAACCACTCGCTGACTGTCCTGAAATTCAGCCATCCAGATGATAGTGTCCAAGGTGTTATAGAGAAAATGCGGATTAATCTGACTTGATAGGGCTTGAAGTTGGTACTGACGGGTCGTTTCTTCCTGCCTGCGAATATCTATCATCAACTGATCAATCTGATCCAACATGGCATTGAACTGGCGAGTCACCTCTCTCAGTTCATAGGCACCAGTTTCCTTGGCACGAAGATTTTGAGAACCAGAAGCAATCTCCAGCATGGTTTCTCTCAAATCCTTCAAAGGGGCAATCCAGCGTTTAAGAGTAAGCCACACCAAACAGAGACAGGCAAGAAGAGATGTGAAACTGGCTCCAAGCAAGGTCCACAAGAGTTGACTCCGAACTTGGTCTAACTTTTCCAGTGATGACACGCCAAGCACCGTCCAATCAGTTCCTGCAATCTTTTCCTGACTGACGTAGGATTGGTGGTCGAGCGTATAGCCCTGCCCTGTCTCAATGTAGGGTTTCATGGCTTCCATTTCACTAGCTGAGCTATAGACTGTGTGTTTAGGATGGTAAACAAATTCATGGTTTTCATTGATGATAAAGGCAAAGCCCTGCTGACCCAACTGGAGTTGATTGAGATAGGCTTCCAGAGTTTCATAGGAAATATCCAAGCGAAGAACGCCCAGATCGGCTCCCTTTGCATCAAGAAGTTCCTGAGTGACAGAAATAACCCATTGACTATCTGATTTATGAGCTGGGGTCAAAACTGGCTTAGCACCCTGATGAATGGCCTTTTGGTACCAATCCTCAGTCATCATATCTGAAGATGTTTTCATCTGCACAGTGTCATCTGTAGAAATGAGCTGACCAGACTTGGCTACCAGCACAACAGCTTTCAAGTCCTGATCTGCCTTCAAGATGGTCAAAAATAGATCTCGAATTCCCTTTACCTTGTCTTGACTGGGATTCTCAGCATAGGCTAGGACATCCGTCTGCTGGGTCAAACTGGTCGAGGTGGTTTCTAATTTTTTGATATAAGACTGGATAAAGTGGCTAGTTTGACTGATAGTCGTCTGGCTATTGCCTTCAATGGTAGCCTCAATGGCTGAAGAACTCGATTGATAGTAGAAAGTCCCAACCACAGCCAGGAGAATGAGAAAGACCAGAAAGATGGAAATAACCATTCTGACTAGGAGAGAAGAACGTTTCATCGATCTTCCCCCTTCTTAAACTGGCGAGGTGTCACACCTGCAATCTGTTTAAAACGTTGGGTAAAATAGTTCATATCTTCAAAGCCAACCTTCTCTGCGATCTCGTAAATCTTCAGATCGGTAGTTAAAAGCAAAAGCTTGGCTTGTTTGACACGTTCTCTCACCAGATAATCCTGAAAAGGCAGGCCTAACTCTTTCTTAATCAAAGAACTCAGATAAGTCGGGCTAAAACCCAAGTCACTGGCCAAACTCTTCAAACTAAATTGGCTATCAGCCAGATGGGACTGGATTTTCTGGGCCATATTTCCCTCAAACTTATCAGTCAATAAATCTTGTAACTGCTCTTCTTTCTCTTCTTTGTCCAACTTTTGCTTGATTTTCCCCAACATTTCCTCAATATCCTGACGAGAAAAGGGTTTGAGCAGGTAGTCGTCCACACCGAGTTTGACAGCAGACAATGCATAATCAAAATCATCGTATCCTGTCAAAAACACTAGATGAACCTGAGGATAGGTTTCTCGAACCAGACTGGCTAACTGGATACCATTTAGCTGGGGCATGTTGATATCAGTTAAAACAATGTCTGGCACCTGCTTTTGAATCAGCTCCCAAGCCTGCCTTCCATTTTCAGCCTGACCGATGATTTCCATATCGTAGGCTGCTACATTGACCAGTTTAGTCAAGCCTTGTCTAACCAGATATTCATCTTCTACGATTAAGATTGTGTAGGTCATGCTCTGCTCCTTTGTCACTTACTAGTATCAGTATAGCAAAATTCTCCTCTAACTGCTTAGGAAAGACCTCTTAATCTACATAATCTAGTAAATAAGCATAGCCTTTTTCTTCCATTTGGTCTTTAGGAATAAAGCGGATAGAAAGACTATTGATACAGTAGCGTAAGCCACCCTTGTCCTGTGGACCGTCCGTAAAGACATGGCCAAGATGAGAATCTCCCACTCGACTTCTTACTTCCATGCGCGTCATATTATAGGACTTATCTTCCTTGTAGGTGGCGACATCTGGACTGATTGGTTGGGTGAAACTAGGCCAGCCACAACCAGACTCAAACTTGTCCTTTGATGAAAAGAGAGGTTCGCCAGTTGCCACATCGACATAGATACCGGATTCGAATTTATCCCAGTAGCGGTTTGAAAAAGCTCGTTCTGTTTGATTTTTCTGGGTAACGGCATACTCCTCAGGTGACAAGGTCTTTTTCAATTCTTCATCGCTTGGTTTAGGATATTTGCTGGCATCAATGACGGGATAGGCAGCCTGATTGACATTGATATGGCAGTAGCCATTTGGATTTTTCTTGAGATAGTCTTGGTGGTAATCCTCAGCCACCACGAAATTCTTCAAGTTCTCCTTTTCAACTGCTAGAGGTTGGTCGTATTTCTTAGCCACCTCATCAAAGACTTGGTTAATCACCTCTAAATCCTTGTCATCTGTGTAATAAACACCAGTACGGTACTGGGTCCCCACATCATTTCCTTGTTTATTTTTGCTGGTTGGATTGATAATGCGGAAGTAATGAAGCAGGATTTCCTTAAGAGAAATCTGCTTGGCATCATAGGTGACATGGACAGTTTCCGCATGTCCTGTTTGGTTAATCAATTCGTACTTGGTTGTTTCTCCTCTACCATTTGCATAGCCTGAAACGGCATCCGTCACTCCGGGAACACGTGAGAAATATTCCTCCACTCCCCAGAAACAACCTCCAGCCAGATAAATTTCGTGCAAGTCTGCATCTTTACTAATTTCTGTTTTTTTCACTGTTTTTCCTCCTTGGCTAACTGATGCCTTCTCAATTTGCGAGCTATCTGTCTGCCCTGCATTTCGCATCAATAGAAAATAGAAACCGGTTATGGCTAGGAAAAAAATCCCTACCAGAACAAAAATTTTTACTTTATCATTCATGACCTTTCTCTACCCCATTTCTTTCAATGTCTTTAAAATCATATCCTTATCCATAAAACCTGGTTGCGTTTTAACCAGCTTGCCTTCCTTATCTATAAAAGCTTGAGTTGGGTAAGAACGAACACCATAACTTTCCAAAAGTTTGCCTGATGGGTCAATTAGAACTGGAAAATTTTTATAATCCAAGCCCTTGTACCAGTTCTTAAAGTCTGCTTCAGCTTGTTCCCCCTTGTGTCCAGGAGACACCACTGTCAAGACCACATAATCATCACCAGCATCCTTAGCAATCTCATCCGTATCTGGAAGACTAGCTAGACAGATGGAACACCAAGAAGCCCAGAATTTGAGATAGACTTTCTTACCCTTATAATCAGACAAGCGGTAGGTCTTGCCATCTACTCCTGTCAATTCAAAATCAGCAACCGCCTGACCTTTAGTCGCAGTTTGCGAACTGACTTGTTCTGTTTTAGTTTGCTCCTTCATAGTAGATTCATCTGACATATTTTTAGCCGAACAGGCTGCCAAGCAACAGATTGATCCGACTCCAAGGAGACATGTTTGCCATTTTTTCATTTCTTCTTCCTCTCTATTCAAATACTCTTGTCAAAATAGACGCATTTCCTAAAAGCACCAAAATTCCCATCACGATAATGAGGAAACCACCCACTTTTTTGAAGGTTCCGAGATAAGGATGGAGCTTTCGGAAATGTTTCAAAACATAGCTGGAGGCTAGAGCTAAAACCAAAAATGGTAGCGCCAAACCCAGCGTGTAAATCAACATGAGAGCAGCTCCCTGCCAAGCACCTGAACCACCTGAAGCCGCCAAGGCTAAAACAGAGCCCAGAACCGGTCCTACACATGGCGTCCAAGCAAAACTAAAGGTCAACCCCAGTAAAAATGCCTGACTATAGCCCTTACCCTTTTGATCCTGTCTATTTAATTGTAGCCTTCTTTCCTTATAGAGCCCCTGCAAATGTAAAACTTCCATCTGGTGCAAGCCCAAGAGAATGATAACCGCACCCGTCACATACTGAAACCAAGAAGCATACAAAAGGTCTCCTAAAAAGCCAGCTCCATAACCCAGTAAGATAAAGATAAAGGAAATCCCCGCTATGAAAGCTAGAGTTCTCAATAAACTAACAATTGAGATTGAAAATTTACCGCTAGAAGCCTGAGCACCATCTTTATCATCCAACAAGACCCCTGCATAGACCGGTAACAAGGGTAAGATACAAGGAGAAAAGAAGGAAAGAATTCCAGCAAGAAAAACACTGATAAAAAAGATAATCGTATCCATTGCCTTCCTCCATTCTTTGATTTGATAGGACTATTATAGCCCCAAAACTCCAGAAAAAACAGGTATAATGATAGGGAAAAATAGGAATTTAATCAGGTTATATTTCAAAAAAATAAAAAGAAGCATGAAGACAAAAGGTAAGCTATCTTATCCCCAATGAAAATCAAAGAGCAAACTAGGAAGCTAGCCGCAGGTTACTCAAAATACAGCTTTGAGATTGCAGATAAAACTGACGAAGTCAGCTCAAAACACGGTTTTGAGGTTGTAGATGAAACTGACGAAGTCAGTAACCATACATACGGCAAGGTGAAGCTGACGTGGTTTGAAGAGATTTTCAAAGAGTATTACTGTTTCAGAGCTTACATCTAGCATAACTAAAAAACAGATTCTTCCATCTATCACGGAAAAATCTGTCATTGACTTACTGATTTAGAAAAAATCCAACCACGGCTGGCGAAGCTTATCTTTGCTAGTTTCTCTGTATTTTTTAATTCCAAGAATGCTATTTTGACTAGTATTGGTGATGGTCATACAACAGCGCCTCAAACTCAGCGACAGTCATTCCCAGCTGCTCACTCGCAACCTCTGAAGTCAGAAGACCTTGGCGGACCATATCTAAGAAAGCGAAGACTCTTCCTTCAACTTTCCCGCGTTCTAAACCTTTCGCCCTAGCAGTTTCCAAGGCATAGTCCTGTGCTAACAAGGCTTGTTCTTCACGCATACGTAGTTGACTAAACATTTTCCTGTCCTCCTCGGACCAGCTCTTGTAATCCAGCAGTTGGTCTGCTTGACTAATGGCTCGCTCGGGTTGTTGGGTAAAGGGCTTATTGCCAAAAAACTCCAACCACGGCTTGCGAACCTCATCTTTGCTGGTTTCTCTGTATTTTTTTAGTTCCAAGAACGCCATCTTGACCAGATGGTTTTCTTGTCCGTTATTGGTGATGGTTAATACTTCACCTGTCGTGTCCTCGAGCATACTGAAACTATGAAAAGCCAAATCATCTGAGAAATAATTGCTATCTACAATGGCGATAGCATATACCGGTGCGATGTGTTTGTAACTCTGGTGTGTATCACCTTCTTGCTGGCGAATTTTTTCGAGATTTTGATTGACCTGACTGCATAGATAAGCCCACAGGCGATTAATGAAAAAATTCTGATGATGCACCTGAATCTCAATGATTACTTGAGTTCCATTATCTAGTTCAGCTAAAACATCTATACTGGTATAGAAATCCTGGGCCGAATACGGCATGGAAGGCAAGACATGAATATTGCTTCCCTCCAAAATCGTCACATTTTTGGCTGGTAAGTCCAGCATATCACGGATAAATTGACAAGTGATTTCTGGATTACTAAAGATTTTCTTAGCAACCAAGTCATTGGTTGGGCTAATGCCCGGATGTCTTAGAATCATCCTTTTCCTCCTTTTATTATATCACAGTTTTAAATCTAGGTTTACTAGATTCACTGCTACTATCTATTTATTCGGAAAAAAATGGATAAATGAAATAGAAAATAATAAACTAGGATAGCGGATAAACGCTAAATTATCAGTAAAATTTTAAACTTATCTGTCTTTCCTACTTATCTGATAATAAATTAGGTCCGCCAGATAGCCTTTTCTCTCTACACCATTGACAATTGTTTTTAAATAGGACATTCCAGCCTTCTCCATGACACGACCTGAAGCTGGATTGAGACTAGCATATCGTGCTCTAACATTTTGAAAACCTGCTTGAGTAAAACAAAAGTCCAAGACAGCTTCCAAAGCCTCCGTCATCATACCACGACCCCAATAGTTTTTTCCTAAAACATAGCCAATTTCACAAGAAGAATCATTCTCATCCATTTCAACGATGCTAATATCTCCTATCACTTGCTCAGGTTTTTCTTTGAGGCAAATGGCCCATTTATAATAGTTGGGATTATCATAGGAAGTAACCCAGTTACGAATCGAATTTCGAGTCACCTCGACATCAGGATGAGGATCCCAGGTGACATAGGTCAGATTTTCAGCGGACGAAGCCCAATTCTGAAACATGGCTTCTGCATCACTTTCCAAAAATCTTCGCAAGATTAAACGATCTGTCTGTAATATTTCCGTACCGATAGCTTTCATGTCGCTACCTCGCTTTCTGATAGATGATTCTCTGCCCAACCTCAATTTAAATTTACTTTGCTTTTGAATTTCAAGGTAATAAGCAAAAAAGGTCCACCGGACCTTCTCTCACTTTCTTATTTCAAGGTGAGAGGCTGAAAACCTCCACTGGAGGTTATTCTTGCTCTCGAGTTTCAGGGCAAGAAGCTAAAAAGGTCCCCCGGACCTTTTTACTCCCAAAAGTCATCGAATACAGTGATGGGTAGGTGGCGTTTATGTTGGCCTTTGTGCCACCAGTTTTCAATAGTCGCTTGAGCTTCTGGATTGATTGTTTTTCCTTCTAGGTAGTCGTCAATCTCTTCATAAGTGACTCCGAGAGCCACTTCGTCAGCTAGGCCTGGTTTATCTTCTTCTAGGTCTGCTGTTGGAATTTTTTCATAAAGGGCTGGGTCTGCTCCAAGTTCCTGCAAGAGTTGTCTTCCTTGACGCTTATTGAGGCGGTAAAGAGGGAGAATATCCGCACCACCGTCACCAAACTTGGTAAAGAAACCTGTGATATTTTCCGCAGCATGGTCTGTTCCAATGACCGCTCCGCTATGGGTACCCGCAAGGGCATATTGGGCAATCATACGGCAACGAGCCTTGATATTGCCCTTGTTAAAATCTGAAACAGGACTACCTGTCGCTTCAACTGCTGCTGTCATGGCATCAGCTGATTCCTTGATATTAACTACCAAGCTGACATCTGGCTGGATGAAGGCTAGAGCTTTTTGAGCATCTGCTTCATCAGCTTGCACTCCATATGGCAGGCGGACAGCGATAAATTTATAGCTATCATTCCCTGTCTCTGCTCGCAGTTCTTCCATGGCCAGTTGAGCCAATCGTCCTGCTAAGGTTGAGTCTTGTCCTCCAGAAATTCCTAGTACAAAAGTTTTTAGGAAGGGATGCTTTTTCAGATATCTTTTTAAAAAATCAATGGAACGACGGATTTCTTCATGGGCATCAATCACCGGTTTGACACCCAGCTCTTGGATAATCGTTTCTTGCAAACTCATTCTTCTTCTCCTTCACCAAGGGCTTCCTTGCGCATCTTGTCAATCAAATCCATCTTATCTTGCCATACATCACGCGCCAAATCCACTGGATAGTGCTGCGGATTGAGCACGCGCTTGTACTCATCCCAAAGCTTGTCAAATTCCTTACGAGCATAATCCTGAATCTCAGTTAAGCTAGGCAGGTTGTAAATCAATTTTCCGTCTTTGAAGATATCCACTAAGAGAGGAACGGCGTCAAAATTACGAACGGTCTTCTTGATGTAGGTATAAGTCGGATGGAACATCTTGATTTCAGTCATGTCGCTCACATCCACACCGTCATAAGTGATGTAGTCGCCTTCTGACTTGCCTTTTTCACGACTGGTAATGCGCCACACCTGCTTCTTACCTGGCGTAGACACTTTTTCCGCATTATTAGACAGCTTAATCGTATTGCGCATGTTCCCATTTTCATCTTCAATGGCCACAATCTTATAAACTGCTCCAAGAGCTGGCTGGTCATAGGCTGTAATCAGCTTAGTTCCCACACCCCAGACATCAATCTTAGCCTTTTGCATCTTGAGGTTGAGGATGGTATTTTCATCTAGATCATTAGAAGCATAAATCTTAGCCTCTGTAAATCCAGCCTCGTCCAGTTGCTGACGGACTTTCTTGGAAATGTAGGCAATATCCCCAGAGTCAATCCGCACACCCATAAAGTTAATTTGGTCACCCAGCTCACGCGCCACCTGAATGGCAGCGGGTACCCCAATGCGAAGGGTGTCATAGGTATCCACAAGAAAGACGCAATTTTTATGGGTCGCAGCATAAGCCTTGAAAGCCTCATAGTCGTTGCCATAAACCTGAACCAAGGCATGGGCGTGAGTCCCCAAGACAGGAATGTCAAAGAGTTTACCAGCACGCACGTTGCTGGTTCCATTGGCACCGCCAATCACCGCTGCGCGTGTTCCCCAGATAGCCGCATCCATTTCTTGAGCCCGACGTGTCCCAAACTCCATCAAGGGTTCATCTTCGATAACCGAGCGAATACGAGCTGCCTTAGTCGCCACCAAGGTCTGATAATTGACGATGTTCAAAAGAGCCGTTTCGACCAATTGACATTGAGCTAGAGGGCCTTCCACCTGCACAATGGGTTCATTTGCAAAGACCAAGTCCCCTTCTTGGGCAGAACGAACGGTCAACTCCAACTCGAAATTGCGGAGATAGTCCAAGAATGCCCCATGATAGCCTAGCGACTCCAAATAGGCAATATCACTATCTGAAAAACGCAAGTCTTCAAGATAGCTCACAATTCTTTCCAAACCAGCAAAAACCGCATAGCCATTCTTAAAAGGCTGTTGGCGGAAATAAACCTCAAAGACCGCCTTTTTATTGTGAATCCCTTGGTCAAAGTAAACCTGCATCATGTTAATCTGGTACAAGTCCGTGTGCAATGTCAAACTATCATCTGGATACATACTTTTCCTACTTCCTTAGCTAGAAACCCATGAAAATTTTCAAGAACTTTCATGTATTCCAATAAATTAGTACTATTATATCACATTTTAGCTGGATTGAGAAAAGAGTAACAAGCTATTCACCACTCTCCAGTTCATCCATGTCTTGTTCAAATTTTTTCTGAGCCCATTCGCCATAGCTCTTCAGACCAAGATTGCCAATAAAAACCCAGGGAAGGTAAATGACATAAGTAATTGCCCAAGCAGACAGGTATTTAACGTTCAAAGGATTGTGCTGATAAATTTCTATGTTGAATTGATAATTCTGTAACATCAAAAGAGCTGTAATAGCCAAAGTTAGAAAAAAACAACCCAAAATCGTAAAATGAAAACGACTATAGTAGGTCACTCCCAGATAACGGGCACGATTAAAAAAGAAGAAAATTCCTACTATCAGAGTATAAACTAGAAAATTCGGATTAAAAAGAGATGGAGCCAACACTGCCACCAAATAGCTTAGAAGTACAAGCCCAATAAAGAGTGAAAAAGACTCTGCCCCAGCTTTATTAATTAGTTGTTCTTCTCTTTCGTCAAGTAATTGATAATGAATGAATTTATTTACCATCTTCTTCCTCCCAAAATAATTGATCTAGGGTTTTCCCTAAACATCTGCAAATGGACTGGCAGAGCGAGAGACTGGGATTGTATTTCCCCGCTTCTATCAAACCAATAGTCTGGCGCGTCACCCCGACAGCCTCTGCCAGTTGACCTTGAGTTAAATCAAGCTCTACCCGAGCTAATTTTAATTTTAAATTTTTAGCCACCTGCGTCCTCCGTTTAGCTTTAATATTCATCTACTCTTAAAAAATTCCAAACTAACACAAGCTATCAGCCATTTATTATAACCCCATTAATTTGCAATCCAGTATTATCTTCAGCATAAAACCAGTATTTTAGGTTGTTTGAAATAAACTCCCTGGTTTGTTCTTTGATTTTTGTTTAGTATTAGCTTTAGTAGGATCTTTTAAACGAGTTTTTATTGATTGTATTTCTTGTTTAGTTTAGTCGGTTTCATATCACTATTATATAATGCTTTTGGAATTGAGTCTAGTATAAGTCAAAAACGTGGTGAACAGCAAGAACAGGAGCATACCAAGATGACTGATTTTTAGCTGGATTTTAAATCTGCAAAATAATACTAAATGAAACTACAATGAATACTCCTTGCTTTTCTTGAGAGTGAACAAGTACAATAAAATGATTGTAGTGGTTGCCACAAGATACTGACTAATAGACATCGTATTCGAAGCCACAAATACAGGTAAAGAATAAAAAGGAAGAAGTTCAATTGCTTTGATAA
>ERZ773044.932-NODE-932-length-10963-cov-44.956_pt1 | contig 10963 bp, 13 predicted proteins | sample MGYA00511897_ERZ773044 | MGnify/ENA primary metagenome ERZ773044 (study PRJEB29015, sample SAMEA2738116) | human oral metagenome | biome: human oral; feature: human-associated habitat; material: saliva | place: China | collected 2170 ...
TTAAATTTAATTATGATTATAGGGTTGGTCAAATGGGAAAGTACGGAGCTAGATAAGTTTTTAGAATCTATAAATTCTATATTCTTAAAAGGAAGCATTCCTATTGATTACGCTAGTTCAGTGAATTATTTTATCTTACTCCAGTATAAACTATATAAAACAAACAGCCCTAAAATTTTAGAATTGATTGATGTTACACTAGAAGGCTTCATATCAGGTAAATTTAGAAAACCTTTTTACCAAAGAATAAGTAATGATCTCTCATCTGTTTATCGATACGCCGATGTAACTTCTATGCTATATAAAAATAAAAAACTGGTAAAAAAAGCATTATTTTCTCTTGATAATGATTTTGAGAAAAATCTGGAGATGCAACGATATTTTTTGGAAAAAATTTTTCTACCTATTTATCAAATATCAAATGCCGACATTAAAGAACTGTTCACACCGTATTTTGATAAAGTACGAATTTCAGATTGGAATCAAGTCAGTAAAGGCCAGTTGTACGAAGAAATACTCTGTGAATTAGACTTTTTGCAATATGGTTTTGAAGTGAAACAAGAATTTATAGATTTTATGACTCATTGGATAAAAAACGATTTAAACAAGGTAGGTGGAGCAGAAAAACTTCTTAAGTTTATTGACTTTTTGATTACTTCCAGAAATATTTCTCAGTTGGAGGAATTGAGAGGGTTATTAAAAGAAAAAATACAGTCTATTATTGACAGTGCTGAGAACACCCAACAAACCATATAATCCATTAAAGGGTGTATGGAGATAAAGGTCGTCTGAAAACGAACGAAGTGAGTTTCGCTAAAAAACTAATCCGTTTTCAGGCGACCTTCCATTAACCCTTTCTACCCAACCACACAAACACGCCCAAGCCAATGAATGAGAGTACCGCGCCTGCGGTGCCGACGTAAGTCAAGCCGAAGTGGTTGATGACGAGGCTGCCTGCGAACGATCCGAAAGCGATGGTGAGGTTGAAGCCTGCGATGTTTAAGCCTGCGGCGACGCTGTCGGAGGTGTTGTGCCGGTGTGCGGTCTGCAATAAAAAGGCTTGCAAGGACGGCACGATGGCGAAGGTGAAGAAGCCCAATACCGCGACCAAAATTTTCATCAGAATCGGCGAGCCACCAAGCCAAGAAATCAGCAATGAAGAGAGGGCAAGCATTGAGATTAAGACGATGTTGGCACGGCGGATGCCGAATCTGTCGGTGAGTTTGCCGCCTGCAAGGTTGCCGATTGCCGCGAAAATGCCGAACAGCAACATATACACGCCGACCATGCTGTTTTCTTCGCCTGTGATTTGGGCAATGAACGGGGCGATGTAGGTGTAGGTGGCGAACGCGCCCGCGTAGGCAAACAGGGTTACGCTTGCGGCTTTTAATAAGGCTTTGTCAAACAAAATTTTAATGCTGGAAAGTGGATGAACGGGCTGTTCGGTTTTGAGCGGATCTTTCATGCCGAACAGCAAACCGACAAAGCCGAGGAAGCCGAAGAAGGCAATCACCATCAAGACCCAACGCCAATCCATCACGCCCCCCCAAATAGGTGCTGAGCGGTACGCCGAACGCCATGGCAAGGGTGAAGCCGCTGAATACAATCGCCACGGCGGTTGCCGCTCTTGCCTTGCCCACCAAACGGGCGGCGGTGCTGGACTCGACGGCGAGGAACAGGCCGTGTCCCAATCCTGCGGCGAATCGGACGAGGTTCATCAGTGCCAATTCGCTGAATAAAGCGGTCATCAGACTGCCGAGCGAAAAAATCACCGCCGTTGCCAGCATCACGCTTTTGCGGCTGAAACCGTTGGAAAGTGCGGTTAGAATCGGGGCGGAAACCGTCGCCCCAAGGCATAGCTGCTCACAATCATACCGATGTCGGCGGCAGGCACGTTCAAGCCCTGCGACATCACGTCCACCAAGCCGATCGGCACAAATTCCGCAACCCGAGGGCGAAAGAAGAAATCGTAAAAATATAAATGACAAAAGGCATATCAAACTCCGTTAATTAAGATTTTTATGAAGTGTAATGCCTTTTAACCAATAAGAAAAATAATGAGAAAAATAGCAGATATAAACTGATTTATACTAAACCTTCCAACAGCCGCTGTTTCACATACTGCATATTTCGCGGCAACACGCGGTGTTTGTGCCAAACCAGATAGAGCGGCGACGGGGCGGTGTCGTCCGCATTATTCAGCACCAAAAGCCTGCCCGCCTGAATTTCCTGCGTGCAATGGTAATCGGACAGCACGCTCCAGCCCATGCCTTCCACCACCATCTGTTTGACAATGCGTAAATCCGGCACGGTCAAGGCAGCCTGAAATGGCGGCGGCTCGCGAAAAAGCGTCTGCCACAACGGTGTCAAACCCGATAATTCCTCGTCGAAACTGATAAAAGGCAGTTGCGACAGCCGCTCTTTATTCGGCGTTTTGCCGATTTTATGGGTAAGTGCGGGGGCATACACCAGCAGCGGCTTTTCCGCAAACACCGTTTCATAAGCGTAATGCTGCTCATCGGGCTTGCTTGCCGTAATCGCAAAATCAATTTGGCGGCTTTCCAGCAACTGATAAAGCTTGCTACGGTTGCCCATTTGCAGGCGGACGGAAAAGCCGTCCGAAAGCAGCCCTTGCAGCACCTTCACCATCTGATAATGCACAAAGTCTGCAGGCGCCGCAAGATGCACCACCCCGCCGCTGACCGCTCCAAAACGAAAGCCCGACAGCTTCTGTTCCAAGGTATCCAAACTCGCCGCCACCGAATTCGCCAGATTGTCCGCCACCTCCGTCGCCGCCACACCGCGCGCCAAACGGACAAACAAAGGCTTACCGATAAAACTTTCCAAAGACTGAATCTGCTGCGACACTGCAGGCTGCGTAATACTGATTTGCGCCGCCTTGGGAAAAGACTGCTGGCGGTACATTTCCAAAAACGTGCGACGATGGTTGATGTAAGACATAAATAAATTTATTGGATTAGATGGATTGAAAAGGTAATTTATCAGAAATGCGTAGGATTGGCTATTTGCAAGAGGGCGGGTGGTCGAAAAGGTCGTCTGAAAACGCACTTCCCAAACCTGCGGACTAAGCTATCTTGATTTCAAGCTAATTATATTTTATTATTTATCTTGATTTCAAGTTAAATAACCCAAGCCTTCAGGAACAACGCCATGACAAGCCGCGCCGCCATTCTTCTTTCCACCGCGCTTGCACCCGTGATTTGGGGCAGCACTTATCTGGTTACCACCGAATTTCTGCCGACCGATCGCCCATTTACCGCCGCGCTGATACGCGTGTTGCCCGCTGGGCTCTTGCTGTTGGCGTGGACGCGGCGCATACCCAAACGCGATGAATGGGCGACGGTTGTCTTGCTCGGTTTTTTGAACATCGGCTTTTTCCAAGCTATGTTGTTTGTGGCGGCGTATCGCTTGCCGGGTGGACTGGCAGCGGTGTTGAGTTCGACGCAGACGCTGATGGTGCTGGTGTTCACTTGGTTAATCGGCAAAACCATGCCGCCGAAAGCGGCTTGGGCTTGGTCGGCGGCAGGGGTTTTGGGGATTGCGCTCTTGGTTTTGTCGCCGCAGGCGCGCTATGACGGGACGGGGATTTTGGCGGCATTGGCGGGCGCGGCGGCGATGGCGTTGGGCGTGTATTTGTCGAAACACCGCCGCACTTCGCTGCCCGTGTTGGCGTTTACCGGCTGGCAGCTTTTCATCGGCGGCTTGTTTTTACTGCCCGTCGCGCTGCTTGCCGAACCGCGGCTCGAATCTTTAAGCCCCGCCAATATCGGCGGCTATCTGTATTTGAGCCTGTTTGGTGCCGTGTTGGCTTATGTGTTGTTTTTCAGAGGAATTGCCAAACTTTCGCCTGCTGCGGTTTCGTCGCTGGGATTGCTCAGCCCTGTCTCGGCATTTATCTTGGGCTGGCTGTTTTTAGGGCAAGGGATGGACGCGAAGTCGCTGGCGGGATTTGCGTTGGTGTTGGTATCGATATTCGGGGTGCAGCGGGCAGTCATGAAAAAGGTCGTCTGAAAACAGCCTTGAGCCTTCAAGCTGCGTTTTCAGACGACCTTTTGCGCCGGTCGGTTTATTTCTTCAAGAATGCCCGTTTCAGAATAATCAGCCAATCTTTTTTATCCAAAACAGGACGTTGCGTAAATACATCGTATTTGCTGCCGTCCAGTTTCTGCAAAATCAGTTGTCCGCCGACAATAATCATCCGCAATTCAAATCCCAAGCGGCCTTTCAGCGTTTTACCCAAGGGCGAGCCGCCTTTGAGCATTTGGAACGCGCGGTTGCACTCATACGCCATCAGTCTTTGGAACGCAAAATCCGTTTTGCCTTCGGCAATTTGCGCTTCGCTGACATTAAATTTTTGCAAGTCGTCCTGCGGGATATAAACACGGCCTTTCTGCCAATCGACGGCAACGTCCTGCCAAAAGTTGATGAGTTGCAACGCGGTACAGATGCCGTCGCTTTGGGCAATGCTGACTTCGTCGGTTTGTCCGTACAGATGCAGCATAATGCGCCCGACTGGATTGGCGGAACGGCGGCAGTAGTCAATCAGGTCGCCAAAATCCTGATAACGGGTTTTGACAACATCCTGACTGAATGCGGACAAAAGATCGTAAAACGGCTGCAGCGGCAGCTTGAAAGGCGCGATGGCTTCATGCTGCAAACGTTGCATTAGCGGAGTCAACGGCGTTTCGCCGCGCTGTATGCGGTCAAGTTCGGATTTGAGTTCATCCAAAGCGCGCAAGCGTTCATCGGCTTCGGCATTGCCTTCATCAGCGAGGTCATCCGCAGTGCGCGCAAAAGCGTAAACGGCATGGGTAGGCTTGCGCAGGCGGCGCGGCATGACAAGCGAGCCGACGGGGAAATTTTCGTAATGGTTGACGGACATAGATATTTGAAATTCGGTATTGGGGTCGTCTGAAAGTATGAGCTGCGTTGCTCAAATGGCTTGCCGACGGCACGGAGCACTTTCAAACCTGTATTAACAACTCGGCATGATTTTAACACAACACATTATTTTATTAATGATTTAACTGTACGGCGTGCATAGAAATCCAAACTCAAAACTACAAAATTACCCTGTTTTCCCAATTCAGACGACCCTTTCCACAACGGATTTTAGCTACGGCAAAAACTATAGTGGATTAACTTTAAATCGGTACGGCGTTGCCTCGCCTTGCCGTACTATTTGTACTGTCTGCGGCTTCGTCGCCTTGTCCTGATTTAAATTTAATCCACTATATATTGAGATGACGAATCACAATACGGAAATAAGCTGTCCCATCCAAACTTAACCCGAAACCATGCCTCCCTCGTTCTTCAATATATCCGTAAACAATTGATTCGCTTATAATCCCCATACTTCCAAGTAAGCGGAGACTACGATGGACATGATGGCTTTCACGAATATTTTCTTAATCGTGCTATGTATTTTCACCATGCTGCTGGTGTGGTCGCGAAATTGGAAGCGTAAGCAGGCGTATTTTGAAAAAATCAAAAGCAATCCGGACAATCTGAAATGGCTCGAACAAAATCTGACCGGAAAAGAAACAGCAGACCTCAAAAACATCAACGAGTATTTCGGGCTGCCTTTGCTGCAAGCGAAGCAATTACTTGAATACTACAAGCAGCAGTCGGAAAAATAATCTATCGTAAAAAATAATCTATGGTTTAAAACAGGTGGACTGAATTCAGTCCGCTTTTTTTACCCGTTTCAAAAAAATCTTTTATTTCTGTATTGACAGAAATAAAAGATAAAAATAAAATACCCTCACTATGAAACTGAATCCGACCACTGAAAAATTTATCCTCCACTGGGGCGAAATGGGCACCAAATGGGGCGTCAACCGTACCGTTGCACAAATCCATGCCCTGCTCTACATCTTAGGCAGACCGATGAATGCCGAAGAAATTACCGAAACGCTCGGCGTAGCGCGCTCCAATGTCAGCAACAGCATCAAAGAGCTGCAAAACCTGAGGCTGGTGCATACCGTGCATATCTTGGGCGACAGGCGCGATCATTTTGAAACTTCAGACGACGTTTGGACTTTGTTCCGCACCATCGCAGAAATGCGCATGCAGCGCGAAATCGAACCGACGCGGCAATTTTTGCAAAGCCTGATCGATAGTCCTGAATTTAGTCAGGAAAATGAAACCGCCAAACAGCGAATCCGGCAAACCCATGATTTCATCAATACGCTGACCATATGGGCAAATGAAATGCTGAAGCTTTCCACTTCAACCATGGTGAAAATTTTAAAAATAGGCGCCGGAATACAGAAATTTTTCCGATGATGCCTCCCCAATTGATTTACAAGACACAACCCCCGGTTTCTCTTACTCAATCATAGGTGTGTTATGGCACATTCAACAGATGATTATTTCGACTATCCGAGAGGCAGAGTCATCACCGTTTATGCTGCATCTACGGTATTTTTTGCATTTAGTATCGGCTACTATGCTTTATTCTTTACCGTACCGGCCCTAATTTGCGGTTTGATCTTAAGCTTGACGTCTACATACAGGGACTTACGCGGCCTTATCCGGGCAATCATAACCGGATCATTATGCGGTTGTCTGTATCTTTTACTGTTTGGTGCAGATTTTGTCACCAGCCTCCTAGCCGGCGTGGTAATAGGCGGTACTTATTCTTTGATTGTTGGCGTTTTGAGCTTGCCCAATCCTCCGGGGGAGGATGATATTCAGGAACCTGCCTAATTTTTTACCCCTATATTTCTCTTTTGACAGAAATTTTAGAAATTACAGGCTAAATATATAAATAAATCGAAATGAAATTAGGAAACCAATATGCCCGACAACACTACACGCAATCTCCCTGCTTACCTGTCTTACTCGATGGGGTTGTTATGGCTGTGGAGCGGTACCCAACCTCTGTTTTTCATGCCCGAAATGTCATTGGATTTGCTGCATTCGGTCGGCATTCCCGATCCGTTGCAATGGCCGACATTAATCGCCGCTTCACTATTGGACATCGGTTTTGCCTTTTTATGCTTCAGCCGACTTCGTTCCCGTTCCGCAATATGGCTGCTGCAATTGCTGACCGTCGCGGCATACAGCCTGATTATTGCCTTCAGGCTGCCCGAAATGTGGGCGCATCCGTTTGCACCTTTGGTAAAAAACCTGCCGATTATGGCTACTTTATTTTTCCTGTATCAATCCGTAGGAGATAAAAAATGAACACTTATTTAATCGTTAAAACCCTGCACATCATCTCGGCTACCTTAATGGTCGGTACCGGTTTTGGTACAGCGTTTTACCTCTTTTGGGCAAACCGCAGCGGTTCGGTCGCCGCGCAGTCGGTCGTATCGCATTGGGTCATCAAAGCAGATTGGTGGTTTACGACCCCCGCCGTCATTTTCCAACCCTTGTCCGGCTTATGGATGCTGTACGAACGCGGCTATACCGTTTCCACCATGCTGGAACAAAATTGGGTATGGATGACGCTCGGTTTATACATCCTTGCAGGCATTTGCTGGCTGCCCGTCGTTTGGCTGCAAATCCGTATGGCAAAGATTGCCGAAAAAGCGCATAAAGAAAACGCAGACACCATTCCGGAACCCTATTGGTGTTACGCCAGACGCTGGGAATTGCTGGGCTATCCCGCCTTTTGCGCCACTATCGTGATTTACTTCCTGATGGTGATGAAACCGATTTAAAGCTTTTCAGACGACCTCAGCAACACCATAAAGAAAAACCATGAACATCATCATTTTCGGAGGCAGCGGCTTCATCGGCAGCCGTACCGCCCAAATCTTAAAAGAACAAGGTCACCAAGTTTGGACGCCCGACCGCCGCGCCTTCGATTTTCTTCATCCCGATGAAACGGCCGCACGCCGTTTGTTAGAGGGGCAAGACGTCCTCATCAACTGCATCGGCATCATGAGCCGTCATGCCGAAATACTCGAAACCGTACACCACCGCACGCCCAAACAACTCGCCGCATGGGCAAAAACAGCAGGCATAAAACACTGGGTGCAACTATCCGCACTGGGTGCCGACCCATCTCAACCCATCAACTTTGTCGGCAGTAAAGGACGTGGAGATGATGCCGTCGCCCAAAGCGGCATACCGATTGCCATAGCCAGACCATCCGTCGTTTACGGGCGTGGGGGAACCAGCTGCGAACTGTTCATCAAATTAGCCCGCCTCCCTTTGCTTCCCCTACCGGAAGGCGGCCGCTTTTACTTGCAGCCCGTCCATCTAGCCGATGTTGCCGAAGGTTTGGCAAAACTTGCCGTCCAAACCGACATCAACCATAGCATCATCAATATGACCGGCAGCCAAACGCTGACCTTGGCGGAATACCTGACCACGCTCCGCCAAACCCTGCATCACAAACCCCCGCAACGTATCCTGCCTATCCCCCTGCGCCTGCTTGACCCTGCGCTGCCGTTGGCAAACCTCCTCAGCAACGGCATCATCAGCCGCAACAGTTTTGACCTGCTCAAACAAGGCTCATGCGCCGATTATTCTGATTTTGCAGCTTTATTGGGGAGAGCGCCATTAGCTGCGGAAAACTTTTCCCGTCAATGCTGAATCAGCCATACACACGAAAAGGTCGTCTGAAACCGCCCCGCCTAAAGCCGGTTTCAGACGACCTTTTGCCTTAATACAAGAGACCGCTGATACAATAAAGCGCCCGTATGAAAAATATTTTGCTACAATATGTAATTGTATGTTACATAAGCAGTATATCATCAATAAAATAATATTTTCATCACGGCTCATATCATGGCTCAGATTAAATTTAAAACACATCTTAAATGCATCCTACTTGCTTCCATCTTGCTCTCCGGCTGTCAGACTGCCTTTGAAGAAGATCAAACCCGGCGCAGCAAAATTACCCAATTCGCCCTCAATCACCCCGTAGCGGCGCAAGCCATCGGCATGGAAGACACAGGCTCATTCAATATCAGCAGTAATGCCACGCGCTTTGCCTACCGCAGCGGCTTAGACGATACTGCCAACGGAGATGGCAAAGGCACACAGGTCAATGCCGTGCGCCAAGCCCTGTGGCAAGCCGCCATTACCTCCCAATTCGACAACGTAATCGCCGAAGAAGCAGGTAATGCCTACCTTGCCGACATCAAAATCCGCGAAGGGAAAATCAACTATTTCAGCCGTTATCTCGCGGATCAGGCAGTTGACCAACGCAACAACCGTATCGGCCGCAGCATCGGCAGCGGCAGACCCAATACCGACATGAAGGCCCTTGCCGAAAGTGTTTTGCTCTATTACCACAAAATCGGCTTGTGGACCGCATCGGAAACGCGTACCAACGGCCGCAAAGTATGGCGCATTACGCAAGAAAAACTCAGTCCTACTGCCTACCGCGAAGCCATGAAAAATATCGAGCCGTTGGATGCCGAAGGCTTGCGCGAGGAAGAGCGCAATATGCCCAAACCCGACAAAATCGACTCGATTTCCAAAACGGTTAAAGCCATCAGAAAAGTAAAAGACTGATTTTTCGACACTCTGTGCAAGTTTTGAGTAATTCATCAAAACAGCGTAAACTGTCGCAAAACCATTTTCAGACGACCCCTGCTTGCAAAGAGGTCGTCTGAAAACATTTCTCCTGCCGATTCAGCCGTTTCCAGAAGGACAAAGGACGATTATGAATTTCCCACCGCGTTACGTTTCCGCCACCCGTATGCGCCGCATGCGCAAAGACGACTTTTCCCGCCGCCTCATGCGCGAACACACCCTGACCGCAGACGATTTGATTTATCCCGTCTTCGTACTTGAAGGCAGCAACCAAGAAGAAGCCGTCCCCTCCATGCCCGGCGTGAAGCGGCAAAGCCTGGACAAATTATTGTTCACCGCCGAAGAAGCCCTCAAGCTCGGCATCCCCATGCTGGCACTCTTCCCCGTCGTTACCCAGAATAAAACCGAATGGGCGGAAGAAGCCTACAACCCCGAAGGACTCGTACCGACCGTCGTGCGTACCCTGCGCGAAAAATTCCCCGAACTCGGCATCATGACCGACGTCGCCCTCGACCCCTACACCATCCACGGGCAAGACGGGCTGACTAATGCGAACGGCTACGTCCTCAACGACGAAACCATCGAAGTTTTGGTGAAACAAGCCTTGTGCCACGCCGACGCAGGCGCGCAGGTCGTCGCCCCGTCCGACATGATGGACGGCCGCATTCTCGCCATCCGCGAAGCCCTTGAAGACGCAGGACACATCCACACCCGCATCATGGCGTATTCCGCCAAATACGCTTCCGCATTTTACGGCCCGTTCCGCGATGCGGTCGGCAGTTCCGGCAATCTGGGCAAAGCCGACAAGAAAACCTACCAGATGGACCCCGCCAACACCGACGAAGCCCTGCACGAAGTCGCCCTTGACATTCAGGAAGGTGCGGATATGGTGATGGTCAAACCCGGCCTGCCCTATCTTGACGTTGTCCGCCGCGTCAAAGACGAGTTCGGCGTACCGACTTACGCCTACCAGGTTTCCGGCGAATACGCCATGCTTCAGGCAGCGATTCAAAACGGCTGGCTGGACGGCGAAAAAGTCATACTCGAAAGCCTACTCGCCTTCAAACGCGCCGGCGCCGACGGCATCCTGACGTATTACGCCGTCGAAGCGGCAAGGATGTTGAAAAAATAAAACGACAGCAAAATGCCGCCGGTTTGCACAAAATGCCCGGCGGCATTTACATTAAGGCATTTGCCCGACAAAATTTATTACAACGGAATGAATAATCAGGTAATTTCTGGTAAAATACTGCAACTCTCAAGCAAACACTTACAGCGTCCGTTTTATATAGTGGATTAAATTTAAATCAGGACAAGGCGACGAAGCCGCAGACAGTACAGATAGTACGGAACCGATTCACTTGGTGCTTCAGCACCTTAGAGAATCGTTCTCTTTGAGCTAAGGCGAGGCAACGCCGTACTGGTTTAAAGTTAATCCGCTATA
>ERZ773044.939-NODE-939-length-10878-cov-2.67994_pt1 | contig 10878 bp, 6 predicted proteins | sample MGYA00511897_ERZ773044 | MGnify/ENA primary metagenome ERZ773044 (study PRJEB29015, sample SAMEA2738116) | human oral metagenome | biome: human oral; feature: human-associated habitat; material: saliva | place: China | collected 2170 ...
CACCTCACTAGAGCGATACCACCTTGCTTTAGATGATGTCGTTTTAGCCATGGACAGACCCATAGTAGGGAATGGCCTAAAAATGGCATGGATACAAAAACACGACATTCCATCATTACTAGTCCAGCGAGTATGCCGAATCCGCGGAAAGAGCAATATCGCCCTCACAAACTACATCAGATACGCAATTTCAGACAAGAAATTTTCCAATCATATCCAAAAAATCACAACTGGCGCCAACATACCACATATCAGCGCAAAGGACATAGCAACCTATAAGATCACTCCACCTTCCATTAACTCACAAAGAAAAATCGTACAGACACTATCCACCTACGACGACCTGATCGCCACCAACCAGCGACGCATTGCTCTACTTGAAGAAGCCACTCGCCTCATCTATCGAGAGTGGTTTGTTCACCTGCGCTATCCTGGGCACGAGTCCACACACATAAGCACAGGAATCCCGGAGGGCTGGAAATCAGGATCCGCTCATGAATTCATCAACATACTGAGTGGAGGAACGCCCAAAACCTCTATCAACAACTACTGGGATGGCGATATACCATTCTTTACACCCAAAGACTCACCCAACTGCTTCTACACCACAGACACAGAAAAGTCACTGACCTCTGAAGGGCTGAACAACTGCAATAGCAGACTATTCCCCACGGAAACGATCTTCATCACTGCACGGGGCACAGTAGGAAAAACAACCCTGAGTGGAAGACCCATGGCCATGAATCAGTCATGCTATGCCCTCACCCCAAAAGAAGGATTTGGAAATCTCTTTCTATTCATGGCAATAAGGGAAAACATCAGCCGCCTTCAGAAAGCAGCAAACGGCGGAGTTTTCAACGCCATTGTTGTTGACACCTTCAAACACATACCGTTCCTGGCCCCAAAACCCGAGCTAACCCTTGCTTTCGATGACAAGGTTCGTCCACTATTTGAGCAGGTTTTGACACTAATTCAGCAGAACAGAATTCTCGCCCAAGCCCGCGACCTCCTCCTCCCCAAGCTGATGTCCGGTCAGATCGACGTCAGTAACATCCGGCTACCGGATGAGGATGTTGTCACGTAAGCAGTCTTTCATGGACTTGCCAGCAGCGCTCCGGCGCTGCCGGCCCCAGATGGCGACCAAGCTACAAGGCATCCACAAGCGCAACACCCTCCATAAAACTCTCCGCAAGCAGTCCCGCATCGCCCCGGGCCCTGCGTGGGCCTGAGCTGTCGGCTTATAATACAGGTGCCGGCATTATTCTTATCCCGGCTTGCTCCTGTCGCTTTCCCGCCGCCCCCAAGCCCCGATGAGCCGCCGAGACTACTCCGAAGACACGCTGCAGAATACGACCGCCAGTTTTCTGGAGAAGGAACTGGGCTGGCAGAACACCTACGCCTTCGAGAAGGAAGACTTTGGCGCTGACAGCCTGTTGGGCCGCCTCTCCAAACGGGAAGCCGTTCTGACCCGAGAGGTCATGGCAGCGTTGAGGCGTCTGAACCCGGGGCTGCCCGCAGAGGTCTACCAGGAGGCCCTGGACCAGGTCCAGGCGCACGACAGTGCCAAGGGCCTGATCCAGCGCAACGAAGAAAAGCACGGCCTGCTGAAGGATGGCGTGCTGGTCACGTGGAAGGACAAGAACGGTCGAAAGGTGGAACGCCGCCTGAAGCTGATCGACTTCGACAAGAAGGAGAACAACCGCTTTCACGCAGTGCGGGAATTCACCATCCAGGGCAATGTCTATGAACGCCGGGCCGACATCATCGGTTTCGTGAATGGATTACCCCTGATCTTCATCGAGATGAAGCGCCAGGACATTCCGGTAGAGAACGCCTATCAGCACAACTACCGGGATTACCTTGACACTGTCCCCCATCTTTTCGACTGGAATGCGCTGGTCATCATCACCAATGGTCATGATGCCCGTTACGGCTCTGTCTCGTCCGGGCTGGAGCATTTCTATCGCTGGAAGCGGCTGGATGAGGACGACCCGGAGCCCGACAAGCATTCACCGCTGCTCCCCATTCTGCTGAAGGGCATGCTGCACCCGTTGCATCTGCTCGACATTGTCGAGAACTTCATTCTCTTCGACACCACCGGCGGTTCTACACAGAAAGTCATTGCCCGAAACCACCAGTACTTGGGTGTCAACCGGGTCATCGCACGGCTCACCTCGCAGGATCCGGTCATCCAGAAAGAGGTGGCAGACGGCAAGCTGGGCGTGTTCTGGCATACACAGGGCTCTGGCAAGTCCTATTCCATGGTCTTTCTCACCGAGAAGATCCATCGCAAGCTGTCGGCCAGCTGGTCATTCATCATCGTCACCGACCGCAACGAACTGGACAACCAGATTGCCGGCACCTATACCAACTGCGATCGTGCCAACACGAAGACTGACCAGGCTCATAACGGTACCGCCCTTCGCAAGATGCTGGGCGAGCAGAATCAGCGCTACATCTTCACGCTGGTCCAGAAATTCCGCGAAAACATCAGGAAGCCCTACTCCCTGCGCGACAATATCCTGGTCATCAGTGACGAAGCGCACCGTACCCAGTATGGACGCCTGGCCACCAACATGCGCCGCGGGCTTCCCAATGCAAAGTTTCTGGGACTCACCGGTACGCCATTGATCGACTCTGCCGAGCGCCAGCAGACTCGGGAAGTCTTCGGAGACTATGTCTCGATCTATGACTTCCAGCGTGCCGTGGCAGATGGAGCCACACTGCCGCTGTACTACGAGAACGCCGGTGAAAAGCTGAAGCTGATCGACGAGACCATCAACCAGCGCATTGTCGACTACATCAAAGACGCCAAGGAGAAAGCCGCCGCCGCCAATGATCTCTGGACCGACGAGAAGGAAGACAAGATCTATCGCCACCTGAAGAAGGAATATGCGGTCCTGAGCACGCCAACCCGCCTGGATCGCATTGCCGAACACTTTGTCCAGCACTTCTCCAAGCGCTGGCTCTCGGGTGACAACGGCCAGAGCAAGGCGATGCTGGTCTGTCTGGACAAGATCACCTGCGTGAAAATGTACGACCTGATCACGGAAAAGTGGCAGGCCCTTGCGCAGCAGCTTGACGACAAGGTCACGAAAGAGGAGCAGCTCTTCAAAGCTCAGGGAAAGGCAATCCCTGCCATGCTGGAAGAGCGACGCAGACACATCACCTGGATGCAGGAGACCGAATGCTGCGTTGTAGTGTCATCCGAACAAGGTGAGGTGGAACAGTTCCAGACATGGAAGAACCATCACAACGAGCCGTTGGACATTGTTCCGCACCGCAAGAAAATGAAGACCCGGGATCTTGAGAAAGAATTCAAGACCCCGGAGCACCCTTTCCGCATTGCCATCGTCTGCGCCATGTGGCTGACAGGCTTCGATGTGAAACCGCTGACAACCCTGTATCTGGACAAGCCCATGCAGGGACACACACTGATGCAGGCCATTGCCCGGGCCAACCGGGTGTGGGGCCAGAAGAAGAATGGCTACATCGTCGACTACAACGGCATGGTCAGGAGCCTTCGGCGTGCCTTGGCCACATTTGCCCAGGGCGATCGCTCGGCATCTGACACGGGAACGCAGCAACCGGAGCTTGCCGTCCGCGAACCATCCCTGAAGGATGAACAGGAGGCCCTGGCAGAGTACCGGCAAAGCCTGCAGGAAGGGATAGATCTTCTCGAAAGGGAGGGCTTTGACATCAACGAGCTGATTGAAGCCAGCAAGACCCCGGAAGGGGGCTTCATGAAGGTCCAGAAGATACTGGAAGCCGTTGACCTGCTGAGCAGCAGCGCTCAACTTCGCCAGACCTTCCGGACCATCGCATGCGACATTGAGGCGCGCCGACGCGGTCTGTTCCCCATGAAGGGGCTTTTTGAATACGATGACCTGCAAAGCGCTCTGGAAGCCATCGATCGAAAGCTCCAGGACACCCAACAGTCGCCTGATATCAGCCAGCTGCTGCCAGACCTGCACGATGTGGTGGCTACAGCACTGGAGGTTCAGCCCCTTCGTGTACAGGAACGACCTGTCTTCCAGGATCTTTCGCGGCTGGATCTGAACCGCATTCGTGACGAGTTTGCACGCACCAGCTACAAGAACATCGTGATGACCAACCTGCAGGAGAAAATTGCGGCCAGGCTGGATGAGATGGTGACGGTGAATCCAAGCCGGCTGGACCTGTATGAGCGCTACTCGCAGATCGTCGAGCGCTACAACGCCAGCAAGGATCGCGCCACCACACAGCAGGTCTTCGATGAGCTGACAACACTGGTGGATAGTCTGAACAACGAAGACAAGCGCTGCATGCGGGAAGGGTTGACCAATCAGACCCACCTCGCCGTCTTCGACCTGTTACAGAAGCCATCTCTGACCCGAACAGAGCGTGACCGGATAAAACAGGTGGCTGGCGCCCTGCTGAAGATCCTGTCCGAAGACAAGTTCAGGATGGACAGGCTCAGGTCCATGGCCGTGATGCAGGCCCAGATGAAGAGCACGCTCCTGGAACATCTGTACACCTACCTGCCAACGAGCTACACGTCAGACGAGATCGAGCAATGCTCACAACGTATCTTTGAATACGCCTTCTCACATGACGTGGCAGCAGCAATGCACAGGGAGTACAGGGCGCATTGAGGCCCTCACCTGCTGTGCACCACGCCCTCTTCCCCCTGATGACCCGCATCACCCGGCTGGAGTTCAGGGCGGAAAGCGGCCCCGGCTCACGGATGCAGTGGAACCATCGGGGCAGCGGCCACGTTCAGGTGACGGTAAACGGCCCCGATGTCTTCTTTCAGGAAGCATTCACGCTGGACAACGGCCTGTCCTGTCAGGACCGGAAATGCTGGCATTTCGCGGAAGAAGGCATCATCTTCCGGCATTTTCGGGAGCAGCGCTTCCAGGACATCCTGTTGCTGATGCCTGATGTCAGCGGGTTTGCGCCGGCCCCCCAAGAGGACGCCACCCCACCGAACGGCATCCACCTGGTCGCCCAGGCGCCCTATTCCTGCCCGCCAGACCGCTACGACGGCAGCCTGTCACTGCACGACGGCACGCTTGAACTGCGGCTGCGCATCACCGGCGCACGCAAGGACGAAGACATCCGGTACCGCTATCGGGCTGATCCGGGCTGAATGACAAGAGACTGCGACAGGGAACTCATTCGTACCCCATGCCCAGCGCCTGCGCCTGCTCGGCCAAGGCGTCCAGCGCCTGTTGACGCTCTGTGTCGATCTGGCTCTTGTAGGCCATCACATCGGCATAGCGGACACGCCGATGGGTGCCTGTCTTGTGGAACGGGATCTCGCCTCGCTCCAACAGCTGCACCAGGAAAGGGCGAGACACATTGAGCACATCCGCTGCTTCCTGGGTCGTCAACTCGGCGTGGATTGGAATGACGCTGACGGCGTTGCCCTTACCGATCTCGGTCAGCACATCGACCAGCAACCGCAAGGCAGAAACGGGCAGATGCACCGGGTGCGAAACGCCTGCGTCATCGAACAGTTCGATCTGCTGCGAATCTGCACGGGTCTGAAGACAGGCCGAAAGCAATCGCCCGCTTTCGCGGGCGATTGCGACCTCCTCGGCAGAGGGCAAGCTGTGAGAACGGAGAGCAGCCTTCATGATCTTCCCCTTCATCGTCCGGCCATTCTATTCGAAACAAACGAAAAACGAAATAACCGAAACGACGAAAGGCAAGATCTCGTCAATGCTACCCTTACCGCCGCCGCAGATAGAACACCGTCACGTCCCCGTCGTCCACCTGGGCCAGCAGCGCATTGCCCGTCTGGCGGGCAAAGGCGCTGAAGTCCTGTTTCGAGCCGGGGTCGGTGGCCTCCACGCGCAGCACCTGGCCACTCTGGAGAGTGGCCAGGGCCTTCTTGGCCCGCAGGATGGGCAGCGGGCAGGACAGCCCTCGGGCGTCCACGTGGGCGTCCACGTGGTCCGGGATGGCGCTCACTTCCGGTTGGCCAGCTGCTGCACCAGGCGCTCGTGGGTCAAGCCCAGCACGCCTTCCAGCGCCGCCACATCGTTGCCGCCGGCCATGGCGAAGTCGGGCTTGCCGCCGCCCTTGCCGCCCACCTGGGCAGCCACGCGGCCCAGCATCTCGCCGGCCTTCACCGTGTTCACCAGGTCGGGCGTCACGCCAGCCACCAGCTGGATCTTGTCGTTGCCTTCCACCGAGGCCAGCACCACCACCAGCGACTTCAGCTGATCCTTCAGCTGGTCAACCGTGGCGCGCAGCGCCTTGGCGTCCATGCCATCGACACGAGTCACCAGCAGGTGGGCACCGCACGGCAGCGCCGTGGCCTGGGCGGCCAGGTTCTGACCCTGGCTGCTGGCCGCACTGGCCTTCACACGGTCCAGCTCGCGGCCCAGATCCTTCACCTGGGCCTGCAGCTGGGCCACACGGGCCGGCACTTCAGCCACCGGGGCACGCACGGCTGCGGCCACCTCGGCCAGCGTGGTCAGCTGCTGCTGGATCCAGGCCAGCGCACCTTCGCCGGTCAGGCCGTCCACACGGCGGATGCCGGCAGCCACGCCCCCTTCGGAGGCAATCTTGAACACGCCGATCTCACCGCTGCGGGCCACGTGGGTACCGCCGCACAGCTCGCGGGTATCAGCCACATCCACCACACGCACCACGTCACCGTACTTCTCGCCGAACAGCGCCATGGCGCCGGCGGCGATGGCCTCGTCATACGACATCTGGCGGATGACGGTGGCCGTGTTGCTGCGGATCTCGGCGTTGACGATGGCCTCGACCGCCTGGATCTCTTCCGGCGTCATCGGCTTGTTGTGGCTGAAGTCGAAGCGGGTGTGATCCGGATCGACCAGCGAACCCTTCTGCGCCACATGATCACCCAGCACCTGACGCAGCGCCTTGTGCAGCAGGTGGGTGGCCGAGTGGTTGCGGGTGGTCTTCTGGCGCAGGGCCGTGTTGACCTGTGCCTGCACGGTGTCACCCACCTTCAGGCTGCCCTCTTCCACGCGACCATGATGGCCCCAGACAGCAGCCTGGATCTTCTGCGTGTCGGACACGGCAAAGCGCAGGCCCTGCCCCTGCAGATGCCCCTGGTCGCCCACCTGGCCGCCGGATTCAGCGTAGAACGGGCTCACGTCCAGCACCACCACGCCCTCGTCACCGGCCCTGAGTTCCTGCGCCGGCTTGCCGTCGTGGTACAGCGCCAGCACGCGGGCCTGGGCCGACAGCTCGTCATAGCCCACGAAGCGGGTGGCTTCGCCGTCGTATTCCAGCAGCGAAGCGCCCTTGAAGCGGCCAGCGGCACGCGCCTGCTCGCGCTGGTGCGCCATGGCCGCCTCGAAGCCGGCCTCGTCCACCGTCACGCCACGCTCGCGGCAGACATCGGCCGTCAGGTCCAGCGGGAAGCCATAGGTGTCATGCAGGCGGAAGGCCGTCTCGCCGTCCAGCACCTTCTTACCCTTCAGGCCGGCCAGCGCCTCTTCCAGCAGGCTCATGCCGTTGGCAATGGTCTCGAAGAAGCGGGATTCCTCGCCCTTCAGCACTGCCTCGATGCGGGCCTGATCGCGTTTCAGCTCGGGATAGGCCTCACCCATTTCCTTCACCAGCGCCGGCACCAGGCTGTACAGGAACGGCTGGCGGGCACCCATCTTGTAGCCGTGGCGCACAGCGCGGCGGATGATCCGGCGCAGCACGTAGCCGCGGCCCTCGTTGCCCGGCACCACGCCATCGACGATGGTGAAGCAGCAGGAACGAATGTGGTCAGCGATGACCTTCAGCGACGGGCTGCCCGTCTCGGGCGTGCCGCCGGCATCCTTCACCGCCTGAGCCGCCGCAGCCAGCAGGTTCACGAACAGGTCGATCTCGTAGTTGGAATGCACGTGCTGCAGCACGGCCGCCACCCGCTCCAGACCCATGCCGGTATCCACGCTGGGGCGCGGCAGCGGATGCAGTTCGCCGGATTCGTCCCGGTTGTACTGCATGAAGACGATGTTCCAGATCTCGATGAAGCGGTCACCGTCTTCCTCGGGGCTTCCCGGGGGGCCGCCGGCGACCTCGGGACCGTGGTCATAGAAGATCTCGGTGCACGGGCCGCAGGGGCCGGTGTCGCCCATCATCCAGAAGTTGTCCGACGCATAGCGCGCGCCCTTGTTGTCACCGATGCGCACGATGCGATCGGCCGGCACGCCCACCTGCTTGGCCCAGATGTCGTAGGCCTCGTCGTCCTCGGCATAGACCGTCACCAGCAGCTTCTCGGGCGGCAGCTTGAAGACCGTGGTCAGCAGCTCCCAGGCAAACTTGATGGCGTCCTGCTTGAAGTAGTCGCCAAACGAGAAGTTGCCCATCATCTCGAAGAAGGTGTGATGGCGCGCGGTGTAGCCGACGTTTTCCAGGTCGTTGTGCTTGCCGCCGGCGCGGATGCACTTCTGGGCCGTGGTGGCGCGGCTGTAGGGACGCTTGTCGAAGCCCAGGAAGACATCCTTGAACTGGTTCATGCCCGCGTTGGCGAACAGGAGCGTGGGATCGTCATGCGGCACCACCGGGCTGGACGCGACGATGGTATGGCCCTTGGACTCGAAGAACTTCAGGTACTGCTGGCGTATTTCGGCGGACTTCATCATGGGTATCCGGTGGAGGAACCCTTCATTCTAACGAAGGGTCCACCTACTCTGCCAATCGGGACTTCCCTGTGGGCAACACCTGGAAGCGCCTGGATGCGCCTGGATACGCTCATCACTCGGCGGTACAACGTATCAGCTCCGGAAGATCCCAGTCCCAGTCCCGGCACGAGAGTCCCCCGCCGACCGCCCGAACAGTGCCCGGGGCAACCGCCCAAACATGGCCTGGAGCAGTCGCCGTGCAGAGCCAGGGCGGGCGCTATGGCATCATTGCCCGAAGACCGAAGAACGGCATCCGCCGCAGCGCCACACGCCCGGCCGCACGGCCACGCTCCCGAAAACGCACAGGAGTCCCACCGCCGTCCCGGATGCCGCAGAGCATGGCGCATGCCTTCACCGGAATGGCTCATGCCTTCATCGCCCCCAATCACACCGGAGACCCCACCCATGAACGCCACTACCCAGCCCGCCCCCACGCCCGCCACGCCATCGCTCAAGGTCGCCTTCCTGGGCCTGGGCGTGATGGGCTATCCGATGGCACGCCATCTGGCGCAGGCCGGACATGCAGTCTGCGTGTACAACCGCACCACGGCCAAGGCAGAACGCTGGCTGGCCGAGATCGAAGGCAAAGCCCCCGCCGGTCGACACCGCCTGGCCCTCACCCCACGCGAGGCGGCGCAGGACGCCGACATCGTGTTCTCGTGCGTGGGCAACGACGACGACCTGCGCAGCGTGGTTCTGGGCAAAGACGGCGCCTTTGTCGGCATGAAGCCCGGCGCGCTCTACGTGGACCACACCACGGCCTCGGCCGAAGTCAGTCGTGAGCTGGATGCGGCGGCCCGTGCGCACGGCCTGCACTTTGTTGACGCCCCGGTCTCGGGCGGACAGGCGGGCGCCGAGAAAGGCTGCCTCACCGTCATGTGCGGCGGCACCGAGGCCGATGTCGAACGGATGCGCCCCGTCTCGATGGCCTACGCACAGGCCATCACCCGCGTGGGCGACGTAGGCGCCGGACAGCTGGCCAAGATGGTCAACCAGATCTGCATTGCCGGCCTGGTGCAGGGGCTGGCCGAGGCCATCCACTTCGGCGAGGTGGCCGGTCTGGACATGAAGCAGGTGCTGGATGTCATCGGCAAGGGCGCGGCGCAGTCCTGGCAGATGGACAACCGCGGCAAGACCATGACCGACCGGCAGTTCGACTTCGGCTTTGCGGTGGACTGGATGCGCAAGGACCTGGGCCTGTGCCTGGACCAGGCGCGTCGCAGCGGCGTCACCCTGCCCGTCACGGCATTGGTGGATCAGTTCTATGGTGACGTGCAGGCCCTGGGCGGCAACCGCTGGGACACCTCCAGCCTGATCGTGCGCTTCGATCATCTGAAGAAGCAGAAAACCTGAAATAGCCAGGGTTGCGCAGATCCCACGAAGGCAGGTCGCCCCCTGCCTTCCTCGGCCCGCCTTTTCTTCCCTTCCCCGGCTTCACCCCGCCTTTTCCGCCTGCGCCACCTTTCCCGCCTGCGCCGTTTTCCCGTTCCATCGGTGCAGGCGCTCTACCTGTTGGCCGTAGCCCTACCCGTGCCGCTACCAGGTACGGCGCCAGTCGGCCCCTTCCTGCAGCAGCCGGGTCAGCGCCTGACGGTCCCCCGTCAGCAGCGCATGGCGGATGGCCTGCATCCGCGCATCCACCGCATCGATGGCCCGCAGCGTCGGCATCTGGTTCTGCAGCAGGATGTCCGCCCACAGTTCGGGGGACGACCCCGCAATGCGGGTCAGGTCCAGCAATCCGGGGCCGGCATGATCGCCGGCACGAATGGGCGCCTCCTCTCCGTCATCCCGCACCGCCTTGCCCGCGCCGGCATCCTTGCCTGCCGCATCCAGCCTGCCCGGGCTCGCCCCATCGGCCGCCACGGCCCCTGCCACGGCAAAGGCCACGGCATGCGGCGCATGTGAGACCAGCGCAAACACCCGGTCGTGGTCGGCCACGCTCATCCGGGTCACATGCGCCCCCAGCTGCTGCCACAGCGCCTGCAGGCGTTCGACCGAATCCGGCCGATTCCCGGGCAGCGGGCTCAGCACCACCTCGCGGCTCACGAACAGGTCCAGGTCAGCCGCATCCGGCCCGCCTCGGTCACTGCCGGCAATGGGATGGCAGGGCACGAAATCACCCAACCCGGGCGTGGCCTGCCCCGTGGCACCATCGCTCATCGCAGCAATCGTCCTGCGCCATGCCGTCACCACCGGCCCCTTCACGCTGGACAGGTCGGTCAGCACTGCATCAGGG
>ERZ773044.943-NODE-943-length-10851-cov-6.57966_pt1 | contig 10851 bp, 6 predicted proteins | sample MGYA00511897_ERZ773044 | MGnify/ENA primary metagenome ERZ773044 (study PRJEB29015, sample SAMEA2738116) | human oral metagenome | biome: human oral; feature: human-associated habitat; material: saliva | place: China | collected 2170 ...
CGCGCTGATTGCCGCGAACCACTACGAGACGCGCCTGGCCGTCAGCGCCGAGCGCGCCCTGTTGCGCCGCCTGGAGGCCGGATGCGCCGCCCCCATCGGCGCTTTCGCCGAGATTGTTGAGGGCGACCTGGTGCTCAGCGCGGTGGTGGCCTCCCCGGACGGCACCGACCTGCTGCGTCACACCTCCGCGACCTCCGAGCTGGATGTGCCCGGCGCCGAGCGTCTGGGCGTGCGCGTGGCCGAGGACCTGCTGCAGATGGGTGCCGCCGCCCTGGCCGGTCTGGACGTCAAGTAGCCATGGACGAGGAGCAACGCCCCGCCGAACGGGGTGCCACGGTTCTGCTGACCCGCTCGGCGGCCCAGGGCGCGGCCTTCGCGCGCGCCCTCGCCGAGGAGTGGGAGGCTGAGCGGGCCGCTAAACCGTCCGCTCGCGAAAGCACCAGCGAAGAGACCCGCGAAGGTGACAACGGGGAGGGCCCGCGGGACCCCTCGCAGGACCGCCTGCGGAACGCCGCGGCCCCTCGCGTGCTCTTCGCGCCCCTGCAGCAGGCACGCACCGTGCCCGCCACCGAGGAGTTACGCGGTATTCCCGCGCTCCTGGAATCCGGGGTCTACGCCTGGGTGAGCTTCACGAGCGCACACACGGTGCGCGCCTGCGCCGAGCTCTGGGGTGAGGACTTCGCCCGCGCGGTTCACTCCGGGGGAGCGCGCATCGCCTGCGTGGGTGCGGCAACCGCCCGCGCCGTGCGCGCCCAGCTCGGGCTGGACGCGGACTTTCAGCCGAGCGTTCAGAGCGCCGCCGGCATGCTAGCGGAGTTCGAAGGGCCCGCGGCCGGGGCTGTCTCATCCGAGCCCGCTTCAACCGAACCCGCCACCGTGCTGGTTCTGGAGGGCTCCAACGCCCGCCCGACCCTGCGCGAGGGCCTCAAAAACCTGGGCTGGGACAGCCACCGCTGTGTACTCTACGACATGGTGCCCGCCGAGCGGGTGGAGCCCGGCGAGCTGAGCCTCAGCACCGCCCGCGCGCTCGTGCAGGGGAATGCCGTAGATGCCACCGCCCCGAAAACCCCCGCGCCGGACGTAATCGTGGCGACCGCGCCCTCCCGCCTGCACGCCCTGCTGGACGGCGCGCCCGCGCTAGGACCCGAATCCGTGCCGCCGGTGGTGGCGATTGGGGCGACCACCGCATCCGCCTGCCGCGCCCTCAACCTGCGCCACGTGCAGGCCGATTCACCCTCCCCGAGAGATTTGGCACGTGCCGCCGTGTCCCTCATTTAGGCGCATCCCTCATGCAGGTTCCCCACAGCTAAGACCACATATTTCTATCGAAGTTTTCAGGAGAGATCATGAACCTCACCCGCCGTCCCCGCCGCCTGCGCACCACCGCAGCCATGCGTTCCCTCGTCGCCGAGACCACCCTGCGCCCCTCGCAGCTGATTCAGGTGTTCTTCGTGCGCGACGGCATTACCGAACCGCAGCCGATTCGCTCCATGCCCGGCCAGTACCAGCACACCCTGGAGAGCATCATCCCCGCCGTGCGTGAGGCCTACGAGGCGGGCATCCGCTGCATCGACCTGTTCGGTATTCCCCGCGACGAGGATAAGGACGAGATCGGTTCGACCGCCTGGGATCCGCAGGGTATTCTGAACCGCGCGATTGCCGTGTGCCGCGAGGAATTCGGTGACGACCTGGTGGTCATGGCCGACACCTGCCTGGACGAGTTCACGAGCCACGGCCACTGCGGTGTGCTGGTCGATGACGGCCACGGCACGCTTGTGGTGGATAACGACCAGACCGTGGAGCTGTACTGCAAGATGGCGGTTTCGCAGGCTCGCGCGGGTGCGCATACCGTCTCGCCCTCGGGCATGATGGACGGCCAGATTGCGGCCATGCGCGCAGCCCTGGACGAGGCCGGTTTCGAGGACGTGTCGATTATGGCCTACTCGGCAAAGTACGCCTCGGCGTTCTTCGGCCCGTTCCGTGACGCGGTGGAGTCGACGTTCAAGGGCGACCGCAAGACCTACCAGCAGGACCCGGCCAACCGCCGCGAGTCGCTGCTGGAGGTGCGTGCTGACCTGGAGGAGGGCGCGGATATGGTGATGGTGAAGCCTGCCGGTAGCTACTTGGATATTGTGCGCGAGGTGGCGGAATTTTCGCCGGTGCCTGTGGCCGCCTACCAGGTGTCGGGCGAGTACGCGATGATTGAGGCGGCCGCCGCGAACGGCTGGATTAACCGCAAGGCCGTGGTGCTGGAGTCGCTGCGTTCGATTCACCGCGCCGGTGCGGACGTCATCCTGACCTACTACGGTACGGAGGCGGCCCGCTGGCTGCGCGAGCTGGACGCCTAAACACCCCCACTTTTAATGCTGAGAAGCCACATGTGTTTCGAAAAGCCACGTCTTTGGTGGCTTCTCGAAACACATGTGGCTTTTCGCTGTGTTACCGGTTTACTTGTACTGCGCCTTCTGGAAGGACGCACGGCGCGCCGCCTCCTCCGCGTGCTTACCCGCGGGGATGTGACCCAGGGTCGTGCAAATCGCGCGGCCGTCCAGGAAGTACCCGGCCAGCTTCTCGCGGTCGGCAGGGGAGTCGAGCCGAGCCCAATCCCCCTGCTCCAGCTTGAACGCGAGCTGCGCGATCAGGCAGTCAATGTTCGGGTCCTTCAGCGGGAAGGTGCGCTTGCTGCCGTTGGGGAGCATCACCTCCACCTTCCACTGGGCGGGATCCTTCGCGTCCGTCTTAATCGCGTCCGGGTTGTTCGGGAGTACCCGGAACGCCCGGAGCGTCGAGTACTCGCGGGTCTTCGCCGGCAGTAGCACGCGACCGGTCACGAAGGAATCGGGGTTGAACAGAATATAACTGCGTACCTGTGCCCATGCCGCCAGGAGCGAGATTACCGCGCCGATTCCCAGGAGCATCGAGGTGTGGCCAACGTAGGGGAGGGCGATATCCTCCACCTCCAGCCCCGAGAGCGAGTACAGGAAGTACAGCAGGGCCTGAGCCGCCAGGAACTGCAGAATCCAGACCCCAACGCGGTCCAGACGAATCGGGCCGATGCCGGGAACCGCACCCTTCACGCGGAACGGCGCGCTCAGCCGACCCAGGGTCGCGGAGTAGATGCGGGGCATACCCAGCGTGCGCTCATCGGCGCTGAAGCCGCGGGCCGTACGCCAGCTGCGGCGGCCCCAGCGGGCACCCGCGTACACCATGAGGAACGGTAGGGCCAGCGCGGGTATCAGGATGCCGTCGTAGGCGATGTCCCAGTACAGCGTAAAGATGGACACCATCACGACCCACGCCCACGCGTACATCAGTACGTGCAACCAACCGCCCACGATGCTACTGCCGGGGATGCTCTCCAGCTGCTTCTTTGCCCGCTTCGTCACCGAGCCCTTCTGGGCCGAAGAGAGCGGCAAACCGCTCGCGGCCATATCCTCGAGGCGGATTCTCGCGGCCTCAACAGGATCCCCCTTGACCGCCACGAAAAGCTCCCGCGCCTTGGCGGCGGGAATATTCACCGGGTAGGCAATATCCACCAGCAGGCAGGCGAAGGTGTACGCCATGAAGGCGATCAGCCAGACGTCACGCACCGGCTCCAGGGGAATTCCCAGGGCAGACAAATCCATGGGTTTCTCCTCTCACTATTCGCTCGCGTCTAGGCGGCTGCGGCCGCAGCTGCGGCGGCCGGCAGGGCCGAGATGATGCGGTCTAAGGCCGCGTCATCGTGAGCGGCAGAGACAAACCAGGCCTCGAACGCGCTCGGCGGCAGGTACACGCCGGACTCCAGCATCGAGTGGAAGAACGCGGTGTAACGGTTGGTGGCCGAGGCTTTGACATCCGCGTAGTTGTGCACGCCCTTCTCGGAGGTGCCGAAGGCCACCGAGAAGAGGTTACCGGCGTTCTGGATGGAGTGGTCCACACCGGCGGCGGTGAACGCCTCGGTCAGGGCTCGGCGCAGCTGGGCGCTGCGGGCGTCCAGGGTCTTGTAGACCTCTTCGTCGGCCAGGGTCAGGGTCTCAATACCGGCAGCCACCGACAGCGGGTTACCCGAGAGGGTGCCGGCCTGGTAGACCGGGCCGACCGGGGCCAGGTACTCCATGATGCGGCGCTTACCGGCCAGGGCCGCGATGGGCATGCCGCCGCCGATGACCTTGCCGAAGGTGAAAATATCGGGAACCCAGCCGCCGTCCTCGGGGGCGGCGTAGCCCCAGTAACCGGCAGAGGAGACGCGGAAACCGGTCAGCACCTCGTCAAAGATGACGAGCGCGCCGTTGGCGTGAGCAATCTCGTGCAGGCCGCGGTTGAAGCCGGGTTCGGGGGCGACCACGCCCATGTTGCAGGGGGCCGCCTCGGTAATAACGGCGGCAATCTGACCCTCGTGGGTTTCGAAGGCCTCGCGCACGGCATCCAGGTCGTTGTAGGGCAGCACGATGGTCTCGGCAGCGGTCGCGGCGGTCACACCGGCAGAACCGGGCAGCGCCAGGGTTGCCACGCCCGAACCGGCCTCGGAGAGCAGCGTATCCACGTGGCCGTGGTAGCAGCCCGCGAACTTAATGATCTTGTCACGGCCGGTCACACCGCGGGCCAGGCGAATCGCGGTCATGGTCGCCTCGGTACCTGTGGACACCATGCGCACCTGCTCAATCGCGCCGGGAATCGCGGCGTTAATGCGGTTGATGACCAGCTCGGCCAGCTCCGCCTCGGGGGCGCTCGCCGCACCGAAGGACAGGCCGCGCGCGGCGGCCTGCTGAACGGCCTCCACGACCTGCGGGTGCGCGTGGCCCAGAATCGACGGGCCCCAGGAGCAGACCAGGTCAACGTATTCGTTGCCGTCCGCGTCGTACAGGTAGGGGCCCTTAGCCTTCGCGGCGAAGGCGGGGGTGCCGCCCACGGAGTTGAAGGCGCGCACCGGGGAGTTCACGCCGCCGGGAATCACCGCGCGGGAACGCTCGAATAGCTTCTCGCTGGCTTCGTGGTGTAGCGGGTGGGTGGGGGAGGGAGTCATCGTATCGGTGCCTTTCAAACGAGACGGCGAATTCAAGAATTACAGGGGACGAGGCGCGATAAGGCGGCAGAGCCCGCGCGCCGCTAACGTCCCGTACCCTAACCATCATAGGTGCTTCAGGTAAACCGCAGGTGACGAGCGTCTGAACGTACCGAAAGGTGACGATAAAACACGTCTGACGGGCGGGGTAATGGACGGGGAACGCAACTGGGTCGCGCGCGTGGGGGCTACGCGGTAGGGGACCGGTAGCGGGTTAGCGCAGGTGCCGGTCGGTATCCAGGCGGTTCAGCACCTGCGTGTCCTGATCGAACAGCCAGTTCTTATCGAATAGCAGACGCACGAAGGCCAGGCCCATACCCAGCGCCATAAAGATGAGCAGGGACTGCACGAAACCGGTTGCCGCCGAATACATGTCACCGCTGGCAAAATGCGACATGGAACGGTAGAACGGGACACCCGGAACCATCGTCACCACGGCCGGAACCGACAGGGAAATACGGGTGTACTTGCGCTGGTGCAACGGCGCCACAACCTCGGCCAAAATACCCACACCAAACACGGCAATCGTCGCGGCCATATGCGCGGGCATGCCCGCCTCCACCATGTGAATACGGACGGGGTTCGCCACCGCAGCAATCACGCCACCCCACACGCACGCCACGGGGGAGGCGGCGAAGAGCATCGCGAAGCCGGCCGCCGCCACACCCGAGGAGATAATCTGCAGAAGCAGATACAGGGTCGGGTCCAGATTCAGAGGAGCCGGGGAAGCCAACGGCAGGTGGAAGAGCGAACCCAAAACCCACACCGCAAAAGACGCGCTCAGCAGCAGCAAACCCACGTAGGTCAGACGCGAAATACCCGCGAGGAAGTCCATGCGGGAAATGTCGAGCATGCCCGTCACCATGGGGAAGCCCGGCACCAGGAACAGCACCGAAGAAATGAAACCAATCATGTGGTTCGGGCTAACCAGACCCGCCGCAACCAGCACATTGACAACCGCAATGTACAGGCCGGCCGCCAGGAAGCCGCAGGCCATCCAGGTGGCCAGGTGGCTCACACCGCGCTTGAGAAGGGTCGAACGCAAAAACTGACCGGCACCGGCGGCGAGGAACACGACCGAGCACTCCACCAGGCCGCCGCGGTTCAGGAACGCGAACCCGGCACAAGCCACCGCGGAGGCCAGCGCCAGCATCCAGCGGGTGTACAGCGGCTTGGCCGAATCGATGCGGTCCAGCTCGGCGTTCGCCTCCGCCGGGGTGATGCGTTCGGGCAGTTCGGAGATGAACTTGCCCAGCTGATCGATCTTGTGGGCGTTAATGCCCATGGTGCGCTGCTCGGCCACTTCGGTGCGGAAGTTACCCTCGGTGTACGAGGAGGTGGAAATCTCGGTGAAGGTCACCTGCGCGTGGTGCTCCTTCAGACCCACAGCCTTCGCCAGGCGCGCCATGGACGCCTTAATGCGGTACGCGCTCGCACCCGACTTCATCAGGATGCGTCCCAGCCGGAGCACCACCTGGGATTGCGCCACCAGGTGCTCGTGGGCGAGGCGGCTCGACCCGAGGTAGATGCTTCGGGTGTTCGTGTCGTAGTACTGTTCTGCGGAATCTGAGGGGTTGCTGGGCTGATGATCCATTAAAAACTCCGTGGCGCGCCGTCGTATGTGTAGTGGGCTGGGGTTCGTGTACGTCCTTCACTAGGATAGGCGAGATGCCGCGGCGGTGGTAGCGGCGGGGCGCCCCTTACCGGCGCACCGGCCAGCGGCCGTCGATAACCTCGGATTCCTTGCCCGGCTGCGTACGCAACCACGCCTGGAAGCTTGCCGCCTGCTCCGCCGCCCACTGCACCTGCTGTTCGTGCAGCTGGTGGGCGTCCACGTTGAGGACCTGCGGGAACTGTTCGGTGAGTTTTACGAGCAGGCGCTCGGCGGCCAGGGCGTCATCAGCGGAGGTGTGCGCGTTCTCTAGGGAGACGCCGTACTCGGCGGCGAGCACCTCGAGGGTGCGCTTGCCTCGCTTGCGGGGAATCACGTGCTTGTGCAGAACGTACGGGTCGAGCACCACACCCGGCGGCAGCTCACCGTTGGCAATATTGTGGCGCAGCATCTCGTGGTGCAGCACCGAAAAATCGTAGGCGGCATTGAACGCAATAATCGGCACGCCGTCAAGGTTCAGCGCACTAATCGCGCCGGCAAGCTCCCACACGACCTCGCGGGCGGGGCGACCGTGCTCACGCGCGTACTCGGTCGTAATACCGTGCACGGCGGCGGCACCGGCAGGAATCTCAACGCCAGGGTCAGCCAGCCACTCGCCACGGCGCACCACATTACCCTGAGGATCCAGCAGAATCAGGGAAGCAGTCACGATGCGGGCGGTGGTGACGTCCACACCGGTGGTTTCAAGGTCAAAAGTGGCGCGCAGGCCGTTCATCCAGGTCATGGTTTAAGACTAACCCAGTAGAGAAGGAGGCGCGCGCCGGTTCGTTACGCGCGCACGCGCTATAGATACGGATGCGGGAGGAGGTGGCGAGCCGCCGCGGGCCTTAGCCGGGGAGCGGGGGAGAGGAACGCCCCCCCCGAAACGCGGGCCCCGAATGACCTGCGGCGGGGCGGACCCGCCGCCCACCCGATAGACTGAAGCCATGACAACTCAACTGCTCACCGGCATCCCCGGCACCGGCAAGACCCATCACCTCACCGAACGCGCCCTGCGTTACCTCACCGACGGGCGCGACCCCGCCCGCCTGCTCATCCTCGCACCCACCCGCACCGCCGCGACCCGCATGCGAGACGCCATCGCCGCCGCCAGCGACCGAAGCCTCTCCGTAGCACCCACCCGAGCATGGGCCGCCTACGCCTTCGACCTGCTCAAACGAGCCCAAACCCGCGGGCTCCTCACCGGTGTCGAAGGCAACCTCAAACTCCTCTCCGGCCCCGAGCAAGACGTCATCATAGGCGAACTGCTCGCCAACCACGCCGCCGGCATCGCGCCCGGCCCCGCCTGGCCCGACTCCCTCCGCGAAGCCCTACCCACCCGCGGCTTCCGCCACGAAATCCGCGACTTCTTCGACCGCATGGCCGAATACGACCTCACCGCCGAGGACGTCCAAGCCCTCGCCCGCGACTACAACCGACCCATCTGGGCCGCCCTCGCCCAACTACACACCGAATACCGCGCCGTGAGAGCCCTCCGCGCCAAAAACGCCTACGACCCCGCCGTGCTCATCAACGACGCCTGCCGGCTACTGCTACGCGCCCCCGAATTCCTCGCCGAAGAACGCCGCCGCTACGACCTCATCCTCATCGACGACGTGCAGGAGCTCAGCCCCTCCACCTACCGCCTGCTGCGCCTCATCACCGCCGAAGAGCCGCCCGCAGATGCCGCCGCGCTGGCCGCAGAACATCCCGAGGTCTTCGCCGCCGCACCCGAAGTCATCATGACCTACAGCGACGAAGCCGTCGTCCAGGGCTTCCGCGGTGCCCGCCCCGACCTGGTGCGCACGCTACCCGAAAGCTTCCCGCACCTGGCCGAACGCACCCTCACCACCTCCTACCGCCTGCCGGCGCTCATGATGCCGCTGCTCGCCGACATCCGCCGCCGCCTGCCGCGCTACAGTCGCTACGTGCCCGCCGCAGAGACGGACGGGCAGAACGGGCAGAAGCCCCCCGCAACCTTCGGGCGCATCAACACCACCCCCGCCGACGAAGCCCTCACCTGGGGCGCCGCCGACGAACCGCTGCTGCACCTGGGCGCCGACGGCAAAATCCTCGACCCCGCGCACTACCGCACCGCACCCGCCGGAGTGTATAAGTATGCGCTCGCCAGCGCCCAGGACGAGGCAAACCTGCTCGCCCAGCTGCTGCTCGAAGACCGCATCTACGGCAACCGCCCCTACCGCGAGAGCGCCATCATCGTGCGCAACGGCGCGGACGTGGCGCGCATCCGCCGGGTGCTCTCGGCCAGCGGTATTCCCTCGCGTACCTCCGCCGCCCTCGTGCCGGTGCGCGACGAACCCGCCGTGCGCCCCTTCCTCGACGCGCTCAGTCTGCTCGTCTACGCCCGCAAGCGCGGCGAGAAGGCACTCAACCCCGCCGTCACCGGCGCGGGCTACGAGGCCCTGAGCCCCGACGAGGCCGAAGAGATCATGCGCAAGAGCCTCGACGACGTTATTGCCGAAGAAAACCGTTCCAACCCCCTCAACGGGGCGAACAGCGCCATCACCCTGCTCACCTCGCGGCTGGGCGGTGCATCCAGCATGGACGTGCGACGACTCCGCCAGCAGCTACGATCCGTCGAACTGCAAACCGGTGGCCACCGCCCCAGCGGCGACCTGTTGCTGGGCGCCCTGCTACACCCCGAAACCCTGCCCGCCGAAGGCGTGGGGCGCGCCGTGCACCGCATCGCCGCCGTACTCTCCGCGGGCCGCAAGGCCCTTGCCCGACCCGACTCCACCAGCACCGAGGTGCTCTGGGCCCTCTGGGAAGCCAGCGGCCTCGAAAAAACCTGGGTCGCCCAGACGCGCGGCGCGGGACCCGAAGCCGACGCCGCCCACCGCAACCTCGACGCTATGATCGGTCTCTTCGAGGCCGCCAGCCGATTCGACGAGCAGATGCGTGGCGCCGGGGCCGAACAATTCCTCGACTTCATCGACGCGCAGGACCTACCCATGGACACCCTGGCCGCCCGCGGCGTACGCCAGGACGCGGTGGAAATCCTCACCCCCGCCCTGGCCGCAGGCCAATCCTGGCGCACCGTATATGTATGCGGCCTGCAGGAGGGCACCTGGCCCAACACCACCGTGCGCGGCTCCCTGCTGGCTACCGGCGACCTGGTCGACATCTGCGACGCCAGGATGCGCCGCCCCGCCCCCGCTAACCCGGCCACCCCGGCAGAGGGGGAGCAAGCGCCGCCCGCGCGCATTCGCAGCTACCCCGAACGCGTGCGCGACACCCGCCACGACGAGCTGCGCATGTTCGCCGTCGCCGCGACTCGAGCCAGCACCCGCCTGGTGCTGACCGCCGTGCGCAACGAGGACGAGGCTCCCGGCGAGTTCTTCGACTTCGTGGTGCCCACCGACGCCGAGAACGAGTCGCCCGAGGTGCCCATCACTCGCGTGCGCCGCCCCGCCACCCTGCGCTCGCTCGTGGCGGAGCTGCGCCGCACCCTCGTGGAGGATGCGCTCACCGCCATGAGCGCCGAGGACGTCGAGCTGAAGAACGCGGCTGGCTCACCTGGCTCCGAAGCTCACGCGCCCGAGGCCCCCGACACCGCAGGGGACGCCCAGAACCCGGAAGCCGCCCTGAACCCGGAGGCCGCGGCCTTCCGCTTCGACGCCGCATCACGTACCCTGGCCCGCCTGGCCCGCGTGCAGGCGCCCGGCGCATCCCCCGAGCAGTGGTGGGGCCTGCTGCCGCTGTCGAGCACCGAGCCGTTCTTCGCCCGCCCCGCCCACGACACGCCGGAAAACGACACCGACGGAAACGCCCCCGACGAGGGGCGACGCACCATCGCGCTCTCGCCCTCGCGCCTGGAAACCATCCACAACTCCCCGCTGGACTGGCTGGTATCCACCGCCCGCGCAGAGGCCCAGACCGACCTCTCCCGCTCCCTGGGCACCCTCGTACACGCCATCGCCGAGGAGTACCCGACCGGCACCCTCGAACAGCTCCAAACCGCTCTGGAGGAGCGCATCGGTTCCCTGGGCGTGCCCGCCCGAAGGGAAGACGAGAGCGAAGAAGAATACCGCGAGCGCGTGCCCTGGGAGGCCTACGCCCTCTACGAGCGGGCCAAGCGCATGATTCTGCGCCTGAGCTACTACTACCGCACCCACATGGATGCGCAAGGCTGGAA
>ERZ773044.949-NODE-949-length-10785-cov-52.0061_pt1 | contig 10785 bp, 10 predicted proteins | sample MGYA00511897_ERZ773044 | MGnify/ENA primary metagenome ERZ773044 (study PRJEB29015, sample SAMEA2738116) | human oral metagenome | biome: human oral; feature: human-associated habitat; material: saliva | place: China | collected 2170 ...
GCTTTACCAGCAGGGATTTGCAATTTTACAAGTTTTTCGACTTTTTTAGCCATTTTTAAATCCTCCTTTGTGGTTTTGGCGGTAATTAGAGATTTTTACCTCCCACAAGTATGCTTTTCACATACCCATCTATTATACACTATTTATCTAGAATTGCAAGAGAAAAGTTTATTTTTTAATCGACGTAATCTCCGCCTTCAAAGCCGTAGTATTCTTCCAAACTGAGACCACTGGCAGCTATTTCTTTAGCTTCTTTTCCGACATATCGAAGGTGCCATTCCTCAGCCATATATCCTGTTTCTTTTTCTTTACCTTTGAGATAACGGACAACAAAGCCATAATCAGCAGCATGGTCCAAGAGCCATTGGGCCGCTTTTTCTTCTGTTACCAAATCACCATTTGTCCCAATCACATCAAAGGCTAAACCTGTCTGGTGTTCGCTATAGCCAGGTCGAGCAGAATAACGGTCAGCTGCTGCCTTCCCATCTTGGTTGACATAATCTTGATAGAGCTTGGTCTGAGTTTCATAACTTCTAAAACCACTGTAATGATCACTAATCGGGAATCCTGCCTCTTGCATAGCTTTAATGAGTTTGACCAACTCAGCCTTGGCTGTTGGATTTTCCCCTGGATTGTAGTCTTTTGACAATGGGTAGTGTTTATTGGCTACGATGATTTCATCGTATTTCCCTTGGATGCTGTAGTAGTCTCCTTTGTTAACCACTTCTGCTTTTTTCTGGGCAGCTCCTTGAGCCTTACTTCCTACTGTTCCATCAGCTTTAGCTGTTTGCTCTGTCTTAACTGAGCCATCTTCATTTTTTGCTTTTTCTTGTGAACAAGCTGCTAGACTCAAGGCTAGCAAGGCTGTCAAGACAAGGTATCTTTTTTTCATTTCTACTCCTTTATTTCCAATAATTTGTCTACTTCTGACGATAAACGTTTGACTAACTTTTTAATCTCATCCGGTTTTGCTTGGCAGGTTTCTGCTGTCATTTCTTCAAAAGGAACCCACCAGACTGGACCACGTCCCTTGAGACCGTGACCATTCATATCACCTCTTCGTCTAGGAAACAGATGCCAATGAAGATGGGCATCGCCATTTCCTAGCAGTTCGATATTCATTTTCTCAGCAGCAAAGGCCTTGGCAACTGCCTCTTGGACTAGACTCATTTCTTCTAGAAAACGGAGTCTCATTTCCTTTTTTAAATGGTGCAATTCCGTGACGTGCCCCTTGGCTAGAAAGAGACTATAGCCTGCAAAATACTGGTGGTCTCCAATCACAATATAGCCTGTTTCTAGTTCTCTCACAAAGTAGGGATTTTTTCCAACCTTAATGAGCTCAATTCTCTGGCATATAAGGCACATATTAGTCTACCAATGCACTCTTAAGATAGGCATCAACCATACGCTCTGTTGCGACCACCGAATCAATATGGGTACGCTCATAAGAATGACTAGACTCGATACCAGCACCGAGAAGGGCGTGTTTGACCTCTGCACCTGCAGACATGGCTGCTGAAGCATCCGAACCATAAAATGGATAGATATCCAGCTTAAATGGAATACCTTGGTTTTTCGCCAAGGTCACCAAGTGTTGACGGAAGTCATAGTGATAAGGGCCTGAAGCATCCTTGACACAGATAGATACTGTATATTCGTCTGTTTGCTGGTCATCGCCCATAGCTCCCATATCCACAGCCAGATATTCAACTACCTGAGCAGGAATATTAGAGTTAGCACCATGTCCCACTTCTTCAAAGACTGAAAAAGCAAAATGGGTTGTTACAGGCAACTCAATCTTCTCTTCCTTATAAGTACGAAGCAGATTAAGCAAGATCGCTGCGCTGACCTTATCATCCAAATGGCGAGACTTGATAAAGCCTGTCTCTGTCACGACAGTTCGTGGGTCAAAGCTGATAAAATCACCGACCTCAATCCCTAAGGCACGAGTTTCTTTTTCATTCCTTACTTTTGCGTCCAAACGTACTTCCATATTGTCTTGCGTGCGTTCTGCAGTTCCTGCATCCTTGTAGACATGACAAGAAGTTTGGTGGATAAGGATGGTGCCTGATACTTTTTGACCTGTGCTAGCCACATGAACGGTACAGTTTTCACCTTCAATCATGTTCCAAGGAAAGCCACCGATACGGTCCAATTTGAGACGGCCGTCTGCTTTGACAGCACGGACAATAGCACCAAGCGTATCTACATGGGCAGTCACATAGCGGTGTTGCTCATCGTTTTGACCTTTAATGGTTACATTGACACCACCCTTAGCTGTACGAACCGGCTGGTAACCAAAACCTTCTAGAGTCTTGACTAAATAGTCCGAAATCTCACGAGTGAAACCCGTTGGCGACGCAATGGCTGTCAGTTCTTTGATATAGTCTACTGTTTGATTCATTTCTTCACCTCTTTTGCTACCTATTATAACACATTTATCATCGGATAAAAAAAGAAAATCACTCCTGTAGACTTGACTACAAAAGTGATTTTAATGATTATTCCATTTCAAAAACATCGCTTTCTTGCTTGTTTGGTAGAATCAATGAGAGCAAGATTCCGACGATGGCTGGCACCAACCACGGAAGAGATGCCTTGGCAAAAGGAAGAGCGTTGACAAGATTTGCAAGAAACTCAACTTTAAATGAGCTTCCTAGTACGCTTGCAATAGCAATAGCTGTAACAACAGCAATTGTCAACTGCATACCTGGTTTTGAAAGGGCAACAAATTTGTTGACAATGACAATCATAACGATGGCAATCGTGATTGGGTACAAAATAACCAGTACTGGAATGGAGTACTTGATAATCGCATCAAGACCTAAATTGGCAATAGCAAATCCAATCAAGGTAAAGGCTGTCGCATAAACTTTATAGCTGATTTGTGGGAAACGTTCATTAAAGAACTCAGCTGTTGACACAATCAAACCAACCGTTGTTGTGAAGCAGGTTACGGTAACCATAGCTGCAAGGAAGAGTTGGGCTGTTGAGCCAAAGATTTCTTGAGTGGCTTGTGACAAGATGTAAACACCTGGTGTTCCACCCTTCATCGCTTCAGCTGGTACTGGGAAATGATTTCCAAGGAAACCTAAACCGATGTAAAGAGCGCTGAAGGCAAGGGCAACAACGATACCAACCACCCAAATAGTTGAAATGTATTCTTTCTTACTTGAAAACCCAAGTTGTTTCAAGGTTTGAACTGCGATTACACTGAAGGCAACTGAGGCAAGAGCATCCAAGGTATTGTAACCTTCTAGGAAACCTGTACCAAAGGCAGAAGCTTGATAAGCAGCTGAAGCAGCTTGAGGACTTGTCCCACCATATTTGAAAGCTCCTAGAACAACCAAGATAACAATCAAAATCGCAAAGACAGGCGTTAAAATACGTCCAATGCGGTCTAAGATTTTTGATGGATTAAGCGAAATCAAATAGGCTGCCGCAAAATACAGAACCGTAAAGACAATCAATCCAAGACCTTTATTTGCATCCGACAAAAGGGGGCTAATCCCTACTTCGTAAGCTGTTGTAGCAGTACGTGGAATAGCAAAGAATGGACCGATTGACAAGTAAAGAACTGAGAGGTAAAGAGTCGCAAACCAAGGCGCTATCTTTGTTGAAATCTCGTAGATATATCCTTTAGGATTTAGCGTTCCAATAATAAGAGTCAAGACGGCGATACCGACGCCTGAAAAGACAAAACCTGCGATGGCAGGAAGAAAATGTTCTCCAGATAGAGCACCTAGAGAAGGCGGAAAAATCAAGTTCCCCGCACCAAAAAATATTCCAAACAGGAGTAAACCTGTTAGGGCACCTTTTTTAGCCATGAAAATCTCCTTCATATTTATAAAATACTGACCTAGTATATCATGAATAGGAGTATGAAAAAAGCTTCACGAAGTAAATATTGAATGTTTTCAAGATTCTTAAAAATGAGAATTGTCTAAAAATAAAATCCCCTACCCAGTCCACGACAAGTAGGAGAAAATTCTAATGTTTATACTCTTCGAAAATCTCTTCAAACCACGTCAGCTTCACCTTGCCGTACTCAAGTACAGCCTGCGGCTAGCTTCCTAGTTTGCTCTTTGATTTTCATTGAGTATTAAAGTTCTTCAAAGGCCATCATGCCACCTTGAACATTGATAACTTCATAACCTTGTTCTGATAGGAATTGGCAAGCACGCGCCGATCTCATTCCAGATTTACAAATAACATAATGTAACTGATCCTTGTCCAATTGATCATAAGTGTCAGCTAATTGACTCAGAGGAAGATTCTGAGCACCTTCTAAATGAAGAGCTTCAAACTCATCCACTTCTCTCACGTCCACTAGAGAAAGTTGGTCGTTTTGGTAAAGCTGGTAAAATGCGTCAAAGGTTATTTCTTTCATTCTTTTTCTCCTAATACTCTTCGAAAATCTCTTCAAACCACGTCAGCGTCGCCTTACCGTAGGTATGGTTACTGACTTCGTCAGTTCTATCCACAACCTCAAAGCTGTACTTTGAGCAGCCTGCGGCTGGCTTCCTAGTTTGCTCTTTGATTTTCATTGACTATAAAATTGCTTTAATTCTTTTTTTCAAATCTGGCACCACTTCTGACTCAAACCAGGGATTTTTGGCCATCCAGATTTGATTGCGTGGTGATGGGTGTACAAGTGGAAAATAGGTTGGCAAGTAGTTCTGGTAGTGTTTTACCCGTTCTGTCACCTTGCCACTGATTTTCTCCTTTAAATAGTAGGCTTGGGCATATTGCCCAATCAAGAGGGTCAATTGAATATCTGGTAATTCTTGCAAGAGCTGTGGATGCCATTTTTCAGCAAAGCCAGCTCGAGGCGGTAAATCTCCTGACTTGCCATGCCCTGGAAAGTAGAAATCCATAGGCAAAACAGCAAAATATCCTGAATTGTAAAAGGTATCTTCATCCACACCTAGCCAGTCTCTCAGGCGGTCACCACTCTTATCTTTCCAGTAAAGGCCTGCTTCTTGGGTTTTAAGTCCAGGTGCCTGACCGATGATATTGATGCGAGCAGTCTTTGGCGCTGCAAAGAGAGGCTCAATACCACGCTCTGTATAGCTGGCATTCTGTGGATCTAACATAATAGCCTGCTTGATTCTTTCAATTTGAGACATCTACTTTCCCTCCAAAAAGAAGTCTAAGCATACAATCTCAGACTTCTATCGTTTTATTTGATCAATTCATAAATAGCTTCGGCATAGATTGCTGCTGCTCGGAAGAGATCATCCAAGGCAATGAATTCATTGGCTTGGTGCATGGTGTCAATTGAGTCTGGGAACATTGCACCATAGGCAACACCTCGTTCGAGCAAGCGACCAAAGGTTCCACCACCGATGACTTGCTCGTGACCTTTAAGTCCAGTTTGTTTTTCATAGACATTCAACAAGGTTTGGACAAGTGGATCTTCCATTGGCACATAGTGAGGCGTATGACCATGTTCAGAAAGGCTAACAGAAGCAACCGGCAAGTTTTCAAGGATTGACTTGATTTGTTCTGGACTTGTTCCTTTTGGATAGCGGATATTGAGGGCAATGGTATTGTCAGCGCTTGTTTCATCGAAGCGGAAGACACCGGCATTCATAGAAAGAGAACCCATCTTTTCATCCACATGGGCAATCTTGAGATTTTCCCCCTCATGGTCGTTCAAGAGAATCTTACCAGCAATGTCAAGGTAGTCTTTTGCTGGACCAGCAAAATCAAACTGACTGAGGAAGAGGGCTAGGTAAGTTGCACCATTGACACCAGAAGCAGGCATAGCACCGTGGGCTGATTTACCAATGATGGTAATCTTGTATTGACCAGCTTCTGCTTGAATTTCTCCTCTGAGTTTGTGTTCTGCAACAAAGGCATCTAATTTAACTTGCAAGTCAGTCAAGTCACCTGAAACGACTGCTGTTGCTGATTCAGGTACCATATTTTCACGCAAACCACCTGTAAAGCTATGAAGACGAGCAGCACCTGCATTTTCACCTGCAAAGTGGAGATATTCTGTAATGTTTCCTTTTTCACCGTTGATGATAGGGAATTCAGCATCTGGAGAGAAACCGAAGTCTGGTTTTGCAAGTCCTACGTGCTCGAAGTAGTAGTCCATGTCTGCCCAGCCTGATTCTTCGTCCGTTCCCACAATAAAGCGAACTTTCTTAGAAGTTGGAAGGCCCAATTCTTTGATGATTTTCAAGCCATAGTAACAAGCTGTTGTAGGTCCCTTGTCATCAGAAGCACCACGCGCATAAAGACGACCATCTTTGATAGTTGGTGTGTAAGGGTCTGTGTCCCAACCGCTACCAGCAGGCACTACATCCATGTGGGCAAAGATTCCGAGAACTTCTTCTCCATCACCAAACTCGAAATGCCCTGCGTAGTTATCAACATTCTTAGTTGGGTAGCCATCACGGTCTGCGATTTCAAGGAATTTCTCCAAGGCTTTTACTGGCCCAGGACCAAATGGATGCTGAGCATCCGCCTTGCTGTCATCACGTTCTGAGTTAATTTCCAAAAGGCTAAACAAGTCAGCCAAGAGGTCTTCTTTGCGTTTTTCTACTTCTGCTGTAAAATCAATTGCTGTCATAATATCTTCCTTCTATCTTTTCTCGATGATTTCATCTACTGGCAAGCGGTAACTTGGTTCCAATTTTTCGTCAGTATAGCCTACCGTAATCAAAAGTTCTGGGCGGAAACGGTCTTCGATGTCCAAAACTTCGTTGATTTTTGATTTGTCAAAACCAAGAATCAGATTTGACCCGATTCCTTGGTCTGTAAGAGCGAGAACCAAGTTCATAGCAACCAAACCTGCATTGAGGGCTAGGTAGTCACTGACCTGCTGTTCATTGTAACGGGCAAATTCAGCAGGCAAGTTCTTCATGAAATATTGAAGTTGTTCTTCTGAGAAATTCTTTGCCCCACCGACACGGGCAATCTTGCGAGCACGTTTGGCTAAGTCCGTATCTGTAAAGAGGGCAATGGTTACAGGTGCTGATGATACCTGTTCAAAGTTTGAACCGTAAGCCAATTTTGCTAGTTCGGCATTTTTCTCACGCACCACTACAAATTTCCAAGGCTGGCTGTTGTGGGCACTTGGAGCCAAGGTTGCAATTTCGATAGCTGTACGCACATCTTTTGGATCAACTGGCTTATCAGTGAAATGCTTAGTCGCATGACGTTTTTTATTTAATTCAAGAAATTTCATAATCGATTTCCTTTTCTAATTCTACTGCTTCCATTCTACCATAATTTGAAAGAGAGAGGGGAGAAAAGCAATTATCTATATAAATGGATTAAAACCACTCTTCTCTTCTCCTTGGTCCAATTCTGTATAATGAATCTCATTTAAATTTAAATCCTCTGGCCGTTTATCGTCAAACATAATTATTTGAACAATATCTTCGTCTGCGTTTAGTTCATTAAGAATATATCCCACCGCTCTTTGATTCTCTTCCGAAAAATCTTTGGATATATGGTCTAATACTAATAATGGAATTACCGGATATTTCCCTTCCTCTAGAAGCATTTTTATAAATGCTATATAACCTGAGAGTTGAATAAGAGTTTTTCGAGCTTTGCTTCCTACAAGGATACTATCTCCTTTAGATATTTTAGGTTGTAGAATACAACCATTTTTTATAAATTCGATAAAAAAATTATCTCGCTCCACATCTTCTAAAACAAATTTTGACACCGAGCTACTAGAAATATATATATCAGTAATAGTTTTTGATAAATTAGAAATCTTTTTCTTGTCATCCTCATTTTGGAGTTCATTTAACTCTTTCCTTAATTCACGTATTCTCGTTTTCAACTGCTCTAGTTTAGAATTGTTAACAATGAAGTCTTGTTGCAAATATTCTTCTAGTAAAACTATCGCTTTAACCTTATCCTCCAAAGAAAAAGGTCTCAGTCCAGATTCTTTTCTGTTAATAATTTTCTTTAGCTCAAGACTCTGTTTTTCAAGTGCTTCCACTGTCTTATCTTTTATTATATAATTACTAAAGTCAAGATCCCCTTCAATAGAATGTAACACTTGCTCAATTGAATCAACTAAATATTTATATTCTTCGTTCTCGTCAATTAATCTTTTCAAGGATTGGAGCATTTGAGAGCGATTTTTATTGATTCGCTGATCTTGTTTTAGCACTGAAATATTATTTCTATAAATTTTGATTTGCTCATCCAAACTATTCTTTTGAGTCAATAAATCTGCTAATGATTTATCATCTGTTGCCCCTATTTTCTGACTTGATTGTCTGACTGTATTCAATTCAGCAAGGATCTTATCTTTATTCAAGCCACTAAATTGAACTTTAATTCCCAAAATATTTAGATTTTTATTAATCTCCGATATAAAAAAATCACTTTGTTTTGTTTTAGTTTCCAATTGTGCTAATTTCTGTTTGCTATGTTTTATATCGTTTAATAGTTTTGAAATTTCTTCTAAGCGAGGATTAAAAATGTAATTCATTAGAGGATTTAGTCGAACAGAATATTTAATATCAGATGCTTTGTCCCAAAAATTTTGTAACTGCCCTTGTCTATTTTCACCTAAAAAATTAAACATTGTAAATTGTCTAAATGTAATATTCTCACCTGTAAACTCTTTTATTTTTCTTTGTTCCTCATCATTGCTAGAAAAAATTGAATTTAATTTACTTTTATATTCTGTTGAATCAATTGGTTTTGCTGTTTCCTGATTATCCAAATAAAAATAATTTTCTTCTCTGTCTAATATACGACATACTTTAAAAGTATGACCTTTATATTCAAAAATCATCTCTGTACTAACAATTTTTTCTGCCCCTTCTAGGTTAGACTTTAATGAACCTCCAAGTATATAGTCTATAAATTGATAAAAAACAGTCTTTCCTTTAGAATTATCTGCTCGTATATAATTCACTCCTTCTTGAAAATCATATGTATATGAATTATTTTCGCCATCAAAAATACTTATCGAATTAATTTTAAACATTTCCAAGAACCTCTTTCATAAATTGTTCATCACTGATATGCCTACTCTCTTCAATTGATTTATGAATAAAATAACTAATTTTATATCTATGCTCAATTGGAACCTTACCATCTTTATTAAAAAATACACACCCATCAATGATTTTTATAATTTTATTTTTACTAAGTAAATCAAGTGCTCGAAGTATAAACTGGATACTGTCAAATAGTCTTTCCATATCTCCCGACAGGAGTGATATTAATCTTTCTGTAACATTCTTTTTAGTTTTTGCATCATAAATTGATTTAAAATAATAATTATCTTTTTTTATCAAATAACTAAAAATCATTAATTTTGAAAGACTTAAATTATTATGTTCTTTCAAAATCAAAGGGATAACATCACAATATATTGCAAGTTGTAATATTTTATACTGTTTTTCTAATTCTCCGCTACTATTCATGCTTCATCCTTCCATGATATTAATCTATCAACTTCAGCATCCCTAGTTAAATAAATACTACTCCCGAATTTGATTTGTTCATTTGTTGCATATGAGTTTGATTTTTTATTAATTTCAATTAATCTATTTATTGGAAAGTCACTCTTTAGCATCTTTAACTCAGAAACAGTTTCTCCATAGTTTTCATATGTGGTTTCTAATAAATTATCGTAATCTTTATATAAACCAATTTCCAAAGAATTGCGTAAAGCATTTTCAAAATAGAATTTATGAATAAGATGTTTTTTTAACTCCTCTTCGGTAAGATTACAATATTTGAGTTGAATAAACTCCCTAGATGTAACTATTTTTAAATCCTCTAAATCAATTTTATTAGTTCGCTTAAAATCTACATAACTAGGCTCGCTTCGTTCTTTTGTAAAACGCTTCACGATATCTTCGACCATATCTATGAAAGACTTATAGCATAAAGAATAAGGTAATCGATATCGTGCACTACTTATAATCTGATAAGTGATATGGCAACACAACTCCTCTAATCTCAGTTTATAAACGACTTGACTATATACTTTATGAAATATATCAGTAAACTTAGCATCTATTAACTTATCTATATTATTCGACTGTAATTGAAATTTCTCTTTAATGGTGCCTATTGTCGTTTCTAATTCATCTTTTGTTAATTTTTTTGCTCTAAGTCTTTGATCTAATGAATCTTTGCGCTTTGACGATGAAGTTTCTATGTCATGATAGAGAGCATCTACTAATTTATTATCAAATAATTCACCGTCCATACTTCCTTCTAATACAAGATGATATTCGTCAATATTATTATCTCCTAATTCAAGAATCAACCAATTTTTTAATATTTTCTTCATATCAGCTTGCTTCAAGTCTGATTTTTTAACTTGAATCGCTTTAAAAGTTGGTGTTCCTTTTACAAATATATTAGTATCTATCTCATCTAAATTATCATTTTTTAGAACGATATCATCTAAGACTTCATACCCTAAACTCTCTCCATCTGATATTTTAGATAAATAATAGATAAAAACTCTTATTTGAAAAGCGAAACCACTTAAACTAATAATTCCATGATTTGTCATATTTGTCTCCAGATAAATTAGCGTTGTTACAACTAGTTTTATTTTTAGATAATTCTTTTAAGAAATCAAAATAATCTTCCACATCTTCTACATACCCATGCTTTTCTATTAAGCTAGCTAAGAGTTCCAGATTGTGTCCCTGATAGTTGTCTTCTCTTCGTAGCTCTTCATACATTTCGATAAAAGGAAGTCTCTTGGACTTGGCCAGTTCTAACTCCGCTTCATAATCATAAGCGACTTTACGAAATAGGATATTTACCAAT
>ERZ773044.950-NODE-950-length-10741-cov-8.89968_pt1 | contig 10741 bp, 6 predicted proteins | sample MGYA00511897_ERZ773044 | MGnify/ENA primary metagenome ERZ773044 (study PRJEB29015, sample SAMEA2738116) | human oral metagenome | biome: human oral; feature: human-associated habitat; material: saliva | place: China | collected 2170 ...
ATGAATCCAAGGGACAAGACCGATAATTTCTTCCATATCGTGAAAGATAAAAAGTGGAGGAAACATCAAAAGATAAAACGCCATAAATCTCTCCTGAAAAGCTAAAGACTGCCAGCCAATAAAGCAAAAAACGCCCAGTAAGGCGTTTTAAGTTAGGTATGCTTATTTAATCTGTAAAAATAAAATAATACGCCTATAAAACTTATTATACCAGACTTTAAGACCATTTCTAAGAAAAAGGTAGTGAAAAAGGTAGAGATTGGAATATTATTAAAAATTTCAGTTAAATATAGTACGATATCGTTTTACCTATTACACACAGCTTCATCTTATTTCTTAGAAATCAGTTTAATACAAGATATTTCAAGATAAGTGAAAATCACTCCATAATTTATGAAAATCTAATTAATATTGATCAATAGAAGTGATTCCCTTTATTATTTTTCACACAATATCTCTAAAATAAATTCAAGCGAAATTATCTTAATCTTTTTTAATCTAGTTTTTCAATACCGAAATGTACTACACGTTTAAATTTCCCAACACTAATATTTAACGTATTCACCGTACTTCCTATTGTTTTTGAACTAACAGATTCTTTCTTTTTAGAATACTCCTCGCTGATACTTTTTGAAGTCATATAGACTTTATTTGAAACTCGATTCATATTATTAATTACTAAATTAACGGTTGATATAATAGCTAATAATACTTGAGAAAGATATATTACTCTCAAAACTTCTAATGTTGTATTAGATATTTTTACAATAAGCATTAATCTCATTATTGAAAAAAATAATACTACAAGCCACATCAACGACGGAAATAAATAATTTGTTAAATATTTATAGTAGGTTATTCCATTGTTTCTTAAATAAAATTTTGCAAAGTCATCAAGAGTATACACCTCCCTACCAAAGGTATACATTGATAGTACTAAGGCTAATGACGAGATAGCAAGAAAAATATACTGATTTGTCTGATAGATTTTTAAATCAACATCAATCACATGAATAGGCATACAAAACTTAATAGCAGTTATAATGCACAAAAAAATACCATAAGCCATCCAAAGTTCTTTTGGAAGTATATCATTTTTCGATAACCAAATAATTTTTAACGGATTTCTTTCTGGCTTTTGTAACATATTTAATACCTCTCAGTTTGTAATACAGAGTTTTCTTCATCAATAATATAACATCCATTTTTATTGACAGATCTTAAATAGCCCTGTTGTGCTTTTAAAATTAAGAACTTCCAAATTTTTCTCCATGTTACTCTATTATTTTTATCATCTGAAAACATCAATGTCATACGGCTTTCTTTAGTTTTAAAAAATTCATTAGGATCTACCATCAAATCTTCCAACTCATCTGCAGTACCGTTTGGATAAGTTGTCACAATTTCAATACTCCTGGTATTCTGCTGATCAATATTTAATACAATTTCTTCATATATGGGATTTATAGTAACTTTCCCAATCTCACCTAATTCGCCTGAACTATTGATTTTACGTTCAATTATACGATGTAAGGTAAGTGCCTCCTGTTGACTTCGAGCTCGGATACTTAATCTCTCTGACTGAAATTTATATACTACTTGCACAGCTTCTATAGGATTATTTTTATACTCTTCTAAAAACAAAGAAATCCTTTTGACTTTCCGAATATGATCTATACCTGTTCCAACTTTTGACATTATTACAAAATCGTATTTTGCTTCTAATATTCTATCAATTGTAGAACTGCTGTATTCCTTTTGAGACTGTTTCAACTCCTCAAAGATTTCTAATAATTTTTTTCGTAATTCAATTGCTTCCTGATGTTTATCCAAATATTCTTGACTATAATGAATTCCGTTTTTATTAGAATATTCTCTACTAATCCTAACATACTCCTTTGTTAACTCAGAAGTCAATTCTATTAAACGTTCATATTCCTCAGATTCTAAAATATCCTGATAGTTTCTAACAATCTGAAAGCCCATCCGATCGCTTCCTAATTGAATATTAGAGTCTGTCTGACTAAATATATCGTTACCAAATGAAAATGAAATAACATTAGGTAACAACTCATTTTTTAAAGTGTCAATTCTGCTTCCAGAATATTTTTCCAGCACATGAGGCTGAACATTTAATTTAAATAGATAGTCTTTTTCCATTATTCACCTTTCTTGATTAGTTTATAATCATTTGCTACATTGAGGCATCTAGTTAGATTTTTTCATTTGTTCAAATAATTTTTAAACGTCGAAATTGCTTATTCATCCACCACATAATAAATGAATAATTCAATCTTTTAAAAATTTGATAAAGATCTTTGTTCTCAAAATAACTGTAGATACTATATTTTTAACTGCTCTTCAAATTGAGATAATACAATCAAATCTAACTGCTTTTCTATTTCTTTAAACGGTAAATTCAAGTCCAATGTACGAACACTAATCTGATTTCAATGAAACTGATAAAGACTGTCGGGCTGAATTTGTTCATTAGTTTTTGCATACAATAGCATACCTGATACTAGACATTTATTATCTCCAAATTGATATTGACGGTTTTTTACATATGTAAAAATCTGATAAAGATTATTAGAATGAATAGTGTACTTATCGAAACGTACTTGTGTAGTACTTGAATAGTATTTAGCATCAATGATCAAGATGTTATTCTCTTTTTGAAGTTGAATATCAGTCTGCATAATTGGTAACATGTCACTAATACCTTCATCTAAAGCCCAAGGTATCTGGGAAGCATTCGGCTTTAACTGTGTAAGTTACTTTTTGTAATATTGCCATTATGTGAAAATATAAAATAAAAACAAGTAGAACTACTGTTCTTCGAATTTTGAACAATGAAAAACTTTATCCAAATTTGGATAGGGAGGAGGTGTATTGAAGGAGCAAAACCTAAAAATCGTAACTCTAGATTTCTCAATGTTAATTTTCCGAAAAATAAGTATTTTTCGGAAAATTAGTTATTAATACTAGAATTTTTCGTATCACTGTGCAGAACTATTCAACTACTATATTCCCAAACAAGATTTCAATTTCTGTTTTCTTAACACTTGCTTGACGATTAGAAGATCTAACAACTTTTGCACCTATTGATGAATCTAAATTAGCAAAATCGAATATTTCAGCATAATCTTCGAATTCATGCCAGAATCGATTTACATCGGCATCAATCTCTTTTACATACTGATATAATTCACTCTCTTCATCAATCATGCGAATATAATCGGCAATCTTTCTAACATCTGTAGGTTTCAATCCAGCCTCTTCTATACGACTCAAAATGAGTGGAACTATTCCCTTATCTTTGACACTTTGGCTGATTTTCAATGCTGCACTTTCAGAAACTTTGTTTTGCAAACTTTTATAGTTGGTTTCAGCTGTCTCAACTGCACAATTGTATGTATCTACTATCGATTGCTTATGTCTATTGAGTTGTTCTTGAGTTTTCTCTATAAGTATCTGTGCTTTTTCCTGTGATAAATCTGCTGTTGAAACAATTGTTTTTGAACTAGCTAACCTTAGATATTTTTCTGCATTTACAATTTCTTCATTTTCTAGATCATCAAGGTCAAAAATTCTATCAGATTTTGCTATTGGCGCTCCATTTACATCATTGAAGAACACTCTACCTACTAATATACTATGATCATTACTATTCCCAGAGAAACTGTATGTCTTGAAAACCGGGTTATCTGTTCGTGTTATCTTTGACATTTTCAAATCATAAAGTCTCTTATTTGCTTCTCTATACTCTGACGAGTGTTTCTCTGATCTTAGCCCACTTTTGAATATTGTTTTTTCTACAGTTTCGTCCAACATATCTCTAATCGCTTCACCTTTTTTGCTCTTTACATCCTCCAGATAAGATGTATACTCAGGTAAAACCATGTCATCAAATTCTGTATCAGAGAGTACCCCAGCCATTTTCTTTCCAAGTCTTTCAGACATCTTGAGTTCCACATCAATAGCTTCATATACTGGGAATGTGTAAATATAAATTTCATTAACTTCAGTATTTTGTCGCGGCCTATCAATTCTACCAATTCTCTGTTCTAATATCATTGGATTATATGGCAAGTCTAAATTCATAAGGACAACTGCGTCTTGCAAGTTTTGACCAGTCGAAATCGTATCTGTACCCACCAAGAGATTAATTTCTTGGACAGTTCCGAAAATATCCTGACGATTTTTTGATAACGGAGAGAATCTATCTAGAATTTCTTTCTTCGTTTCGAGGTATCTTCCTACACGATTTTCATCATCATTTCCTGTTATCAGTCCCATATTGTCATCAGATAGTTCAACATCATTTAGCAATTTATCATAGTAATATCTTGCTGTATCAGAAAACTGTGAAATTAAGATAACTTTCCGACCACGGGAAAGTTCCAGAACAATCTTCTGTTTGACTTTGTCAAACTTCTCATCGATAAATTCATAAGAGGATTGTAATTCATTAATCAGGTTATTTAAAATTTCATCATCACTGATAGCGTCTGACTTCATTTTAGAGATTGTTACTTTCGCAAGTTTTGGTTTAATGTCGTCAATCTGTTTACTTATTTTTTCATAGTAGCGACGTTTTTTTATACTTGAGTCAAATTGGTATTGAGAAAGCAGTGAAGCATCACTAAAATCATCAAAAACAATATCAGGCGTCAATAGTCCAACATTTTTTGATAAATATTCATCTAGACCATATTTCCTTGATAAAAACATCTTGAATTCGCTCGTCGGATTAGATGAATTTTCTACTATATCTAGCTGTTTAAGTAAAGTTGTGTTTTTATCTCTAATACCTTCCAGTGACTTCAAATATGATTGCCAACTTGAATCTGCCCGTTTTAATAGCATTAATTTCAGGCGATCACCACTCATATCATTTCTCTCTGAATTAATATACCGTATTACATCCATGTACGGGAAATTTAAATTTGAGATACGTTCAAAATTATCCGTAAAGATTTTGTTTTTCCTTGGTTCGTATGGAATTTCGACAGTTGGAAATTTGCGATTGGCAAAATTGACGTTCTGACCACCATAAGTCTTACGGGTTCTTTGTAAGAATAAATCTTCCCAAAATTCGCTAAAAGCTACATCATCCGTAACAAGTTTATTAATAACCCGTTGATTGTTTCCGAATAAAAAATATTGTTGATAGCGTCTATTAATTGGAATACTATCAATATCTAAGAAGAGGCTTCCTAAATTTAAAACATCTTTTCTGCTGTTATTCCAAGGGGTTGCCGTAAGCATAAGACCTTTTATCTTTTTGCCAAGTTTTTGAGAATGTTCATCTACTAATTGCAAGTTCCTATAGGCTCTAGTTCCTCTATTCTTAAATCCTAAATGAGCCTCATCCACGATAATCAAATCAAAGAATTCAGCAATTTTTTCAAGATCTTTACCAGTTGATAAAGCTAACTTTTCTCTTGAGATATATTGAAAGTGTGAGTCTGAAATTCCTAAGATTGCAAGTTCCTCTGTCCACTGAACCTTTAACTTATTGTCAGCAATAATCAAGGTCTTTAAGTTTGGTTGCCTTTCTAGACTCAGCTTGACAATACCAGCTGTTGTCCTCGTTTTTCCGAGTCCAACACCATCTGATAAAACAGCCGTGCTAAATGTATTCAGTTTATCCCAAATATCGATAATCCCTGTTTTTTGGTGAGGATAGAGAAATTCTGACCATTCGGTTTCCTCATCGAACTCAGCATAAGATTTCCCAAATATCTGAGCAAAATCATAGTAGGTCTCCCAGGTTGATTTATAGGGTTTACCTTTTTGCCAATTTGGAAATTTGCTTTTTACTATTTCTATCAATTCACTTGAGAAATTATCCACCTCATTCGACTCCCAAAGTTCTGAGAACCAATCATTTAAGGCAAAATAATTGTCCTGTCCTAAGACATTTAGTTCTGTATTTCCTATCAAACCATTCTTCGAAAAGTTTGAAGAACCTACAATAGCTTTCCCTTGGCTACTTTCAAAACTCCTAGAAAATAGGTATGATTTAGCATGGAAATAATTAGCTTCTCCTGTGTAGACTTTAATCTCAATGCGTCCTTCACTAATCCATTGTCTCACATATTTTAGGAATTCTTCCTCACTTAAAATACTATCCAAGTCCACACTCATTAGCTGTGGAAGCTCAGCTCTGTATTCTTGGCTTGATTTCACATCCAGAACACTAACTGTTTCTCGGTTAGTTTGATTCCCCATAATAATTTGTACACGACCGTTTCGTTCATTCATGAATTGAAGAAATTCATCCTTAATCAGAATGAGGCCCGAAATATAAAAATAACCTACTCCAAGCCTCAAGGTCTGCGTGCTTGAGTCCGAGATAAGATATTTGACCGTGTCAGTCATAGAGAGGCGTCTGTTATCAATTACCTTCCGTTGAAAAATTTCTGTTTCTAAATTCTTAGTTTCTGTCATCTCTTCATCCTATCGTAAACGGAGATAATCCGTTGTGTTTCCTCTTCTACAAAAGTTTTGTGGTTAGCTGTCTCAAATGTTTTCATTAGATCAATAACGTCTTCTCGAGTCAGTTCAAATGCTATCATAACTCTAGCATTTAACTCTGCAATTAAATCATCATGAGTCAATCCTTTGAAACTATCTCCAGGCACCAAAACTTCTAACTCTTCATACAGTGGACCATTTTCAAGTAGTAATCTCTTTACTATTTGAACAATCTCATCTGCTGATGGAACATCAGCCATAACTGGAATTGGGAGCTGTTTGAGATAAGTTTGATTAACGTTGATTGTAATGAGCTTTCTTAAAACAAAGTCAATTGCATATGAATTCAAAAGTCCCAAGGTAAATAATTGACTTTGCAAGATATCTTGAGATACATCTTTTTGCATTAATAAGTTATTAGCAGCTGTTGTATAGCGAGGTAACAATGTAGCAATCAATGCTCTTCTGTCAGTTTCACGTGCAACTGCGCGAATTCCAATTCTGTATTGCTCATAGTCTGCTCCTGTTTTGCGGAGAATATCTGATTCAGAAACACCTTCAGTCGGGACATCAACTAGCTTAAATTGATTCATCAATTTACCTTCATAGAGTGGGTAGTCAGCTTCCTCTATCGGCAAAAATAAAGCTGAATCATTAGTTTTATCAAAATCTCTTCTGAGTTTAATTACTTCAGTCTCTCTCAAAGGTGGGAATTTCAATTTAATTTTTTGATAGAGATCAAATTCCTTGATACTACGTGGCTCAAAGAGTGAATACTTTTCAGGTTCTGCTTCCTTAACCAAAGAAAATGGATAAGACATTTTTTCATTTTCTTGATTGAGTGCATCAAGATTGGTTTTATAGAAGAAAGCTTTAAAATTTTGTCTTGATGTAGGAGATTTTTTGATTGTAGTCACAGCAAATTTATAACTTCTATGAACAGTTTCAAAAATCCCTAATTTATTTTCAAATGATAAGAATTCTTCCAAATCATACTCATCAAAAATTAAGTGTCGAAGACCAGTGGATCCTAAATCCGTCATAAGGTTATCAGGAACAATCAGAGATATGTATTGCTCTGGTTTGAGCAACTGTAAAAAGCGTTCTACAGAAATTTTGTATAGGTTAATGTCACTACCTGTTTTCCTACCTTCAACTATCCAAGATTGATTTCTAAAATTATCCGTGTGACGGAAGAAAACGGAACCTTGTTCTATACGATTTACTTCCTCTTCCCATTTATCCTTAATACGTGGTATAGATTCAAATAATTCACTCTGACGTTTAGTTTTCTTTTTCGTACTTGATAAGGATAAGTAGGTATCATCATACTGGGAGAAAAACTCATCTGAATTTGGCTTCCAAATTTCCCACGGTGGATTCCCGATAACAACATCGAAACCTGCATCTTCAATTAAGATGCCATTTTCATCAAAAAAGATTTCTGGAAGATTTACCTCAATAGCTTCAATATGCAAGAAAGTACTTTCTGCTCTTAGCTTTTCAGGAAGATATTTCAACAGTTTAGACTGTAACTCAACCCTCTTTATTTCATATTTTTCAGATCCTTCTACTTTAAGTTTCCGTAATTCCTTCAATTCTTGTCTGTAGTTAGCATATATTTCTTTTCTCTTGTAATAAGGAACTGTATTGATAAGGGAGTTCTGATGAATTAAATTTCGACCTATTAAAGACGGTAGTTTCATCTCTTTGGGACGATGTTCGATAGATGATAAAGTCAACGTTAAACTTGAAATGATAATTGCCTTATAATCGATATCAACACCGTATATCATATTCTCAAGAATATACTTTTCCCACTGATAAATGGCCTCGTCATCCTCTCTGAAATAAGGAAACTGCTCTTCAATTTCTTGGGGTAAATTAAGTGTTGACATCAAAGGTTGTTTTCTCGTTAGTAGCTGAAAAGCTCCTCGTAGAAAAGATCCTCCCCCCGAAGACAAGTCCGCAATTTTCATATCAAGCAAGTATTCAACACTAGCTTGAATATCAGTAATCTCACCAGATTGCAGTGCCTCTTTTAACTTTAAAAATCGTTTTTCAAACTCAACTTCAACAGTTTGCTTCACCATATAATTTACAAACCGTTCATCAGTATAATATGCACCTTTATTCTTTTGTTCGACAATGTCTTCTCCATAAAACACAACTGGAGTATTATTATCTTCAATTCTAATTTGAACATTTTGGCTCATTGAATTTTCATATTGTCTCTCAATTGCATTAGGTGGTAAATCTTCATAACGGAAGGAATACTCTTGAGCGCTTGTATCTATCCATAATTTTGTCCAGAAATCGGTGTAATCTTCCGCTAAAAGAATTTCTAAACGATCAGCAACTTGTCCAACACTACCCGCAAATAAGTCACCATCGTAGACAGTTCTAAATTGTTCAGTAGCCTTTCGGCTAATTTCACTAATCTGTTCCTTGCTATTTTCTTCTAAACTTAAGCTTGATGTCTCACGCTGCTCATCGTCATCAAAAATATCAAATAAACTGATTTCGTTTTGATTTTTAATTGGAGTCTTTTTACGGTTTAGTTTTTTAAATGTATCTTCATCCCCAATACGTATAGTTGCTTCTGCTTCTGCAATTTTTTTCAAGGCATCGTCAAGAGTACCGTTTCCAACTCCTAGTGCTATATCATTGACATTAAAAGCATCCGAACCGTAGTAACCTTCTAAAAATCTCCTCATCAATTGTCTAAGGATAATCGTGTCGACTACATTTGACAGAACTGCTGTGTAAGTATCATCTTCAACCAAATTGACTAAATCACCTTGTTCCAGATAAAACCGAGCTTTAAAACCAACCAACTCCTTCAACTCTTGTTTTAAAGAACTTGCAGTTATTAGTTCTGAAAGTTTTTTTCGGTAATACGAGACAACCACTAGAAAGTGACTAGAAAGCTGCTGAGTGAATACACCCTCGGGAATTCTTATATCTTCCCCAAAACCAAAATCATCTTCTTCAATCTGAATATTTTTGTTTTTCAACAAGTTGAAATTTGAAATATAGAATGACTTTTCAGCAGTTTCTAAATTGATGTCAAGTCGGACATCTCTATTCCCACTATGGGTTGGAAAAATAACTATCCGATTTTCTCCGATAAATCCAACTAATTGAGTATCAAAATCAACTGTATAGCTATCTCTTAATTTTTCAACCTGTTTGTATAGACGTCTAACTTCGATTGTTTTCGAAGAGGAATTCAAATCTTCTTGAAACTTGATAGCCATCACACCTTTAGATTTATCCTCTAGTTTATCAGTAAAGAGAATCTTCCACTCACCCGAGTTTTCTATTGGATTCTCACCTAGACTGTATCCTAAATAAGTTGCCACAAGTTCAAATGATTGTATATCATTTTTTAAATTTTCTATTAGCTCTTTTAATGACTGCATAGAATCTACATCCTCTAAATTTTACTTCTATTATACCGTATTTTAAGACTAAAAAATACGAAAAACGCTAATATTTGAACTGTACCCCAAAAGTTAGACAGAAAAATCTAACTTTTGGGGTGTTTTTTAAATGAAATTAACATATGAGGACAAAGTTCAAATCTATGAACTTAGAAAACAAGGATATAGCTTAGAGAAGCTTTCAAATAAATTTGGGATAAACAATTCTAATCTTAGGTACATGATTAAATTGATTGATCGTTACGGAATAGAGTTCGTCAAAAAAGGAAAAAATCGTTACTATTCTCCTGATTTAAAACAAGAAATGATTCATAAAGTCTTACATGAAGGCTGGACTAAAGATAGAGTTTCTCTTGAATACGGCCTCCCAAGTCGTAAGATGCTTCTTAATTGGCTAGCACAATACAAGAAAAACGGGTATACTATTGTTGAGAAAACAAAAGGGAGAGTACCTAAAATGGGACGTAAGCCAAAAAAGAGACCTGAAGAGAGGACAGAATTAGAACGTCTTCAAGCAGAAAATGAGTACCTGAGAGCGGAGAATGCCATCCTAAAAAAGTTAAGAGAACTCCGATTGAAGGAGGAAAAAGAGAAAGAAGAAAGACAGAAATTGTTCAAGAATTAATCACTGAGTTTTCGTTAGATATTCTTCTAAAAGCCATTAAACTCGCTCGTTCGACCTACTATTATCACTTGAAACAGCTAGAAAAACCAGATAAGGATCACGGGCTTAAAGCTGAAATCCAATCTATTTTTACTGAACACAAGGGAAATTATGGCTATCGTCGGATACATTTAGAATTAAGAAATCG
>ERZ773044.968-NODE-968-length-10573-cov-3.27401_pt1 | contig 10573 bp, 12 predicted proteins | sample MGYA00511897_ERZ773044 | MGnify/ENA primary metagenome ERZ773044 (study PRJEB29015, sample SAMEA2738116) | human oral metagenome | biome: human oral; feature: human-associated habitat; material: saliva | place: China | collected 2170 ...
CGAAGGAACACCGAGTGAACGGGAGAACGCAGAGGACACAACAACTCCTTAATTAAATACAAGAACTTCCTCACCAGAGCAATGAAGCTCTGGTGAGGAAATTCAATCCCTCCGACCGAGGTATAGGTGAACTCATCTTCCGCGGATGCTGCCGATGGCTTGCACGATCTTCCCGACAATGGCCTGACCGATCTCTCCGCCGGACCCTCCAACCGCGCCGACGACGACGCCGATGATCGCAGCGACAATAAGACCGATGCCAGCGTACTCGACCATTGTCTGGCCTCGCTCACCATCGCGAAGATTGACCCAGGCCTGCTGGAGACGGACCTGCAGGCGAAGCAGTGCGTTGTTGTTCATCATGACCTCCATTGTTGGTTGGCACCGTTGTGTAGGCGCCTCATGTCTGTGACGATCTCTAAGGTAGGGGGCCGCGTGCCCCACCGGGTAGGGGCGGGCGCCCTGTCCTGCGACCTACTGGTGGGTGGGTGGCGGTGACAGCCAGATGGCGATCGCCTCGGCGCGGCTGTGGACCTGAATCTTGGGGTAGGCGCTGTTGAGATAATTTTTGACGGTTCTCTCAGACAAAAATAGTTGTTGAGCGATCCGACTGTTGGGCATGCCGGTTGCAGCGAGATCCAGGATCTCGGCCTCCCGGTCTGAGACCTGAGCGCGCAAAGGGTTGTTAGAAGCGTCCTGAGTGTGGGGACTGAGCATGACGTCGGCTGCTTCCCTGCCGAGCACCAGTCCACCGCTACGGCAGGTCTCGATAGCGCCAGCCACCTCATTGATGCCGAGCTGACCATGGACCAGGTAGCCCCGTGCGCCGGCGTCGAGTGCCTCGCGGATGCTATTGGGGTCACGATTCGAGGTGAGCATAATGACTGACGCGTCGCGGGCGAGTTCGGGAAGAATCTCGAGTCCGCTGCGTCCCGGGGGCATGAAGATGTCCAGGAGGATAATGTCGGGAGAGTGCGCATGATGTGCCTCGAGCGCGGAGAATGCGCTGTCTGCCTCGATGACCTCGTGCACGGCCTCGATTCGTTGGAGGACTGATTGAAGTCCGAGTCGAACGATGGCGTTGTCATCGACAACCATCACCTTCATATGCTCTTCTCCTTGTGAGTGCCAAGCGAATCAATGGGAACATGAAAAGAAACACGTGTTCCGCCACCGAATTCAGAGTGCGGGTCGATGGAAATGTGTCCACCGAGAGACGTGGCTCGTTCTTTCAGTCCGGTAAGTCCGTAGTGGCCTTCCTGGTTGAGGTTGCTCATGCTGTTGTTGAATCCTATGCCGTCGTCATAAATGTCGAGATAAAAATGTTCACTATCATAGAAAAAGTTCGCGTTGACCGATGTGGCGTGAGCGTGTTTCTCGATATTGGTGAGTATTTCGCCCACCATGCGTTGAAGCTGCCACATCGTCTCGGTTGAGCAAGGCAAGGGAGGCTGTGATTCAGTTCTACTTGTAGTGATCGTGATGCCGGTGCGCGCACCCCACCGGTTGACTTCCTCTTGAAGCGCGCCGATGGCGTCGTCGTCGCCGCCGGAACGCAGGCCGTCAAGAACGAGTCGCGCCTCCCTGCTTGCCTCGTCTGCGGACTCAAAGATCAGGCGACTGAGCTCAGCATCGGGGTGGCGTTCTAAGGTGAGAGAACTGTCCAGAGTCTCGGCAAGCATACGAATGCCATGAACACTTTTCGCGAGCGAGTCGTGCAGGTCTCGAGCGATGGTGAGCCGCTCGGCAAGGGCTCGCTCCTCGGCCCTTGCGAAGGCTGCTTCTGCGGAGAGCTGACTGATTTCGACGAACTGGCTGTTTAACCGGTTGCCCAAGAGGATGCTGATAAAAATGCCCGCAACCATGGCTGCTGCAACAACGGTGGAGAGGGAGGTGTCGTGAATTTTGAGGAGAGCTAGCGACATAGTAACGCCAACACTCCACAGTGACGCCCAGAACGCTTGACTTATGAGGCCGACGAGCAGGGAAGATGCGATGATGTATGCGAGAGATAGGGGGAGGCCGCCAGTGAATATGGAGGGAAGCGTTGTGACAACAATGCACGTGACGAGCAGGTCAGAACATAAATAGATCCAGTTGCCGACTATGAGGTGCGGATGTTTGCGAAATGCTCGTAGAGTTATCCAGTTAATGGTGAGCCCCAATAGGGGGACGGTCATGACCCCTCTGTTGCTGTTGGATGCCATGATCCCAAGTTCGCAAGCTAGAACGAGTCCAAGCCGTATGTCAGATATTAAGCCAACCGCAGTGAAGAGTGCGTGGTGGTGAATGGGGCTGGAAGGTAGGAGTGAGTCTTTGATCCTAATTGCTTGCATGTTATCCGCCAAACAGTTTTGTGATTGTCTCCCAGTTGGCGAATACCATCCCTCCGAGCATGAGAATCATGGCACCTGGAACCATGGTGGTGGTGGCGACGAGTGCGACCTTCGGCTGTGCCTTAGCGGCGGCGCGGCGAACCTGCTGCGCTCGTTCTCGCCGAATCTCCTTGACGATCGAAGCGAGTGCGTCGCCGATCGGGGTTCCCAGCTCTTCGGACTGGAGAAGTGCCGTCACGAAATTATCAATGTTATCGGAGCGGCAGCGGTCCTTGGTCGCGGTGAAGGCATCGCGTCGTGATACGCCGAGCCGCATTTCGTGAAGCGTCTTCTGCATCTCCTCCGCCACGGGGCCGTCGAAGTGGCTGCACACGCGTTCGAGTGAGCTACGGAATGACATGCCTGATCGCACCGTGATGGCAAGAATGTCAAGGAAGTCAGGGATGTCTCGATCGATTGCAGTCTGACGCTTCTGGACTGACTGAAACAACCAAAGGTACATCCACCCTGAGAATACTACGCCAAAAAGTATGCCGTATACTGGGTGTCCTAGCAAAGTAAAAATAACCAGTAGGAGGATGCTCAGTGAAATAAAGCCGGCCTCCCTTTGGATGAATAGGTCGAGTGTGAGCCCTTCTGGGTTTCCTGCGTTCTTCAGTCGTCGGTCGAGGGACTTTAAACGTATGGGGCCATAGAGTTTGCGAAGGAGTTTCTGAGTTCTGATTCCGAGGGCGTCGATGAGCCTAACAAAGCTGCCTTCGCTTGTCGGTGTGTGCTCATCATTGCTGTGGATTCCGTACTGATTGGTTCCGTCGTCTCTGATGAGGTGGATTCCGTAGGCTCCAAGAAGGACAAACAGTGTCGTGGTGATACCGAAAGCAATTGCTGTCACGCTAAACCTCCACCCGGGAAACGAGCCTCATGAGCAGTGCGCCGATTCCGAAGCAGAAAAGAGCTGCGAGAAGAACGATTCGGCCAGCGAATGATGAGGCCATGTCATCCAGTACGCCAGGCTTCATCATGTTCATGAGTACGACGGCGGTGAGACCGATGAGGGGGACGAGGTAGGCGCTGAAGGTCGAGCCAATAATGGCCGTTCGAACCTCGCGGTGCAGTTGCTTGCGATCTTCGAGGGCGAGGGCGATGTCGTGCAGGGCGCTGGCGAGCGCACCGCCGGCTGTGGACTGGATGATGATGGTGCGCACGAGGACATTGAGTTCGCGTGAGGGCATCCGCTCGGAAAGGTCGGTGAGAGCGCTGTCCAATGACCATCCGAGTGCGAGCTGAGAGGTGGTCCGCTTGAGCTCCACGCCTGCCGGTTCGGAGATCTCCTGGGCGGCCAGGACCAGCGCACGCTCCACCGACATGCCTGCCGAGGTCCCGTTGGACAGAACTCGAGAGACCTCGGGTAGCTGGGCGATGAACCGTTCCACCCGTTGGTCCCTGCGTCGGCGCAGCCATCGGAAGAACAGAGCTAGGATGAGAACGGCGAAGATCGCTCCTGCAATGTGTCCAACGAGAAGGCGCGAGAGGAAGAATATCCCAACGGTTGCCGCTGTCAGAGCCAGTTCCGTGATCGCCACATCCCAGTTCAACCCTGCGCTGGAGAGCCTCCGCCGTAGCGGCTTGCTGAAAGGGAGTCTACGAAGGAGGGCGAGAAGAGCGCTTCCAGCGGTTCCTCGCTGAGTGATGTCTGCGGCACCGACGCCCTGCGCGAGCTCGGCTGTGCGTCCCGCATTGGTGGACAAGGTGATGAGTGCGGCACTCCCAATGATGAGGGTGGCGGCTCCACTGATGTAGATGAGAAGGACATTGTTCATGATGCCATCTCCCCCACGAGGAGCCCTGCTGGGAGCTGCAGGCCGTGCTGTTGAATTCTGTCCGCCATGGCCCGTGAAATGCCGTGGAACTCGAAGTGTCCTTGATTGCGCTGGGCGGTATGAACGTAACGCATCATAAGTGAGGTTGCGTAATTCTCGCGGTGTCGGGAGGTCACTGCCTCAATGGTGCTGACCCGTCTCACGCCGGTGGAGTCACGCTCCAGCTGAATAATGACGTCGATGGCGCCGTTGATCTGATCTCTGACGGTTTCGACCGGGAGCGTGACATCGGACATGGAGGACAACGTCTCCAGGCGACTCAGCGCATCAGTGGCGGAGTTGGCGTGCACTGTGGTCAGCGAGCCTTCGTGACCGGTGTTCATCGCCTGGAGCATGTCGAGCGTTTCGCCGCCACGGACCTCGCCAACAATGATGCGATCGGGGCGCATACGCAGTGAGTTTTTCACGAGATCACGAATCGTTACCTGGCCGGCTCCTTCGGTATTGGCTGGACGGGCCTCTAGGCGGACCACGTGCGGCTGCTGGAGAGACAGCTCGGCCGCATCCTCAATGGTGATGATCCGCTCTCGATCGGAGATCATCCCGGATAGTGCGTTGAGGAAGGTGGTTTTGCCGGAACCGGTTCCGCCGGAGACGAGAATATTGAACCGAGCGGCCACCAGGGCGCCCAAGAGGTCGGCGGCCTGCTGCGGCAGGCTGTTGCGAGCGACGAGATCCGGAAGGCGGAAGGGCTGAGGGAACCGTCGAATGGTGATGGTGGGGCCGTCGAGCGCCAAGGGTGGGATGATGACGTTGACACGCTCTCCTCCGGGCAAGCGCGCGTCGACCATCGGACTGGACTCGTCCACCCGCCGGTTGACCGAGGAGACGATGCGGTCAATGAGCTGGTACAGCTCGGCCTCGGAGGTGAAGCGGGTGGGTACCCGCTCGATTCGTCCGGATCGCTCGATGAAGACGTCCTCCGGGCCGTTGACCATGATCTCGGTGACGGAATGATCTGCGATGAGGGGCTCGAGCACTCCCAACCCAACGGCATCGTCGATCACACGCTTGATGAGCCAGGCCCGCTCGCGTGGAGACATGACGGGGCCCTCGAGTGACAGAAGCCGCGAGAGTACTCGCTCCAGGCGGGCGCGCTGCTGGGCCAGCTCCAGTCCGGCGACCTCTTCAAGGTCGATCTCATTGAGCAGGCGGGTCCGATAGAGCGCCACCAGGTCCTCTCTGCTGCCGGCGCTCTGCCGTTTTCCTCCCTGGGGCTGGACAACTCGATCTCGTAGTGCCATCTCAGCCCTCGGGGAAGTAGGCCGTACGAGTCACGGTAAGGTGCTCACTGGTGATGGCTGGGATACCGATCGGCACCCGAGCGGTGACCTGGACACAGTGTCCGGAACCGCAACCATCCGACACGGACTCCAGGCGCACCCAGTCGGGTAGCGCCTCATGCGCGGCCTGCTCGGGGGAGCGGCCCAGCATGGCTGCGCGCGCGCCGTCTCGAGCGGCGGCGCTGACGGAGGTCACTGTGGAGACGGCGAGAAAGCCTTGAACGAGGAACATGGTGACTAGGACCAGAATCGGCACAAAGCCGATGAGCTCAATATCAAGGACACCTCGCTCCTCATGACGCAGGCGACGGATCAGCCGCTTCGGGGATGAGGCGAGACGGGCAGGGCGGAGGGTCGCGGCCATGGTCGTAGTACTCATTACTTCTCCCAGACGATTCCGGCGCTTGCGGAGGTATTCATATCGACAACGGAGAGGACCGGAAGCGTGACGGTGACCCTGTCCGCGCCGGAACGTGTCACCTTGGTACGTGCGGCGTAGCTGCCGGGCAGGCGGCTGGTGACCTCCTGCTGCACCTGACCCGGGCTCTTCCCGATGGCATAGGCGTGGGCCGCCTCATTAGCGGCATGGGTGGCATACATGTAAGAGATTCCAAGGCTGAGTGCCTGGATGCACAACAGAATCGCAGCGGTTGCCAGAGCGAAGACCACCGGGAACTCCACCGTGATCTGGCCCCGCTGCGAGCGGCGGCGCTTGCGGCCTCGTCGCGCGGCCTTGGTTGAGCCGGCCGCCGTGCTCTGATCGGGAGCGGGACCTGGCGCTGTTCCGGCAGTGATGGCACCGGCGATGGACTGTGCGGCTTTAGCCATGGCCGGCACTCGTGATGTCAGCAGAGTGTTGGAATTGACGGCCATCTCGATCTGCGCCGTCAGATCAGGAATGCTGGCGGCCAGTGCCACTCCCGTCATCTTCGCTGCGGTTGCCGGCTGGATCTCACGTTGCCGGCTGGTCAGGTTGACCACCAGTCCGAAGGGGCGTCCACGGGCGATATCGAGGCGGTCGAGCGCGTCGCTCAGCCTGCGTACCGAGCGCAGGGCCGGAGCGTCGGGGGTTGCGACGATGAGAGCCCGGTCCGCGGAGTCGAGCCCCATGGCCAGGATGTCGTCAAGCCGGTTGCCGCAGTCCAGGACCACGTGGTCGAACTGGTAGCGCAGCATGGTGAGGATCTGACGGGTGGCCGACTCCGTCAGCATCTCGCCGGTCTCCCCCTGTTCCGGGGCAGGCAGGAGGGCGATCCCGCCGGGGAGGGGGTACATGACCTCGGAGATCTCCCGGGCGCTGACCTCCGCAGCGATGTCGGCCAGGTCGGTGATGGAACGTCGCACCGAGATCCCGGTCATGGCGGCGAGATCGCCACCGCGGACATCGAGATCCACCAGGCAGGTGCGAGCGCCCTGAGCGAGCTGAGCGGCAGCCATGAGCGCGACGGTTGAGGTCCCCACGCCGCCCTTGGCGCCGACGACGGCAGTGATCGTGCCCTGGCGACGTGCAGTGATCTCCTCCCGGCTCGAGGCCTCGCTGCGAACCGCCCGCGACCATGCCAGAACCGGGAGCAGACGGTTGGAGATCTCCTCGAGGGACAAGGGCAGCGCCAGCACGGTCCGTGCTCCGGCGTCCATCGCTGCCACAACGCTCTCGGAGGTACGGGCCCGGCTCAGCAGAACAACGGGAATGAGGGGGTAGGTGCGGGAGAGCTCTTGAATGATGGGCAGAGCGATATGCCCCTCCAGCGCCTCATCGACCAGGATGCACGATGTGACCTCCGGTTCCAGAAGCTCTCTGAGCTTCTCAGGCGAGGCGACGGTACGAACCTCGCCAAGCCCCTCGGCCTCCGACATCGCTGCCAGTACCTGCTGACGGGTCTCCTCATGATCGGTCACTAGGTACTGCATCAGTTCGCTCCTTGAGCAGGGGTTCCAGGATTGGCGGAGTACTCCGGGGTCTGGGCGGTGCCCTGGTCGCCGTCGCGGCGCAGCAGGAGGCGGACCTTCTTCGAGAAGCTCTCGGCGTAGGCGAGCTTGAGGGACTGCTCAGGCGTCAGCGAGAAGGTCACCGGGACACTGTCCTTCTCCTCGGAGAAGTTCCCGTTCTCGTCCTTGTCCTGAACCTTCGTGGCCACACCGACCTCGGTGATGAGCGCGTTCTGAATGATGATCTCCGACTTCTGCGCCTTGGTGTTGGGGTCCTCCACCGTGGAGACGATGTCGACGCGGGAGCCCGGAGTGACCTTGCCGGCGACGCCGGTCTCGGCGTCGATCATGATCGACACCTCGCGATATCCCTCCGTCAGCTGCGGAGGATCCTGAAGCATGCTGGTCTGCAGCACCGCGCCCTTGTTCAAGGTGGCTGCCGCCACCTTGCCCTTGAGGTCATTGACGTCATGGATGGCGTCTTCGGGAACCCATCGTTTGGGAACCTGCTCGGTGACCACGTCAGCGGCAGTGATCTCCTTGAGCTCGGTCACCTGCTGCGACAGCTTGAGAACGGTCGTCATCGGGCCGACCTGAGAAGAGATCGACTGGACGTAGCTGAACATGGCTACGAAGGTGACCACTGCTCCGAGGACCGTGACGAGGATGAGCAGGACGCCTCGCCGTTGACGCGGATTCATCTGGACTCCTTGACTGGATGGGGGGCGGAAGTTCGGGGCGGCTGCACAGGCGCGTTGGGCCAGGTGCCGCACAGGAGGCAGCCCTGTGGGACGGCCATCTGACCGCAGTAGGGGCAGTAGGTCTGGGCGAGGGGTGCCAGCGCCTGAGAGACGAGTGGGCCGGGGTCGGTGATGAGCATGGTCATCTCCGCCCATGACTTGGCCGGCCAGGTGTGGGACATGGGGAGTAGGGGTTCCCGGTGAAGCCCCAGGGAGGCCAGGGTGCCCGTGACGCGGTTCTGCTCGTCGTCGGCTGCCCAGATTGCCAGACTTCCCTGAGGTGGCTTGTCCCAGACCACGTTCTTGACCTTGGTGACACGGCCTTGTGCCTCCCCCAGGTCCAAAGTGAAACGAGAGCCCGGCACCATCGACTGCAGGTGCTGCCCGAGCGTCGGCGACGGGTTGGTGAGCTTGCTGACGGAGCTGAGGGCCACTCTGGTGCGCAGTGCCGGCCGCAACGCGTCGACCACGACCTGTGCCTGACCGTAGACCCGGGAGTGAAGCTGTAGAAGGCAGTAGCCCAGGGCGCGGAAACGGGTCTCTGGCTCATTCACTGCCAGGATGCCGAGGTCCTTGCGCTTGAGGATCCCTCGAACGGTGCGAGCCGCGTGCTCATCCTCTCCGGTGCGGCACAGCAGTAGGGCCGGTCCTTGACCCACCTGCTGCAGGATCGCGGCGGCCTGGCCCATATCCCAGTCCTTGGTCGCGTCCGGGTGGGACCGGGAGCCGGTGAGCACTAGCATGAGAGGCCTTACGTTGTCTTGCCCCGTAAGGGACGGAGTCGATGGGACGGGAAGTCGGGCGAAGGGGCGGCGGAATTCTCAATGGTGGTCCGCGCCACACCCAAAGGTTACAAAGTGGTAACGCGTTATGACCGTACCACGAGGAGGTGCTGGTGGCTTTGTGGAGTTCTCACCATGTGGTGTGACTCCCCTCCTTGTGTCAAACGATCGCCAGCGGCCAGGTGAGCAGCGCTCCTGCGATGAGGTACGGGCCGTAGGCCATGGGGTCCTTGCGAGAGGCCCGGCGGGTGATGAGCAGGAACAATGCGGCGATTCCGCCCAGGAAAACTCCGATGCACAGTCCGAAGGCGAGCATCCAGGGGTCGAGCCATCCCAGCCACAGACCGATCACCGCGCCGAGCTTGACGTCTCCCAGTCCCAGGCCGGTGCGGAGATACGCCAGGGCCAGGCTGACGCTCCCCACTGCCAGTGCGCACAGTGCTGCGGTGAGGGCGGTACGCGCCCTGTCGGGATCCAGGACGACGGCGACCACTCCGCATGCGGTCAGCCAGGCGGTTGTGGCGCCCAGCAGGCGGTTGGGGAGCAGGTGCGCCACGGCGTCGACGCTTCCGGCGCATCCGAGCAGCGCGTACACAGGGATGGCGGTGAGTGTCGCGGCGGTGGTGCCTATCCGGCTGCCCCACCAGGAGCACAGAAGGCATAGGGCCAGAGCCAGTAGTCCTTGTGGCGCCGTGCCGAGGAGGCCGGGATGCTTCAGTGTCGGATACTCAGGTGAGGCGGGAGGCTCTGAGGCTTCTGAGAGTGGCTCGGTGGCGCCTCCTGTGCTGGCTGTGGTGCCATCCGCGGCGTCTTCTGAGGTGACCGCCGCGGAGCGCGCGCCGGCGTCGGACTTGTCCTCGTCGTTGAGAGGCTCTTGCACGTAGCGCCTCGTCCATGCCGAGACGGGGCCGGCGATGAGCGCGACGGAGACGAGCGCCACGGTGCCGAGCAGCCAAGGTTGGGGAGACATGAGGGGCCTTTCAGTGAGTCGAGCCGAGCATGGTGTTCTGGGCTCCCTTGGAAGCGGGATCGGGCCGTGAGAGCGGAACGGTGGGAGCTGCCGCCAGGATGCTGCCCCTGCGGATTCCCAGGCGAGAGGCGTCTCCCTGCCGCATCTCGACGACGGCCGTCGCGAGCAGCCGGGGTATTCCCATCCGGTTGGGCGGCATCGTCGTCACTGCGACGACCTTCCCGCGGCGCCCCACGTAGACGACGTCGATCGTGTGGCGCATGCGGAAGCAGTGCACCCAGTTGCAACGAGTGATCCACAGGGCCCCGTCGATCGAGTCGGTGCCCAGTAGGCCGATGTTGCGCTCGCGCCGGGTGCGTGCGGTCCACAGCGCCAGTCCGGTCTCCTGCCCATCCACGGTGAGGCGGGGGAGGGCGCCTACCGGAACGGTTGACCAGGTGGGTGTCGTCGTGCTCATGCTTAGTGATGGTAAGAGGGGCGACTTAAGTAACGTCAGGGGCGTTCGCCCCATCGTCGTGGGGTGAGGGCAGCGGTACGGTTCGAATTCGGCGTGTCCAGCACCACGCCTTCACTACTCCCTCCGCCCTGGCGCCCTGACGCGGCGAACGGGTAGCCTGGCCGACGGTGCCCGCAGACGGGTCACCGCATCTCCA
>ERZ773044.972-NODE-972-length-10492-cov-3.02712_pt1 | contig 10492 bp, 7 predicted proteins | sample MGYA00511897_ERZ773044 | MGnify/ENA primary metagenome ERZ773044 (study PRJEB29015, sample SAMEA2738116) | human oral metagenome | biome: human oral; feature: human-associated habitat; material: saliva | place: China | collected 2170 ...
TGTTTTTGTATTCTTTTCTTACTGTTTATTAATAGCCGAAGATTTCTTCTGTTGTCACTCTCTTGATAGGTGCAATCTTTTCTAATGCCTTGAGGTCAAGTTCTTTCTCGTTACCAAGGATGATATACTTGAAGGTCTTGTTAGCAATATACTCCTTCTCGAAGTTAATAACATCCTGCAGTTGCAGACTTGGAAGAGCGTTGTAAATCTTTTCACTCAATGAGCAGTCAAGACCTAAACGCTGTGCTGCAAGATAAGAGGTGAGGATAGAGTACTTAGTTGTACGAGCAGAAGCAAGGCTCTTCATCAAACTTTGCTTGGCAAGGTCAAAGCCACTCTGGCGTACAGGTACGTTGTTGAGAAGCTTGTTGAACTCTCTCACACAGTCCATCATCTTGTCATTCTGTGTGATGATGTAGGTGTAGAAACTCTCATTACCTCCTAAACGATAAGGAGATGCATAGACAGCTGAAGCTGAATAAGCCAAACCACGTGCCTCACGTAACTCTTGGAAGACGATGGCATTCATACCACCTCCGAAGTATTCATTGAAGAGGGCGATGATAGGGGCACGGTCGGCAGACCACTTCTGGTTCTGATTGTGGAGCTGAACCATATAGATATTCTTTGCATCGTAAGGTGCAATGAGAACCTCGTTCTTAGGTGTTGTCTCCTCGGTATAACGCTTGATAGTAGGCACTGCAGCAAACTTCTTTGGTGTCTGGATAGTCTTGCTGACAAGCTGGTCAACCTCTTTCAGGCTTGAAGGACCGTAGTAAAGCACAGTCAACTTATAGTTCTTCAAGTTCTTCAAAAGGTTAAGCAGTACCTGTGGGTTGATTGACTTCAACTCCTGTTCACTTGGAATGTTGCGCGTAGGGTTGTACTTTCCGTAGGTAGCATAGTTTCTGAGGGCAGCGAAGTTAGCCTTCTGGTTGGCTTTGTTATCGCTGCGTGACTTTAGGATCTGCTCTACATAGAGGTCGTAAGCCTCCTTGTCAACCTTTGCATTACTGAGTAAGTTGTTCAACAGAGCAAGTGCCTGAGGCAGGTTAGAGTTGAGACCACTTAACGTAATGTATGAAACTTCGTTTCTTTCAGAGAGGCTATAGTCACAAGCTAACTTATAGAACTGCTGCTTAATCTGCTCGTTGCTGAGCTTATTAGTACCTAAGTAATCAAGATAACCAGCTGCATAGCTGAGCATTGGGTTATGTTCGTCACCGTAAGGAACTACGAAGCAAAGTGTAAAGAGGTCGTTTGTTTTGTCCTGCTTATAGAGAACAGGAAGACCCTTCTGGGTTGTTGCCTTGGTAAGGTCGCGCTTGTAGTTAACAAACTGTGGCTGGATAGGAGTTGTCTTGGTGTTTACAATCTCCTTGAGGAAGTCACTCTGCTTGTCGTTGTTGGTAGGGATTGGAGTGATAGTAGGCTTCTCAACCTTCTTAATAGTAGTGTCGTTACCTTGCTCCTTGTAGACACAAGCGAAGTCGTTACGGAAGAATTGATTAGCAAACTTTACTATCTCAGCCTTTGTTAACTTTGAAATACGATTGAGTTTATCCACCTCCTGCTTCCAGTCTTTGTGGTTGATGAAGGCATCCACATACTGGTTTGCACGGAACTGGTTGTTATCTAACTGCGTATAATAGTAACGCTTGTAGTTGTTAACGATAGATGGCAAGAGATCATCAGAGAAGTTACCCTTCTTGAGTTTCTCTATTTCAGACAAAGCAAGGCTGCGAACCTCCTGCAAAGTCTGTCCACTCTTTGGCTGTCCATAGACATAGAAGACCGAATATTCGTCCATATCGGTCACTCCAGCCTCTATCTCTTGTACTTTTAGCTTCTGGCTGAGGTCGAGGTCGAAGAGTCCTGCTTGTCCGTTAGACAAGAGTTGTGCTACAATCTCTAATGTATCTATCTGCAAAGACTTACTTGCATCAGCGCGCCAACCCATGAAGAGCATAGGAGCTTCCTTACCAACAACCGTCGTGTCAACAGGTGCTGTGAGTGTTGGTTGAGCTGGGAACTGTGGTACATCGATGTGTGCACTTGGCTTCCAATCGCCAAAATACTTCTCAATCGAAGCTACCGTCTTGTCTGGGTCGAGGTCGCCTGAAAGACAGATAGCGATGTTGTTTGGTACGTAGTATTTGTTAAAATAGTTCTTGATATTGGTGATTGAAGGATTCTTCAGGTGCTCACCAAGTCCGATAGTGGTCTGTGTACCGTATGGGTGGGTAGGGAAAAGCTTTGCAAAGAGTGCTGCATAAACCTTACGCCAATCACTTGAAAGACCAATGTTATACTCCTCATACACCGCTTCTAACTCTGTATGGAAGCCACGGATAACCATATTCTGGAAACGATCGCCCTGAACTCTTGCCCAAGTGTCAATCTCGTTAGATGGAATATTCTCTACATAGCAAGTTACGTCATTAGAAGTATAAGCGTTTGTACCCTCACTACCGATGGCAGTCATCATCTTGTCATATTCGTTTGGAATGTTATAACGAGCAGCAAGTTGTGAGATAGAGTCAATCTGGTGGTACCATTGCTTGCGTGCAGTTGGGTCAGTAATACGGCGATACTGCTCGAAACGAGCCTCGATAGAGTCAAGGTAAGGGCGTTCAGCCTCCACATTAGACGAACCAAAGTGGGTAGTACCCTTAAACATAAGGTGCTCTAAGTAGTGTGCAAGACCTGTTGTTTCCTTTGGGTCATTGCGAGAACCTGTGCGCACAGCGATATATGTCTGTACACGTGGCTTCTCTTTGTTGACAGAAAGATAGATTTTCAGACCGTTTTTCAGTGTGTAGATACGTGTCTGCATCGGGTCATTCGGTATGCTTTCATAGCTGTAACGCTGCGCATAAGCCGCCACAGATGCAAATAGGAACAATAGTCCTAAGCTTAGCCCCTGCATAAGGGTACTGTTAAGGAAATGTTTTTTCATACAATCAGTATTTGTTTATTGTTATAATTGGGTAGAGAATGTAATGATTAATTCTCAAAATCAACCTCATGATCAAGGCTATTAACGAACGATTCAAAGACCTCTCTGTCTACATCGCCCATCTCAAACTCCTTCTCGGCATCCTTTTTAATCTCTGCAATCCATGCACGGCGTGCCTCGATATAATCCCGTTTGATGCGTGCATCGTCCTCGGGAGAAATCTCATTAATGCCGTAGTATTCTAAAATCATGCGATAGGTCCATGCCCATTGATAGATACGATAGTTCTCGTTAATTTCTCGGAAGCGGTTAACCACCTCTTCTATCGTTTCAAGACTACCGCTCTTGATATCCTCAATGAGGCGTCGCTCTTCTGATACTGGGAGCAGAAGACCAGAGAGGTCGTCCCATCGTCCGAGTCCTACTTCGGTCTGTGGCTTACCAAAGAAGCCCCATTTGTGTGCACGTTTCAGTACCGCTCCCATGTAAATACGTAGTGCGATGTCATAATATTTGATACCTTTTCTTAGACTGGTAGCATTGATAACGTATTCATGATAGTTATAAGATGAAACATTGTCGCCACTTGCCTGGCGCAGATTCTCAAGTATCTTCTTTCCCTGCAGAATCTCTCCAACAGAGTAAGGTGATAGCCAATCGAAGTTGACAATACTCTTCTGCGTCTGCTGTGGACGCATATCACGCTTTGGCCACTTGCGTATATCACGATAAAGACCAACCGTTGTGATGTTGCGACCAGGCACGAGATACATCTTATCAGCCTCTGCAATGAGGTAAGAGAAGGGTAGGGCAGTCGTGTTAGGGTGGTGCATCAGCTTACCGAAACATACGGAGAACGTACCGATCGTTGCTGGCATGAGCAGATAACTACCACTGGCCGTCTTCGTACCACGCTCCAAGATACCCCAGTGCATTGGGCCCATCTTATAGGCATGGTTAGAGAAGTTGGTGCCAGAACCAGCGTTATAGAAAGAGAACATACCACCAATGAGCAGTGAGCTCTTATGATGTGAGGCACAGAACGGACCGCAGAAAGCAGCGCACGCCTCACCGTTTGACATAAAGGAATTGGCAAAGAAAACACTCTGTGAGGCTGTAAAGCCATTGCTTATCTGACAAGCTTCACCCACGAAGCAGTCTTGCATCTTCACACTGTTCACGATACTTGACCCATCTGATATGATAGAGTTCTCGCAGATGACACCTGTACCGATGTAGACACTGGCATATTCAGAGCTGAGAATGGTACAATCACTCAAACGACTTGCGCCAGAAATCTCGCAATCGTCCTGAATAACCGTGTTGGTAATCTCCCTTGTGTTGACAATCTTCACATTGTTGCCAATCGTTCCACGTTCCGGATTGGTGCGAGCAATCTCTTCTTTCACCAGTCTTCGGATAGCATTCTTGAGGTCTTTGTCGTTGAAATGCTTCACCATAAAAGCTGCAAACTGGCTATTGAGGTCGTGGAAGAAGATTACATTGCCGTCGCCCACCTCGTTCAATACCGAGATAAGGTTACCTTCTCCATAGGTAGCACCCTCCGTAGTCTCCATGACAGAGATGTTAGAGATGAGGCAGTCGTCACCGATTGTATAGTTATTAATATAATTCCCCACCTTCTCAATCAGGCAGTCGTTACCAATGGTAACATTGCGTAGGGTAGCATCATTGATACCAGAATGTTTGACGAAGCCCTTTGTTATCTCGACTTCTTTCTGGACACTTCCCAACTGTACGTCACCATAGAACATGACACGGTGGAAGAATTTCGCTTGAAATCCGTCCTCCGCAACCTCTACTCGACTCCAATCTTCTGCCCAGCAGCTATTGCTCTCGAGTATCTCAATCTCTTCAAAGGTAAGGGAACGATATTGCATAAACTTTTCTTTTAGTTGTTGTTATTAGCCTTATCGGGCTTATTAGGCTTATTAGCCCTATTAGCCTAATTGGGCAAATAAGCCCAATAAGGCAAATATGCCCAATAGCCTTTATTCCTCTTCGATATTGTAAAGGAAGTCATTGTAAGGATACTTCTGCACGTGGAGTTCGCGTACTTTCTTGTAAAGTACCTCTCTAAACTCGTCGATATTCTCCTTTTCTTTGGCTGAAATAAAGAGACAGTTGTCATGCTCCTTAGCCATCCATGTCTTCTTCAGTTCGTCCAAGGTGATATTCTCTTTGGTTGCTGGTGTGAGGTCGTCTTCCTCTTTCTCCACCCAATGATAGTTGTCAATCTTATTGAAGATAATCATTGAAGGTTTGTCAGCACAACCAAGTTCAGACAAGGTCTGGTTGACCACCTGTATTTGTTCCTCAAAGTCAGGATGTGAGATGTCCACAACGTGCAAGAGAAGGTCGGCTTCGCGCACCTCATCGAGTGTTGACTTAAACGAATCAACCAAGTCGGTTGGCAACTTACGGATAAATCCAACGGTGTCAGCTAACAGGAAAGGAAGATTGTCTACAACGACCTTGCGCACAGTTGTGTCGAGTGTTGCGAAGAGTTTGTTCTCTGCAAATACCTCACTCTTAGCCAAGAGGTTCATAGTGGTTGACTTACCCACGTTCGTGTAACCCACCAAGGCAACACGAATCATACGCCCACGGTTCTTACGCTGTGTCACCTTCTGCTTATCAATCTCAGCAAGTCTTTGCTTTAAGAGGGTCATACGCTGCAAGATGATACGGCGGTCCATCTCCAACTGAGTCTCACCCGGACCACGCAGACCTACCGAACCTTTACCGCCACCAGAGCCTGAACCACCGCCCTGACGCTCCAAGTGGGTCCACAGACGTTGCAGACGTGGAAGCATATAGCGGTACTGTGCCAACTCTACCTGTGTCTTTGCGTTGGCTGTCTGGGCGCGCATAGCAAAGATGTCGAGGATGAGAGAGGTACGGTCTAATATCTTCACACCGAGTTCCTGTTCGATATTACGCATCTGCTTTGCCGACAATTCATCGTCGAAGATGACCATACCGATAGGCTCCTCCTCGTCCTCCATCATCTTTATGTAATCTCTTATCTCCTCAAGTTTACCCTTGCCGACATAGGTAACAGCACTTGGACCTGTCACCCTCTGTGTGAATCGCTTCACCGTGACAGCACCAGCTGTATCAGCGAGGAACTCTAATTCGTCAAGATATTCCTTCGTCTTGTCCTCGTTCTGGTCCTTTGTAATAAGACCCACAAGGATGGCAGTTTCCGCCTTGACGTCAGATATGATAAATTCTTTCATTCAGTAATTTCTATTATTGCTTATTTTTGTGTTGAAAAGTGTACTTCCCTATCGTTCGAACTGGTATACACTGGCACATGGCAAAGTTACTCATAAAATCTGAAAAATGCTAATGAAAAACGCTGTTTTTATGTCCTTTAACCCAAATCTCATGCCCCCACAATATGTATAATTCTGCTTCTTTGAAATATGGAGTGGTAAAAAGCTGTTATAATAAGGGCACACAGTGCAACTCTAAGTTTGCAGCAAGAAACATAGATTTGCTCTGTGAGATATTTCTAATATCCTAAACACAAAAGGCAGAGCTTGTTAATCCAAACTTCTGAAGAACACTTTTTGTCCGAATTTTTCACATATTGATTTTTTAAAGACCATCAAAAGGCTTGCAATTAACGCTCTTTTAGCTTACAAAAGATGCCCTTTTGAGGTCTTACTAACGCCCTTTTGAACCCTTATTAAGCACCTTTTGGATTGCCTCTTTATAACTATTTGAAAACAAGTAACTTACGTAAGCGTTAAAATATCTCATGTTTACCCCATTTTTCTACCTTTTCTTCGAACGTTTTGTCAATAAATTTCTTTGCCTTTGGGTATATCTTACTCAGGGGTACACTAATTACTGGTTTGGGTTTTGTGTAAGGGGAGAGAAAAAGATATTAAAGTTTACGTTTCCTGTCACTGTTGTCACTCCTTTTAGATGCTTAACAGGCTATCCTACAATGATATAACCTTAAATGTTAAAAGTGACAGGAAACTAAAAACAAACTTGTTTTGTAGTTATAGGTTCATTAATACGACTACGGTTAAACGTGAATTTTCAGACCATCGTATGCGAAGAAAACATCATTTGGAAGAAGTTTTTGTGCTTCTTCATGTAAGCCAATCTTATGGGTGAGATGGGTTAAATAAGTGCGTTTTGCTCCTATCTTTCGACTGAAATCTATGGCTTCAGATATCAATTGATGGGAGTGGTGCTCACGTTCCCAGCGCAAAGCGTTTACAACCAAAGTGTCAACACCATCAAGATAGGGAAGTTCCTCATCCTTAATAGTTTTCATATCTGTTATATAAGCGAGTTTCCCAAAGCGATAACCAAGGATGGGTAGTTCGCCATGCATTACAGAGATAGGCATCACTTCGATGTCGCCAATCATAAACTTTACATGCGGTTGAATACTATGAAGGTTCAGTTTTGGAACTCCTGGATAGGGATTGTCCGTGAAACAATAAGGGAAGTTATGGCGTAAACCATTGCAAGTGTTTTCGTTGGCATATACCTCTATATCCCCCAATGCACAATAAGGGCGTACATCATCAATCCCTCCTACATGATCATAGTGGATATGTGTAATCAATAAACCATCAATCTTACGGAAAGGTTGTGGCAGCATCTGTTGACGAAAGTCAGGACCGCTGTCAATGACAATACGCGTCTTTGCCGTTTCCAATAAAGCAGAGGTGCGCAATCGGTTGTCGCGTGGGTCCTTACTCTTACAAACATCGCAGCTACAGCCAAGTACAGGAACACCATTGGAGGTGCCAGTGCCGAGGAAGGTGAAGCCTCCCCCGACCCCTCCGAAGGGAGGGGAGCCCTTAATGGATAGTTCGTTGCTTATAAGTTCTTCTTGCTTCAATGGATATTGTTGTTTATAAGTTCTTCTTTCTTCAAAGAATACTTTTCTTTTTCTGTTTATGTTACCTCCATTAGCACTCCCCTCCTTTCGGAGGGGTTGGGGGAGGCTTTAATTTGGAAAGGTATTCACCTCCGGATGTATCTCAATCCCAAACTTCTCCTTCACATCATGCTGAATCGTCTGGTAGAGTCTGACTACGTCAGCACCTGTTGCACCACCAAGGTTCACCAATACCAAAGCCTGCTTATCGTAAACACCTGCAGGACCTAATGCCTTACCCTTCCAACCGCATTGTTCAATCATCCAACCAGCTGGAATCTTCTCATGGTCAGCATCAATAGTATAGTGGGGCATCCGTTCATATTGCGCTGCCAACTCCTCGTATTTGACCTTAGGAACAATAGGATTCATAAAGAAACTACCCGCATTACCAATCTTCTTTGGGTCAGGAAGTTTCGCATTACGGATGTCAGTAATCGTCTGACGAAGTTCTGCTGCAGTAGGATTCTCTATGCCTTGTTCAGCCAATGCCGCACGAATATTACCATAATCGAGTTTAGGTTGATAAGTCTTAGAAAGGCGATAGGTCACCGATGTGATAAGATACTTATTGCGCCATTCATGCTTAAACTTACTCTGTCGATAGCTGTATTCGCAATCAGCATTCTTGAAATGATGCACTTCACCAGTGGCAATCTCCACCGCTTCAACCTCATCAATCAGGTCTTTAGCTTCCACACCATAGGCTCCGATATTTTGAACAGCACTCGCACCACACTCACCTGGAATGATAGAAAGGTTTTCTGCACCATAGAGACCGTGAGAAACGCAATAGTCTACAAAGTCATCCCATACGTAAGCAGACCCACAACGTACACGTTCTTCGTCGATTTGCTCGATAAAAGAGATGCCAGAGTGGAGTACGGTTCCCCTGAAATCACCAGTGAGTAGAAGGTTACTACCCCCACCGAGAATCAGTAGTGGATAGTCGTCTTCCTTCAACGAGCGCACAAGTTCTTGTGCTTCCTCTACTGATTCGTATTCGACAAAACGCTGACATTTAGCGTCAATGCCGAAGGTATTATGTTTTAGTAGACTATAGTTAAACTCTATTCTCATTTTAACTTATATCGTTTTTGCGTTTTCCTTTGTTTCTGTTTATAACAAGGATTTATTCTTCCTGATATCTGAGAACCTTTGCAGGACTGCCGACAGCAACAGCATTGGCAGGAATGTCCTTTGTTACAACTGCTCCTGCGCCTATTACAGCATTACGACCTATCGTCACACCAGGTAGGATAATTGCTCCTCCACCAATCCACACGCCATCTTCTATCTTGACAGGTTGGGCATAGATATTCCATCCTCCACCAGGAATCATTCGTTCCTTGGCAGTGACAGGATGCGCTGCTGTATAGATTTTCACGTCTGAAGCGATTAGAACATGATTGCCTATATCAATACGGTTATTGTCTACAAACGTACAGTTCATATTGATAACAACCCAGTTCCCCATGTGGATATTGACACCATACTCACAATGAAAATCCACATCGATATGAATCTGCTCACCGATAGAGCCAAATAACTGCTCAAAAATCCTGTGCTTGCTTTCGTGGTCAGCATAGTCGCAATCGTTCAACTTGCGCAATAAGCGTTTTGTACGTAATATTATCTGCTGCAATTCTGGGTCAACAGCATTAAAAAACTCACCATCTAAGGCTTTCTGACGTTCACTTTTCATAAGCAAAAGGTTTTAAATTGTTGAGTATATTGCTTAAAGAAAGACCCACTACCAAGGTAGGCAGGGGGCTGTTCGTTAATAAGCTACAACCTTCTCTAAGCGCCAACTCTTACCATTCTGCTTAAAGATGAGCTGCGTTTCAGCACCATTAGCCAACCCACGGAAGGTAACAATCCTGCGATCAGTGTCTGAATACTTCTGACCATAAAGGATGTTATAAATCATTTCGTGTGGAAGTTCTGGCAAGAATGATGACCATTCTTCGGCAGGGATAGTCGTGTTGACTACATTTGTCTCCTCTCCATTAGGGTCTGGACCAGAATAAGCTAATGAACTCTTCACAGCCCCTTTACCACCAGTTGCGAAGAAGTGTGACAGGAAGGTATAGAAAGATGCGTTATAACTATCCTTGAATGTGATGTTACGAATCTGATTCAACTTCCAGCTACCATCCTGATGATCGAACCAATACTGCTCTATCGTACCTCTCTTTAAATGTATCTTCTCAACGATGACACTATCCAAGTCGGTAGACTTAGAGAACTTTATCTGTTTCTCATTATCAAAGATAAGCGTGTAATAGCCCTGTTTGCGGAAGAAATAATCCATCTTCCAGTTTCCACGTGTCAGTTCCGTAGTCTTTGTACCATTGACTACAGGCAGTGGAAACTTAATACGATTCATCTGCAACTTCTTATTAGCAATAAAGTTAAAGAAGAAGTCATCAAACAATTGGTCTGCTGCCTTTGGCATAGGAGTAGCAGCAATCACCTCCGTGGCAGAGTCAACGCTATCTACAGTGTCAGTGTCTTCTGCTGCTGTAGAATCAGTAGTTGTACTGTCATCGCCATCAACTTTCTTGCTTGTGCAACCTGTAGTAACAGCTACCATA
>ERZ773044.979-NODE-979-length-10450-cov-145.34_pt1 | contig 10450 bp, 6 predicted proteins | sample MGYA00511897_ERZ773044 | MGnify/ENA primary metagenome ERZ773044 (study PRJEB29015, sample SAMEA2738116) | human oral metagenome | biome: human oral; feature: human-associated habitat; material: saliva | place: China | collected 2170 ...
GCCAGGGCGCGCACGTAGGTGCCCGACGAGCAGGAGACGAGGATGTCGATGTCGACGGCCTGCACCGAGTGAGGGCTGTCGCTGAGGGCACCGTCGGCTTCGACGATCGCCTTCCGGGGCTCTGCGGTCAGGCGCAGCTCGTGAATGGTGACGGGCCTGGGCTGCAGCTCGACGTCCTGCCCGTCACGGACACGTTGGTAGGCTCGCACGCCGTCGACCTTGATGGCGGAGACCGCACTGGGCACCTGCTGGATCGGTCCGCTCAGGGCTGTCAGCGCCTCCTGGAGGCGGCCCTCGGGCAGGTCCTCGATCCGGCAGCCGCGGGCCGCGACGATCTCCCCGTCGGCGTCCTCCGTCGTGGTCTCCACCCCGAGGCGAACGGTGGCCTCGTAGGTCTTGTCGGCCCCCACCAGGTAGGTGAGGAAGCGGGTGGCGCGCCCGATACCCAGCAGCAGCAGGCCGGTGGCCATGGGGTCGAGGGTGCCTGCATGCCCCACCTTGCGGGTGGCGGCCAGGCGGCGGGTGGCGCCGACGATGTCGTGGCTGGTCAGCCCCTGGGGCTTGTCCACGATGAGGAGCCCGTCGGCGGCCGTGACCGCGCCGCGGGGGACGTCGGGGCGACGACGTGCGCGGTCGGCCCGCTCAGAGGCCTTCACAGGTCCCCGGCGTCCGTTGCGGGCTCCTGGTCGGTCTCCTCAGCCTGAGGGTCGTCGTCCTCAGCCTCCTCATCCTCCTCCTCGTGGCGGTAGGGGTCGGCGTCACCTGCGTAGGTGGCGCCCTCGGCGACCTTGGCGATCTGGGCGTCGCGCACCCGGGCCTGGGCTAGGGCGTCCTCGAGGGTCTTGGCGGTGGTGGGGAGGGCATCGAGCTGGAAGGACAGTGAGGGGGTCAGGCGGATACCCAGCGCCTTGCCGACCTCGGAGCGGATGAGTCCCTTGGCTGAGCGCAGCGCCTTGGCCGTCTCCTCCCGCTCCTCATCGCTGCCGTAGACGGTGTAGAAGACGGTGGCCTGCTGGAGGTCCCCGGTGACACGAACGTCGGTGACGGTGACGAAGCCCAGGCGGGGGTCCTTGATTCGCCCCTGAAGGAGACGGGCGACAGTCTCATGAATGCGGTCGGCAACCTTGCGGGCGCGGGCGGCGTCGGCCATGGCGGGGCTCCTTCACGTACGGGGTCCGGGCCTGTCAGGCCCGGGGCTGAGCGATCGGGACCGATCGGCGCGCCGTCCTCACCCGCGAAAGAGCGAGCCCTTCCGAGGCGGTCCAGTGCGCCTCACTATGCTACGCAGAGCGGCGACACGGTCACCGCAGCCATCCCCGAGCGCGAACGGATCAGGAACAGATCACAATGAGCTCCTCCCCCGGTGCATCCTCCTCGAAAGACGGCCCGACTGCTACGCCACCGGCCCTTCCTGAGGCCGCGGCGACCTCGGCGTCAGGGACGCTCGATAGCACTGGGATGGCTCTGGTCATCGGCTGCTACACCCTGTGGGGCGTCTTCCCCCTCTACTTCCACCTCCTCTCGGCCGCCGGCAGTGTGGAGATCATCGGTCACCGGATCCTCTGGACGCTCGTCTCCTGCCTGACGCTCATCGCCCTGCGGCGCCGCTGGGCGCAGCTGGTTCACGTGGTGCGCTCACCGCGCCTGCTGGGGATGCTGGCCGTGTGCGGGCTGCTGGTGTCGGTCAACTGGCTCGTCTACGTCTACGGCGTCAACAGCGCGCGCACGGCCGACGCCGCCCTGGGCTACTTCATCAACCCGCTGGTGACGGTGGCCCTGGCCTCGCTGGTGCTGCATGAGCGGTTGCGCCCCGCTCACCGGGTCTCGATCGCGTTTGCGGGCGCTGGAGTGGCCCTTCTCGTGGTGCTGCAGGGCTCGCTGCCGTGGATCTCCCTGGCGCTGGCCTTCTCCTTCGCCTTGTACGGGTTGGTCAAGAAGCAGCTCGGGCCCGACGTGGACGCCCTGACCGGGCTGACGGTGGAGAGCGCCGTCGTGACTCCCGCCGCGCTCGCCTACCTGGGCCATCTGGCCTGGCAGGGTCAGTCGGCCTGGCAGGCCCCCGATCAAGGGTGGTGGATCCTCGCGCTGCTCGTGGTGGCCGGCCCGGTCACGGCCGTGCCCCTGCTGCTCTTCGCCGCCGGGACCAGGCGTGTGCCGTTGTCCGTGGTCGGGATGGGTCAGTACATCGCCCCGACCATCCAGTTCCTGCTGGCCTGGGGCGCCTTCCATGAGCGGATCCCGCCGGCCCGATGGGCGGCCATGGTGCTGGTGTGGGCGGCGGTCGCGGTCTTCATCGGTGACGCGGTGCGCCAGCTCCTTCGCCGCCCTCGTCCTCGTTAGCCTCCGGCAGGCCTGCCTGGGGGCCGAAGCGCTCCAGGAGCGGTCCGATGATGTCCATCGGCAGGGGGAAGACGACCGTGGAGTTCTGGTCGGCGCCGAGCTCCAGGAGGGTCTGCAGGTAGCGCAGCTGAAGGGAGGCCGGTGACTTCGAGAGCGTGTCGGCCGCCTGACGCAGCTCCTCGGAGGCCTGGAGCTCACCGCGGGCGTTGATGATCTTGGCGCGGCGCTCACGCTCGGCCTCGGCCCCACGGGCCATGGCCCGCTGCATCTGCTCGGGGATCTCGACGTCCTTGATCTCGACGACACTGACCTCCACACCCCAGGGCTCGGTGAGCTTCTCGATGATGTCGCGAAGGTCGGCGTTCAGGGCGCTGCGGTGGGCGAGCACGGTGTCCAGGTCGACCCGGCCGAGGACGGACCTCAGCGTGGTCTGTGCGATCTGGGAGGTGGCGATCGCGTAGTTCTCCACCGCCATGACGGCTTTGACCGGGTCGGTGACGTTGAACAGGACGACGGCGTTGACGCGCGCCGGCACGTTGTCCTCCGTGATGACCTCCTGGGGCGGGATGGTCAGGGTGACCACTCGGGTGTCGACCCGTACCAGGCGCTCGAGGAAGGGGACGACCAGGTGCAGGCCGGGCTCGTAGACGGGTCGCAGGCGCCCCAGCCTGAAGACGATGCCCCGCTCGTACTGGGTGATGATCTTGAGCGAGAGGGCCAGGGCGAGCAGGACGAGGACGGCCAGGGCCGCAATGGCGGTGGTGGTGGTAGTCATGAAGGGTCCTTCAGGAAGGTGGGTCGACGTGGCTCAGGACTGGGCCCGAATCATCTGCTGGTGGTGTCGGTGGCCTCATTCCACGCCGAGGACCACGAGCGCCGGGCCCCGCCGCGGGTGCCATCCGACCCGAGCTCGGCGCCAGTGGTCGGGACGCGCTTGCGGGTGCGCAGGGCGGTGACGCGGCGCAGCTCGGGTTCCACGGAGGCAGCGGAGGCGGCAGTCCCGCCGTCCGCCTTCGCGGCGTCGTCGGAGTCCGCGAGAAAGGAGACATGCACGATGCGCCCCGTTGCGGCCGCACGGGCCTGGGCGGTGGCGATCGCCTCGGCCGCCTCACGCACTGAGCGGTATCCCGAAGGGCGTGCGCTGATCGACACCGGGACGGGCCCGGTGCCCGATGAGCGACGAGCCTCCTCGGCCTCCCGGTACTCCTGCGAGCCGACGTGGGGCAGGTGGGCCGGTGCGGTGTCGGGGGTGCTCCACAGGTGACGGGCCAGCGGCAGGACTCCGGCCACGATGACGACGACGGTCGTCGTGCCCAGGACGATGAGGTCGCCGGTGGCGTGAAAGACCACCATGAGCAGTACCGGGATGAAGACGCCGACGCAGGCGATGACCAGGCCCACGCCACGGTGGAACCGTCCAGCGTCGGAGTAGGGCCACGGGTCGACGGGCCGGGTGATCTCCCGTGGGCCGGGGGTGGGCGAGCAGCTGTCCTTGGACGGGCAGCGCCCGCAGACCGCATGGGCGCCCTCATAGCGGATGACGCGCTTGTCCGGGTCGAAGGCGGTGGGCCACAGCCACTGGTCCTCGTGGCACCTCCAGCCGTCGACGTCGTCGTGGTACATGAAGTCCGAGTGCCTCCAGGACATGGAGTGCCGGGCGCTGCGTGAGCCGAGGACGTCCACGGCCCACGCAGCAGCCAGCATGATGAGCGCGTAGGCGGCGATGAGCCACACGCTCAGGTCGGGTGAGTCCATCAGTCGTTCAGCTCCGCGCGCTCACCGCGCCAGGCCTTGCGCCCACCCTGGATCTCCTCGTAGAGGGCGTCCTCGGCGAAGGTGTCCACCGTCCGCCCTCGACGCCAGTTCCTCAGTCCCAGGAAGGCGATGTAGAGGTAGGGCAGGACTCCGCCGAGGATGAAGATGAGGTCGCCGGGCATCCGCCCCCACTCGATGATCGTGTTGACCGAGTTGGTGACGTAGGTGAGCTGGCGGGCCTCGAAGTAGCCCGTGCTCACCGAGTAGCGCAGCTGGAGGATGCCCAGCGGCAGCAGGGTGGCGAAGCACATCCAGGCCAGACCGATGTTGAGGCTCCAGAAGGAGGTCTTGGCGAGCTTCTCGGGCCACTTGTCGGCCGGCACCAGGTAGCGCAGGGCGAACATCCCCAGCGCCAGCGCCATGAAGCCGTAGACGCCCATCATGGAGGCGTGGGCGTGGTTGGCCGTCAGTGCCGTCCCGATCTCGTAGTAGGACACGATAGGCAGGTTGACCAGGAAGCCGAAGACACCGGCCCCCAGGAAGTTCCAGAAGCCGACGGCCATGAGGAACATGACGGCCCAGCGGTGCGGGAAGGGACCGGCCTCCTTGCCGTGGCGGTTGGCGCCCAGCTGCATGAAGGCCCAGGCCTCCACCGTCAGGAAGGTCAGGGGGATCACTTCGGCGGCTGAGAAGAAGGCGCCCAGGGCCATGTGCTCGACCGGCGTGCCGGAGAAGTACAGGTGGTGCATGGTGCCGATGACGCCGCCGGCGGAGTACAGGATGATGTCCATGAAGATGATGCCCAGTGCGATCCTCTCACGGACAACGCCCAGCAGGACGAAGACGTAGGCGACCATGACGGTGGTGAACAGCTCGAGGAAGTCCTCGACCCACAGGTGCACCACCCAGAAGCGCCAGAACTCGGCGACGGTGACGTGGGTTCCGGTGCGCGCCATCATCCCCACGGCGTAGAAGGCGGGGATCGCCAGGGCCGCGAACATGAACAGCCAGGGCATGTTGGCCACGTGCTCGTTGCTCAGGCGCGAACGCATGGCGCGCCAGATGATGAACACCCATACGAACAGGGCCAGGGTCAGCAGCACCTGGAAGACGAAGGGCAGGTCGAGGTACTCCCACTGCTGGGCGAACAGCGGCCCCTTGGCCCAGCTCAGGCCGTGCTGGCTGGCCCCCTCCGCCAGGCAGGACAGGACGACGACCACCGTGGCGGCGATGAACAGGGTCCACACCAGCACGTGCTGCTTCTTCGGCTCGCGCCTGGCGATGAACGGGGTCAGGAACAGGCCGGCCGCGAGCAGCCCGATGGCGGTCCAGAACAAGGAGAGCTGGACGTGCCAGGTGCGGGCCAGGGAGAAGGGCAGGAGCCGGCCCAGGTCGAAGCCGAAGAAGGACAGCACGTCGGCCCGGTAGTGCTCGGCCAGGGCTCCCAGGAGCGTCTGGACGAGGAAGAGGGCGGCGATGGTGAAGACGTACCAGGCCACCACCCGCTGCGACTTGGTCAGTCCGACCTCCTCGGGCTGCCGGAAGGACAGGGCCGGGGCCTCCTCGGAGTGCCAGCCGATCTTCTGGCTCCAGCGGCCGTAGATGGCGAACATGACGCCGGTTCCACCGATGAGGACGATCAGCGACAGGACCGACCAGATCATGAGGTCACCAGTGGGCGCGTTGCCGACCAAGGACTCGGCGGGCCAGTTGTTCGTGTACGAGTAGTCATGACCGGGGCGCTGCGCTGACGAGCCCCAGGCGGTCCAGCCGAAGAAGGCCGTCACCTGCTTGACCTGGACAGGGTCGGTGATGAGATCCGGCTTGAGGCCGTGGCTGTGTGCATCGGGCCCGAACATCGTGGTGTAGTGGCTGACGGCCTCGTTGTAGGCCTTGACCTGCTCATCGGTCCACACCAGGGTTCCCGTGGAGGGGTCGTAGCGGTTGGTCCGCATCATCTCCTTGGTGGCGGCCGCCGGGTCGGCGACCCCCTGGGCGGCGAGCTGCTTCTTGACGCTCGTGGCCTCCATGCGAAGGTACTCGGCGGTGAAGTCCGGACCGAGGTAGCCGCCGTGCCCCAGGATGGAGCCGTACTCCATGAGACCTCTGGCCTGGAAGAGCTTCTGCCCCTCGGTGATGTCCTGCGTCGTGAAGAGAGTCTCACCGCTCTCGGTGACCACCTTCTGCGGCTGAGGCATGGAATTGGTGTAGGTGCGGTAGGCCAGCAGGCCCATGACAGTGAATCCGAAGAGCATGACCAGGGCGACCCCCTGGATCCACCCCTTGCCGATGAGGCGAGCGCGTCGGGAGGACGCCCCCTCAGTCGTGGCAGCGGATGACATGAGATTACCTCCGTGTATCTCAGGAGACGGCGGACGTCTTCCGCGTCGTCACAGCCACCGTACAAGCCTTGCAGAGCATCGCGGGGGAACAATCCAGGACTTCTCCGTCGATATCCCGGCCAATCGGTCCCATTTCCTCAGATTCTCTCCATTGATATTCAACACGTGGAACGACACGACGGCCGGGACGCCACCTATTTTAGTCACTATTGTGTTTCCTATTTAAGGAAGGCTGATATAACTCCACCTCCGCCGCGCCGACATCTCGATCGCGACATCTTGTCACCATCCCCTACATAGAACCGAGAAACAGCAGTACAATCATTTATACGGAAAGACTGTCACCCCGTTTGTAAGGCACGACGATGTCCCTTTTGCCCCTAGCCGCACAGACCGCCAACGACGTCGCCCAACAGTGCGTCGACACTGAGACCTTCCCACTGTGGTTGCGCGTCACCCACTTCATCAACTTCCTCCTCATGGGCGTGCTCCTCCGCTCCGGGATTGAGATCATCGCCTCGCACCCGCGCTTCTACTTCAAGGACCAGTGCGAGCCCGGCTCCGAGTGGATCCGGTTCACCAAGGACAAGGTGCCCCTCGAGGAGGGGGCCTTCACCGCCCGGGACGATCAGCGCGACCTCTCCCCCCTGCTGTCCCTGCCCGGCCGAGCCAAGATCGGGCTGGGGCGCGCCTGGCACGGGGTGGCCACCAGCTTCTGGCTGCTCAACGGCGTCATCTACGTCGCCTTCCTCGTGGGCACCGGGGCGTGGAACCGCCTGGTTCCCACCACGTGGCGAATCCTGCCCGAGGCCTGGGACTCCCTGCTGACCTACGCGCACCTGCGCACCCCGTCCTTGTGCGACTTCACCCCTTACGACAGCCTCCAGCAGCTGGGGTACTTCTTCATCGTCTTCATCGCCGCTCCGCTGATGATCATCACGGGACCGGTCATGTCCCCCGCCGTCGTGGGCCGCTTCCCCTGGTACGCCAAGATGTTCGGCGGCCGCCAGGCCGCCCGATCCCTGCACCTGATCGGCATGTTCATCTACCTGGGCTTCGCCATCGTTCACGTGGGCCTGGTGTTCATCGTGCACGCTCCTCACAACCTCACCCACATCGTCTTCGGCTACTACGACCCGAGTCGGGTGGGTCAGGCCTACGTCACCGTGATCGGGACGATCATCGTCGTGGTGGCGCTATGGATCGCCATGTCCTACTGGACGCTGACGGACACCCGTCGCAGCCAGCGGATCCTGTGGGACGCCACGCGAGGGATCCGCCGCCTCACGGTGGACCGCTTCAGTTCTCAGCAGGCCGCTAAGAAGCCCTGGACGGAGAAGGACATCTCCAAGTTCCATTGGGTCAACACCCGCACCCCCTCACGGGAGGAGTCTCCGGAGTACCAGGAGCTGGCGGCGAACGACTTCGCCGACTTCCGCCTCGAGGTGGGTGGCATGGTCTCGGCGCCGGCGTCCTTCTCCCTGGCGGAGCTCAAGGCGATCTCCAGCCAGTCCCAGATCACCATGCACACCTGCATGCAGGGCTGGACGGGGATCGCCAAGTGGACGGGGATCCGTGTACGGGACCTGCTCGCGCAGGTCGGTCAGATCGATCCCGAGGCCGGCTGGGTGATGTTCGAGTCCTTCGGCATGGCCCAGCACATGCACGACGGGCGTCCGGTCGAGCCGTACTACACGTGCCTGCCGCTGGACATGGCCCTCGAGGATGACACGATCCTGGCCTGGGGCCGCAATGACGCACCGCTGTCGGGCATGTTCGGTGCTCCGCTGCGCCTGCGCTGCGAGACGAGCCACGGTTACAAGATGATTAAGTGGGTCCGGTCGGTGACGTTGATTCGTCACTACGGCGAGGTCGGTGACGGCATGGGCGGGACCCGTGAGGACTCCGGGTACCAGGACGTCAACGCGCGCATCTGACACTCATCGCCCCACCCGCCGATTCTCGCGGGCAAGGCGATGCGGGTCCGTCTGATACGGTGGCCGGCCACCCCGCAATGGGGTGGCCGGCCACCGTTGATGAACGCTGTCGTTCTCAGTCGCGAGGCTTCTCGCGCATCTCCCAGGTCTCGATGACGTCGCCCTCGGCGAGGTCCTTGAAGCCCAGGTTGATACCGCACTCGTAGCCCTCGCGGACCTCGGTGACGTCGTCCTTCTCGCGGCGCAGCGTCTCGATGGACAGATCGCCGTTGATGACGACGCCGTCGCGCACCAGGCGGGCCTTGGTGCCCCGCTTGATGATGCCCGAGCGGACGATGGAGCCGGCGATGGAGCCGAACTTCGAGGAGCGGAAGATCTGTCGGATCTCGGCGGTGCCGAGCTCGACCTCCTCGTAGACGGGCTTGAGCATGCCCTTCATGGCGGCCTCGACGTCCTCGATCGCGTTGTAGATGACCGAGTAGAACTTCATGTCGACGCCCTCGCGGTCGGCGATCTCCGAGACGCGCTCGGCGGGCCGGACGTTGAAGCCGATGATGACGGCGGAGTCCACCGTGGCCAGGTTGACGTCGTTCTGCGTGATGGCACCCACGCCGCGGTGGATGACGCGCAGGGCGACCTCCTCGCCGACGTCGATCTTGAGCAGGGAGTCCTCCAGGGCCTCGACCGCACCCGAGCTGTCGCCCTTGAGGATGAGGTTGAGGGTGTCGACCTTGCCCTCCTTGAGGACGTCGGTGAGGTTCTCCAGGGAGACCCGCTTGCGGCGCTTGGCCAGCAGGGCGGCGCGCTCGGCGGCCTCACGCTTGTCGGCGATCTGGCGGGCCGTGCGGTCGTCGGGGGCGACGATGAAGGAGTCACCGGCGCTGGGCACGTTGGTCAGACCCAGGACCAGGGCCGGGCGGGCAGGGCCGGCCTCGGTGAGGTTCTCCCCGTGCTCGTTGAACATGGCACGCACACGCCCGTAGGCGCTTCCGGCCACGATCGGGTCACCGACCCGCAGCGTGCCGCGCTCGACCAGGATGGTGCTCACGGCGCCGCGGCCCTTGTCGAGCTTGGCCTCGATGGTCACGCCGCGGGCCTCGGTGTCCGGGTTGGCCCGCAGGTCCAGGGCGGCGTCCGCGGTCAGCAGGACGGCCTCGAGGAGCTCGTCGATGTGGAGACGCTGCTTGGCGGAGATGTCCACGAACATCGTGTCGCCGCCGTACTCCTCGGGGACCAGACCGTACTCGGTGAGCTGGCCACGGATCTTGTCCGGGTTGGCGCCCTCCTTGTCGATCTTGTTGACCGCCACGACGATCGGCACGTTGGCCGCCTGGGCGTGGTTGAGGGCCTCGACGGTCTGGGGCATGACGCCGTCGTCGGCGGCCACGACGAGGATGGCGATGTCGGTCACCTCAGCACCGCGGGCACGCATGGCCGTGAAGGCCTCGTGACCGGGGGTGTCGATGAAGGTGATCGGACGCTCCTCGTCGTTCAGGTTGACGCGCACCTGGTAGGCGCCGATGGACTGAGTGATGCCCCCGGCCTCACCGGCGACGACGTCGGTGGAGCGGATGGCGTCCAGCAGCTTGGTCTTACCGTGGTCGACGTGGCCCATGACCGTGACCACCGGGGGCCGGGGCACGAGGTTGGCGTCGTCCTCGTCGGGCTCGAGGTCGATGTCGAAGGACTCCAGGAGCTCGCGATCCTCGTCCTCGGGCGAGACGATCTGGACGTTGTAGCCCAGCTCGGCGCCCAGGAGGGCGAAGGTGTCCTCGTCGAGGGACTGGGTGGCCGTGGCCATCTCACCGAGGTGGAACAGGACGGTCACCAGGGCCGCGGGGTTGGCGTTGATCTTCTCGGCCAGGTCCGTGAGCGTGGCCCCCTGGCGCACGCGCACCGGGGTGGAGCCGTCACCGCGCGGGACGATGACACCGCCGATCGACGGCGCGCTCTGCTGCTCGAACTCCTGGCGCTTGGCCCGCTTGGACTTGCGTCCCCGCGGGGCACCGCCACCGCGCCCGAAGGCGCCCTGGGTGGAACCGCGACCGCCGCGGCCACCACGGGGTCCGCCGAAGC
>ERZ773044.989-NODE-989-length-10361-cov-79.9993_pt1 | contig 10361 bp, 1 predicted proteins | sample MGYA00511897_ERZ773044 | MGnify/ENA primary metagenome ERZ773044 (study PRJEB29015, sample SAMEA2738116) | human oral metagenome | biome: human oral; feature: human-associated habitat; material: saliva | place: China | collected 2170 ...
CTTTATATTTTTCCCAGTGTCTTGCTTGCTCTTCTGCAGAAAGTGGTGGCTCTGCTACTGTATCTGCAATATCTGCCAAGACATATGAAAACTTACCGTCACGACCGATTCCTGCTTTTTTCAATTCATTGTAAACTGCAAGGATTGATTCGTTTAGGCGTTCCAATTGAGCGTCTACTTGCTCTTTTGTGACACTCGTATCAGCTAATAAAGTTTTTGTTTCAGCCAGAACTGCTTGGTTTTTAGCTACTGTTGCTGTAACTGCTGCCTTGTTTTCTTCTTTCACATCAGCCTTAGCAAGTTCAGTCTCAGCTAATTTATTGGTTACTTCAGCTTCTGATGCTACTTGTGTTAATTCTTTTTTAGCTTCTTTTACTTCTAGAGTTTGTTTCGCTTCAGATTTTGCTTTTTCTTCTGCTTTTTTCTCTTCAACTTTAGCTGTTACTCCTGCTGCTTGAGCTTCTGTAACTACTACATCTAAATCATTAACAATTTTCACTTGTGCATCTACTTCTTCTTGAGTAGTTGCATCGTTAGATAATACTGCTTTAGCTTTTTCTAATGCTTCACGAGCTACACTTAAAACTGCTTGATCTGCATCAGGAGCTGATTTAATATTTCTTTCTAAAGTAGCAATACTTGCTTCGAGGACAGCTTTATTTACTTTTTTAGCTTCAGGTTTTGCTTCTGTAGCCTTTTCAGTTTCTGGTTTTACAGTTTCTACTGTTTCAGCTCTAGGCTCAGTCTTTTCCTTGTCCTTAGCATCTTGAGCAGAAGCATTTGTTGCTACTACTGTTTCAGCATTTTGTACTTCCGTCGCTGATACCGCACCATTGCCTAGGAACATCAAACCAGCCGCAATCGCTACTGATGCTGCTCCAAAGCTGTATTTACGAATACCGTAACGAATGTACTTCTCCGTTCTAAAATCTTGTTGTTTGCCTTTCATTGAGACTCACAACCTCCTTATGTTTTACTTTATTTTTATGTACTTAGCACAAAAAATCGGCATTATGAAACATTTAATATGATAATGTTTTGCATGTCGAAAATTTGGTGTCTACATACAACTTAATGATATCATATTCTCTCCTTACAAGCAAGTAGTTAGGCTTTAAATTTACACTATAATAAATAAATTTTATTTTTTAAACTTATTTTATCACTTATGCTAATAAATATATTTTATTTTTAAATATTCATCCTCTTTTTAGTAATATTAAAAGCATTTTTTACCATTTTTTATCGAATATTAGCAAATCCATTTTCGGAAAAAAATTGGAAATTTCAAAAAACCAATGACTTTTACATCATTGGTTTTCTGCTATATTCGTTTATCAGAAAGATTTTAATTAATCTTCCTTCTTCTTGCGAGCTACAAGACCAAATCCACTCAAGACTCCAAGAAGTCCAAGTGCCGCAAGACGGGCATTGTCTTCTGTACCAGTATTTGGCAACTCTTTTTGACCTTCAACATATTTAGGTGTTGCTGGTTGTTTTAGTTGCTCATGTACTGATGGCATGTCTGGAGTTACTGGTTTCTCAGGGCTTGTTGGCTCTTGTGGAGAAACTGGTTGTACTGGTTGACTTGGTTCAACCGGTCTTGGAGTTGGCATCTCAACTTTCTTGAAGATATGTCTGATATTTCCATTTGGATCTGTCACAGTCTTCACATATTCATAACCTGGAATTGTTCCTGTTTCTTTAGAACCTGGTTCCATTGGTTTCAATGGATTTCCTTTTTCATCTGTCCAAGTTGTTGTAATTTGTTTACCTGGCTCTGTTTGAGGAATAAGTGGTGTTGAAACTTTCTCATAAACGTGTTCTGTATCTCCGTTTGGTAGCTTCTTAGTCTCTACGAAGCGGTAGCCTGGGATATCTTTCTTATCTACAGAGCCAGTTACTTTTTCACTAATTTCGTTACCGTCTTTGTCTTTAAAGAAGGTTGTTACTTTTTCGTAGATATGTCTAGTGTTCCCGTGCTCGTCTGTTACTGTTTCTACATAACGATACTCAGGAATATCTTTCTTAGGTGTTGTTCCATCTTCACTTGGATATCCTGGAATTTCGTTTCCTTCTTTATCTTTGAATGAAGTCTTAACTTTTTCGTAGACGTGTTCTGTATCGCCGTTTGGTAGCTTCTTAGTCTCTACGAAGCGGTAGCCTGGGATATCTTTCTTATCTACAGAGCCAGTTACTTTTTCACTAATTTCGTTACCGTCTTTGTCTTTAAAGAAGGTTGTTACTTTTTCGTAGATATGTCTAGTGTTCCCGTGCTCGTCTGTTACTGTTTCTACATAACGATACTCAGGAATATCTTTCTTAGGTGTTGTTCCATCTTCACTTGGATATCCTTTGATTGGATTTCCATTTTTATCTACAAACTCAGTATCCGGACGAACTGTTGGTGTGTATGTAGCAGAGATAGTTTTACCTAACTTATCTTTTCTAACAACAGTAATTCCATCTGCAGTACCCGTAAATTCTGGTTCTGGTGTAAATGTTACTTTACCGTCTTTATCGATTGTATACGTTCCTTCTCCTTCTACCACTCTTGTAGTTGTACCATCATCAAATGTTGGTGGTACATCTAAGTCAACATCTCCTGTGAATTCTGGAGTGTTAGATTGTGGAGTATTCTTAGCACCTTCTGATGTTTTGTCTACAGTCGTCGTTACTGGAGTAACTGTTGGTGTATACTTAGCTTTTACTTCTGTTCCATTTGTATCTTGACGTTGAACTGTTACACCTGTTGCTGTTCCTAAGAATTCTGGTTCTGGCGTGAATGTTACTACTCCTGTTTTTGGATCAATTGTATATGTTCCTTCTCCATCAACTTTTACTGGTATTGGATTACCATTTTCATCTTCACTTGGTTCTCCTGTCTTAGGATTGATTAGTTTTGCAGGTGAATTTTTATCGATTTTAACAGTTACTTCTTTACCGTTAATTTTCGCTGAACCACCTTCGAACTCTGGAGTTCCTGTTTGAACTTGACCTTTAGGTCCAGTAGATGTCTTATCTTCTCCTGTTGGAGTTACCGGTACTACTGTTGGTGTGTACTTAGCTTTTACCTGTGTTCCATTCTTATCTACACGTTGAACTTCTACACCTTCTCCTGTTCCAGTAAATGTTGGTTCTGGTTGGAATTTAACTTTACCGTCTTCAATTGTATATGTTCCTTCTCCAGGAATTACTACTGGTTCATCAGTTGGTTCTCCTGTTTCTGGATCAATCAATTTAGGGGCTTTTGTTTCATCAATCTCAACAGTTTTTTCTTCACCATTTACAGTTACTGTTCCACCTTTGAATTCTGGTAATCCTGTTTGTGTTTTACCTTGAATATCTTTAGTTTTAGCTGGTGTTGCTATTGGAGTTACACCTTTCACTTTAGGTGTGTAGTGCGCTTGAACTGTTGTTCCGTTCGTATCTTGACGTTGAACAGTTACACCTGTCGCTTGTCCTGTGAAGTCTTTTTTCGGAGTGAATGTTACATTACCATCTTTGTCGATAGTATAAGTTCCTTCTCCTTCTACTACAACTTCATCTGTTAGTTTTCTTGTTTCTGAATCGATTAGTTTCGCTGGTACTTTATTGTCGATAGGGAACTCATCATCTCCACCTTTGAATACTGGTGTACCTGTTTGCTTAGCACCTTGAATATCTTCTGATGTAACATCTTCTCCTGTTGGTTTAACCGGAGTTACTGTTGGAGTGTATTTAGCTTTTACAGGTGTTCCGTTTGTATCTTCACGTTGAACTTCTACACCTGTAGCTTCTCCAGTGAATTGTGATTCTGGTTGGAATTTAATACTTCCGTTTGGTTCAATTGTATATGTTCCTTCACCTTCTACTACAACTTTATCAGTTGGTTTTCCTGTTGTTGGATCGATTAGTTTTGGGGCTTTTGTTTCATCAATCGGAACAATTTTCTCTTCACCATTAATCGTTACTTTTCCACCTTTGAATTCTGGTAATCCTGTTTGCGCTTTACCTTGAACATCTGTTGTTTTAGCTGGTGTTGCTGTTGGTTTAACAGGTTTAATGTTAGGTGTGTACGTAGTTCTTACTGGAGTTCCATTCATATCTGCTGCTTGAATAGTTACCGGCGGAACTTGTCCTACATATGTTTTATCTTCTGGTGTGTATACTGCAACTGGATCTTTACCAGGTTCTTTTACAAGAGTATACTTACCGATTACTTTATTTGGATCTTTTGGATCTTTTACAACCACTTCATTAGTTGGTTTTCCATTTTCACCTACTAATGTAACTGAACCTTGATTAATCGGTATTGGATCTGATTTAATTGGATTTCCAACTGGATCTTCTAAATCTGCAGTTCCACCTTTGAACGTAATAGGTTGTTTTTGAGTTGCGCCTTGTACATCAGTTGATTCAGCTGGCTTAGCCGTTGGTTTAACCCCTACGATTACTGGAGTATATTCAGCTGTTGCTGGTGTATCATTTTTATCTACACGTTGAACTGTGACTGGTTGTACTGGTCCTACATAAGATTTATCTATTGGTGTGAATTTCACTTCTCCTGTAGTCGGATTTAAAGTATACTTACCGATTACATTTCCTTCTGGATCTTTCGCTGGAAGTTCATTTGAAGGAACAGGTTGCTTCGTTTCTGGATCAAGTAATGTTGCTGGTTTATCGTAATCGATTGGTACTGCTTCATGTCCTGGTTTGAAGTAAGGTTTACCTTTTTGTTCTTGACCTTGTACTCCTGTAGTAATGTTATCGAATCCTTCTGGTACTACTGGTTTAACAATCGGTGTATATTTCGCAGTAGCGGGTGTTCCATTAGTATCTACACGTTTAACCGTTACACCTTTAGCTACACCTGTGAATTGTTTTTCAGGTTGGAAGTGAACTGTTCCGTCTGGATCTACCGTGTATGTACCTTCTCCTGGTACCACTTTTTTAGTTGTACCATCTTCGAATGTTGCAGGTACTTTATCATCGATTGGGAATTCATCGTCCCCTGGTGTAAATACTACTTTACTTTGTTGAGGTAATCCTTGATAGTTTGTAGTAGTTTTATCTTGTCCTTCTGGTACTACTGGAGTAACAGTTGGAGTATAAGTTGTTTCTACTTTTGTTCCGTTTTTGTCTGCCGCAGTTACTTTCGCTGGGTCTGGTGTTCCAGTAAAGTCTTTATTTGGTTGGAATGTAATCACTCCAGTTTCTGGATCTAAAGTATATGTACCTACTTCTTTTCCATCTTTAAGAGCTGGCATTGTTGTTACTTCGTTACCATTTGGATCTACAAATTTGATTGTTGACTTATCGATTGGTGCTGATTTGTCACCTTCTTTGAACATTGTTGTCGTATCTTGAGTTTGTGGTCTACCTTGTTTTCCAGAAGTTTCTTTAGGTTCTGCAGTTGGTTCTACAGCTTCAACTTCTGGAACATAATCTCCACTAGATGTAACTTCAACTTTATTTCCTTCTGAGTCAGTCGCTGTTACAGATACTTTTACTTCTACTCCGTTAGCTTTACCTTTGAAGCTTGGTTCTGGGGTAAATGTTACTGCACCTGTTACTGGGTCAATTTTGTAAGTTCCTTCTCCTTCAACTACAACCTTACCTTCTTCATCAGCACCTTCTAATGAGTACTTAGCTGTTTTCCAGTCTACGTTTGTTCCATCTGGAGTATTCGCTGTTGTATTTAATTCTGAGAATCTTTCGCTTCCTGGAATCGAAGTTTGAACTTGCCCTTGTTTTCCTTTTGTTTCATCATTTGATGCTTTAACTCCATAAACAGTCGGAGTATAAGTTGTTGATGATTCAACAGTTACAGGTTGTCCATCTTCGCCATTAAATGTAACATTTGCTGAAACTGTTACTGGTTTAGCATTACCGATAAATCCTGGCGCAGGTGTAAATGATACTGCTCCTGTATTCCCATCTATTGTATAAGTACCCTCTTCAGTCGTTACAGAATCTGTTTTCTTACCTGATACTGGATCTACTAGTTTATAATCAGATACTTCAGAATCTTTTGGTAATCCAGTCTTGAATCCTGTTTCCATAGTATCCGTTTGTTCTTGTCCTTCTGCACCAGAGGATTTTTCTGGTTTAGATACTACAATATAGTATGTTGTTTCTGCAACTGCGTCATCAGTCACTTCTCCATCATCTGTTTTTCCTACTGTTGGAGTCGTTACAACACCATTTGAGTCAACCGCTCTAACTGTTACTTTATAAGATCCGTATTGACCTAATGTATATGCCGCGATTTCTGGATTTGATAAGTTTTCTTCTGCTTTTGTTTTCAATGCCGTACGTGCTGCTTCTACTGCTTTTTCAGCATCTAAAGCTTCTTGACGACTTGAAGTAACTTTCGCTGTTAATTCAGGAAGTCTTCCTTGAGCTTCTTTTAATTTTTCATCTAAGATAGCTTTGAAGTCTTGTGCATCTTTAAGCTTCTTAGTAGCTAAGTCCTTAGCAGTTACAGAAATTGTACGAAGTTTTAAGTTCGCTAATGCCGCTTCTGCGTCTGCTATCATCTGTACTTGACGATCTACTTGTTCTTGAATACCAGCAAGTTCATTTTGTGCTACTCGAACATCTTCAATCGCCGTTGCTGCTGCTTGTGTCTTTTCTGCAGCTGTACGTTGTGCTTGAATATAAGCTTTTTCTTCCGCATCTGCTAAGTTAAATTCTTTCTTAGTTCCATCTGGAGCTGTTACTGTTAATTTAGTTTTGATAGTTTCTGACTCAGCATCATCTGATTTATCATCAATAACATCTTCAAATTCTACATTTGCTTTAGGAGATTTTAGTAAATCTACAGAGTTCCCTTGTGCATCTGCATAGCTTGTAGATGACGCAGTTGGTTTATCATTTTGGATAGATGCTTGATCTGTGCTAATTGCTTCACGATATGATACATAACCTTGGAATCCTGAACTTGTTTGGATATTCCAACCAGCACCAGATTCTTTAGCTGTTACTGTTGAACCATCTGAAGCTGTCCATTGTTTTGTTGCTGAATCATACGATACTGTAACAATAATACCTTGTTTATCAGCTGTTTGAGCTCTTGGTACAGGTGTAACTGTACGAGTTACATCTCCTACTGCTGTTACTTCACCATTTTTACGAATTTCAGCTACTTTTTCTATTAAACCACTAGCTGTTGAAGTTGCACTCCATGTACGTGTGAATTCATAAACGATAAAATCAACATCTCCATTTTCTTTTGCATCTGTATATACACGACGTTCTGTTAAAGTTGATGTTCCGTCTCCATTATCTTTTAAGACATATGCATCTTCATTCGATAGTGTATACTTACCTGTTGCACGGTTAAATGTCGCGGTATAAGATTTTCCAGCTGCATCTTTTACTGTCGCAATCTCACGTTGAATATCTGCACGAACTTTATCCGTAGAGGCTTTAGCTTCAATACTATTAATTCCAACATATTGTGTTGAATCTGAAGTTACAGGAAGATTGAATTTAGTAGGTGCTGTTGTTGAAGCATCCGCCAATTGCTCTCCTTCTTTTACGGCCGTATTCGTAGTTCCTGGAGCTACAGTCCATTTTCCATCTTTGACAACTAAGTTTGTAACAGTTCCATCAGGCATCGTGATTTCTGCTTTATTAGCTCCGTTTGAAACTGTCACAGGGACTTTTGTTGCATAAGCTTCTACGTTCGCAACTGTAATTTTTGGAGCTACTGCAATTGTAATATTTTCGTGAGCCTCTTGACCATCCATATTCCAGTCAACATTCTTAGCGTTTGTAGCGTTATTATAGTCTTTTGCATAAGCAGCTACAGTATAGATACCTGCTTCAGAAGTTGTTCCGTGAACTTTTCCTGTTGTTGGATTATAACTTAATCCTGGAATTACATCAGTAATTGATCCATCTTTACCTGTATAAACACCGTTTAATGCAGTGTGTGCATTAATCGTTTGAGGTGAATTCATTGTTCTTATTTTTGTTCCATCAACAGCTGTGAATGTTGCTGCTTTTGATGTAGATGGTGCAGTTTTAGAACCTGCTAATACTTTAGAACCGTTATCTGCATACACATACCCAGCTCTCTCATCTTTATTCATTCCCTCATTATCTACATATTTAATATCGTGATCCACTTCATCTCCAATTGTAACCATTTTAGATGTTCCTAAAATAGTTGGAGCTGATGAGTCTTGCCATCCAATCCAACCAGCTGTTAAGTCGCGGAAAGTAACCTCTTGAGATTGTCCATCTTTTTCAATTGTTAAGATATAACGCATATCATAAACACCATTTTGAAGGTTCGATGCTACATAACCTTCTACTGTGTCTGTTTTTTCATTATATCCAGTACCTGGAATTAAGTTTGATAATTGAATATTTTTGATTGTGTACCCTGCTGCTTCTGCTTCTGGTGATAAGCTAAAACGTTTTTTCACATCTGTAAGGTATACATAGTGAGTTCCTTGTTCGTAAGTGTAACCATAAATTTCAGTAGCTAGGTACTCGTAAGGTCCACCAGCTCCCCAAGTATTAGTATTATTGTTCTTTCCACTTGCACGAACTTTCCCTCTCCATAATAGGGCTTCGTTTGCTAGTTTTTGAGCTTCAGTTTTTGATAAAGGAATATCTGTACGACCACTTACATCTGGTCTACCACTGTTAGCTGCTCCTATCTCTGTATTTTCAGATTGGTACCCGTGAACATATACTCTATATGAACTATTACCGTCCAATGTTTTGTATGATTTACCAGTAGCTGTAATAAATTCACCATTTTCTTTTCTTAATTCTGTAGTAGAAGCTGTGTATCCTTCGTTCGCTGAAAGAGCTACAGCGAATTTTCCATCACGGCCAATACCGTTTCGTTTCAATTCATCATAAACTGCCTGAATAGACTCGTTCAAACGGTTCAATTGGGCATCCACTTGTTCTTTTGTCAAGCTCTTATCTGCCAACAATTTGTTCGTTTCTGCTAGGACAGCTTGGTTTTTAGCAACTGCAGCTTCGATAGCAGCTTTACTCTCAGACGCAATGTCCTTTTTGTCCATTTCTGAATAAGCTAATTGACTGGTAACTTCTGCTTCAGATGCAACTTGGCTCAAAACCTTAGTATCTACCGCTGGAGTTTCTTGTTTTTGATTAGCTGCTTCTTCTTTCTTGGCAGTTTCAGTAGCGTTTGATTCTACAAGAACTGTCACTAAAGCCTTGAGAGCTTCTGTTTGGCTATCTACTTCTGCTTGTTCAGCTGTTGGGTTAGCAAAAACTGATTTTGCAGTCGCTAAAACTTCCTTTGCAGCAGATACAGCACTTGCATCAGCATTTTTAGCTGCAGCGATACGGTTCTCTAAGCTTGAAATTGCTTCATGGAGCGCCGTTTTATTAGCAGCAACCTTTTCAGCAGCTTTTTCTACAGTTGCTTTAGGAGCCTCTACTGTTTTTTCTTCTGCTACTTTCTTATCTTCCGCTTCTTTTTGAACTGGAGTATCTACCTTTTTAGACTCCTCTGCCTTTACTTCTTTTTCAGTTACTGAAGTTGCTGGTTTGGCCGAAGTTCCATCATTTTCTGGATTAGATACCACTACTGATGAATCTGGAGTAGTTCCATTAACTGCTGCTTCATTGGCAGATACCGCTCCATTACCAAGGAACATCAAACCAGCCGCAATCGCTACAGATGCTGCTCCAAAACTATATTTACGAATTCCATAACGGATGTATTTTTCTACTCTAAAATCTTGTTGTTGCTTGCCTTTCATTAAAACCAACAACCTCCTTTTATTTTCATCATGTTAGTTAAAAATCCCCAAAAAATCCCTCAGCAATTTTTTTACATAGTTGAGAGGGGATTTTATATAATTTACAACTAACATGTATATAAATAATATCACACTTATACTTAACAATCAATTTATTTGTCTCAAATTTTTAAACAATCCATATTTTAGCATCTATAATTTAACTTTACATTTTTTCTGAATTATCAGTATTTCATAAGAGTCATAACTTTTTAAATTGTCGCTTTTGTTTCTATTTTCTGAATATTTTTTACCCTCTTTTTATATTTAAATCTTCGTTAGTTTATATCAGTATTTTTGTATATTTATTTAAAAAATAACCTTGTAAAACGATTGCTTTATCTCGTTTTTATATATTTTCCTTTTATCATTTAACTTTAGAAAGACGATTGCAAAACTTTCTACCAACTTTTGAGGTTTTCCGAAATGGTTGAATAATAAAGTATAGTGAAATAAAATAAAAAAACGAGCACTTTCGTGCTCGTTCTTTGATATAAACTACTGATTAAAGTGAGTTTACGTCAACTTTGATACCAACACCTTGAGTAGTTGTGATAGTCAAGTTTGTTACGTAAGTTCCTT
>ERZ773044.1010-NODE-1010-length-10173-cov-34.9113_pt1 | contig 10173 bp, 9 predicted proteins | sample MGYA00511897_ERZ773044 | MGnify/ENA primary metagenome ERZ773044 (study PRJEB29015, sample SAMEA2738116) | human oral metagenome | biome: human oral; feature: human-associated habitat; material: saliva | place: China | collected 2170 ...
ACAATAGTGCTATGAAAATTTTAGTTACATCGGGCGGTACCAGTGAAGCTATCGACAGAGTCCGCTCTATCACTAACCATTCTACAGGTCGCTTGGGAAAAATCATCACGGAAACCTTGCTGGCTGCAGGGCATGAAGTTTGTTTGATGACGACAAAACTAGCTGTGAGGCCAGAAACCCATCCCAACCTAAGCATTCGAGAAATTACCAATACAAACGACCTTCTTCTGGAAATGCAAGAACGTGTCAAGGATTATCATGTCTTGATTCACTCAATGGCTGTATCTGACTACACTCCTGTTTATATGACAGGTCTTGAGGAAGTTCAGGCTAGCTCCCATCTAGAAGAATTTTTAAACAAGCAGAATCATCAGTCTAAGATTTCTTCGACTGATGAGGTTCAGGTTTTGTTCCTAAAAAAGACACCCAAAATCATCTCTCTAGTCAAGGAATGGAATCCTGCTATTCATCTGATTGGTTTCAAACTGCTGGTTGATGTTTCTGAGGATTATCTCATCGAGATTGCCCGAAACAGTCTTATCAAGAACCAAGCAGACTTAATCATTGCAAATGACCTGACTCAAATCTCAGCGAATCAGCATAGTGCAATCTTTGTTGAAAAAGATCAGCTTCAAACAGTCCAGACTAAAGAAGAAATTGCAGAACTCCTCCTTGAAAAAATTCAAGCCTATCATTCATAGAAAGGAAAGCTATGGTACATATTCTCTTGGCCGTAACGGGGTCTATCGCCTCTTACAAGTCGGCAGATTTAGTCAGTTCTCTAAAAAAACAAGGCCATGATGTCACTGTCTTAATGACTCAGGCTGCTACAGAGTTTATCCAACCTTTGACACTACAGGTACTCTCACAGAATCCTGTCCACCTGGATATCATGAAGGAACCCTATCCTGATCAAGTCAATCATATCGAACTTGGAAAAGAAACTGATCTATTCATCGTGGCCCCTGCAACAGCTAACACTATTGCAAAACTAGCCCATGGCTTTGCGGACAACATGGTGACCTGTACGGCTCTAGCCTTGCCAAGTCATATTCCCAAACTCATTGCACCTGCTATGAATACAAAAATGTATGACCATCCAGCAACTCAGGCTAATCTGAAAACATTAGAAAGCTACGGCTATCAGCTGATTGCTCCTAAGGAATCCCTACTAGCTTGTGGAGACCATGGACGAGGAGCTTTAGCTGACCTCACAATTATTTTAGAAAGAATAAAGGAAACTCTCGATGAAAAAACGCTCTAATATTGCACCCATTGCTATCTTTTTTGCAACCATGCTCGTGATACACTTTCTGAGCTCACTTGTCTTTAACCTTTTTCCATTTCCAATCAAACCGACCATTGTTCATATTCCTGTCATTATTGCCAGCATTATCTACGGTCCACGAGTTGGGGTCACACTTGGATTTTTGATGGGGCTACTTAGTTTGACCGTTAACACGATTACAATTTTACCAACAAGCTACCTCTTCTCCCCATTTGTACCAAACGGAAACATCTACTCAGCTATCATTGCCATTGTCCCACGTATTTTGATTGGTTTAACTCCGTATCTAGTCTATAAACTAATGAAAAACAAGACTGGCCTGATTCTAGCTGGTGCCCTGGGTTCACTTACCAACACAGTCTTTGTACTTGGTGGAATTTTCTACCTTTTTGGAAATGTCTTTGATGGTAATATCCAAAAACTCCTAGCAACTGTTATCTCAACAAATTCGATTGCTGAATTAGTTATTTCCTCAGTTCTAACCTTAGCCATTGTTCCAAGACTACAAACTTTAAAGAAATAAAAACAATCTCCGCTTTCAAACATGAAGGTGGAGATTTTGCTCTATATCGTTACTATTATTAGTGAAATCTTTACCAAGATTTAATTTAAAATGGCCTATAAACTTAAGTAAATCCTTGATTTATTGTCTTGTTTATTATACTATACTAGTGTATATACAGTTAAAAGGAGATTCTTATGAACACACGGAAAAAGACACAATTTATGACAATGACTGCCCTCTTAACGGCTATTGCAATTTTGATTCCAATTGTTATGCCTTTCAAGATTGTCATTCCACCTGCTTCCTATACTTTAGGAAGCCACATCGCTATTTTTATTGCCATGTTCTTATCGCCCTTGATGGCTGTTTTTGTCATCCTAGCTTCTAGTTTCGGATTTTTGATGGCTGGCTATCCCATGGTTATCGTTTTTCGAGCTTTTTCCCATATCTTTTTTGGGACTTTGGGGGCTCTTTACCTACAAAAATTCCCCGATACCCTAGATAAACCAAAAGCTTCCTGGATTTTTAACTTTGTTTTAGCGCTTATCCATGCCCTTGCTGAAGTATTGGCCTGTGTCGTTTTTTACGCAACTTCTGGTACCAATGTAGAAAATATGTTTTATGTTCTATTTGTACTAGTTGGATTTGGCACAATTATCCATAGTATGGTAGACTATACATTAGCACTAGCTGTCTATAAAGTGCTTCGAAAACGCCGTTAAAAAGGAAAAGCTATGACAAAAGATCGCAAACATGCTCTGCTCCAACTCTTGAAAGAAGCTCCTAAAGCCCTTAATGGCCAAAGTTTGGCGGAACATTTTCATGTCACACGTCAGGTCATTGTACAGGACATTGCAATTTTAAGAGCCGATGGCGCTCCTATCCTATCCACCAATCGTGGCTACATCTATAAGCAAATTGAAACCAATCCTTATGTTCACAAACTTTTCAAAGTGAAACATGAAGTTGAAGAAATCGGTCAAGAACTCTTTGCTATCGTTGATAATGGTGGACGTGTTCAAAATACCTTGATTGACCATCCCGTCTATGGAGAAATTGAAACCTTACTTAAACTGTCTTGTCGCAGAGATGTACAACATTTTCTAGAACAAGTCGAACATTCAGATTTTAGACCTCTGTCTGAATTGACAGATGGCATCCATTACCACCTAGTCGAAGCCGAAACACAACAAGACCTCCACTATATCGAGGAGGCCTTGGATCAGCTAGGTTATTTAGTAAAAGACTAGAAGATTTTCTTCTCCCAATCATCTTCTGTACGGCGAGGGTAGAAAAATTCAGATTTGTCCGGAGCTTCCATCATCTCCATCAAGGGTAACATATCATAGGCCAGATCCAAGTTTGGAATCTGGTCTTTTTGCACCCAAGAAACTTCTCCAAATCCAAAAGATTGAGACTTTTATATAGAATCAGCTATAGCATGTTCTAAAGACTATCCGCTTGATTTTATATTGAAAAGCTTCTTCTTAATTTTTCACAATTTCGTCCCCTTAATTTTACTTTCGAGCAATAAACATACCATATTCTTTAGGAATAATTAACTTACCCTTATGAAAATGTACTTCCAATCTTTTACGAATGACTTTTTCTTCTAGCGAACCTATTTCTGAAATTCCTTTAAAGGATTGGATGTATTTAACTAGATCATCTATGCTAGTTACCTGTAACTCATCATCATAGAGTAATGTATCGACAGAGTTAAAATACCTACTCAGGTACCTTTTGCCATTTTGTAAAGTAAAAGTTTTATTTTCCAAATCTTGATTAATCTCATCTTTAAATAAACTTGCCAAATAATCTACAACTCCATTTTCACCAAATGTAGCACAGTAAAAAATTCCGCCTGTTTTTAAGACTCTATTCACCTCAGAGAGCGCTTTAGGAATATCATTTACATGATGTAGAAGCATATTAGCAATAACAATATCAAACGTTTCATCCTCAAAAGAAATCTTTTGAATATCCATTATTTCATAGTTAACATTGTCTCTATTTCCAATCACTGATCTCGTTGTTCTCACCATATCTTTAGAAAAATCTGTAATAACCAACTGCTTCATTTTATCTATAGAATCACTATTACTTTTCCACAGTTCTCCTGTACCACATCCCAATTCTAGAACCTTTACTTCATTAGTGATTTGGTAGTTGGAAAATATCCAATTGTTAAATCCTAATTTATTTTTTGAATACTTCTTATGTATGCTTACTCTAATATCAAGGTTATCTTGTTTTGCATATTGTTCAATTACTTTATCATCCATTTTCTGGTACTTCCTTTCATATTTTAAGATTATACCATAAAACAAAACAATCTCCGATTTCAACATTGAAGGTGGAGATTGTTCAAGATATAGATAGGAAATTTAGCAATATTCAGTTGACTTACACCACCATACTTAGCCTATATTTCAGTACCGTACTTTAAAAGATAACACCTATCAACTAATCATAGAACTAAAAAGTTTCTTTCTCCCAGCCATCTTCTGTACGGTGGCGGTAGAAAAACTCTGACTTGTCAGGAGCTTCCATCATCTCCATCAATGGTAACATATCATAGGCCAGATCCAAGTTTGGAATCTGGTCTTTTTGCACCCAAGAAACTTCTCCTTCATCTGAAGAGCGAAGGGTACCAGAGAACTCGGTCGCCCTATAACAAAAGACGATATAGCGCCCACCTGTATCTAGTAGCCAATTTTTAATTCCGACAAGTTGAGGATTTTGAATAGTTAACCCTGTTTCTTCATAGATTTCACGAATGACAGACTCTACGAAAGATTCGCCATTTTCTACATGGCCTCCTGGAAAGGCATAACCAGACCAGCGATTGTTTTCAGGGGCGCGATACTGCATCACCACGCGCTGAGTTTCGATGTCTTCAATCAGACAAATATTTGTTAAAATCGTTAATTGGGAACGGGACATTTTTTCTCCTTCTATGATTTGGTTAATACTTTTGTCATATTTAAAATTATATCTATTAGACTTTTCCTAATATACTCAAAAATAGCTCCTGCAAAAAATAATAAAAATGTTACTATAAAAATAATAATAGCAAACATAGATAATTCTTTCCCATCAATTAAGAAATTTATGCTAGGTAAAATTCTCCTGAAAACAAGAGGATGAACATGGAATAGATAAACCCCCAATGTAAGCGGAGATAAAAATAGAACTATTTTTTCAAGTAAAGGTGGAATGTTTTTTATATTTAAGCATAATAAAAATATCAATATTCCTTGAAGAGTCACTGTCGGTGAACTATAACTCCTCCACTGTTCATAATCAAAGAAGTACAATACAAAAGTTAAACTTGTTAATAATAATATCCCAAAAATAACTTTCCATGATTGAAAATAACTTTCATACTTAAATTTTCTGATTATAGCACCCACTATATAGAGTAATATCATCCATAGAACACTATAACCTCTCCATATTCCTAATGAATCTTGCTTGAAAATTGTAGGAATAATAGAGAAATATACAAATCCTCCTGTTAGTATCGAAAGTAATAATTCTTTCTTCATTGTTAAAATTGCCTGATTTAATAATGGTGCTATTAACATTAGACCAAAATAACAACTCATATACCAATACTGACCGTTACTGATTGGGGTTAAGGCATAAAACCATTCAGTTGGAGTTACAGATAGTTTTGAAAAGACTGCAAAAGTTAATGTAATTGATATGGTATAAAAAATAATTTGTATCCAAAACTTAGACAATTTTTTATAACTAAACTGCGAATATAACCCCACATAACCACTAATTAAAACAAAAATATTAACAGCTGGATAAGAAAAAGCTTCTAAGATATTAGCAAGAAAATAATATATATCTTTTTGATTCTCGACTTTATCTAATATTCCTCCCATACCTAAAACATGTAAATTACAAATCATCAACATAGCTATAATTCTACAGCATTCAATCCCTATATATCTTGTTTTATTTGTTACCATATCTTCCTATCTATTATATTATAACGTTCGTTAATCTAACGCCTTCACTTCCAACATCATATCCCGAATCTGAGCTGCTAGTTCAAAGTCAAGCACTTCAACGGCTTCTTGCATTTGTTTTTCAAGTTTCTTGACAAGTTCTTTGCGTTCTTGTTTGTTAAGGCTATTGATATCGACTTCCTTGTCCTCTTCCTTATCAACTGCCTTGGTCACAGCAATCAGGTCACGGATTTCTTTCTTGATTGTCTGAGGCACAATACCATGTTCTTCATTATAGGCCATCTGGATTTTCCGACGGCGGGCAGTTTCATCGATAGCACGTTGCATAGACTGGGTAACCGTGTCCGCATACATGATGACATGACCTTCACTGTTACGAGCAGCACGACCAATGGTCTGGATAAGGCCACGTTCATTACGAAGGAAACCTTCCTTGTCAGCATCGAGAATAGCTACGAGGCTCACTTCAGGAACGTCAATCCCTTCCCGGAGCAGGTTGATTCCGACCAAAACATCAAAGACACCCAAGCGCAGGTCACGGATAATCTCTGTCCGCTCCAAGGTCTTGATATCCGAGTGCATGTACTTAACCTTAATGCCCATTTCCTTGAAGTAGTCGGTCAAATCTTCTGCCATTTTCTTGGTCAAAGTAGTAATAAAGGTTCGTTCATTCTTCTCAACACGGGCATTAATTTCACCTAAGAGGTCATCAATCTGTCCCATAGTCGGACGGACTTCCACCTCTGGGTCCAAAAGCCCTGTCGGACGAATGATTTGCTCAATTACTGTCTCAGTCTGTTCATTTTCATAGTCACCAGGTGTCGCTGAAACGTAAACAATCTGATGCACATGGCTTTCAAACTCTTCACGACGGAGAGGACGATTGTCCAGAGCAGACGGCAAACGAAAACCATAATTAACCAGCATTTCCTTACGAGAGCGATCTCCATTGTACATGCCCTTGATTTGCCCCATTGTCATGTGGCTCTCATCAATCATAATTAAGAAATCATCTGGGAAGAAGTCGAGAAGCGTATATGGAGGTTCTCCCTCACTCCGTCCATCCATGTGGCGTGAATAGTTCTCAACCCCGTTGGTATAGCCCATCTCACGCAGCATTTCGATATCATACTCAGTCCTCTGTTTCAAGCGTTGCGCTTCAAGCAATTTTCCTTCCTTCTCAAAGACAGCTAACTGCTCCTCCAACTCGGCCTGAATCTTGGCTATAGCAACTTCCATGTGGTCGTCATTGGTCACAAAGTGAGTGGCCGGGAAAATCGCCAAATGATCCACTTCTCCCAAGACCTGACCTGTCAGAGCCTCAACTTCACGAATACGGTCAATTTCGTCCCCAAAGAATTCTACTCGAAAGGCATGTTCATCACGAGAGGCTGGGAAAATCTCCACTACATCCCCACGAACGCGAAACCTTCCCCGTTGGAAATCAATATCATTTCGCTCAAACTGAATATCGACCAAGTCATTTAAGAGTTTATCACGAGAAATTTCAAGACCTGGACGGAGACTAACGACACTATCAGCGTATTCCTTGGGCGAACCCAAACCATAGATACAAGAGACTGAGGCCACGACAATAACATCATTACGCTCCAAAAGAGCCGAAGTCGCTGAGTGACGAAGCTTGTCAATCTCATCATTGACAGAACTATCCTTCTCAATATAGGTATCACTAGAAGGAACATAGGCCTCAGGCTGGTAATAATCATAGTAAGACACAAAGTACTCAACGGCATTTTCAGGGAAAAATTCCTTAAACTCCCCATAGAGCTGTCCTGCTAGAGTTTTATTGTGGGCGATGACCAGAGTTGGTTTATTGACTTTGGAAATGACCTGACTCATAGTATAGGTCTTCCCTGTTCCAGTTGCCCCCATCAGAATCTGAGCTTTTTCTCCCCCCTCGATATTATCAACCAACTGCTCAATAGCTTGAGGTTGGTCTCCTGAAGGTTGGTATTTTGATACTAGTTTAAATTGATTGTCTGTAATGCGATTAATCATAAGAATCCTCTCTCCATGTGCTATTCCTATTTTAGCATACTTATAGCATTTTCACGAAGAAAAGGACGGACCGAAGTCACATCCTTTCATTTTCTTTCTTTAATTGATAAGCGAGATAGATAATCAGCAGTAACAAGACTAGACTTGTCATGATAGAACCTTCTATGCCAAAAGAACCACCTGATAGCCAGCCTTGATTGCCTTGTGGTAAAAAGGTCATCAGAGACGTTCCTGATGGTTGACCACTAACTAAAATCCCAAAGAGATTTCCCTGAGCAAAATTCCAAGCGCCATGAATACCTGCTACACCCCAAACTGTATCTGTTTTGAGGAGGTAAAGTGACATGGCAACTCCGAATAAAAAGAGATTCACTAGAGATAAAGGTGTAAGACCAGAATTCCCAGCATGAAGCAAAGTAAAAAATAGGCTAGATATAAGAACAGCAAGTTTTAAATTGGTTCTTGAGGCTAATTGTGGAAGAAGCCAAGCACGGGACACCACTTCTTCTGCTGTCCCCTGTAAAATCCAAAATGGGATAGAAAAGACAACAAAGAAAAGCGAATAAGGATTCAAGCGAATGGACTCAAAACGATATTGCCCCAAGGCTACCAAACCTAACAAAGTAAGGAGAAAAAGAGCCAGACCTATGCCAAATCCTTTCAGAAGATTGCTGAGAAAATTCTCTCTGTAAAATCCCAAGGTTCGAATAGGTCTTTTCTCAACTTTTCTAGTCCATCTGAACACAGTGTTGAGAATAAAACCAAAGGCCAGCAATTCTAAAATTAAACGAAAGTCACTTGTCTTATCCATCAAGCTCTGCTGCAAGGTCTGCAAGTAGGTTGCAAGATTTTGACCAGCCTCTCCAAAATTTCTAGCAAGTCCGACGAGAGCTAACAAGCTAATACCATACAGAGTATAAGCCACAAACTCTCCTATGAAGACAAAAGCAAAGGCTAACAAGGGGCTTGTGTAAATGTTTAAACTCATTTTTGAAGCTTGGAAGTCTTTAAATATTCTTTTGTTCTTCATATCCCTGTCCTCTTTTCTTCTATATATACTATTATTATAGCACTTTTTAATAGCAATTCAAGGAAGAAAAGAAAAAATCAATGTTATATTTTCTGACACAAAAATATAAAAATTTGCCTTTTTTTACTTTTTCTGATATAATGGGAAAATATTCGGAAAAGGAGACTAAAAATGAAGAAAAAATTTCTAGCATTTTTGCTAATTTTATTCCCAATTTTCTCATTAGGTATTGCGAAAGCAGAAACTATTAAGATTGTTTCTGATACCGCCTATGCACCTTTTGAGTTTAAAGATTCAGATCAAACTTATAAAGGAATTGATGTTGACATTATCAACAAAGTCGCTGAGATTAAAGGATGGAACATTCAGATGTCTTATCCTGGTTTTGACGCAGCGGTGAATGCAGTTCAAGCTGGTCAAGCTGACGCTATCATGGCTGGAATGACAAAAACTGCAGAACGTGAAAAAGTTTTTACCATGTCTGATACTTACTATGATACAAAAGTTGTCATTGCAACTACAAAGTCACACAAGATTAGTCAGTATGACCAATTAAAAGGTAAAACTGTTGGTGTTAAGAACGGAACAGCCGCTCAACGTTTCCTTGAAAGTATTAAGGACAAATACGGCTTTACTATTAAAACATTTGACACTGGTGATTTGATGAACAACAGCTTGAGTGCTGGTGCCATCGATGCCATGATGGATGATAAACCTGTTATCGAATATGCCATCAACCAAGGTCAAGACCTCCATATTGAAATGGATGGTGAAGCTGTAGGAAGTTTTGCTTTCGGTGTTAAAAAAGGAAGCAAATACGAGCACCTAGTCACTGAATTTAACCAAGCCTTGGCTGAAATGAAAAAAGATGGTAGTCTTGATAAAATCATCAAGAAATGGACTGCTTCATCATCTTCAGCAGTGCCAACTACAACTACTCTAGCAGGATTAAAAGCCATTCCTGTTAAGGCTAAATACATCATTGCTAGCGATTCTTCTTTTGCACCTTTTGTTTTCCAAAACTCAAGTAACCAATTTACTGGTATTGATATGGAATTGATTAAGGCAATTGCTAAAGACCAAGGTTTTGAAATTGAAATCATCAACCCTGGTTTCGATGCCGCTATCAGTGCTGTTCAAGCTGGACAAGCAGATGGTATCATTGCTGGTATGTCTGTCACAGATGCTCGTAAAGCAACTTTTGACTTCTCAGAATCATACTACACTGCCAATACTATCCTCGGTGTCAAAGAATCAAGTTCAATTTCCTCATATGAAGATTTGAAAGGTAAGACAGTCGGTGTTAAAAACGGAACTGCTTCTCAAACCTTCCTAACAGAAAATC
>ERZ773044.1012-NODE-1012-length-10131-cov-86.2076_pt1 | contig 10131 bp, 10 predicted proteins | sample MGYA00511897_ERZ773044 | MGnify/ENA primary metagenome ERZ773044 (study PRJEB29015, sample SAMEA2738116) | human oral metagenome | biome: human oral; feature: human-associated habitat; material: saliva | place: China | collected 2170 ...
GGCGGTATAGCCAAGTGGTAAGGCACGGCTCTGCAAAAGCTTGATCGTCGGTTCAAATCCGTCTACCGCCTTTCAATACCTGAATGAACAGGAATTAACCAAATGAAAAGCCCAAAAAATTGGGCTTTTTTGTTATTCCTAATAAGTGGGGATAACTGTACCTACCATATAGATTTACAAAAAGCAGTGACTCAAGTCACTGCTTTATTCTGTTTCTTCTTCAGGTTCTAGTTCTGTGATTTGAACTTTTACCTTGGTAACACGTCCATTTTTCACCTTATCGTTAGTCAGGACGATTTGCTTATTTTGACTGACCAGTTGGTAACTGATTTTTTCAGTTGTTGGAATCGTACCAACACCCGTCAAATAATAACCGGCGATGGTATCCACATCATCGCTTTCTAGTTCGACACCAAAGTAGTCATTGAAGTCGTTAAGATTCATGGCTCCCTGTGCAATATAGGTGTCCTCACCAATTTGATGGACTTCGATTTCTGCCCTATCCGTCTCGTCATCGATCTCACCGACAATCTCTTCTAAAAGATCTTCTAGAGTTACCAAACCAGCCATACCACCGTATTCGTCTAGTAAGATGGCCATTTGGTTTTGGGTATTTCGAAGCTCTTTAAGGAGGTCGTCCACAAAGATGGTCTCAGGCACAAATAGTGGTGTTTGGAGGATTCGTTTCCAGACAATATTTTCAAAGCCATCTGCATAGGCGGCGTTTAGCAAACGCTTGGTATGAATCAAACCAATCACATTGTCCTTATCCCCATCATAAACAGGGATACGTGAGAAATTTTGCTTTAGAATACTTTGGATAATCGTTTGACTGTCATCCTGAATATCTACCATAAAGGCATCTGTACGAGGCACCATTAGCTCACGAGCCATTAGTTCATCTAGAGAAAAGATCCCCTGTAGCATTTCAATTTCATCTGCATCCAGTGTTTCTTCGCTCTTAGTCAACATGTACTCAATTTCATCTCGAGTCATTTTTTCATCCGCATCATCAAAGGTCATTGGCGTTAAACGACTCAAGAGATTGGTTGAAGCAGATAACAACCAGACAAAGGGACTTACAATCTTTCCAAGACCAATAATAATTGGTGCTGTTCGAATTGCCAAAGCATCTTTGAGATTGAGGGCAATCCGTTTAGGATAGAGTTCACCAAAAACAATAGAGATGTAGGTCAAGAATGCCAAAGAGAGGAGGCTTGCAATGGCATAAGCTGTTTCTCCATTCCCCATCCAAGATGCAATTACTTGTCCAAGTGTATCTGCCAATTTTGCCCCTGATAAGATCGTGATTAAGGTGATACCGACTTGAATGGTTGATAAAAAGTGGTTAGGATTTTCAAGTACCTTTAACAAACGAATGTAACGTTTGTCTCCCTCTTCTGCCTTTTGCTCCACTCGGGAACGGTTTAGTGACACCATCGCCATTTCAGTGGCTGAGAAAAAAGCATTTAACAGGGTCAAGATAAATAACAATACAAACTGTAGCAACAAATTCTGACTGCTCGGGTCTTCCATAGTCCTTCTCCTAAAATAGTATCTTGTGTTCCATTATATCATAAAATTCATCAGGATTCACATTATTTTTCATTTAAAGAATAACTCCCCTGCCTCTATAAGACAAAGGAGCTATTTTTATTGTATCTATTGTTTCTAGTCCGTCACTGTTACTTGACCCGTTTGGTAATCAAGCTGGATTCCCTTTTGAACATTGGGGATTAGGACATTGAATTCCAATTCGCCATCTGAAGACTTGGCTTCGATTTGTGAAGCGGATGGAACTAGATCCTCATTCGTAGCATAGTGGAGAGTTACCCGATAACGGACTCTCTTATTCTGGTCTAAGGCTTTTCTGACCAAACTCTCATAGTAGTTCTGACCTGTCGAATCTTCAGCCTGAGCCTGATTGGCCCAAGCTGTCTGGACTGCAATGTTCTTGGGATTGCTGGTAGAGGCATCAAAACCATCCAAACCACCTATCAAGGCATAGCCCAGCAGGTGCCCTCTATCAACTGCATGTGTATAGGCTCCCTTTAGATTCTTAACCTGATGCCATCCTGGTGGCGTCCAGGAGGTTGAGCCATTGCCTGTTTCTTCACGATTTTTATACTGTCGAGTCGCTTTGGATAATAGAGCATTAGCAACAGTTGGGACTGTCTCTTTCCCGACTAGTTTTGTTTTATTATCCGCATAGGGTTTGCTAGAAACCTTGGCATCTAGATTGGTTTTATTGCCATTGACGACAAAGGCACCTGCCCCATTCCACTCTAGATCACCTTTTATTTGGTTCTTGATCGACTCGGTTAAGACACTCTCTGCCAACTCCTGACCAGGAGCTTCTGAAGCCTGTCTTTTCTGACTAACTTTAGTTCTAGGGCTATTTGGTACCGACTGCATCTGCTTGATATAATAGCTTCCAGCAGCCAAGAGTAAGAATATAAGTAGCCCTATCAGAACCTGTCTTGTTTTCTTGTCCATATCTCTCCTTATATCTCTAGAAAAAGACTGGTCTCCCAGTCTAATTTCCTGTAAATTTACTAATCAATTCTTGCCATTTCGCTGGAGACAAAATCGCCCATGGATCCTGTCCCTTTCCTAGGATGCCATAACCAACCATCAAGCCGATTCCTAATGCCAGGAAGCCTAGCAATAGTACGATAAAAATCAACAGTAAACGACGGAGTACATAGCGTAAGTTTTTATTCTTCTTCATCATTTGCCTCGATTCGCTGAATCTTCGCTCCTAGCTGAGCCAATTTCTCATGGAAACGGTAGTAACCTCTATCAAGGTGGACTAACTTACCGACAACTGTTTCTCCTTGCGCCACCAGACCTGTCAAAATCAAAGCAGCACTAGCGCGAAGATCCGTTGATAGAACTTCTGCCCCCTGTAAAGCCTGTCCCCCAACAATACGAGCTGTGTCACGGATAATCTCTGAATGCAAGCCCATACGGCGCATTTCTTCTAAGTGTTGGAAGCGATTCTCAAACACCGTTTCCACCATGGTGGATTCCCCTTTTGCGACGGTCATCAGAGCTGTAAATTGTGCCTGCATATCTGTTGGAAATCCTGGATGTGGTAAGGTTTTTACATGAACAGCCTTGAGATTTTCCAGTTGAGAACGGACACGAATGCCTTCGGACTCCTCCCTTACCTCAACTCCCATTTCAAGTAGTTTTGAGATTAAGGGGCGATTATGTTCCCAGACTGCATCACGAACGAGGACATCGCCACCAGTCATAGCAGCCGCTACCATAAAGGTTCCAGCTTCGATACGATCCTGCACGACATTGTGGGTCGCACCATGGAGTTCCTCGACACCAGTCACTGTGATGGTTTCGGTACCAGCTCCCTTGACCTTGGCTCCCATTTCATTAAGGAGAATAGCGAGGTCAACAATTTCCGGCTCACGCGCAGCATTTTCAATGACCGTCACTCCATCAGCTAGAGTCGCTGCCATCATGAGGTTTTGTGTTGCGCCGACACTTGGGAAGTCCATGTAGATATGAGCGCCATGCAAGCGTTCTGCCTTGGCTTCGATGTAACCAGCTGTCTGGGTTATCTTTGCCCCCATAGCTTCCAAACCTTTGAGGTGAAGGTCGATGGGACGACTCCCGATGGTACATCCCCCTGGCATAGAAACTTTGGCATGGCCTACACGAGCAAGGATTGGTCCCAAGACAACGATGGATGCACGCATCTTGCTGACATACTTGTATGGAGCTTCCTCCGTGATATCACCAGTCGCATCAACCTCGACAACATGAGCTTCCTCATCAAAGTCCACCTTGGCATTCAGACCTCGAACCACTTGATTCATGGTGAAAACATCTGATAAGATTGGGACGTTCTGCAAGACTGTCTTCTCCTTGCTTGCTAGAATAGTCGCTGCCAACAAGGGCAAGACTGCATTCTTTGCTCCCTCGATCGTCACACTCCCGACCAGACGATTATCCCCGCCTTGAACCACAATTTTTTCCATAGTTGTTTCCTTTACTTTTGATTTTATAATAGTCCTCTAAGTGCTTCTTGCCACAGTTGGTACAAACTGATAAAGAATGAACTCAAGATGTAGCCCATCACAATACTAAAGAAGCCTACCAACAAACGAACTTTTTTTGTGTTAGTAGCGGTCACTTTTAAAACCTTTTCCCATCTTACAAGATCCTTCAAAAGGTAAAAACTCAAATAAATAAAGAGTATATGACTACTTAGAGTGAATAATAATTGAACCATTTGACTATTATACCATCTTATCCGCTTGCGCGCTAGTTTTCAATTTTTTTACAAATTAGGGATTGTTTTTAAGGTAATCAATCGCATCCTGCAAGGTCTTAACCGGAACGATTTTCATCTCTGTTTTGATCGTTTTAGCGGCTTCTAGGGCTGTTTCATAGTTGCTTTTCGCATTGGGATCTGCTTTTTTTGCTTCCTCAGTGACTGGATTGTCAGGAGCAAAAAAGATGTTGGCTCCCTGACGAGAGGCTGCAACCACTTTTTTGTCAATTCCACCGATGTCGCCAACATTTCCATCGCGATCAATAGTTCCCGTTCCCGCAACGATGCGGCCATTACGAAGTCCTGGATCTGCTATCTGGGTGTAAATAGCGAGACTAAACATGAGACCGGCACTTGGCCCGCCGATACCAGCTGTTGAAAAGCGAATTGGAACATCACTGGTCACTTCCGTACGGTCAATCAAGCCAATCCCAATCCCGTTTTTCCCGTTTTCGAGAGTGATAATTTTACCTTCTGCAGACTTGACTTTTCCGTCTTCTTCATAGGTTACCTTGACCGTGTCCCCTAATTGTTGAGAGTTGACATAGTCGACCAAGTCTTTTGAACTGTCAAATGTTTTGTCATTAACAGCCGTCACAGTATCTGCAATGTTCAGAATACCCTTAAAAGTTGAATTGTCCGTCACGGTCAAGACATAGACTCCAAGATACTTGAGTTCGATATCTTTACCAGCCGTCTTCAATCCTTGATACTTGGCCATATTTTGAGAAGTTTGCATGTAAAACTGATTGATCCGCATAAACTCTGCATCAGTAGAGCCACCCGTAGTCTCCTTGGCACTTCTAATATCCGTGAAAGGTGTTAACCAAGCATAGACAAGATGCGATAGGGTTGCGTGTCGAATACCAACTGTTACAAACTGGTAAGCTCCTGCTTCCGTATCCTCTGTTTCATTGACTTTCAAAACTCGACGAATATCTTCCGCTCCACCCGGAACTTCTATGTAGTAAGGTAAAGGTACTACAAAGGCTAAAAAAGTCAATACTAGTGCTAGGATGACATATAAGGGCCATCTAGTTTTTTTCTTCATGTTCTAATTCCTCCACAACACTGTTTGGGACATATTGCTGAATCTCCTGACCAAACTTCAGAAGTTCTCTCACAGCTGAAGAGCTAATATAAAGATGCTCTGAGCGACTATGTAGGTAAATGGTTTCGATTTCTGGAGCCAGTTGATGATTGTAGTAATCAAAACTAGACTCGTATTGCAAGTCGGTGGTATTTCGCAAGCCACGGACAAGGGTCTTAGCACCCAGTCTTCTTGCAACATCGACGACTAGTTGGTCATGAGAAGCCAGCACCTCTACATTATCTAAATGCGCCACCGCTTTTTTGACTGCTCGTTTACGGTTTTCAACAGGAAGAAAGCCTTGTTTGTGGGGATTGTAGAACACCCCGACATAGAGCTTATCAAAGAGTTTGCTGGCACGTTCAATGATATCCAGATGTCCATTTGTCATCGGATCAAATGAACCTGTAAATAATCCAATTTTATCTGACATAGACCGTCACCTTACTAATCCCATATATTTTTTCCTTCCAGATGCCTAAGCAGGCGATTTCTTCTGGGAGTTCTACAGACTTATCGGTTTCGCAGACAATCATGACCTCTTGGGAGAAAAGGTTTCTTTCTGCCATTTTTTCGATATCTGCAACGATTTGTTCCTTGGCATAGGGAGGGTCTAAAAAGACCAGGTCAAAGGGACCATTCACTTGCTCCAAGGCCCGTTCAGCCTCCATCTTTAATAGCTGAAATTTGGAAACTTCCTTGGTCATTTGGATGTTTTCAGCGATGATAGCTTGCGCCTTTCGATCCCGTTCCACTAAGACAGCATGGGACATCCCACGCGAGACTGCCTCAATGGATAAACCACCACTGCCAGCATAGAGATCCAAGACACGACCACCCTCAAAATAGGGACCTATCATGTTAAAGATAGCTCCACGCACCTTATCTGATGTCGGCCTCGTCGTCTTGCCTTCTAGCGTCTTGAGGGGACGCCCTCCGTAGATTCCTGATACGATTTTCATACCGTTTATTATACCAAATTATAGGCAAAAAGAGAAAGAAAACCGAACCTTGCGGTTCGATTCTCTACAAAATATTTTCGTACGTATCGCGGACTTCTTGAGGCCAGACACTGGTCTGAACCTCTCCGATGTGTTTCTTACGAAGAAGGAACATGGCCATACGAGACTGTCCGATACCTCCACCAATTGTCAGTGGGAAAAGGCCGTTAAGCAAGGCTTTATGCCATTCCAGCTCAAGACGATCTTCGTCTCCTGTAAGAGCCACTTGGCGACGAAGGGTATCCTCATCTACCCGAATCCCCATTGAGGAAAGTTCAAAGGCACAACCAAGAGATTCGTTCCAAACGAGAATATCGCCATTCAACCCCTTGTAGCCATTTTCAGACTCTGTTGTCCAGTCATCGTAGTCAGGTGCACGGCCATCATGAGGTTTTCCGTCAGGCAACTCGCCACCGATACCAATCAAGAAGACTGCACCGAACTCTTTACAGATCGCATTTTCACGCTCTTTCGGTGTTAGGTCTGGATAGCGTTCCACCAACTCTTCTGTATGGATAAAGGTGATTTGTTTTGGCAAGATGGATTCGATATCATAGCGGGCTTCTACGGCTAGCTCTGTCAGACGGATAGCCTTGTAAATCTTCTCAACAGTTTCTTTGAGATAGGCGATATTGCGTTGACCGTTTGGGATAACCTTCTCCCAATCCCACTGGTCCACATAAACTGAGTGGGTCGCGTCGAGCGAATCTTCGTCTGGACGAAGGGCCTTCATGTGAACAAACAGACCCTCACCTTCACCGAAACCAAAACGAGCCAAGGTGTGGCGTTTCCATTTGGCAAGTGAGTGAACGACTTCATAAGTTTCATCTGGAATCTGCAAAACCTTGACAGATACTGGATTTTCGACACCTGACAGGTTGTCCTGCATCCCATCCCCGACCTTGCTCAAGATAGGACCTTGAACTTCAACAACTTCTAACTTATCTTTCAAATACTGGGTAAAAGTGTTTTTGACAAAGGAAATTTCTTCTTGTTGATGAATAAAACTTTTCTTCATAAACAGCTCCTCAAAAATTAGTTAAAAGCATTATACACCTATTTCCAAGAAAAGAAAAGAGTAAATAAGAAAAAGTCAGTGCTCTTTTGAACACTGACTCTGTCATTCATTAATCGTTTCGACCAAAGATTCGTAAGATGCTAAGGAAGAGGTTGATAAAGTCTAGATAGATGCTGAGCGCCATTGAAATGACCCAACCTGTCGCTACTTGTCCTCTTGACTGCTCATAAACATAGCGAATCTTTTGGTTATCCCAAGCAATCAAACCTGAGAAAACCAAGACCATGGCAATACTAATCATGTAGTCAAAGAAACTATTGGCTAAAAATAGATTCACAACCATGGCAATGATGAGACCAACAAGCACTGCCATCAAAGCTCGGCCCATTCCACTCAAATCTTTCTTGGTGAAAATTCCGATTGCCGCCATGACAAAGAAGAGAAGGGCACTGGATACAAAGGCTGACAAAACTGTTCCCGGCGTATAGAAAGCTACGACAAAGCTAAGGGTAAAACCATTTAAAACAGAATAAACTAAAAATACTGGGAGAGCTGCTGGGCTATTTTTGGCAGCCATGCTACTTGCAACAACGACCAGAACAAATTCTACAAAAGCTGCAATCATCAGCCAGAGAGAGCCATGCGTTAAAAAGTAGACCAATTGGGATTGAAAGACTGTCAACATCAAAGCTGACACGAGAGCCGATAGACCAATCCCAAGGCCCACAAAGGCGTAAACCTTAGCGTAAAATTGATTGAGACCTGAACGTTCTTGAACAATCGTTTGATTCATTCTGATTCTCCTTTTTCTATAAGTATGTCTTGATTATAACAAAGATTTTATAAATTAGCTAAAATAAAACATCAAAATGCCTGCTGCAACTGCCACATTGAGACTTTCTGCTCGGCCCTTCATGCCTATATGAACCAGCTGATCAGCACTCTCAGCCATGACAGAACTAATCCCCTGTCCTTCATTTCCCATGACTAAAACAAAGTTCTCTAGTGAAGAAAGCTCACGATAATCCTTTGACTCTCTCGATAAGGTCGTTGCCAGAATGGGCAAATTGCTCTTCTTTGTCTCTTCTACAAAGGTGGCAAGAGGCAGACGATAGATGGGCAAGTGAAAATGACTTCCTTGCATGGAACGCAGGGTCTTAAGACTGTAGATATCTGCTGACTTGTCTGAAACAATGACTCCTGTAAAACCTGCCGCATCCGCCGTCCGAATCATGGTGCCCACATTACCAGGATCTTGAACATCCTCTAAAAATAGATACTTGCCCTGATGGAGATCAGGCAGTCCCACTTCTTCTTTTTGAATCACTGCAACAATCCCTTGAGGAGTTTGCGTATCTGCCAAATCTAGCAAAATCTCCTCTGAAACCCAGATAGTTTGAGGAAAAGCAGCTAGCTGATCTCGGTAACTTTCTAGGGCAAAGACCTTTTCAATCGTCACTCCTGCTTGAACAGCTTCTTCAAACAAGTGCCAGCCCTCAATCAAATAAGCAGACTTTCGATATTTTTTTTGATGTAATTTCTTGGCATTTTTTACCACAGAATTGGCTTTTGAGGTTATAATAGTCATAGAAATATTATAACACAATCAAAGGGGTTTGGTATGCAAAAGGTTAGAATGATTGCCCAAGGCAGGGTGCAGGGTGTTGGTTTTCGCTGGGGTGTTTATACTTTAGCTCTTGAAATCGGTGGCATCACTGGTCGTGTCTGGAATAACGACGATGGCACAGTGGAAATTCTTGCTCAGGCAGACTCCTCTGCCACTATGGCAAAATTTATCCAAGAAATCCGAAAAGGTCCGACACCTTTTTCAAAAGTTACCTATCTAGATGTACAAATGAGCAACTTTTCATCCTATTCGGACTTCAAAGTCGCAAATTAGGTCTCTAGAACTATTGTATATTTTACAAAAAAACAGTAGAATAGAAAGGTATAATTTTTAAAGAAGGAATGAAAACATTGAAATCTATTAAACGTTTTGCCCTCTCTGCTATGGGAGTGGCTATGCTACTCGTCTTGACAGGCTGTGTCCAAGTAGACAAAGCAACAGGACAACCCACAGGATTGATTTGGAATACCATCGGAGCGCCTATGGCTGAAGCCATCAAATACTTCGCTACTGATAAAGGTCTAGGCTTTGGTGTGGCTATCATTATCGTAACCATTATCGTGCGCTTGATTATCTTGCCACTTGGTATCTACCAATCATGGAAGGCAACGCTTCACTCTGAAAAGATGAACGCCCTCAAGCACGTCCTTGAGCCACACCAAACACGTCTCAAAGAAGCAACAACTCAGGAAGAAAAACTAGAGGCTCAACAAGCTCTCTTTGCCGCTCAGAAAGAACACGGTATCAGCATGTTTGGTGGTGTAGGATGTTTCCCTATCCTCATTCAAATGCCTTTCTTCTCTGCTATCTACTTTGCAGCCCAATACACTGATGGAGTAGCTAGCTCTACCTTCTTGGGTATCGATCTTGGTTCACCAAGTCTGCTCCTTGTCGCTTTCGCTGGTATCCTCTACTATCTCCAATCACTCCTCTCACTTCATGGAGTAGAAGACGAGATGCAAAGAGATCAACTAAAAAGAATGATTTACGTGAGTCCACTCATGATTGTTGTCTTCTCCCTCTTCGCACCAGCCAGTGTGACACTTTACTGGGTTGTCGGTGGTTTCATGATGATTCTCCAACAGTTCATCGTTAACT
>ERZ773044.1026-NODE-1026-length-10040-cov-72.4498_pt1 | contig 10040 bp, 9 predicted proteins | sample MGYA00511897_ERZ773044 | MGnify/ENA primary metagenome ERZ773044 (study PRJEB29015, sample SAMEA2738116) | human oral metagenome | biome: human oral; feature: human-associated habitat; material: saliva | place: China | collected 2170 ...
TACCTCTTTTGTCATTATCTATCATATCGTTTTTTCTACGTTTTAGCAAGATAGACAACCTAGAAAGCTTGCCCAATTACGCATAAAACTCCCAGAATTGACTGGGAGTTAACTAGTTTCTATTCTATTTATGTATATTTCAACTGTCGTACCTTTTGAGGGAATAGAATCAATCTTCATTTGGTAATGTTCTCCAAAATGAAGTTTGAGCCGTTGATCAACATTTTGAAGACCAACTCCCCCACGTTTGAGTTGACTTTGACTACTATCGCTAGCATCTTGGAAGCCAATCCCATCATCCTCAATGCGGATGACCAATCCCGAATCCTGTTTCTGAACAGAAACTCTAATATGTCCCTGGCCTTCCTTTTCCTTAATGCCATGGTAAAGAGCATTCTCTACAAGAGGTTGTAGCACTAGCTTGGGCAAGACTAGATTATCAAAGGCAGGATTTTCATTAATTTCGTATTCCAGCTTATCGCCATAGCGTTGTTTCTGGATAAATAGATACTGGCGGACATGATTAATTTCATCAGACAGGCAAATCAAATCTTTACCCTGATTGAGCGCCAAGCGGAAATAAGTCGCCAAGGACTTGGTCACTTGCACCACTCTCTGACTATCTTGAAATTCAGCCATCCAGATGATGGTGTCCAAGGTGTTATAGAGGAAATGGGGGTTAATCTGGCTTGATAGAGCTTGAAGTTGGTACTGACGGGTCGTTTCTTCCTGCCTGCGAATATCTACCATCAGCTGATCAACCTGATCCAACATGGCATTGAACTGGCGAGTCACCTCTCTCAATTCATAAGCACCCGCTTCTTTGGCACGAAGATTCTGATTACCAGAAGCAATTTCCAGCATAGTTTCTCTCAAATCCTTCAAAGGGGCAATCCAGCGTTTAAGACTAAACCACACCAAGCAGAGACAAGCAAGAAGAGATGTGAAACTGGCTCCAAGCAAGGTCCACATGAGTTGACTCCGAACCTGGTCTAACTTCTCCAACGAAGACACGCCAAGCACCGTCCAATCAGTTCCAGCAATCTTTTCTTGACTGACATAGGATTGGTGGTCTGGAGTGTAACCCTGCCCTGTCTTAATATAGGGTTTCATGGCCTCCATTTCGCTAGACGAACTATAAACTGTATGTTGAGGATGATAAACAAATTCATGGTTTTCATTGATGATAAAAGCAAAGCCCTGCTGACCCAACTGGAGTTGGTTGAGATAGGCTTCCAGAGTTTCATAGGAAATATCCAAACGAAGTACACCTAGATTGGCTCCCTTTGCATCAAGAAGTTCTTGAGTGACAGAAATGACCCACTGGCTATCTGATTTACGAGCTGGAGTTAAAACTGGTTTAGCTCCCTGATGAATAGCCTTTTGGTACCAATCCTCAGTCATCATATCTGAGGAAGTTTTCATCTGCACACTATCATCCGTAGAAATGACCTGACCAGATTTGGTTACCAGCACAACAGCTTTCAAGTCCTGGTCTGACTTTAAAATGGTCAAAAACAAATCTCGAATTCCCTTGACCTTTTCTTGACTGGGATTCTCAGCATAGGTTAGGACATCTGCCTGCTGGGTCAAACTGGTCGAGGTGGTTTCTAATTTTTTGATATAAGACTGGATAAAGTGGCTAGTTTGACTGATAGTCGTCTGGCTATTGCCTTCAATGGTAGCCTCAATGGCTGAAGAACTCGATTGATAGTAGAAAGTCCCAACCACAGCCAGGAGAATGAGAAAGACCAGAAAGATGGAAATAACCATTCTGACTAGGAGAGAAGAACGTTTCATCGATCTTCCCCCTTCTTAAACTGGCGAGGTGTCACACCTGCAATCTGTTTAAAACGTTGGGTAAAATAGTTCATATCTTCAAAGCCAACCTTCTCTGCGATCTCGTAAATCTTCAGATCGGTAGTTAAAAGCAAAAGCTTGGCTTGTTTGACACGTTCTCTCACCAGATAATCCTGAAAAGGCAGGCCTAACTCTTTCTTAATCAAAGAACTCAGATAAGTCGGGCTAAAACCCAAGTCACTGGCCAAACTCTTCAAACTAAATTGGCTATCAGCCAGATGGGACTGGATTTTCTGGGCCATATTTCCCTCAAACTTATCAGTCAATAAATCTTGTAACTGCTCTTCTTTCTCTTCTTTGTCCAACTTTTGCTTGATTTTCCCCAACATTTCCTCAATATCCTGACGAGAAAAGGGTTTGAGCAGGTAGTCGTCCACACCGAGTTTGACAGCAGACAATGCATAATCAAAATCATCGTATCCTGTCAAAAACACTAGATGAACCTGAGGATAGGTTTCTCGAACCAGACTGGCTAACTGGATACCATTTAGCTGGGGCATGTTGATATCAGTTAAAACAATGTCTGGCACCTGCTTTTGAATCAGCTCCCAAGCCTGCCTTCCATTTTCAGCCTGACCGATGATTTCCATATCGTAGGCTGCTACATTGACCAGTTTAGTCAAGCCTTGTCTAACCAGATATTCATCTTCTACGATTAAGATTGTGTAGGTCATGCTCTGCTCCTTTGTCACTTACTAGTATCAGTATAGCAAAATTCTCCTCTAACTGCTTAGGAAAGACCTCTTAATCTACATAATCTAGTAAATAAGCATAGCCTTTTTCTTCCATTTGGTCTTTAGGAATAAAGCGGATAGAAAGACTATTGATACAGTAGCGTAAGCCACCCTTGTCCTGTGGACCGTCCGTAAAGACATGGCCAAGATGAGAATCTCCCACTCGACTTCTTACTTCCATGCGCGTCATATTATAGGACTTATCTTCCTTGTAGGTGGCGACATCTGGACTGATTGGTTGGGTGAAACTAGGCCAGCCACAACCAGACTCAAACTTGTCCTTTGATGAAAAGAGAGGTTCGCCAGTTGCCACATCGACATAGATACCGGATTCGAATTTATCCCAGTAGCGGTTTGAAAAAGCTCGTTCTGTTTGATTTTTCTGGGTAACGGCATACTCCTCAGGTGACAAGGTCTTTTTCAATTCTTCATCGCTTGGTTTAGGATATTTGCTGGCATCAATGACGGGATAGGCAGCCTGATTGACATTGATATGGCAGTAGCCATTTGGATTTTTCTTGAGATAGTCTTGGTGGTAATCCTCAGCCACCACGAAATTCTTCAAGTTCTCCTTTTCAACTGCTAGAGGTTGGTCGTATTTCTTAGCCACCTCATCAAAGACTTGGTTAATCACCTCTAAATCCTTGTCATCTGTGTAATAAACACCAGTACGGTACTGGGTCCCCACATCATTTCCTTGTTTATTTTTGCTGGTTGGATTGATAATGCGGAAGTAATGAAGCAGGATTTCCTTAAGAGAAATCTGCTTGGCATCATAGGTGACATGGACAGTTTCCGCATGTCCTGTTTGGTTAATCAATTCGTACTTGGTTGTTTCTCCTCTACCATTTGCATAGCCTGAAACGGCATCCGTCACTCCGGGAACACGTGAGAAATATTCCTCCACTCCCCAGAAACAACCTCCAGCCAGATAAATTTCGTGCAAGTCTGCATCTTTACTAATTTCTGTTTTTTTCACTGTTTTTCCTCCTTGGCTAACTGATGCCTTCTCAATTTGCGAGCTATCTGTCTGCCCTGCATTTCGCATCAATAGAAAATAGAAACCGGTTATGGCTAGGAAAAAAATCCCTACCAGAACAAAAATTTTTACTTTATCATTCATGACCTTTCTCTACCCCATTTCTTTCAATGTCTTTAAAATCATATCCTTATCCATAAAACCTGGTTGCGTTTTAACCAGCTTGCCTTCCTTATCTATAAAAGCTTGAGTTGGGTAAGAACGAACACCATAACTTTCCAAAAGTTTGCCTGATGGGTCAATTAGAACTGGAAAATTTTTATAATCCAAGCCCTTGTACCAGTTCTTAAAGTCTGCTTCAGCTTGTTCCCCCTTGTGTCCAGGAGACACCACTGTCAAGACCACATAATCATCACCAGCATCCTTAGCAATCTCATCCGTATCTGGAAGACTAGCTAGACAGATGGAACACCAAGAAGCCCAGAATTTGAGATAGACTTTCTTACCCTTATAATCAGACAAGCGGTAGGTCTTGCCATCTACTCCTGTCAATTCAAAATCAGCAACCGCCTGACCTTTAGTCGCAGTTTGCGAACTGACTTGTTCTGTTTTAGTTTGCTCCTTCATAGTAGATTCATCTGACATATTTTTAGCCGAACAGGCTGCCAAGCAACAGATTGATCCGACTCCAAGGAGACATGTTTGCCATTTTTTCATTTCTTCTTCCTCTCTATTCAAATACTCTTGTCAAAATAGACGCATTTCCTAAAAGCACCAAAATTCCCATCACGATAATGAGGAAACCACCCACTTTTTTGAAGGTTCCGAGATAAGGATGGAGCTTTCGGAAATGTTTCAAAACATAGCTGGAGGCTAGAGCTAAAACCAAAAATGGTAGCGCCAAACCCAGCGTGTAAATCAACATGAGAGCAGCTCCCTGCCAAGCACCTGAACCACCTGAAGCCGCCAAGGCTAAAACAGAGCCCAGAACCGGTCCTACACATGGCGTCCAAGCAAAACTAAAGGTCAACCCCAGTAAAAATGCCTGACTATAGCCCTTACCCTTTTGATCCTGTCTATTTAATTGTAGCCTTCTTTCCTTATAGAGCCCCTGCAAATGTAAAACTTCCATCTGGTGCAAGCCCAAGAGAATGATAACCGCACCCGTCACATACTGAAACCAAGAAGCATACAAAAGGTCTCCTAAAAAGCCAGCTCCATAACCCAGTAAGATAAAGATAAAGGAAATCCCCGCTATGAAAGCTAGAGTTCTCAATAAACTAACAATTGAGATTGAAAATTTACCGCTAGAAGCCTGAGCACCATCTTTATCATCCAACAAGACCCCTGCATAGACCGGTAACAAGGGTAAGATACAAGGAGAAAAGAAGGAAAGAATTCCAGCAAGAAAAACACTGATAAAAAAGATAATCGTATCCATTGCCTTCCTCCATTCTTTGATTTGATAGGACTATTATAGCCCCAAAACTCCAGAAAAAACAGGGATAATGATAGGGAAAAATAGGAATTTAATCAGGTTATGTAAAAATGGTACAAAAAAAGCCAGACAAGGTCTGACTCTGATAGAAACAGAAAAGAAAATTTACTAGTCTTCTCTATTTATCTGATAATAAATAAGGTCAGCAAGATAGCCTTTTCTCTCTACACCATTGACAATTGTTTTTAAATAGGACATTCCAGCCTTCTCCATGACACGACCTGAAGCTAGATTGAGACTAGCATATCGTGCTCTGACCTTTTGAAAGCCTGCTTGAGTAAAACAAAAGTCCAAGACAGCTTTCAAGGCCTCTGTCATAATCCCACGTCCCCAGTAAACCTTTCCTAGCACATAGCCAATTTCACAACTTGAATCATCCTCATCTATATTAACAATGCTGATATCTCCAATCACTTGCTCTGGATTTTCTTTGAGACAAATGGCCCATTTGTAATAGTTGGGATTTGTATAGGAGGCAACCCAATTACGAATCGAATTTCGAGTCACCTCGACATCAGGATGAGGATCCCAAGTGACATAGGTCAGATTCTCAGCAGACGAAGCCCAATTCTGAAACATGGCTTCTGCATCACTCTCCACAAATCTTCGCAAGATTAAACGATCTGTCTGTAATATTTGCGTACCGATTGCTTTCATGACACTACCTCACTTTCTGATAGATGATTCTATGTCCAATCTCCATTGAAACTTGTTTTGCTTTTGAATCTCAAGGTAATAAGCTAAAAAGGTTCACCGGACCTTCTCTTACTTCCTTATTTCAGGGTGAGAGGCTGAAAACCTCCACTGGCCCTTCCTCGTTCTTCTGTTTATAGACTCGGAGTAAAAAGGCTAAACTCAGTAACAGCTAGAAAACGAGTTTTTCATCTAATCTCTTGACGCAGTCGCTGTCTGGTTTGAAATGCGCTCTAGCAAGCTTTTTCAAACCTAGTCATCGTTGCGGGGGTGAGACGACGAAATCGAACTCTGTGAGTTACCGGACCTTCTCTCACTTTCTTATTTCAAGGTGAGAGGCTGAAAACCTCCACTGGAGGTTATTCTTGCTCTCGAGTTTCAGGGCAAGAAGCTAAAAAGGTCCCCCGGACCTTCATCGTTTTCCTATTTTTAGACTCAGGGTAAAAAGACTAGACTCAGTAACAGCTAGAAAACGAGTTTTTCATCTAATCCCTTGACGCAGTCGCTGTCTGGTTTGAAATGCGCTCTAGCAAGCTTTTTCAAACCTAGTCATCGTTGCGGGGGTGAGACGACGAAATCGAACTCTGTGAGTTACCGGACCTTCTCTCACTTTCTTATTTCAAGGTGAGAGGCTGAAAACCTCCACTGGAGGTTTTCACTCCCAAAAGTCATCGAATACGGTGATGGGGAGGTGGCGTTTGTGTTGGCCTTTGTACCACCAGTTTTCGATTGTTACTTGGGCTTCTGAGCTGATTGTTTTACCTTCTAGGTAGTCGTCAATCTCTTCATAAGTGACTCCGAGGGCTACTTCATCAGCTAGACCTGGTTTGTCTTCTTCGAGGTCTGCTGTTGGGATTTTTTCATAAAGGGCTGGATCTGCGCCAAGTTCCTGCAAGAGTTGTTTTCCTTGACGCTTATTGAGGCGGTAAAGAGGGAGAATATCTGCACCACCATCACCAAACTTAGTAAAGAAACCTGTGATATTTTCCGCAGCGTGGTCTGTTCCAATGACCGCTCCGCTATGGGAACCAGCAAGGGCATACTGGGCAATCATACGACAACGTGCCTTGATATTGCCTTTGTTAAAGTCTGAAACAGGGCTACCTGTCTCTTCGACTGCTGCCGTCATAGCATCTGCCGACTCCTTGATATTCACTACCAAGCTGTCATCTGGCTGGATGAAGGCTAGGGCTTTTTGAGCATCTGCTTCATCGGCTTGTACTCCATAAGGCAGGCGGACAGCGATAAATTTGTAGCTGTCATCTCCTGTCTCTGCTCGCAGTTCTTCCATAGCTAATTGGGCCAATCGACCTGCCAAGGTTGAGTCTTGTCCCCCAGAAATCCCTAGTACAAAGGTTTTAAGAAAGGGATGTTTTTTCAGGTATCTTTTTAAGAAATCAATAGAACGACGGATTTCTTCCTGGGCATCAATCACTGGTTTCACGCCCAGTTCTTGGATAATCGTTTCTTGCAAACTCATTCTTCTTCTCCTTCACCAAGGGCTTCCTTGCGCATCTTGTCAATCAAATCCATCTTATCTTGCCATACATCACGCGCCAAATCCACTGGATAGTGCTGCGGATTGAGCACGCGCTTGTACTCATCCCAAAGCTTGTCAAATTCCTTACGAGCATAATCCTGAATCTCAGTTAAGCTAGGCAGGTTGTAAATCAATTTTCCGTCTTTGAAGATATCCACTAAGAGAGGAACGGCGTCAAAATTACGAACGGTCTTCTTGATGTAGGTATAAGTCGGATGGAACATCTTGATTTCAGTCATGTCGCTCACATCCACACCGTCATAAGTGATGTAGTCGCCTTCTGACTTGCCTTTTTCACGACTGGTAATGCGCCACACCTGCTTCTTACCTGGCGTAGACACTTTTTCCGCATTATTAGACAGCTTAATCGTATTGCGCATGTTCCCATTTTCATCTTCAATGGCCACAATCTTATAAACTGCTCCAAGAGCTGGCTGGTCATAGGCTGTAATCAGCTTAGTTCCCACACCCCAGACATCAATCTTAGCCTTTTGCATCTTGAGGTTGAGGATGGTATTTTCATCTAGATCATTAGAAGCATAAATCTTAGCCTCTGTAAATCCAGCCTCGTCCAGTTGCTGACGGACTTTCTTGGAAATGTAGGCAATATCCCCAGAGTCAATCCGCACACCCATAAAGTTAATCTGATCACCCAGCTCACGCGCCACCTGAATGGCAGCTGGTACACCAATACGAAGGGTGTCATAGGTATCCACAAGAAAGACACAGTTTTTGTGAGTCGTAGCGTAAGCCTTGAAAGCCTCATAATCGTTACCATAAACCTGTACCAAGGCATGGGCGTGAGTCCCCAAGACAGGAATGTCAAAGAGTTTACCCGCACGCACGTTGCTGGTTCCATTAGCGCCACCAATCACCGCTGCGCGTGTTCCCCAGATAGCCGCATCCATTTCTTGAGCCCGACGTGTCCCAAACTCCATCAAGGGTTCATCTTCAATAACCGAACGAATACGAGCTGCCTTGGTCGCCACCAGAGTCTGGTAGTTGACGATGTTCAAAAGAGCTGTTTCGACCAATTGACATTGGGCTAGAGGGCCTTCCACCTGCACAATTGGCTCATTAGCAAAGACCAAGTCCCCTTCTTGGGCAGAACGAACGGTCAACTCCAACTTGAAATTGCGGAGATAGTCCAAGAATGCCCCATGATAGCCAAGCGACTCCAAATAGGCGATATCACTATCTGAAAAACGCAAGTCTTCAAGATAGCTCACAATTCTTTCCAAACCAGCAAAAACCGCATAGCCATTCTTAAAAGGCTGTTGGCGGAAATAAACCTCAAAGACCGCCTTTTTATTGTGAATCCCTTGGTCAAAGTAAACTTGCATCATGTTGATCTGGTACAAGTCCGTGTGCAATGTCAAACTATCATCTGGATACATACTTTTCCTACTTCCTTAGCTAGAAACACATAAAAATTTTCAAGAACTTTCATGTATTCCAATAAATTAGTACTATTATAACACATTTTGGCTGTATTGAGAAAAGAGTAACAAGCTATTCTCCGCTCTCCAGTTCATCCATGTCTTGTTCAAACTTTTTCTGAGCCCATTCGCCATAACTTTTAAGGCCGAGATTACCGATAAAAACCCAAGGAAGGTAAATAACATAAGTAATGACCCAAGCAGATAAGTATTTAACGTTCAAAGGATTGTGCTGATAAATTTCTATGTTAAATTGATAATTCTGTAACATCAAAAGAGTCGTAATAGCCAAGGTTAGTAAAAAACAACCCAAAATCGTAAAATGAAAACGACTATAGTAGGTCACTCCCAGATAACGGGCACGATTAAAAAAGAAGAAAATTCCTACTATCAGAGTATAAACTAGAAAATTCGGATTAAAAAGAGATGGAGCCAACACTGCCACCAAATAGCTTAGAAGTACAAGCCCAATAAAGAGTGAAAAAGACTCTGCCCCAGCTTTATTAATTAGTTGTTCTTCTCTTTCGTCAAGTAATTGATAATGAATGAATTTATTTACCATCTTCTTCCTCCCAAAATAATTGATCTAGGGTTTTCCCTAAACATCTGCAAATGGACTGGCAGAGCGAGAGACTGGGATTGTATTTTCCCGCCTCTATCAAACCAATAGTCTGGCGCGTCACCCCAACAGCCTCTGCCAGTTGACCTTGTGTTAAATCAAGCTCGACCCGAGCTAATTTTAATTTTAAATTTTTAGCCACCTGCGTCCTCCTTATAGTTTTAATACTCATCTACTCTTAAAAAATCTAAAACCAACACAAGCTGTCAGCTATTTATTATAATCTCATTAATTAGCACTCCAATATTATCTTCAGCATAAAATCAGTATGTTGGATTGTTTGAAATAAACTTCCTAGTTTGCTATTTAATTTTTTGTTTAGTATTAGCTTTAGTAGGGTCTTTTAAACGAGTTTTTATTTCTTATATTTCTTGTTTAGTTTAGTTGGTTTCATATCACTATTATATAATGCTTTTGGAAATGAGTCTAGCATAAGACAAAAACGTGTACACAACAAGAGCATGAGCATAGCAAGATGACTGATTTTTTACTGTATTTTAGGTATGCAAAATAATACTAAATAAAACTAAAATGAATACTTCTTGCTTTTCTTGAGAGTGAAAAAGTACAATAAAATGATTGTAGTGGTTGTCACAAGATACTGACTAATAGACATCGTATTTGAAGCCACAAATACAGGTAAAGAATAAAAAGGAAGAAGTTCAATTGCTTTGATAA
>ERZ773044.1031-NODE-1031-length-10010-cov-3.18463_pt1 | contig 10010 bp, 8 predicted proteins | sample MGYA00511897_ERZ773044 | MGnify/ENA primary metagenome ERZ773044 (study PRJEB29015, sample SAMEA2738116) | human oral metagenome | biome: human oral; feature: human-associated habitat; material: saliva | place: China | collected 2170 ...
CAAAGATATAGTAAAAAAGTGAGAACACAAAATAAAACAACAAAAAAGGCTAACGCTACTAAGATAGAAACTCAAGAGTATAATATAATCTCAAGAATCACATCTAATATTAACGTTAACCTTTTCTTTTAGCTTGAGAGAACTTAATTTAAAAAAGAAGCAACTATAGTTCTATGCAAATATAGATATACGGACTTAGGCTTTACCTTTTATATATTAAGTCGAATATCTTTAAATTACAACTCCCATCCAATAGCAGATGCACCAAGAACAGCTGCTGCGGCATCATCAAGTGAACTTACCAAGAACTTTGGCTTATCACGGAAAATCTCCAAAGCATTCTCTCTATAAGCACGAATTAATGGCTCCATCAACAAGTCACCCGCTTTTGTTAAACCTCCAAAGAAGATAAATGCTTCAGGAGAAGAGAATGTCGCAAAATCAGCACATGCTTCACCTAACATCTTTCCAGTAAATTCATATACACGCTTTGCAAGTGCATCACCACGACCTGCTGCAATAGAAACATCAAGAGATGTAATCTCCTCTATATTCAACTCACGCAATAAAGAATCTTCGTCACTCTCTTTTAGGAACTCACGAGCAGTACGTGCAACGCCTGTTGCAGAACAATAAGCCTCAAGACAGCCTGTACGACCACAACCACAGCTACGTCCCTTTTCGCCACGAACCATAATCACGTGACCAAGCTCACCGGCAAAACCATCTGAGCCATAAACCATCTGACCATTAATCACAATACCAGAACCTACGCCAGTACCAAGGGTAATCATGATGAAATCCTTCATTCCACGTGCAACTCCATACTGCATTTCACCGATAGCAGCAGCATTAGCATCATTGGTAAGACCAACAGGAATACCTAACTTCTCTGAAAACATATCACCCAATGGCACAACACCATCATGTCCCCATGACAAATTTGGTGCAAATTCAATCGTACCACGATAGAAATTACCATTAGGAGCACCAATACCCATAGCACGGAACTGTCCTATTCCACCATACTTTGCAATAAGTGGCTTCAATGCTTCAACACCAGCCTCGACAAAGTCATCTACTGTTTTATAGGCCTGCGTCTTAATCGAATTTGTCGCAAGTACCTGACCACGCTGATCTACGACACCGAAGACAGCATTTGTTCCTCCCAAATCCAAGCCAATAACAAATGGCTTTTCTAAACCAGTTACAACTGGTTTCTGTTCTGTTACGTCCATATGACCTACTAAGTTTTTAGTTTAATTATACTTGGAGCAAAGTTATGAAAAAACTAGAATACCACAAAGTTTTGTTAGGTAAATTTGTTTTTCTCACATAATTTTTGCAATTTTGCACCCAAAATAACAAGCATGCAATTTCCTATTCAATTAGATATACTGGATTTTATCTTTAAAGGTTTGTTGATTGGTATTATCGCATCAGCACCTATGGGTCCAGTCGGAATATTATGTATTCAGCGTACTTTAAATAAAGGACGTTGGTATGGTTTTATAACAGGTATTGGCGCTGCCGTTAGTGATACTATTTATGCTCTTATAGTTGGTTTAGGTATGAGTTTTATCATGGGACCTTTACAAAACCCTACTTATAAACTTATACTCCAAATATCAGGAAGCGTCTTACTTTTATTATTTGGACTTTATTGTTTTAAGTCAAATCCAATGAAGAAAGTACACCAAAGCGGAAAGACTAAAGGTAGTATTTTTCACAATGGATTGACCGCATTTCTCGTAACATTCTCAAATCCATTGATCATCTTCCTATTCATGGCTTGTTTTGCACAATTTGCTTTTGTACAACCAGGGCAGACGTTTGAGATGATTGTAGGTTTCGCTTGTATCCCAGCAGGAGCATTATTATGGTGGTATGGTTTAACATGGCTTATCGACAGAATTCGAGGAAAGTTCGATGTCAATGGTATTCTTATAATAAATAAGGTGATTGGTTCTATTGTTATTTTATTTTCGATTATCATGCTCTTAGGAACGGTATTCAATCTTTATCACCTTCCTACGGTCGATGGTCTGATGAAATAAATACAAATAATAGGTATTTTATATGTTTGTTGCAAAAGAATTAAGAAAAAAGAGTGTAGCAGAATATCTGCTTTATATGTGGCAGATTGAAGATATCATTCGAGCTTATGGATGTTCACTCACAAGAATACGTACCGAATATATTGATCAATTTCAATATACTGACGAACAAAAGGAAGAAGAGGAGGATTGGTTTGGTGATCTTGTTAGAATGATGAATCAAGAAGGTTGTCGTGAGGGAGGTCACTTACAGATTAATAAGGTCTTAATGCAAGGACTTATAGAACTTCATAAAGAGTTACTCCAATCTTCTAAGTTCCCTTTTTATTCAGCAGAATATTATCGTGTCTTACCTTTCATTGTTGAACTAAGAGGTAAGACTAAACGTACTGCTGATAAAATGGCAAAGACAAATGACAATCGATTGAAGGATGTAGCTTCTCAACTTTCAAAAAGTGAAATAGAGACATGCTTTGACTTGCTCTATGGAGTCATGATGCTTCGCCTACAAAAGAAAGAGATTACACCAGAAACAGAGCGTGCCTTAAAAGAAGTAACAACTTTTATTGGTATGCTATCCGACTATTACATAAAGGACAAGACAGAGGGGTTAGACTTCGGTGAAGAATAAAAATAATAAGGGTATGAATATTTTAGTTACAGGTGCAAATGGACAACTCGGTAATGAGATGCAGATTGTATCTCAAAAGAGTAAAGACAAGTATATCTTCACAGACGTATGTGATGGTTATACTAAGTTAGACATCACTAATTTGGAGGCTATACGCAAAATGGTGAAAGACAATGATATTAAATGTATCATCAATTGCGCAGCTTGGACAAATGTTGACAAAGCAGAAACTGCAGGCGAGATTGTTGAGACGCTCAATGCTATTGCTCCTGAGAATCTTGCGATTGCAATGAAAGAAGTAAATGGTTTACTTGTTCATATCAGCACTGATTATGTCTTTGGAGGCGACCCTTATAATACTCCTTGTAAAGAAGACATGAAAGGTACTCCGACAGGCGTATATGGTTTAACCAAATTACATGGCGAACAAAAGATTCAAGCAACTGGAGTGAAACATATCATCCTACGTACTGCCTGGTTGTATAGTGAATTTGGTCATAACTTTGTTAAGACAATGATTAATCTTACAGCAACAAAGCCACAATTAAAAGTTGTCTTTGACCAATGTGGCACTCCAACTTATGCTGGCGATTTAGCTGATACGATCTACGATATTGTTGAGCAACGCAAATATGAAGGAAACAATGGTATCTACCATTTCTCTAACGAAGGTGTTTGCAGCTGGTATGACTTTACTATTAAGATTGCAGAACTTGTTGGCAATCATAATTGTGATATTCAACCTTGCCATAGCGATGAATTTCCATCACCTGTTACACGCCCAGCCTATTCTGTACTTGACAAGACAAAGATAAAAGAAACCTTTGGCATTAAGATTCCTTATTGGGAAGACTCATTGAAGAAATGTATCAAAGGATTACAAGAACAAGACAAATAACATAAAGAATTTAAATGAACGAAATAGAACGCAGACGAACTTTTGCCATTATCTCACACCCTGATGCTGGTAAAACTACATTGACAGAGAAATTCCTGCTCTTCGGTGGACAGATTCAAGTAGCTGGTGCTGTTAAGAACAATAAGATTCGTAAGACAGCAACATCTGACTGGATGGATATTGAGAAGCAACGTGGTATATCGGTGTCAACCTCTGTGATGGAGTTCGATTACGAGGGGTATAAGGTAAACATTCTAGATACTCCTGGTCACCAAGACTTCGCCGAAGATACTTATCGTACCCTAACGGCTGTGGATTCTGCCATCATCGTTGTCGACTCTGCAAAAGGTGTTGAGGCACAAACGCGTAAGTTAATGGAAGTTTGCCGTATGCGTAATACTCCAGTAATTATTTTCATTAATAAGATGGACCGTGAAGGTCGTGATCCTTTCGATGTATTGGATGAATTGGAGGAAGAACTTCAAATCAGTGTGCGTCCATTATCATGGCCAATCGGACAAGGTCAACGCTTTAAGGGAGTATATAACATCTACGAGCAACAATTAAACCTTTTCACACCCAACAAGCAACGAGTTACAGAGAAGGTGGAAGTAGATATCAACTCTAAAGAACTTGAAGAGCATGTGGGTGCCGATTTCTCTGAACAACTCCGCAATGATCTCGAATTGGTTAATGGGGTCTATCCAGAATTTGATGTTGATGCCTATCGACGTGCAGAAGTAGCACCAGTATTCTTCGGCTCTGCCTTGAATAACTTCGGTGTACAGGAACTCTTAAATTGTTTCGTAGAGATAGCTCCAAGCCCACGACCAACGAAGGCAGAAGAGAGAATCGTAGAACCTACAGAGCCAAAGTTCACAGGCTTTATCTTTAAGATTACCGCCAACATCGACCCTAACCATCGTAGTTGCATTGCTTTCTGCAAGGTTTGCTCTGGTAAATTCCAACGTAACCAGCCCTATTTGCATGTACGCAATGGAAAAACAATGCGTTTCTCCTCCCCTACCCAATTCATGGCACAGCGCAAGAGTACGGTAGAAGAGGCTTACCCTGGAGATATTGTTGGTCTCCCTGACAATGCGGGGGTATTCAAGATTGGTGATACTTTAACAGAAGGCGAATTGATTCACTTCCGTGGTTTACCAAGTTTCTCTCCAGAGCTCTTCAAATACATTGAGAATGATGACCCTATGAAGTCTAAGCAATTCCTTAAAGGCATTGAGCAATTAATGAACGAAGGTGTAGCGCAATCATTCGTTAATCAATTCAATAATCGCCGCATTGTTGGAACAGTTGGACAATTACAGTTTGAGGTTATCCAATATCGTTTGGAGCACGAGTACAATGCGAAATGTCGTTGGGAGCCAGTTCATCTCTACAAAGCATGTTGGATTGAGGCTGATGATGAAACTGAACTTGAGAATTTCAAGAAACGTAAGTATCAGTACATGGCAAAGGATAATGAAGGGCGTGACGTCTTCCTCGCTGATTCCAGTTATGTTTTGAGTATGGCTCAACAAGACTTCGAACATATTCGTTTCCACTTCACAAGTGAGTTCTAGATTAGGAAGACAATATTAGCTTTATACACACTTCTAAAGCTAATTATCGATATAAAGGAAATAATTTCCCCACATAATATAGTTAAGGGCTGAAATCCTCATTGGGATGTCAGCCCTTCTGCTATATTCACCCTATACCCCACTTTCCACCTCAATGATATGTCTTTCTCAAATAAAAAAGAGTTCCCTTTGGCAACTATATTATCATAAACGCAAAATAATTAGCATCCTAATCGTCCTCTGTTAAGTATCTCTCCCATGTAAAAGGAAGAACAAGTATCAAGAGCTTTATTCTATCGTTTTATACACGCCTGTATAATCAGTTATACAGCTTTGTATAATCAATTATACACGTGTGTATAATTAGTTATACACACGTGTATAACTTGATCCTTTAACTTTCCCTGATTTGACTATACACTTATCTGTTACATTAACTGAATAAGTAGACAGTCGTTCTGTAAGTCTACTGGAAAGCTAGACACAAGTTGAGAATCCACACTGGAAAGCTAGGAAGTAAGAAGATATATGAAATGATACTAAACAAAGGTATTAAACTGAGGTAAAAAGAATGAGCCCAGTACAATACTGAGCTCATTATAGAGAAATAAATAGTTAACGTGTTAATTGACTGTTCAACATTCGAGGATATAATAACAAAGAATATCCTCTCTGTTCAACCTAACTACTTAATTAAAAATTCCACCAATGCTTCTTCTTGGGTGGCTTTTGATCTTCAAGTGAATGATTAGAGAAATTTCGACTTTCCCATGTCTCATGATTTGTCACCATCTGATAGATTGTTCCCCAGTCGGGCAATCCTCCGAAATTGCGATCATCAATAAACATGTCAGCTTTAATCTTTCTCGAGAAATGATTATTCTTCTCTTTCTCTTCCTCTGGATAATCCTTATTGATTGCCCAGAAATCAACGCCTCGTGCGTGGCACCAATCAACCGCCTCTTGGAGTAAGTCGTCTTCTCTAACGCTCCATAAGATCAAGCGATGACCATCTTTGATTAACATCTTCAAAGTATCGGTGGCGAAAGGAATTTCGTCACCGATTTTAGGATATCTATGTTCTACGATGGTTCCATCGAAATCAATAGCTATTATCATTCTTAACCTTTAATTTTATCGCTTTACAGAATGGTCATTTTTATCTCCATAATGGCTGTTGCTATAATTTCCGTAGTTACCATAACTACCATAAGAATAGCCACCATATCGCCCATAACGCCCATATCTTCCATACTTACCATAGCCATAATAGTAGCTGTACTTTCTCTTCGACATATCAACGCCATTAAGTACCATAGCCATGTTAGGCAATTTCTCTTCCTTTGCAAGTGAATTGATCATTGCAAAAGATGCCTTTGGAGTGTAATCGGCACGACACATATAAACTGAAACATTTGTCACACGAGCAATCTGAAGAGTATCAGTTACCAAACCAACTGGCGCAGTATCAATCATGATGTAATCATATTTCTCTTTCAGAATCTCAATAATCGTATCAAGAGAATTGCGCGCAATAAGCTCGGCAGGATTAGGAGGAACTGGACCAGCCATGAGAAGATCCAAATTCTTATTTACACCAGAAGGTAGAATCTGTGCCTCAACATCTTCTCTATTAGGATTATCTTTCACAAGAAGGTTGGTAATACCATGCTTGTGATCGTTAATGCCGAATTGTTCTGCCAAACGTGGACGACGAATATCAAGACCTACCAAGATAACCTTCTTACCAAGAAGCCCAAAGCTGACAGAAAGGTTGGCTGCTGTAAATGTCTTTCCTTCTCCAGAGGTTGAAGATGTGAAAAGAACAACCTTCTCACCTTCATGCAACATAAATTGAAGATTCGTTCGTAGAGAACGGAATATTTCTTCCATCTGGTTGTTCTGATTTTCATGAACAACAATATCAGCCTTACCCTTAGCCGAATTACTTGCAATTGCAATATCTGCAATGATTGGTAACTTGGTAAGACGTGCAACATCATCGTGTCCTTCAATCTTATAACGGAAGAATTGTATAATTAAAATGATAAACACAGGAATTGCCAAACCTATGACAAGGGCAATCAACATTATATATGTTGAGTTAGGACTTACTTTACCATTCAATTGTGGATCATCAATCAACCTACCCTTATCGGCTGTTGCTGCAAGAGAGATACTATTTTCCTCACGCTTTTGAAGTAACATCAAATAAAGCCCTGATTTCACCTCCTGCTGACGACCAATCTGTGTCAACATACGTTCTTGTTGAGGAGTTTCCTCTACTTGATCTGTGTATTTTGTAACCTGCGCTAAAATTGCATCTCTCTGAATCTGTAAGTTCTTGCGTGCAGCAGCAATAGCACGACGAATATTAACATTTAAATCACGAATCTGATCCGTGAGAGGTTCAACAACTGGTGAGCTCTCAGATGCACTACGAAGGAGACGATTACGCTCAAGAACTAACTCATTGTATTTATTAATCAAAGAAGTAGAACTTTCATCATCCAATCCTACATTAGATGGAATAACTTGTGTTAGATTGCGTGAAGAGCTTTCTACTTCACGAGCAATCGTATTAAAGAGCTCAATTTGAGTCTCCATTTCAGCAAGTTTCTGCTCTGATGTATTCTGGTTGGAAACAGAATTACTAGCATTCATCTTCAGTTCCACCATGCCATTCTTTTGCTTGTAGTTCTGAAGCTCACCTTCGGTCTTACCTAATTCAGCATTAATCTTCTCCAAACGTGAATTAATGAACTTCTCTGTTTGGTGTGCAACAGCATTCTTATCCTCATTTGCTTGACGATTATAAACAATTGCTAATTGCTTCAAGTAATCAAGAGAACGTTGAGGAACCTCATCAGTCAATTGAAGTTGTAAGATAGAAGTACCTTTCCCACTTTGACCTATTTTTAATTCACCTACATACTTATCAGAAGCCATCTTAGGAGAAAGAATGCTAACCTTTAGAACTTGACCTTCATGTAAAGTTCTACCATTATTAGAATTAATGGTAATAATACCTGCACGTGTAGGGATTGTTGCTGGCAGACTCGTAAACTTTTTATTGATAGAGAAAGGACCTTCACTATTTTCCTCATCTGTTGGAACAGAATATGTTCCATTAACAACAAATGAAGAACCATTCTTTGTAATGTTAAGATTGATAGGTCTATTCAGTCTATCCAAATGGGCAGCATCAATGTCTACAACCAAAGGTTGCTCACGGTATGTTATAACATCCTTAACCTTTCCTTCTGTCGTATAATTCACATACAACTTTAAATCCCGGATAGCATCTTCTGCAATAGAATGTGACGAAAGAATCTCCATCTCATTATCGATACCAGCGGAATTAGAGATTGTTCCCAAGTTAGTTATGTTCTGTAACGAAGAACCTCGTCTACTACTTCCATTGTCATCATCTTTAATGAGCAATTTTGCTGTTGATTGATACAAAGGTGTGGTGTACCTTAAATAAATAGCTCCAATTCCACCAAAGATAATCAGTGAAAGTACGAACCAATACCAATTAAGAATTACGGTTCGATAAAGAGCAGCAAAGTCAAAGAAAGAAGTTACGCCTTCCTTCTCTTGTTCTTTGTCTAGTTCTAGTTTTGTCGTTTCTTCCATATTTGTTTTATTTTTGTTTCATCCGCTAACAAGACTCGTATCTTATTCTAATCAATCAATTCAAGTAGATATTTTCCATAATTGTTTTTGGCCATCGGTTGAGCTTCTTCTTTCAAACGATCTGCTGTTATCCATCCTTTCTTGTATGCTATCTCTTCTAAACATGCAACCTTAAGTCCCTGCCTTTTCTCTATACACTCAATAAAAGTACTGGCTTCGGACAAACTATCATGCGTACCTGTATCCAGCCATGCAAAACCACGCTGAAGAGTTTGAACCATCAGAATATCTTGATCTAGATATTTCTGGTTTACACTCGTAATCTCTAGTTCTCCGCGTGCAGAAGGTTTAATCTGTTTGGTAATATCAATAACACTATTGGGATAAAAATAAAGTCCAACAACAGCATAATTGCTCTTGGGTTGCTCTGGCTTTTCTTCTATACTAAGACACTTTCCATTCTTATCGAACTCTGCAACACCATATCTCTCAGGATCATTAACATAATATCCAAACACTGTTGCTTTATTTTCTTCTTCAGCTCTTTGAACACTATTCTTTAACAGACTACTAAAACCCGCACCATAGAAAATATTATCTCCTAAAACAAGGCAGACAGAATCATTTCCTATAAACTCTTCACCTATAAGAAACGCTTGAGCAAGTCCATCAGGAGAGGGTTGTTCTGCATATTCAAATCGTACCCCAAAACTACTACCATCTCCCAGTAATCGTTTGAACGCAGGCAAATCATGTGGCGTAGAAATAATTAAAATTTCCCTGATCCCAGCCAACATCAATACCGATATAGGATAATAGATCATTGGCTTGTCAAATATAGGAATAAGTTGTTTGCTTATTCCTTTCGTTATCGGGTAGAGACGAGTGCCAGATCCACCAGCTAGAACAATTCCTTTCATAATCAGTTCGTTTTATATCTTAACTTATAATTTAGTTGCTATTATGAGCAGAGAAGAATAACGGAATTGAATAGGTCAGCTCTTATGAGTTTATCATGCAAATAATTCCTCATTCAACGATGCATATATAACGCATGCAAAGATAACAAATTTAATTTAATTAAAATAACTGTAAATGAGAAAACATACATTAAGAATGTGTTTTCTTGTTTTTTTTAGTAACTTTGCAAGCGAATAAATAATTTAATTACATTGTAATAACTTAAAAACAAGATATAAGAA